>Ga0179593_1419896_pt1 | contig 16907 bp, 14 predicted proteins | sample CZODoug2_1_08_16_FD_185931 | JGI IMG/M metagenome (GOLD analysis project Ga0179593, IMG submission 185931) | Vadose zone soil fungal communities from Angelo Coast Range Reserve, California, USA - CZODoug2_1_08_16fungal (PacBio error correction) | ecosystem: Environmental > Terrestrial > Soil >...
GGAGCCCAAAACAATTTTCTTCCACTATGTTATAGAGTTTATTAGATTCGTGGTTTATAAAGGTAGGAAAAGCGATCGAAAAAGGGGTTCAAACCGGTGCTACACGCTGTGTCGCCACTGGGGGATATAGTCGAGTTAGCCGTCGAATGTTGAGTGACCGCCAGCCAAAAAAAAACCAGTTCAGAGTCGGCTTTCGCTACACACCGCCTCCGGCGACAAAAAACGTCAATGGGGGGGTTCGGGAAAAATAGATTGACCAGAACAACGAAGCCTGTAGGGCTGGTGTCGTTGAGGTGCTCGAAGTTTGTCTGGCAGGGGTTTACGTTACACGGAAGGGGTCGGAAGGGCGGGATGGTCGCAACCGCCATCATGTGGGGACTAAAGTAGGGGTGACGGTTGTCAAGGTATCTGGCTCGTGTTAATCATTATGCTGGGAGAACTGGTTGATCACTGTGCTGTGCGGTGTCAAAGGAATACTCAAACCGTAACCGTGAACTACTTGGGGGGCTATCAAAGGACGTCCCCGGGGGGCAGGAAGTAAAGGGGGTCTTTGGAGAAGGTTGTTGTCGAGGCGGAGAAGCGCTCAACTCGGCACCAACTTGTTGCCGCAAGACGGGGGACGGGGAAAAACACCCACAATAGGACTGGCTTTTCCATAAAGCACGAATGCAGTCGAGGTAAGGGGGGCCTTGGGAGTTCTGTGGGAACGGCTGTACGCTCGCCTATTAAAGGGGGGCGAAGAAAGGGGAGGGGACCGTACAGAAGGGATCGTGACGAAGGGGGCGAATGGGGGACGAAATCACTTAGCTAGGGACTCATGAGAAATAGATCTTAAATAAGGACAGGGGGAAAGCCCGGTGCTGGGGGACGGGAAGACCCTGGCAGAAAAAATTTTGCGTCATCATGGGGGAAAAAAAGACGGAAATTCACTCCGAAAAAACTGGAGAGTGCTATCCTCCGGAAAAGAGATGGGGGAAGAGGGGAAAGGCGTGCGGCCCCGCTTTGGGCAAAAAAAGATATAGAACACGGCGAGCGGAAAAAAGGACTCATGGGGGGGAGGGTGGCGCCCGGCGCACCCACCACGCTACCGGAGAGGGGAAAGGAAAATAACTATCAACAAAACCACAAACGCAGGGAAGCTAAGGCATCTTAAACGACCGTAGAGGAGCCGACCCACGCTCTGACGGGCAAGACAAGGGACCTGGTAGGAAAACAGACTGAAATGCGAGGCTAAAAATGAATCGGGGGAGAAGAAAAAAGAAAAAAAAAAAAATAAGGGGACGACGAAGCTGACGAGAAAAACTACGCAAGCAAAGCCGGAAGGTATAATGGTCACCAGGGGCCCGTGGAAACCGCGTTTGATGAAATCGAAAAACAGGCAGCGGGGGCGGCAAGAACTGACAAAATAAAAAATACCAGCGGGAGTGTACGAGGGACACCGACCGGTCAAAGGGGAAAAAGCGATAAGGAGGGGGTTGGGGCTACGACAGCCAGAGTACGTTATGCCGGAAAAAAGACACCGCACTCCTCTGTTTGTCGGGGCTGAAAATTCGAATGGCCCGCCACCAAAAGTAGAAGCTTCAAAAGCAAAAAAAGTTGGGGGGGGAAAAGGGATCTACCTTCAAAAATCAGACCAACCTCTTTTTTCTCCGAACCTAGAAGAGAAGAGAAAAGGAGGACGCGGGATGATAGTTCCCGAAAGACAGGGGGGGGGGGAAGTTGTTTAGCAGAAGGAAAGGGAAATCCAGTGGAGTGGGTGATAATATCCTATGCTTTCCTCATGCTGCAGACAGATCGGGACAAACCAAAAAAAAAGGGGGGACCGAGGGGAAAGGTTCCAACCAAAAAAGAACTACTCTTTACAGGATCCGGACCCGTCTAACAAAGGAACCACTGGAAAAAGAAAAGGTTCCAGTGAAAAAGAAAAAGGTGCCCAATGTGTTGCTTGCTTCAGCTGGATCTCATAAAGAAAAAAAAAAGGGGGGGGAAGTGGAAAGAAGAAAGCCGAGCCGCAAAACCCAGCCATTGAAAGTTACAGGAGGTCTATCAAAAAGTACTTGAAAATGGGACGTCCTCGGGTAGGCGTGGAAGAGGGGGGGGGGGGCAAAAAAACGCGAGCCCGTGCACGAGGACCGGAATGTGGTACGTACAGGAAATGCAAAAAGGTCAGCACGCCATAAGTGGTAGTCCCTCCTTGTATGCTCACAACGCGCGTTCCTATGTTTATTACCGGCCCAGAACAAGTCGGCCGTTCGAAGGGGAAAAAGAGTCGTTTACAAAAAAAACGCGTCTACCACGCTTCAGGTCGTGCCTGTCACAGAAAGTACGTAGATGGGTTGTGTGATAAGGAAAGGTGTCCTGAGAGGAACTGAGTAAACTATTAAGATCGGTCTGGGATCTGTTTCTGAGACATAAACCGGACCGGCTATGAAGAAGGGAGGAGGGTCCCGGGATTAGACGTGGGACGATGCACAAGAACCCGAAAGAATAGGAGGAGTGATAAAAAGATGTTGACGTGCCCTTGTGTTACGTGGTTAAAAAAAGGGGAAAGCGAAAAAAAACCCACATAGAACAAAAACCCGCCTCATACAGGTGCGACGTGGAATGGGGGGCCAGTGAGAGGGGGCCCGACAAGCCGCTGAGGTGGGAGGCGGGGGGGGGGAGGGGTAAAAACGTTTGGGCCAGGCCAAGGGGACTAGTCTATGCAAAAAAAAAAAAACAAAGCCCTGGGGGGGTAAAGGTAACTAAGACTTCGCAAAGAAAAAACACTGAGCGGAGAAACACTTATCTCTGATCATCCCCGAAAAGAGCGGGAAAAAGAAATGGGGGGCAATCGGTTCAGAAAAACAGGGGAAAAAAAAACCTTGGTCGACAACCTCCATGAAGGGGCGACGGTCAGCCCAACAGCCGTCGGAGAAAGCTAGCAAAAGGGGACAGGAACCAACTCAAAATCAAAGACCATGAAAAAAAAAAAAAAAGGATTAGCGTCGGTACATTAAAAAAATAGATCTTCAATTGAGAAGGGGCGCCGGAGACCAAACAAGAAAATGACACGCGGGAAACACCCGACACAAGGCAAAGCCGAATGGGGGTCAACGGCAAGACGGAAAGTGGGGGGGCAGCAAAACTCGACCCTAAAAAAAGGCCGCCGTGGAACAGGGAAATCACTCTGATGTGAAAAAAAAAGTTTTTTGCCAAAACAAAATTCTAAGGGGGGGGTCACCAACCGATAGAGCCGTCGCCATGGGGGCAGAAAGCAAAAAAAGGAGCATGAAAACGGGGGGGAGGGGGACATACGCGAACTAGGTCCTCATTATTTATGAAAAAAATGAAGAAAACGGAAAGCTAAAGTCACGCATGGGTTTAAAAAAAAAAGGTCGACTCGGAAAAGAAAGGCCACCCTTTCAATGACCTCTATTGTGCGTATCCTGGGAAAACGAATATACCTAACCGACTGAAATCGACGAATCAGGTCCCTCCATGTAAAAAAGAAAAAGCTCAACACTCGGCCTGGGGAGAGGTGGAAACGCATGGAATCCGGGAAAGAAAGAGAGCCGATATAACCTCTTGAAGAGCCGAAACGAGTGGCGGAGAGATTCAAAGGGATGGACTTAGCCCTGGCAAAGAAAAAGGGGCAACGAACCCAACGCAATACGAAAAAAGGTCGGACCCTCTCTACCACTAAAGTCGTGAATAGAGTCAAACGAGATCTTGGGGGGGTATGGGCCTTAACCCCAGAAAAACACGATGTGGCAAAAGAAAATATGCCCAGGAAAACCCGTATCCCCATCCATGAAGAGGGAAGGAGATCCGAGTGGCATCGGAAAAAAGGAGAAGATACCGAATTAAACGTTCACGGGGGGGGGGTTCCAAAAAAAGCGCGGATCCGCCCCCATACAGGAAGGGTTCACGACTGAGAAAGAAGGACTTGCCCGTCCCGAGCTTACGCCACGTTTGTTTGGTCAGGGAACGCATCTCAAACACACACGTTTCTGGGAAAAAGAGAGGAAAAAAAAACACTGCATTCGCCAAAACCGCCAAAGGGGGGGGTTCGAAGTCAAACAGGGGAAATCCAGATTCTAAGTAAAACAAAAAGCAAGAAAAACCGAATCCCCCAAGTAAAAAACTGCGGCTAGGGGAGCGAACGCGCCTCCCGCGGAGAAGTGGAAATCGGGTGTGGGGGGCCCCCCCCACAAAAAGAAAGGGAGGCAAAAGCTCCGTGGGACACTCGCTCGGCGGGGAGAAGGACCTCCGCAACTACTCTCGGGGGGGGGGAGCAATACCGGTCTAGTCCTAAAGGGGAAAAAAAACTCGGGTAGAGAAAACGTTCAAAAAAAAAAACAGGCTTCACCGACCCAAAATGGACTATCGACTCGGGAAAAAACAGGAAACCGCGGCGTAATAAATGCGAGAGGGGGGTCGCGGCAAGGCCAAATAAAAAAAACCTCTTAACAAAGAGGAGATCAACTGCAACTCTGGGGTCCATAAAAGGAAGGACCGAAGGGAAAAGCCCTTGTCCTGGACACAACGGCTGAACGCCTCGGGACAACGGAACAGACGGGTTGCAACCGCGTACCTTGGCCCTTGAAGGGACGGGCGAACGCCGGAGCTTCACGCCGGTTGTGTCAAAGTAATGGGGCTAGTGACGTCCGGACGGCACTAAACGGGACGGCTCCTCAGTCAGACCTGACGACCTGGGGTTGGAGGAGACCGGTGGCTGCATTAAGAAGGGGAAAACAAAATCGCGGGGCCCGCCCGGGATAAAGAAAAAAAAAACGCGAAGGAAAAAAGGAAGGGGATCACACGGCAAGAGGGAATACTGGGTGCTAACGCGTAGAAATAGAGACCAACGGCCAACAACACATTCCCGCAGAGAAAAACAAAGATGACTCAGAGCGGTTGACAACAAGTGCTCGAAATGGGGGTGAAAAATTGGGTTTCCGCCCGGTCACACACAAAGAAACGGCGAGAATGGGAAACGGGAGATACCCGGCAAGGCTGGGTGTGGAGAGTCTGGCACAGCTATCTCAGCTCCTTGCAGGAAGGATCGTACCCGCCAGGACTGAGACAAAGAGGACCAGACTCCAGAGAACGCCGTGCAACCAGAGATCGAGGGAAGAGGGAAAAGAAAAAAAGGTCCACTGAACGCCAAATAATCTTCTTGACTAATCACCAGGGCGTGAACAGCGCCGGCCGGTGCACATAGACAGTCAGAGGGGAGCAAGAAAACCCCACAAAAAGACTGTAGACTGTACTACTGCCGCTCAGGGGGGTGCGCCGTGTTTACTAGGGGGGGGGAGGCACCACTAAATCCAAGAAATGGCCGCCGGTTTTTCAGAAACTCAAACTTCGAATGTGACAAAAAAAGATCGGAAAAAAAGAACTTGATCCCACCGTGTCTAAAGAAAAAAAAAGCCCTTTTTGGGAAAAAAAGGGCACAAAAAATATGTGGACGGAAAAGAAATAAAAATCAGAGACAAAGAAAGTTAGGGACGGGTTTGGAATAAAAAAAAGTTTGTTGGCTGAAAACGCAAAAAGTCTTCCCACGGGGCACGGGGTGAGTGGGAAACAAGTGGCGAAAAAAAGGCTACCTGGCGCGTGTAAACAATCAAACTAAAAACACAGGGACAACGAAAAAAGGAAAAAAAACACGGAAAAGGGGGGGACCGGATCCACCCCACGACGAAAAAGCGCGGCCGTGAAAACAGGGAGGCCCTTTGACCAGGGTTATCCAGGGGGAGGGGACAAGCCTGGGTTGGCATGGAGGATCATAAAAAATCTCTCGATAAAAAAAACAAAAAAAGAGAACGAGAGAGATGCAGTTCTACTCCGCCAACCCGGAAAGGGGAAACAAGGTTGACACGCGGTAGATAAAGGGAAAGCCGCTGTGACTGAGAAGACCGCGTCGTTGAAGTGGTGGGGGGGGAATATTCCCTCGATCATGAGGTCGCGGCCCCAGGGTTAGGCGCCCTGGGGAAACCTTGACCTGCCACGGGTGAAAAAAAAAGACCCGCTCCTTGGGGTACACCAGCGACAGATTCTCTCGATCAGTACGCAAAAAAGGGCCAGAAAAATTCTGGAATGAAAAGGGGATTTGGGGGGGTAAGTGGAAAAAAAGCGGTATCAAAACAACGGCGGGGAAGATCGAGCGTTAGCCTAAAAGCTTGCGCACAGAGAGGAAAATCTTTGAAGGGGACAAAAGAAAAAACCCATGTGTACCTTCTCAAAGGTGTCGGAAACTGGTGAGGGGGAAAAGTGAGTACCCCCAAAAGGAGTTTGAAGGGAACTTTGAAAGTGCTGCTTTGGGAATAACGCGCTTTGGTGCAGGGGTGAATGGAAAAACGTGAAGACGGCCCGGGGGGGCACTTCTAATTTCCCTGGGGGGGGTAGTGAAAATACATCTCTTCTTAAGGAGTTCAGCTCGGGCGAACCTTGAACTGGGCGAAGGATATCGGAGTGCACGAAAACACTGTCGAAAAAAAAAAAAAAGTCCGGGGAAAGAAAACTATTGGCCTATTCTGTCTACGGCGTCCCGAGCAGAAGCTGGGGTGGCGCGACGCGAACCACCAGAGAGCGGCCTCACTCCAGGGGAGGGGGGGGGGGGATCGAAGTCGTCCTCCTCCTCCCGGTAGCGGGAGACGGCGGAAAACCGAACCAAGGAAAAGGAAAAAAGAACTTTTCACGAACTAATTGTTTCGAGTAGAATGGCAAAAAGAAAGGACGGGGTACCCAAAAAAACCCGGCCGCGTGCCGAGAAAGGAGTACTTGGTCCCAGGAAAAATGGGTCTCCACCGGTTTCAGAAAAAAGAACTTCGCCCCATCTTTGTCAGCAAGCCCATACCGGGGAAGAAGTGACATGTACGTCAAGAGGCGAGAAAAGTACACCTCGAGGATTCCTAGGAATCGACGCGCACTGGGAAAACGAGGCAGTTACAAACTCGACAAAACAACAATACTCCCGGCCTTTAACCAAAGTAGAAAAATTTGGTGAAACCAAGGAGAACAATACACTCCCTCCCGATAATACAAGTGGAAACCAAGACGTCCTTCGTGCATTCCCTTGTAAGGAAAAATCCAGTGGGCCGCTTCAGGTGGGGGGGGGGCTACGTGTCTAGACGGGGGTGGGTCAGGTCCTCAGGGACCTCCGGGGGGTGTGTCTGGGTATGTGGCTGGGGGTGCTCTTCGCGCCGTAAAGTATCAGTGCGAGTGGGAGGCTTGGAGAGGGAAGGAATCAGGGGAGGGATAGGGGGGAGAGGGGGGCGGGGTCATCAAGAAAGTGAGCGGGGTGGGGTCCGACAGCGCGCTAAAAAAACCATCGAGGCGTGACCAGAAAAAAAAAGGGTAAGGGAGACGGTCCCCGCCGGAGAAGAGTGGGCCAACAAAATCTTGTACAATTCAGGAATAACATAACACCCAGGGGAAAAAAGACCATGAATCCGGAGGCTGAGTTTCTCAAATGCCAGAGCCGATAAGGGCAGTTCCACGAGACCCGGTTGTGGAAAAAAAACGGATCCTCACGGAAGACACCGATATACTGAGTACCCTGGGCTCACGGTGCCCGTAAGAGGGGACCACGTTACAAGCAGGAAAAAAGTCAAAAAAAAAACTTATTTATAAATAATATATTCAGAAAACGGTGAGTCCCATCGCCAAATCTCAACTGTGTGGGTTTTTTCTCTCGTCAAAAGAAAAAAAAAACCCGGCGGTTCAGGAGAATTAACCCGGCGCACAGCAAGTAGCCGGCTCGGCGATTTAAACGCAACAAACCATTGAACGAGTCTGCTTCCATGGGGTGGGACAGAGGGCGACGGAGGGCAGGCAACGCGGGGACACCCGGGGGCGATCCATCGAAGAAAAAAAAAAAGGGAAAGGGGGAAAGAGAAAAAAAAAAATCTCGGTCTGATCTTGCTTGTAAGAAAATCGTACGGCCGGAAAAAGTCGTTGCACAACGGTGGAAGAGAAAAAAAAAAGGGGTCCATCCTGGACTATCGAAGGCGTAGAAAAAGACGCGAGTATGCTCTTCACCCCGGGGGAGAGCTCAGGTGTAGATCGGAGGCAGCCGGGGAAGATAGTACAAGGCACAATAAACGCAAAAAAAAAACGCTGGTTTTAAGGACCCGCGCTATCGCGAGGGGAAGATGTTCTTTAGTTGCCAAGGAGACTCGCCAAACATCAAAACGGGCAAGGGAAAGTGCAAATTTCTTTACGGGGCGCCCGTTTGCCGATGCGAGACTCACTACAACAAATCAACGCGCTGACAACGGTTAAAAGCTTCCCGTTTCAATGGAAAAAAAAAAAAAAACGGGATACACAAGAACAGGCAGGCTTGTACCTATCTTGCAGCGAAGGTTCAGAAGGGGCGTGCCTCGTACGCGGGTTAGGAGGGGTCTTTGTGCCGGCCACTTAAAGGGACAAATCAAAAAAAAAATTCGATAGGAGGGGAAAAACTGCTCTGGGGTGAAGGTGGGGCCGCCCCGGCCCGAAACCCCCGCCTAAACGGAGCGGCGAGAAAAGGGAGGAGAACCGCATCAGCGTAAGGGTGTCTGTCAAAAAAGGGGGAAAAATCACATGCTCTGGACATACGGACCAGCAAGGAAACGGGGAGACAAGCTGTCACCGTCGGGAAAAGGCGGCACATTAACAGAAAGGAGACTGGGAAGAAAAAAGAAAGGTAGAACCGAATGAAAAAAAAAGCCACCTCAAACGTCAGTTCCTTAAGTGTCACCATGGAGGGCGCAAAAAAAGCGCCCGTTTGGCACCGGGAGTCTCCGGCAACAGGGGGGGGAGTACCAAAAAGAACGTCCACCTAAAAACCTACAGCGGCGGGCTTGGACTACTGGGCAAAAACCGCCCTTGAAAAAAGACGAGCCCGGAATAGTTGGTTGGGACACTCACGATCAAAGAGAAAAAAAAAAAAAAGCGGGCGGGGGGGCCACGCTCTATCTTCCAAGAGAAAATCCTCTTCGAGAACGAAACTTTGGAATCCAAAAAGAAGTGAACGAAAAAGACCTTTACAGGCCTGGGCGTCAATACACGCAGAAGTGAGGAAGGGGGGGGGGGGGGGGGGGGGGGGGGGGGGGGGGGGGGGGGGGGGGGGGGGGGGGGGGGGGGGGGGGGGGGGGGGGGGAGGAAAAAAAAAAGGCAGGGGAAGGGAAAAAGTCACGGTCTTACACTTTGAACTCGTCCTGCGCGAAAAAAGAGCGACACGGCCCCGGGCTCGGAAGCTGAGCCCAAGAGACACAAAACCGCCGATTCGCGAAATCGGGCGGCCTGGCCAGGGGTGAAACGCGGTAAAGGGAAAAAGGCAAAGGGGTGTTGGGCTCTAAGAACCCACACCCCCCATTTCGACGGTCGAAAAAAAAAAAAAAAAGGGAAGGAAGAAGAGAGGGTGTGCGTAGAACGCCACAAAGGTAAGGTTTTTCCCGCTTCTTAGACGGGAACGGCTCCAGTGGAAACGGCCGCGAGAGGGGAGTTGATGAGGTTGGGAAAGAGCTCGTAAAAAGACCTTTTCCAACTTTTTCCCTCCGAGCAGGAGTAGGAAAAAGGCCATACAACCGTTGAGGAGAAAACAAACCGTTCTAACGCGAAGTCGCATCCTCTCGAGAGGGAACGCAGGGAAACGGGGAACGTAGGGAATACGGCGTTTCATCAAATTCGTCAAATCGAAGGGAAAGTGAAGCCGGCAGTACGCTAGAGCCGCAAAAAAGTTGCCCAAAAAGAAAAACACACGTCGTCCCAAAAATTGCCGCTTGGATCAGGGTGGGCCCCCCACTAGGAACAGGAATCCTACCAAGGAAATTTGTTCTACGGGAGGACACATATAACAAGCACCGCCGCGGAGGTGTCTGTGGGGGACTGGAGGGGGGAAAACGCACTGGTGGAAGATAAATCTAACCGGATAAAATTTCTCTTCAAAAAAAATACGCACACTTTAAAAAGTAACTACGAATAGGGAGCGGTCAGGGGAAGGGCCACGTCTTAAACACCAAGAATGGATCTTCAGAGAGAAAAGCGATCGGCATTGCCAGGGGGCACCAAAAAGAAGGATCTTGGACAGCGTGTCTCAAAGGTGTTTCATTGCGGACGTCGGGGGAAAGCAAGGACGGACGAAGCAGCGAAAAGGGAAAGAAGAGCAAAGCTTGAGACCATTGCGGGGGGATCGAGTCCACAATCATCTACAAAACGCTCCTTGTAGAAGGGGGGGCGAGCCGTCGGGAAAAAAAGAAGGGAAGAGCCAGCAAAGTGAACAGCCTCACGGTTTCTATCTGCGGGGGAATGGGCCGGACAAAACGCGTGTCAAGACCACAGAGGGAAAAAAAAGGAACGCGTGCCATAGCAAACGGCCTACTGGGGGAGTCAGCAAAAGGCTCACGTTAATCACTCCGAAAGTCCTGGAAAAGGCCTGGAAAGAAGAAAGCAACGGGAGCTGAAATGGTCTATCAAGCGGGAAAAAAATAGGTAAACAGGAGGGGGTCTGAGGTCTCCTAAAATCGAAGGGAGCCAATACCAGGAGTAACACAGTAAAAAAAAGCAGAGGAAAAAACAAGCCTCCAAGGGCGAGAGGAGTAGGACCGTGGTCGCACGGAAGGAAATCGAAAATCGGAAACGATCGGAAAGCCGGGGGAAACTCTAAAAAAACCGCCCGCGGGCCTTTTATCAGTTTCCGTGAAGCCGAAAGAAAAAAAACGATAAGAGCTCACGGCCAAAGAGAAACCGCAGGGTAGCGAAATATAATGGGCCAAAAGGATGAAAAAAGGGCTTCAGCCTCCTCACTTCCATGAAAATACGGCCCAGCCGACAAGAAAAAGTCGTATAAAAAAAATTAGGCCCAACCGCCGGAGGCGGTGATGGCGACGGGGGCCGGACGGCGCCAGGCCCCAACCGAGTCATGAGAGAAAAGGGCCCCCCCTACCGCCCGGAGCCCGGGAGGGGTTTTCGCGAAGACCAGAGGGGGGACGATAATCGAAAAGGGGGGCGGAGGGGGGACGCGTGAGTCCGAATCCCTTGAAGGTTCGGGCGACGGAGAACACAACGTGGACGGCCGGAGAGAAAAACTACGTTTGTTTAGGAAGGGAATCGGAAAAAAACAACACGTAGTGGTAGAACCTACTCTAGATTCAACACAGTGAGTCCCAACTCGCGCGGCCGGCACACAGGGGATCCGCTCCCAAAGTGAGGCGGCGAAAAAAACTAAAAAAGTCATCACTAAGGACGTGCCTCGTGAATTTCGCCGAAGAGGGAATCGCTTCAGAATGGTGCATCGAGCGCACAGCAAGCCTCTCGCGTGGCCACACTGAGGATTCCGGCGGCATACTGGAAAGGGACAATACAGCCCGCGTGACCGGGCAAAGAAGGAAAAAAAAAGTGCTTCGTTCGGCGCTACGTCGGCGGGAGTCGTATGAGCCACAAAGGACTGGCAGGATACGTCCCGCAGGTATAAACCGTCACACGACAATCACGGAATGGGAACTCGTTCAACAGACTGTGCGAGGGGGCCGCAGCGCCAGAAAACTAAGGGACAAAGGGGGCAAAGAGGCTCGAGAGCAAGGTGGGGCCAGGAGAGAAAAAAAAGGATCAGGGGAAAGGTCGGTCTTTGCGTTTTTTATTGCTCGTGGGGAACAACGCCTACGCAAACTAGAAACGAAACGGCGTGCCGCGCTCAACCAAAGGGGCAAAAAAAAGGGGTGGAGGCAAGGGATATTCGAACTCCCTCCTATGATCGCCGCGCAAGGAGGGGACCTGTGCCAGCGTCGCCAAAAAAAAAACAGGAGTGCCTGCTGATAGGAGCCTCAGGAAAGAATGTGGGGGGACCCGCAAAAATAGAATTGCACGATTTATTCTACCTGTCGGGCACGGGGGAAGGGACGATTTCCGCGGGTAACCGTAGGGGGGAAAAAAGTCTTCCAGACGAACACTCAAGACAGATGGGAAAAAAAAAGTAGGATTGTCTGGTGGGGGAGACACCGCCACGGGTCCCCCCCTACTCAAAAACAAAGCGGCGCAAGACATGGACTAGAAATAACACACCCAGCCAGTACTGAAAGCGAGAGGGGCAGGGAGCGAGCCCCTGGGCAAAATAAAAAAATTGCTAATATCCCACATGTTTTGGACAAGCTTGCCTGAAATCGAGCGATAACGCCGTGAACATTCCAAACCGATAGGGAAGGAATCGAGCTCCAATGGGTCGACGAAGATGAAAAGCCTCAACACTAGATCACATTCCGGAAAGTTTCAACCCCCATATCCAAGGAACGGCACGCCGCGGTTAAAACACAAAGGGGAGCGGTGGCTGAAAAAACTTCAATAACCACATTGAAAAGGACTACTTTTCCCGCCCACCGTCGACAACTTGAGGAAGGCGACGGTAAGGAGTGGGAGGAGGACCAGAAATCCTGCAGCGAGGGAGGAAAGCCAGGAGTTGCACTCCGTCGTAAAAATTCGTAACCGCCGAACCTCCCAATCTCTTCCTATCACGTACCTTTGAAAGACAAAAAGCCGCTGGGGGGCCTTGGGAAAGTGAAAGTTCCGAAAAGACGATCCCGCGGGGGTGTATCGAAATAAAACGTGGGCCGCCAAAGGGCAAGTCCAAACCGGCCGGTAGAAACGCCGCCAATAAAAGGGGCTGCGAGATCGGGAGCCAACGGCGAATAGTGAAAAAAAAAACTCAGCACGATCTAATTCAGTCTGTTCCACCGCCGTGTTCGCACGTGAAATCTAAGGGACGGTACAACGGGCCACAAAGGGGGGCAACGGCAGGTGGTCGAGCGCAGCCGCGGTCGAGAAAGGAGGGAAGGAGAAGAGAGATAGATGGACAAAGCAAGACTAAATGGGACCGCAAAACCATTTTGTCAAAAACCGTTTGACACGAACTGGGAAAGGCTCAAAAGGAAAACCAAGAAAATAAGACCCGGCTTGTGGAGCGTGGGGGAGACCCAAGCATCTTCGAAAGGGAAACGGCCGTGGGTCTATAATGCGAGGAGGATACGAGACTGAACCAATCCAAGGACGAGCCCCGAGAACCGTTTTAGAAAACCCATGTGCGACTTAACGCACGTCGCTCGGAACGACCGGCCAAATGGGAACTTAAAGGCTTCTTCCAAACGGTCACTTGAGAAAGGTACGGCTATGCCGAAGAAAAATTGAAAAGGAAAGAAACTGTAAAGCCGGGGTGTCAAACAACGAAAGGGGAGGGGACGTAAACCTCTAAAAAAATGTGAATCGTGGGAGTGCGCCCCGCGATTAAAAGACGGGAATATAGACTGCTGGGGGGGACCAAAAGGGGGAAGGCCCATTCGCCGCAAACGACAGGGAGTTCAGTGAACAGTGTTCCAGGTGAAAGGAAAAAACCATTGGCACGGAGATAAACTTAAAAGAAGGGAAAAGGGAGCGAAAACCAAATGAAGAAGAACGACCGCGACAGAATGGGGGGGCGATGTCTGCTCTTCTACCCATCGACTGATCTCAAATGACGATCACGATGTGACGGGTTAACGAGTCGGCCGAGGGGGATCCCTTCAATTAGGGGGTGGAGCGAGAAAAGAAGACATGGCCGCTCCGCAGTAAACCGAAAGCGAGGTTACCTTCTGACGGGGGGGAGGGAAGAAGGAGACGTCGGGTACTTTCGGACCGGGGTCCCAAAAAAAAATCCCACGAGCAACAGTCAGGAGGGAAACACAGACGTGTTGCCTGGGGATACTTGGGAAAGGGGCCCCAAAAGAGTAGCCCATCTAACCTCCCGCCTGGAGAAACGCCGGGAGAAACTGGTCACATTGGAACAATCCGAATGCTCTTTCCACCACAGGGCGATCACCCTGACGGGGCAGTGGAAGGACAAGCAGACCAGGGGTAGTTCAAGGTCGGGGGGGAACAAAAGCAAAGGATGGAGGACGATAGTCCTCGCTGTGGTATAAAGTGGTGAAGGTCTGCAGTCGGGAAAAAAAAAAGATCGCCGCGGCCCCAACGTCCCCAAAAAACCAGGGGGTTTTCCTCCTGAAAAGCCAGCTGGAAAGTCCAACGCCGACCGTATCAGCCATGGAGGGGGCAGGGGAAGGGGAAGAAGGTCACAAGAATAAAAATCCCTCGGACGTACGAAATAGGTGAAATGTAACAAGCTGATCAGGGGGCGAGGGGGCCTTGTTAATTGGACTTGGCTCGGCCGCCGATAAAGGACAAAAACCTCAGGCCCCTGAGAAACGAAGGAGGCGTAACTGGGTGGCCGAGTAGGGAAGGGAGGGGTATGCAAAGGATGGACAGGGTAACAGCTTCATTTGCCTGGCAACGGGAAAACTCCGCCCTCGGAGCCCAAAAAACCCAAACCCACGGCAGACGTACATTAAAAAATTAATGCCGTCCAAAAAGCATCAGGTAACATAACGGCTAAAAAGCAGGGGGGGTGGAACACCATAGCGAATTCTCGGGAGGCCCGAGCGCCCATCAAGACAACATTAGCGCCGGAGGGAAAAAAAGGAGAGAATCCAATAAGGGGAGCCGAAATAAAAAGGCCGTTGTGCTAGGGGGAGAGACCGAACTCGACAGAAAAGTTTATTCCACTTAATAACAAACCTTTGGAGGGAGGGCCCCGGGAGAAGGGAAAGGTCAAGGAAAATCTCGCAACACCGAAGGGAAAGGAGAGATGAAAAACTTTCTGCCCTTCGCCAGGCCGCGCCACTGGGGGGCTCGCATCGAATCAAGAGCGAAAGAGCAGAAACGCCTCCATCAATTAGCGGGCTCTCTGAAGATGGGAAAAGGAGGAAACTATCCGCGGCCAGGAAAAGGAAGTGGGAGAAATGGGGGAAAAAAACCTCTTACTCACGCTGGAATGGGGCCACTCTAAGATGTCCGGCCCGCCAATCACGGAAAAAAAAAAACAGAGCCACGTTGTACCTCCTCCCGAAAAGACGGGTCGAACGGCGGGAGGAAAATCCTGGCTGGCTGGCCGGGGGGATGAGGGAGAACTAAATCCCAAAACAGTCCAGAAGATGAGAATCGTCCGACAGCCTCACGTGCAGGGTAGTTCGTATGAATTGGAGGAAAAAGAAAAAAAGGCCGAGCTCACAATTGGAGTCAGCCCCGTCAGCTGCGCTTTTCCCGAAAGGATGCCCGCAAGGTCGAATTTCTTGAGTGGACAACAGGGGCAGAAGCCAGCGGAAGTATCTAAAAGCGGGGAGTAAACGGTCACCCGTGCGCTATATGTGCGCCCGGAGAGTATTCGAGACATAACATCAAAGAAAAAAAACAGAGGCAAAACGGGGTAGAAAGAAAGGCTCCGAGGGTCTGATCACCGGCTTCATATTCACGTGGGTGCACCGCCTAGCATTGACGCCCGGAAAAGTCGCAGGAAAAAAATCCGGCAAAGCAGTGCGGTTCTAAGGGTGCTAAACGCGGGAGAAAAAAAAGAAAAGGGAAAAGGTCTAACACCAGTGAACGCTTTGAGTGGATTTTCAGGGTGGAAGACCCCGGCGGAACGCCTAACGGAGGCAGAGAGAGGGCAGCCCAGGAAAAAAAGGCAGTGGAAAGGGCAGGAGAACGAGTAATCCTGCCATCACGACGTCCTCCAGAAGGGGAAGAACCAGCACGGCACGGTTAAACAAAAAAAAAAGAAAAAAGGTCCCGATGAGGAGAGATAGTAAATCCTTCGAAGCGAGCCTGGCAAAAAAGGCCGAAAACGGCAAGGGGAGAAATCGTCTCTAAGTGCCGGGTTGAAAGGCAGCAAAACCCGAAGAAACGTTTACAGATCTCACAGGGCAGCGGGGCCTTTCACCAAGAAACGTAAGAAAAACGCCGGACTTGAGTGGGGGGGAAAAAAAACAAGGGGATAACCTCTCTGCTCCGGTACTACAGTGGGGGGGGGGGGGGGGCTCCACCAAAAAAGATCCAGAAGGACGGGTGACCGACTGGTGGAAAGGGCGAAGGGGGTGGCGGTTCTCTAGGGGGACTCATTCGATGAAGAACAGTTACTACCAATACCGTGTTCGGAAGAAAAAAACAGGTTTTCGCGGACCAGATGAGAGACGAGGGAAGCAGGTGGGGGGAAAAAAGGGAGCAGTTGCCCCCTTCCACGCCGTATGTACTGACGCAGGCCTGGCAAGCAGTCAAGCGAACACGGCAAGGGCTCCGGGATAAGCCTCAAAACGACACGGGGGGGGCCGGAAAAAAGAGACCTTTTGGGGTGATCGCCGCTTTCAAGGGCCATGACGGGGACGGGGATTACGAGCCCCTCGAACATCTGAGACTCAAAAAAAACAAAAAACCAACGGAGATGAGGAAAAAGAACAGTAAAAAAGCTGGGAAGCAAAAACCCAGGTCAGGGCCACGGTGACGACGACCTTTGGAGGCACACACCCGTAACTTCCCCCCCGGGACGGGGAAGTTGGAGCTTGGTTTATCAAAAATCTCGAGCCCGGGGAGAAACTTTTTCGGAGATCGAAGGGGTAAGGCAGAAAACTTCCCTACCGGCCGGGTGGGAAAGGCCAGAAAAACAAAAACGGGACCCTCGTGACACAGCTAAAAAGCAAAAGGGGGAATCCTTTAGAAGAATCTCCACTCAGTTGAAGGGAAAGGGACGCACATTACATCAAGTGCAGGGGGGAAGGAACGATTGGAAGCGAGGGAGTGCTTAAAAACTCTTGGAACCATACCGAGCCGTCCGAAGTTCAAAAACTCGGAGAAGGGAGTGGAAGTTCGCACCACTTTACCTGGCGAATCGAGGGTATAAGGGACGGGACAAAGTGAAGTGACCCTCAAAACCCAGGTCAGTGGGAGACTTCGGAAAGCCACGTGGTGGGCTAAGGGAAATACGGGAAAAAACGGGGAGGGGTGACTGCTCAAAATGGTTACGCGGAGGGAACGAGCTACGAGTCTTATAGGGTCAAAAAAAAAAAATCAGGAAAAAACAGGGGGCCCTCAGC
>Ga0179593_1360167_pt1 | contig 16906 bp, 14 predicted proteins | sample CZODoug2_1_08_16_FD_185931 | JGI IMG/M metagenome (GOLD analysis project Ga0179593, IMG submission 185931) | Vadose zone soil fungal communities from Angelo Coast Range Reserve, California, USA - CZODoug2_1_08_16fungal (PacBio error correction) | ecosystem: Environmental > Terrestrial > Soil >...
CATCTATTCTCGAAAATGGGAAGTCAGTCGGATACCGGGCGCGCGAAGGCGGAGGAGAGAAGAACCGTTTATAGGAAACGAGAGAGGGTGATGATCGAAGAGCGAGGGGGCCGCTGACAAAAATTCTCCTAAAGGGCTCTCTATAACAATTGAAGCGCGCGTGGCGTTCGCCGAGTAAGCCCTGGCAATGAAAAGGTCGTTAGGAGAAAGAAGAAGACAAGGAAAAGGAATAAAAGGGTGGAAGGCGTGAGAAGGAAGACGACGAACGAGGCATCAACAACCGATGTCCGGTGGCGGCAATCGCCTCCAAGCCCTACAGGGACCAGAGGGCGAGACGGTAGCGCCTAATTATAATACAATCTCAAGGTTGCTCGGATCCTCCCGGAACCGGGCCGAATAGCAGGGATCTGAGGGGAAAGAACGAATACTCGCGCCCAGAAGGTACCCGAAATAAATCGACTAAGAGGGTCTTCCGCGGTTGAAATAACTGCCTTAGAAAAACGGCTGCAAGGGGGGGCCGCACGAGGGACCTGGGGGAGAGGAAGGGCAGGTTGTGGTGAAGCCTGTCATGCAAAAAAAAAATAGTTTAAGGAGCGAACAACCAGAACATTCGCAGACGCGCTAGGGGAAAAGTGAGGAGAAAAGGAAAACAGCGGGAGCGGAAATCGTCACTCATACCTCCCGAGGCCTCGACGACAGGGGCGGGATCGTGTATGGGACAAGAGCTGGACGTAAAATCAGGGGAGTGGCTCAGAAAAGAGGGATAAGGACGAGCTCGGTAACGAGACCCATACAACAATGGTCTCTCGAAGATGGTGACTGAGCTCCGGAACTCCGAAAGCAGGGAAGCAGAGATCCTGAGAGAAGGGGGGGGGAGCAAGAAGGAAGATCGAGCAGGCGGTGAGAGGGCGAGCGTCCAAAAACAGGAGGCGCTTCTGTCCGATAGCCCTCCTCTGCGCGAGGGCTTACAAGAAAAGAACACCACGGGAGAAGGAAATAGGGGTGAGCCCGAAAGCCCACCCAAAATACTCCTCCCCCAAAAAAAACCCATGAATCCCAAACTCCCCCTCCTTACTTGAAAGGCAACCGAAGGCCCAAATCTACGAGAGGCGCGGCTCGAAGGTGATGCCACGTTGGTAGGGAGTCGGGGAAAAAGCGAAAGTAATGGGCTGAAAAAGTAAAAACTCGCAGAACCTGAGAACGACACCAGGGGAAGGGGAGGGCAGGAGAAAAGGGGGCAATCAGAAAGACGAAAGAGGGACCCAGGTAGAGCAAACGTCAATTTGAGAGGTCTTTGAGCTTGGGGGGGAAGGGGGGGGAGGAGTAAGAGCTAACGCCCAGAAGGGTAGGAAGGCACTCAGCTCTTCAAAACCAAAATATCTTACGTCACCTCCAATCGCAGCTCGGAGACGTCGACAAGGGTAGGGGGAGAAAAGTCCGAGACGGCTTGAAGGGGAAAAGGAGAACGCGAAACAAATAACCCGTTCGGGAAACTGAAAAAGGGAATTTGCAGAAACGATCGTCATGCGGGGGGGAAGTGTCGTAAATGAGCGTCTAAGAGGGAGGTGATGGAGCAAGAAGGCGGGGGGGGAGGGGGCCGGGAAGATAGGATTGGGCTCGTAAAAAATTCCAAAGACAGATACCGCGAAAGAGTAATATGCAGAGTTCATGGGGGGGTTGAGCTAATCAGGGGAAAAGTGAAAGCTCACCGTACTTACGATAAGCAAGTTTACAAATACGACACCAAGGAGAATCCGCGGCGAGGGGGGGGAAGGTAAGCGTCTCAGCGGAGAGGTATATACCAATTTTCGCGAAAAATCGGTCCGTAGGCGGCGGCGGCGACTATTGATGAGAAGGGAATGCAAAGAGTGCTTTGATGCATGGGAGTTGGATCTGGTCATATTACGAAACGAAAAGCGGCACCGATAGGGGAAGAAAGGGGTCAGGGCGGAGGGTAGGGAGAGAAAGGGCGCCGAGGGAAAGAATTCTCGTAGCCTGGGTATAAGAGAAGCCGAACTTTCCATGAGGGAAGGGGGGGCAGTAGGGAGGGATGGGTAGATATCCTAAAGATGTCTGTCAAAGCAAGGAGGCGACTGAAGAACGAGTCAGTGGGAGGAGCTAAAGCTGATCAACAACAACGGAGGGAGAAAAAATGACGCGCACCAGGTTCGCGGCTAGTGCTGAGCGACCGCAGGAGACGAGGGAAAAGGGAGACCCATCTCGGGAAGCCCGGAGGAAAGTGAAGCTTGGAGCAAGCACCCCGTCTGCAGGAGTCCTAGGACCGTACGAAAAGAACCCTCGCACGAAAAGTTTGATAACTAGGGGGGGAGACGGGGAAAGTGAAGAGCTTCAAACAATAGTGGAAACCACTAGGCGCGAAAGACCCCACCAGAAGGGCATTCTAGGTCAGTTGAAAACGACACGAGCCCACCTCGGAAGGAAAGAAGGAGCATATCGCTGGGCGAAATGGTATAGACGTACCCTCACCTATTACTAAATACCGCAGAACTCGCCGCGTGTGCCTACGAGGGGCGATTGGGCGTCCACCGGCCCGAAGAAGGTCCAAAAAGAAACCGGAGGGAATGAAAGGGGAAAAGAATGCCACACTTCCAAATAACTATCCCTGATCACTCGGGTAATTGAAAGGATGCTCGTCAGAGGGGTGGGGTCTGCCAGGCGAGGGACTTTAAAATCAGACGAGGTGCGATCAATGCCAGTATACTCTCTTGGGAGAACCTTTCGGTGCAAGCCATGACAGGCTGGAACTACCACTACACGAAAAAAAGAAGCTGGTGAGAGGGGATAAGTGACAAGTCAATAGTCTAGTAGGCAGTCCGCCTTTGTCCGTCTCCGGACTCTACTGGAGGGGACTGTCGAGGGAACTCGTCGGCCGAGAAGGCGCTGAGTGGAATTAATAGAGTCGGGGGTTGGTACTTCTTCTCCAACTTTACAACGGGGGCGGGCAACGACGCAACAGAGTGCCGATATAAAAAAAGCAATGGACGGGTTCGAGAGAGACTTTCACTAGACCGCTCTAATCAAAGAGGTGCGCGTCGTGAGACGTTTCAAACTAGGTCTCAAACGAGAGAAGACGGATATACAAAGTTCAGAGCTAAACACAAAAAACACCAACAAAAAGAGCTCTTAACGAAATAGTATTCCTAAAGGAAGTGAAAGGGAGTGTGGGGGGAGAGAGGAGAGTATCACAACTAATATGGTATGGCACTAAAGAAGACCTATCTCGCTCCGTTGCTCGACGAGTCTAATAAGAGCCTAGAATATCTGGAGAGCGGCCACTCAGAAGAGGTCCGAACTATCCTTCTGGGGGACAAAACAAAACGCAGTATTATACATCCAGTCTACGTGAGTCGATAGCGAAAGAAAAGGCTCGTTAAGGGGGTCAAAAGTCTGGGGGAGTTGTGTTGACTCAGACCGAAGAAGTAAGCAGGGCAATAAATATAAACTCCCTCGGAGGTGCCACTAGCCGTGTCTAGAATAAAGGGCGGCGAGAGGGAAAGAAGCGCGCGAAAAAGAAAAGGCGGGGGAAGGGGGGGTACTCCCTATGTAAAGAAAAGATGTGTAGATACACGATAGGCCACATATATCTTTGACCTGCTACCTAGGGAGACCGCAGAGGAAAGAGCACTCAACGATGATGGAAAACGTCTCCGGCCAGGGGAACTAAACAAGGGAAGAGAGGGGGAGCTTGGGGACTTGAAAAAGCTATCCCAACATCGTACTCTTAAAGTCTTAATGTGCCGGGGCTAGATCGACCTCAACTGAGAGAACCGCGAGGACGGCCACAAGGTGGAAAGGGGGGAGGGGGGAGGGATAGCCCAAGGCAACCGAGCGAGCGTTATCATTACCCATCAATGACTCGATCTAATTCAAGCATCCCGCGGCAAAGCTCGGGAAAGACAAATAGCTCGCCATAGAAAAGACCTCATGAACCCAAAAAAAAAACAAGGGGGGACCTCGGGACAGGGGGCTCCTCTCCCTACTCCCAAAATCTAGAACCGTGAGATCTTTCGCGTAACGGGCGAAAAGAAGGGGGAGGGGACCGGGCTAATAGAAAACAAGGAAAGAACGGAAGAGAAACGGGAATAGGGGGTAGGATCGGTTGCACGAGACGGGTGAGTCGTGTATCTTCCCCTGCCTCTCTGAAAAAGACTACCCGCTCAGAAGGCCTCCTACCTCGGCTCGCCGGCCGCCTTCATCGGGAAGCCTGCCTGAAAGGAGAAGGGAAGATCAGACCATACAACAAAAAAGGGGGGGGAAGGAAAATAGAAGCGGAGAGCTTGTACAGTTAGCTTCGGAAAAAATTCGATAACCTGTCTTAAGCCAGGATGCCGTCGCCGCCGCAAAGGGGGGAGGGACTCTGCACAGAGAAAACGTCTCGAATATGGAGACGAGGGGAAGGGGAAGTCGGGGAGTAGAAAGGGGAGGGGACTCTCGAAGCGCAAAAGTCACTCCTCGAAGAGCCCGGACCGCACAGACCGGTGAGACGAGGGAAGGAAGCGGGTACGGCTCGTCGGATATAGAAAAGGAAGGAAATTAGGGGGAGGCTCGAGGGATCATCCTCTAAATATACTTTAAACCGCGGGCTGAGCGAGAATCGCGGAGTGGAAAATCGATGAAGAGAGAGAGGGGCACTGAGAGTCCGCCAGGCGGAAAAAGGGGGTTACCATCCCACGAGCATGTCTGAACCTTATAACTTTTGATCGCTCCCCTAGGCAAATGCCCGACACTGTCCGAGACGAGGAAAGGGGGGAGAGGGCGCGGTTTCCCTTCATTCTGAAATATCCTTAATGGGGGAGCGCACTAGGCCGGAAGGAGCCCGCAGGGTGCTAATTGCCAGGGAAGTTGGGGGAAGGGAAGGGGGAGGAGGACTGAAGAGTCGAGCAAGGGTCCTAATGTTCAAGCGAAACGCCAACTCTTCTCTGCCATAGGCGAAAGAAAAACGTCGAGAGCGAGGAGGGGGGGGGGCGGAACCAGGCGACGCCAATATACGAATTCTTTATCGGGGAGGACATCCGCGGCGGCACTTACTCTGGCACAGGTCTGGGGAGGATGAGGGACGCGTCAGGGAGAAAATAAAAACTAGTTTAAAAGGGGGCGTGATATGATTCTCCTGAAAAACTCGGGGCGATGGGGGCAGTCGCGCGGCTGCTGGGGTGCAACGTGGGAGCCTCGGCAGGGGGACCTCAGGGGTAGTCGAGCATTATAAGAACGGGTGGGGGGAGGGGCGACCTAGACCACTAGTCCAATGGGTATCAAGGAAGATAGAAAAAAATCGGGAAGCTCGGCGTCCTCCGCGCCATACCAAGTCGAGTAGAGGTGAAGAAAGGAGATCGACAAAAAGAATCCTACGTACCTTGAAACTTTTCTCGGAAACGCTGCACCGAGACGAGGGTTGCCGCCGAGAAAAAGCAGGTTGGAGAGCTATAAAAGCCCGAGAAAATTGAAGTTCACATCCCGGGATAACCCCGAGACCGCCAACGTGCTTGGGGGCGGTCGGGGAAGAATAGAGTGACCTCTAGACTCTTCCCCCAGGCGGGTAGAGCCCGGGACCATGTAATGACGGGGTCGTGAAAGGGGGAACAAAAAAAAGTGGACCGGGAAAAAGATATATAAAAAAGAATCCCCCAGCAAACCTAACTTAATTGTCGAACGTCACTAAAAGCCGGTTGAGTCCGGGAAAGAATCGAAGGAAAACGATAACATGAGGACTTCTCCTGTTACTTGATCCATTAAAAAAGAAAAACTGAGACAGGGTCAACCGAATCCACGCAAGCAACCCAGCACCGGGTCTTCGTCTGCTGTCGGGTTCTTGCAAGATAAGAATGGGGTACGGGACCAGTGTCGAGACCCTTGAGCTAGGATTGAGGTGGTAAAGGTATCCCTCCGCCTTGTCCTAAGAAAAAGCGACCAAGACACGAAAAATAGGGAAAAGCGACCGGAGAAGCGAGTAAACGGGGAAGGGGGGGGATCGAGTTGTACGTCACAAAGAACTGCTCCCAAGCAAGGGTTGGAAAGTCGGAGCGAAAGAGTAAAGGGGGAGAATCAACTAGAAAACCCCTCTTCCATCAAGTCTATTGCGATTAACTCGAAAAGGCAGTACAAGTCTAGACCATAAGAGGGAAAAAAAAAAAAAAAAAAAAAAGGCAAAGAGGAGAGGAGCCGTCTCCTTGATCCTTGTCTTGCCTTTCTCAAGGGAGTAGTGAGACCGGTCGGGAGGGGGGTCTCCTGAAGGTTTCAGGAAAAAATGTTCTATACACGGGCTTACGACGAGAATTAATAAGTCTGTGATCCACCAGCTTGCGCCCGTGGAAAGAAGATGTGGGGGGAGAGCCGCTCAGCCTTGCCTGACTAACGTCGTCTGGGAGAGTCAGGGGCAGGGCGCTGGAACTGCCAAAAAGAAAAAAAAGAGGTCGAGAAAAAGGCGGAGACGTCGCTCATCACTATTGAACCGCTGAAGAAAACAAGTTGCGCTTCTAGAAAATCATCCAAAAAAGAACACTAAGGATGAGGGACTGGGAAAAAGATTAACTCAAGGTTGAGGAGGCCTAGTTGATGAAAGTACGAAACCGGGCCAGCTTCGCTGAATGAACGTCCCACGTTCATTAGTCGGCGACATCTACTACACGATAAAGACATCGTGTTCCAGAGACGTGTGAACGAACCGAAACAACGGTCGCAAGCATGGCGACAGCCACAACGTAAAAGAGGTGAGCAGCAACAATGGGAAAAAGCAGGGGACGAAGCAGAGGTCCATCAGGTCCTTCAAGGAAAACCGCTAGGAACAACAGGAGCTGGCAGAAGATCGGCGGGAAAGCAACTCTGTGGGAGGGAGAGGGACAAGAGAACCGAAGTAACAGATCTAAGAAGAGGACGACCAAGAGTGAGAGGAAAGGTCCCTTGCAAACGATCAACTCCGAAGGCCCCAAAGAGGGGAAGCTTACCGAAAAAGAGAACACTAAACCCAGACTCAAATCTCTATCAAAGAGAAGGTAGCGGCGGACTGCGATTAGGAAGAGGGCGCCAGAAGAACGGAGAAGGAAAAAGAAAGCGGGCTCAACTCCAAGTAAAGCCTCAAGGCTTACCCAATCGGGGGTGGGGAAATAAAGGAAATAAAGGGAAAGAACCACCAGAAAGGGCGTCGCTTTTATATGGGACGTCCAGCAGCGGAAAAAAGGGATAAAGTCCGAAAGGGACGCCGTCAAATAAGACACCAACACCCCTGGACGCTCGTCAGAAGAGTGTCGGGGAGGGCGATTCGATTAAGGAATCACTGCAGGGGGAAAGGGAGAAACGGGGGTATATTCTGGATCGAAAAAAAAAAATGGGCAGGGCGACTTCAACTTGCAGGGATCTACCTGACCCATAGGGGCAAGGAATAGTTGAGAAAAAAAATCGCAATCTCTCCAAACAGTTTGGCGTATTCTCAGAGAGCGACTTGTGAAAAAAAAAGACTAGCCTCCGCGCTCGAAACGGAAAGAAAACACGCCTCCGTGGAAGCTTTAGGAAAAAGGAAGGGGGCTGCAAAAGGTCCTCAGAAATCTTGGCCGAAGCGAGAAAAAGCGCAAAAAGCTACTAGCCTGTAGCTCGGGCGGAAAGAGAGCGACCGGCAAGTTCTAAAAAAGAAATCAACCTGACGGGGGGTGCTGGTGGAGAGATCTCCCACCGTTCTCATCAAAAAAGCCTTTGATGCAACAAAAAAAAAGAAGACACAGGAGCATGCAAAGTCAAACCGGAGGAGAAAAACTCGATAAAATCACAAAGGGAAGACTGCACATTTAGCTTTGAAGGTGGCAGAAAGAATCGGAAAAAAGGGACTGCACCTCAAAAGGCGCAAGCACTATGGAAAGCCCGCGATTCAAAACAGATCCGCCGGAAAAAAGTCTATGAAGAAATTATAATGTCCCAGAAAAGGAGAGGGGTAGGTACGATGGCAAACCTAGCGCTGGAGGGCGTGTGACGCTAAAGGCGGGCGGATAGGGGAAAGCTCGAGGAACAAGGAAAGATACAAGAGAGTAACTCCTCTTTCCATAACCGGTGATCGTTTGGGCAGGAGAAAAGTTACCTCACCCGACGCAACGGAAAAGGAAGTTACAGAAGGGGAGTGTCGGACGGAAGAGTGGGGTATATTCCCCTCCGAGCCGGGTAGGGGTGGGGAGGAAAACAAGGCCAAAGAAATCGGAGGAGGGCAACCGTAGCGCGAGGGGCGGCTCTTCAACCTCCTTCGGAGGAGCGCGGATAAGGACCCGTTAGTTCTTCATCTCATATTCTCTCCACAGCGAGACAAGAAAGGGGAAGAATAACCTCCGCGAAACGAGCGGAGGGGAAAAGAAAATAAGACTCAAAAGGAGAAACCTTGGTACTCGTCGGGGATCAACTCTATGAAGGAAAACTGTGCTCCTCTCGAGCAAAAAAAAAAAGAGCGCAGCGGCAAAAGGGGGGGGGGGGGGGGGGGTTGGGGGGGGGGTGTGGGGGTTTGGGGGGTGGGTTTGGGGGGGGTGGGGGGGGGGGTTGGGTTGGGGGGGGGGGGGGGGGGGTTGGGGGGTGGGGGGGGGGGTGGGGGGGGGGGGGGGGGGGGGGGGGGGTTTTGGGGGGGGGGGGGGTTGTTGGGGGGGGGGTTGGGGGGTTGGGGGGGGGGGGGGGGGTGGTTTGGGGGTGGGGGGGGGGGGGGGGGGGGGGGGGGGGGGGTTTGGTTTGATTGTGATTTTTGGTGTGGGCGGGGGGGGGGGGTGGGAGGGGAGTTTGGGGTGGGGGGGAGAGGTTGGGTTTCTGGGGGTGTGGGGGATTTTGTGTTTTTGGGTGAGTGGTGTTGGGTGGGTGTAGGCCTGGGGTGGGGGTGGTTACTTGAGGTTGGTGTGTCGGCCGCGCCTCCTTTTCTCTCCTTTTCTCTGGAGTTTCTTCTCCCCCTCCCTCTCTCTGGCTTCGCCCCTCCAGCCGTCCACGCCCTCATTAGAACTAAAGAATCCGCCTCACGCGCATGGAAAAAAAAGCCCTGCCTGACACGTAGAGATAGGTAGAGCCTCTCAACAAACCCAACAACGATGAACATATATATCAGCGAATTAATCACAATAGCTCTTACTTAGGAAAAGGGAGGGGAAAATTGGGCGGACGATGCGCGTCGGAACTCCAGCGCGCGAAGGAACCGAGAAACTAATCAAAAACCGAGGGGAGCTGCGGGGGCCCGTTCTATCTCTAGAGGGGGCGGGAGTCTGCTCGGAACGAAGAGCACGGTCCGAACCCGGGGCGTTGAAAGGAAACCAGACTGAAAGGGGAGACTCCTGGGCGGGGATTCCGACGCTGTCTATAGAAAGCAGGACGGCAATCATGAGGGCAAGGCGAAGGCGACCATAATGCTCGCCGATCCCTAAGGGGGGGAACCTGTGGAGGCTCTTCGCTCGCGCAGGGATGGAAAGAACGCGCGCATGGTTTCCTCGGCAGAAAAAAGCGGCAAAACCGTGGTGGGGGGGCCCCAAACGGCACGTAACTTTTGGGTCTCTACAACTCGGCACTTGCCCAAAAACAATTAAAATGAAGTCGGCCGCTCTGGCGCTGGTGATGGAAAAAGCGTAAAACGGAATTCAGGTGGGGAATCCCTCTGTCTTCCTCATAATGGTTGTTCTCCGTGAAAAGGCCGTTGGGTGCCGTAGGAACGGCATCGTCACCGGGCCCTATATTAGCGGGGGGCCATACCACTAGAGGCGCTTGCAATAGGCGAGTACATACGGTGGGTAGCACAAAAAATGGAACTCAATCGATTAGTAGGCTACGGGGCGAGAGGGGAACTGAAGAGGGCGTGAAAGAATCGGAGCTAGAGTGGGGGGGGGAGGGCCAGTTATCGGTTCTAACGCTGAAGGAAAACAGGGCACCAGAACAACAAGGGGGGGGACTCAAGCGAGAAGGAGGGACATCGCAGGGGGACCAAAGGCAAGGTATAAGTACACTCCTTCTGAGCAAGTGGGTTAAGCAAAGAAGCAGCGGGGATCGTAGAGCTAGAAAACGGTGGAAGGGGTAATCTCAACCTCGAAAGAGTATTCGATGAGGGAACCCTGCGGCAGAGAATCAATAAAAGAGAATCGTGTGCGCACGCAAGCTCCCAACGAAGTCAAAAAATAATTAGGGAACCAGAGGACGATCATGCCTTTATTGAGCTTTGAAGAGCCATGAGAGGGGAAAAAGAGCGAGTATATCCCTCTGAGACCCTTCCAAAGTTCTGAACGCGAAACCGACACGCTTTCGGTCGAATAGGGAAAGTAGAAACACGCGTAAAAAAAGGCGGAGCCAGGGAAGATGTTTGAATACGGGTCAAGCTTGCAAAACCTCCTTCAGATGCGAATATTAACAAAAAAGCACACGCGGGAGGTCAAACGCACCTCAGAGGGGCGGCAGAAAGGGGGAGAAAAAAAAGCAACTCCTACTCTGCCTTGAACGGGACGGAATGGGAATCAAGTCCGAGAAAGGTGAAGGGGACCCTTATAAAAGGACCAGACCAGGGAAGAGGTTGGATGGGGTCTTTCGAGTAAGGTTCTAACTTCCGGGAGGGAGAGCCACTGGAGGAAAAAAGATGGCTTTCAGCCAACAATCTGACTTTCTTTTAGGGGGTCAGATAGGGGCCATCAGCTAATCGCATACAGAAAAAACCCTTCTATCGAGTAAGCAGGAAAGGGGGGGGGAATATTCTGGGGGAAGGTTTTGCGAAATCTGCAATCTCGACCTCCCGGAAAAGCTTCAACGAGCGCGGGCGGCAGTTAAAAAGCACCAAGAAAAGACCACTAAGAGAAAGCCCGGCGGGGCTGAGTATCAAGAAGAGGGAGAGGCACGTCTGGAACACGAGGGGAGATCAAGAAACAGCCGATCTCTCCGGGAGGCAGGTGGGGGGGGGGAAAGGGGATGATGCTCGCTGGAGACGAAGGAACTCCTGGCGCAATGGCTGCAAAATTCTGGGCGCTTGAAAAAAATCTTGGGACCACGCAGGATGAAAAAAGTTCTAACGGTAAAAAAAGCTTACGGGGCGAGGGTCTTTAAGCGAGAAAGGGAAAGGGAAAGATAGGGAGCGGAGTGGTATCAGGGCAAAGGGGAGAAGGCGGGAAGGGAAACTGAGAGATTGTCGAGAACGCCGAAACTGGCATTAAACCACATAATCTACAAGGGGACTCCTGTGGGGCGAGAGTAGACAGCAAAAACTAAAAAACAACGGTAGGAGTAAGATAGACGCGCAAAAGGAGTAGTCTTAAAAAGATTGCTTAAAAGACCGGAAAAGGGAGGCCATGGATCTACATCTGACTTCCCTCATACACGACAAAAAAAAACCCAACAAACACACACCCACAAAGGTCAAAGAAGGGGCAGACCTAACAGTACGAAAACTAAACAACAAAATAGAAAATCCGTAGGCTTAATCGTGAAGCTCCACAAGAAGACAGACAACTGGAGAGGAACGCTGGGGGTGGGAATTGAATCAGTCATGGAAGCTCGGAAAAAATATTTCAAAATAGATAACAGGACGCAAAAAAAACCAGAGTGCCCTTCCGCTGCAAAAACTAGACAAAAGACTCCCCCAGGCAATGATAAAATGCGGAGCGACACTCTGAGCGCGGAAAAGAAAGGATACACTCGCCCGACTCCGGAAGAAGACAAAAGGGGGCGTGGGGTTCAATGTCCAAAATTGGGAACCGATCAAGTTAAAAAACGATAAGACGCAACCCAAGCTGGGTACCGGGGGAAAGATGCATAAAACTGGCAAAGGGATCCACTCTAAAGAGAGAAGACGGGGATGAGGAGAAAAGTGCGGAGGAAAACGCGGCGGGGAACGAACGAAGGAACGGGGGGTTCCCAGAAATAAAAGAAAAGAGGAGGACGACCGGGAAGAGGTCCTACCACAACGATCGGGCCAGACAAAGAAGTCAAGCCGAGGGGTTGGATCGTGGGATAAAAGTTTCCAATCAAAAACGCAGAAGTTCTGATCAAGCCTGACCCATGGACGCTTACTAAACACAGAATTGCTCTACTAGGGGATAGGATCTGATGGGGCGACCCTCAAGGGTGAGATGAGGGAATAAAAGAAACTCCGGGAAAGAGAATTTGGATATTCAAAACGAAAAGACCGAAAAGGCGGGGGGAAGGAGGAAATCGCAAGGAGAGACCGCCATGGGGGCGGCGCGTGCGCTTCGGGACCACGACTGAACTCAAAAAAAAAGGGAGCTAAGGCGGTGGAGAAGGCTCTTCTCTCTAGTGGTAGAGCGTCAAGGGAGATAAAAGAGAGAGAAAACGGTTCTCATCGGGACGAGAACCGCGCACCGGGGGAAACGTGCAATAAGAAAACTGAAAGGGGGTAAAACATAGGTGCTGCTCGTCCGAATCGCAGGGGAGCGATGTCCGCAGAGCGCACGAGCCTCCCGCTCGTCTCAAAGAAGCCACTTGTCTCGAGGGAAGATCGAAGGAAAGGTCACGCTCAGACGTCCGTCTAGGGGGGAGAAAACAAAAGGAAAAAGATCATTAAGATGTCAAAGATCCGGAGTGAACCTGGAAAAAAAGATCCTCAAGGACTTACGGCACAACATTTATAGGGGATGGGGGGGATCCGCAGAGTAAAAACAAGAATACAGGCCTCACTCTCGCCGGTAACTCCCGCGGGGGTCAAATAGCCACGAATCCTCCTTTCCTAAACATGGGCGGGATGAAAGGACAAAATTCTGAAAAAGTGCGGGCCGCCTAGGCAAGCGCCGCGCGAGTCTTGGCGTTGAGCAAAAAAAAGATCTTCGGAAGAGATCGTGACTCCTCCAGAAAAGGAGAGCCATGACCCCGGGGCGGGGGAGATCTAAGGCCTCTGCTAAACAAAAGGGAGGATATGGCGACGGACGTGACATAAACCCGCGAAAGAAAAAACGAACGGCTTAGGGTAAGATTGGTATGCCGGGATGGGCTCTAACAAAAGTTGAAGAGAGGCATAGAAAAAAATGGGAGACGGCCACACGGGTTGCCGAAACATCGCAATGCAAAGAAAGCTATTCAGATCTTGTCCTCTAGGGGGGGGATAAAGGGAAAAACGAAGTTAAAAAAGAGAGTCTTGGGAAAAACAAAAAGAGCTAGCCAGCCGGAACGCGCATGAGCCATCCCAAGACGAGAAGACCCGATTCCTCTCCAACGAGAAAAAAGAGAGTCGAGGAAACGGGAGAACAGTCGTGACGTCCCGACGGAAAGACGCGAGCAAAATGAATCACAGGTTATCGGCAGGGAGGAGGGTCAGAGGGCAACTCCCTCTCTCGGTAAAAGGGAAGAAACGACGCAGAAGCAGCAGAAAGGGTCCCCTAGGACCGCCGCCGCGAACGGGCAAGCCTTAAAAGTTAGCTGAAAAAAAAGTCTGAGTATGAGATATCATCTGTCCTTTTCAGCTGCTTAGCCGAAGACTAGAGGGGAAAGGAGGAGCCTCGGGAGCCGGGGAGTAAAGCGCCAGGAGTTCAACAGCGTTCTTCCGCCAGCACCTGGGAAGGGAAACAGACCCGTCCCTATATGGAGAGTATACCAAGCTTGACTAAATGGGGGGGCTGTGAACTATGCTAACAGGAAGAAAGGGGCCTCAACGGTGATAACGCAGAAGAAGAAATCAGTTGCGCCTTGGAGAAGTCCTATAGACCTTTCTATTATCACTAGGAAGGAAAAGGAGGAAAGCGAATTTGCGAATTCGGAAACTAGCCGACCCAGCAGGTGGACGAGCGCGCTCGCACAGCTGTTTAATAAGAACGAGAGGTTGGAAGGGAGATGGAAAAAAGAGCACGTGTTGCCTGAAAACAGGTGAGGGCACACAATTGGGAAACGTCTCCCCGACTTTCCCGACAAGGGGAAGGGGGGAAAGATGAAATAGGGCGCGGACGCGGGGGCACGCCGGCGAAAAAAAAAACAACAGTGGGAGGAACTAGGCAAGGAGGTTCAGGAAGAGGGGGGAGTTTCAGCTGAAGTGGATCCTATTAAGTCAAAGGATCGACGCGCAATCGAGTCCAGCCAGCCGGGCTTAATCCATAGTCGAATGACACAGCGTAGAAAGAAAAGAAAGGAGGAAAATAAATACTCCAAGGTTGCCCTAAAGACAAGGACGTGAAGTACCAGAGTGGTGTGAATATCGATTGCCGCCGGGGAGTGGAAGGAATGAGAACGCGGTAAGTGAACCCAATCACACCTCCCACTTTTTTGCTCAGAGCGAGCATGAAGATTTTAGAGAGGACCTCCTCACCCCGACGCAAGGATCACTGCAGAATCAATACTTGGCCCGTGGGTTGGCCTCCCCTGAGGAACAAAAAATAGCATACTAGTTGAGAAATCTAACTACAGGATCTTTGATCATAGCTTGGGAAGAAAACAGCGGAAAGACGGCGGAATAGAAAAGAGAAACAATAACCCGAAACTGTTATCCCGCTCTCCAGGGATAACACGAAGAGAAATGAGAAAGGGCGGACGGAGACAGCCCCGGAGGCAGCGGGTGCTCGCCGATCACTTAGAATGAGAAATCCCGTCAAAAGACCTCGGAAAAAAGGGGCCGAAAAAAAGAGACCTCCCAACGAGTTGGAAAGGGCGAGCAATAAACGTGAAAAGAAGCGCAAAAAGTCAAAAAAAATTTTCTTTTCCATAAAGACGTAGGAAGGGAGTTGACGCCCAGTTGGGGGGAACTGCAGAGATCTACCCCCCCCACGCGAGGCCCAAAGAGAGAGTTTAAACTCAGACTAAGAGGGTAAAATCCCCCCACGTAGGCAGGGGAAGACGGACGGGTCGGGAAATTAAAAGAAAAAATACTGTGAAGTGCCGTCATCCGACACCCAGCCGGGGAGGGAGTAGGAGGGGAGGGCCGACGGCAGGGGAATGCACGTGGGCATCGGAAGGGACGCGATGTTTATGAAAAACAACGAGGGAGGAGGGATGTGTCCGGCCCGGAGCGAGGGGAGAAACATACGAGAAAAAACCCCTTAACGGATTAATATGGGGAACTAGTTCGTGGAAGGGGGGGATGCCTCAGAGACCAAGAAAAGGAAAAACGGGGGGGAGTCGGAGAGACAGGATACCGGGGGGGGTCGGCACAAACAAGGGACCGAGGATTTCATAAGTGCGAGGGGTCGAAGGATCGAAAGAGGGGGGATAGGGCAGGTAAGAACAAAGTGTCTAAACAAAGAGCCTGCCTAACTGGGGGAAGAATTGACTAACCTTCTGGAAAGGAAATAGGGGACGAAGGAGCCCTGAGGGCTTGGGCAGGACAGGGTAGCTGGGGATGGGGGCTCTAACCTAGTCCAGAATTATATGCAAAAAGGAAAACTGTCTCTGTATCCCCCATCTGAAAAAAGACCGGTTAGGTCACGTAGGGGAAGCCTCGTAAAGGCAGAAGCGTAACGTAAGGGCGATGCTGCCGGGCGGGGAACTTTGGAGGCTCGAGATGGTCGATATAAAGACTAGAAGTCGGGCATACCACCGAAGACGTGGACTACAAAAGTTGAGAATTAAAGTATCAACAACAACAACGAGGGGGAAAAAGAAAGAGAAGAGAACGAGAAACAACGGGAAAGGTGACGCGGCCTGGCTACAAAAAGTCTATCATGGGGGAAAATCTCGGCCTGAGGTGAAAGCTGTAAGAAATAGAAAAGGAAACCACACAACCAAAACCAACACCCAAAAATTGGGGGGGGTGGTGGTTGTGTTGGGGGGGGGGGGGGGGGGGTTGGGGGTGGGGTGGGGGGAACCAAAACCCACCCCTGTTGTTTGGTGGGGTGGGGGGTTTTTGTTTTGGTGGGGGTGTTCAACACAAACAACTACACCTCCACCCCCCCCGACCCCCTTGTTTTGGTTTTTTGACTTTTTTTTTTTTTAGGTGATTTTACTTTTTTTTGTTAAAAGTTTTTCTAACCCCACCAAAAAAAACCACCCCCCCGTGCTTGGGTTTGTTGGTTTATTGGTGATGGTATTTTGTTTGGGGGTGGTATTTGTGGTTTCTTTTTTTGGGGTCGGTGTGGTTTTGGTTTTTGTTGTTGGCGTTGTGTTTAAGGATTTTTTTTTGGGGTTTGGGGGTTCAGGTCTCTGCTAGTCAGAGAAAAGAAATTAGAAGGAAAAAGGGATCAGATGGGGGTCTGGGAAAAAGTTGAAGACGTAGTCATGGGTTTAGGCAAAAAAGTCGACAATCATTCGACCGCAAATGTGGAAGGAATCTGAATAAAGAAGGGGGCCAGTCACGAGAAATGCCCAAAGAGCAAATCTTGACGATCGGTTAGAAAAATCGGTAAACTACTTAAAGCTTGAGAAGGTAAAGAGGGACCATAGAAGGAGGTAAAGAAACCGATGGGAGGGGAGGGGCGGAACTAAAACAATAACCGGAACGCGACGACCCAACTTCTTCAGGGAATTCGCAAAGCAAAACTCGGGACCAAAGGAAAAAAAAAGGAACCAAATAGAGAAGAGAGACTGTTAGCTGGCGTTAATGATAGTCGAGGAGGTCGCATGTTTCAGAGGAAAACGCAAGCGAGAAGGGAGATCACCCCGACGGATTAAGAGGATTAGACACGGCGGCTTCCAAAAATGACGATCTTACCCTACCAACTAACTGGTTATTTTTTCGAAAGGGAAGAGGAAAAAGACAGATAGGACTGGAGTAGCGACCGTACGAAGGGTATCCGAGTGATAGACGGGCGGGGGGTGCTATAAAGGCAAAAAAAAAAGCCTTGGAAGAGGACTCGATCGGGTCGGTGAATAAAGAGGAGAGATAGAGTTCACCATTTCGTTCCAAGATTCACAGATTCAGACGCAAGCTGAGGTCATTCGAAGCATGCTAGCAATCGGAGAAAAGGAGGGTGAGATCAATCGGGTCGGGAGAGAATTTCAAGTGGAACGTGAAAAAAAAGAAGGCTCGCCGACATTG
>Ga0179593_1530641_pt1 | contig 16906 bp, 16 predicted proteins | sample CZODoug2_1_08_16_FD_185931 | JGI IMG/M metagenome (GOLD analysis project Ga0179593, IMG submission 185931) | Vadose zone soil fungal communities from Angelo Coast Range Reserve, California, USA - CZODoug2_1_08_16fungal (PacBio error correction) | ecosystem: Environmental > Terrestrial > Soil >...
CGTGTGGTCCTTTCTCTAGACATCTTCCGAGGGCGCGCTCGCGCCGAAAAGGAAAAAGAGTTCGGGAGAAGTTCCGCAATTCAAATTATCAAGAAAAGAGGAGAACAGCGAATTAAGACCAGCTGCGGGTCATCCTGAGATTCGAAGATGGAGAGGGGTCTCAGTGGGCGTGCAGAAAAAATATCAGAGGGGGCAAGGACCTAGGCGATATCTGACAAAACTGAGAACCGGAATAAGGGCGTGGATCTAACTTTACGCGACCCGACGATCAAGAAGGGGGAAAGCTAAACGCACAAACTAGGAAAAAAGGATTAAGTTAAACCACTCCAGGGAAAGCGAGAAGAAAAGGAAAGGGGGGGTGTTTTCTTTGGGGTTCGTCACAAGCGGGGGAAAAAAAAAGTCCGAGGGGGGATGCAGAAAAAAGAAGCAAAAACAGGTTATGCGACGGCAGGAAAGGGTCAATGGGGGTGGAAAGATCTGAAGCGAGGAAAGTAGTAAAATAGAGGGGTTACGTGTCTCCGAGAGAAAAGAAAGGCTAGTTCCAACGAAAGGAACGCTTTAGAGACATCAGGAGGAGGAAAAGAATGCGTAGAAAAGGCGTCGAACTCTTGTGGCAGGGTCTGCGAAAAGATTCGTCCCATCTAAAAGGCCCAGAACCCAGGCTGCATCCAACAAAATAGCAGAGATGATAGGCAGCCAGAAAAAAAAGAGCGTCAGATAAATGGGCATCTTGATGCTCGCGAGGTCAGGGAAGAGAAACCGGGAATCGCAAGTTCAAAGGAAAAAGAGGGAAGCTTAGCACAAGCCCGGGAAGGGGGGAAATTAAAAAGGTGGGAAATAAGTTACGCAGGGCAGAAGATTTCTTACGCAAATACACAGGAAGGGAACTGGGAGGGGACCTCCAAGTACCTTGTAACGTCGTGGGAGTGGAACGGCAAGGAACTTTTTGCCTCTTGAGGGAGATTCACGTTGACCGGCAAGGAAAAAGGCGCGAATCCTGGTTATTTCTGGAGGGACGTTGGGGGGGATTTATTAGGGAAAGGGCTTGGGGACGCGTGTATGCAGAGTTTCTGCGAAAAAGAATTTAAAGACAACTCGCCTCTTAGGGAAACGCAAAGGAAAACGCACCGACGTTGTTAGTAAAAATTTCAATTTTGAAGGGGGGGGATGCATTTGGATAACCAAAGGTTTAAGGGAATCACAAAGAAGGTTCTCGGAGGAGTGGCTTTTTAAAAGAGAATAGTTGTTCAAAGAGGGGGCTCACACCCGGCGGCGCGCTGTGAAAAAGAACACAGAATGAACTGCTTCGGCAGGTCAGGGGGAAGAGGAAAAAGTCGGAAGGGACTTTATCCGCAGTGTAAGTTTTCGATGATGGGAGTGGGAATGTCTCAGTCTAAGATGAAGCCTACAAAAAAAATTACATTCTTGGGCAGAACCTAAGGGGAGCTTTGGAAAAAACGAGCGACTTACAAAAAAAGGAAAGCGAGGATGAAGTGCTGCAAAAGCGAACCAGGAACTGTTAAAACAGTCACTTCAAGAGGGTTGCTTGAAAATTTTGATCGAAAGAAAAGAAAGAAGGGTGGAAGATTGGAAGAATAACAGCGGGGGCCTTCCGGTGCACGTTCTTGGTCTAATGAGACAGAAAGAGGAGAGTCCATTAAAATGAGGGAAGGACGAAGAGATACGGAAAGTTGGGGCTTCTCGGGAAACATTAAGGGTAGGGATAAGGGGTGGAGCTCGAGCAAATCCTATCACGTCCTAAAAATGAAATGGCAGAGGACGGCCAAAAGATGGTTTGACCTGGAATGCAAGGAACGAGGGTAGAAGAAAAAGGAGGAAGATGCACTTGCTTTCGGGGAAGGATCAGGGGAAGAAAGAAGAGCTCTTTTGTTTGAAAGGGAAAAGACGAGATAAAGAAAACAACGTGTGACACGCTGCATGGGGTAAACATGGAACGGGCCATGGCATCGCGGGACGCAGGCAAAAGGAAAAATCACTAAAATGAACTGAAGATCACTTGACTTCGACAGGGCAGAGAGTTGGGACGGGGTACCGTCGAAAGGAGGAAGGAACTGAAGGAAGTGCGACGTGATGAAAAAGGAGGGGAGAGTCAAAAGGACACCAAGGGGTGAATGGGACTTTAGGAGGGCTCGATCGTCAAAGGAAAAGACTTGGAGTGAAGGAGGCGTCCGACAGCCGCTTGAAAAAAGAAGGAGGGGGGTTCGGGATGACTTCGCGTACAATGGGATCGTCGATAAAGGTAAAGAGGGTCGGGGAGGCCTCGACCGCGGCGAGGTCCAGAAGGGGGTAAGCGGGTGTACAAAGATCCGTCGGAAAAAAAAGGGTGGTCCCGGTCAACCGTTTCTACATCAGTGAAAAACCGGGGCCAGTAAGAAAGCTTCTTTGGGAAGGCACAAGACAGAGACGGCGGGGAAATCCAGGGAAAAAAGGAACGCAAAAGAAACCAAACGGTCTGCATCACAGAAAAGCGCCACAAGACACCGAGGTTGGTTGACGGCGAAGAATATAGATCGAAACGAATGTCAAGGCAAAGATAGCTTGTCACTTAACGGGGGGGGCAAAGTAACTTCGCAAGCGGTCCATGGGTGCAGGCGTCCATTCGCCAGGTGGCGCGGAAACTCGAGCATACTATATCTACGAGCGTACGCTCGGGAAGGGGGGGGGTCGCCGTGCTGTGTTTGTGAGTAAGTAAAGGGGGGCTTGGGGGGTGACTGCGCGATCTTGGGGGCGATGATGTCAGGAAAATAAGATCGTGGGGGGTCTACGAAAGACGAAAAAAGTGGAAGGGCTGAAAAGACACCGGTGTGGGCCTGCCGATCAAAGCCAGGGTACCGCCGGAGGGGGGAGGGCGAATGGGGTCGGTCATAACGCGGACCTGCTACCGGGGGTACTTGAACAAAGGAGAAGAATCAAACAATCTCCCCTGACAGCCGGTAAGGTGTCAAGGCTCTATAAACAAAGGAGGGTTCTAGGAGGATCATCGACAAAAAGAGAGGAAAGGAAAACAGGATGTGGGGGGGCTCTGATTCATCTCCTGGAGAGGTTGTGAAAGGGCGATCACATTCCTTTCGCAGCGATCCATGTTGAAGAACATAAAGTCAAGGACAATTCTAAAAGAAAGGTCAGGGAGGGGACCCAGGAAGGTTCAAAGGAGGACCACAAGGCTTCTTCATCCCTCGACAGGGTTGTAGGCTGATCGACACCAAGTCGAGGACACATAGACCTGGCCCATATGCGCCAGTAACCAAACCAGAAATCATAAAAACAAAAATACCGCACTAGTCCGGCGACGAAAGAAGGGAGAACACAAGGAACCTTGACGGAAGATACCCTCAAAGGAGCAAAAAAGGTCAAGGGAAACTCCCTCCGCGGGAAAATTAGAGATCTGTATTCTGTCGGGAGCCGGGGTCAGAAGGTGCGATGACAGACAGGGGACATGTTTGAGGGGGGCAGGATGCGCCACTCCTTCACCAAAAGGCAGGAGGGCGAAGATCCGGAATGGCTGCGCAAAGGAGGGGGATCCCCCAGCCCAGGGGTGGCCAGATAGATAACGATACAGCGGAAAAGCGAGCCAGGAAGAGGGAAGAACCCGAAAGGCCGCAGCGACAACGTGGAAGGGGAAAAGGAAAACGAATTAAAGCAGACGCAATCGAGGAACTCAAACATTCGACGCCGTCGAGTACTCTCAGGACTACAGCTCACTCAGCGGAAAGGCACGGGGAGGGATTTGGCAAAGAGAAGACTTTTTAGAGACAGAGGGACCGACTGCCCGCCCGGGACGACTTTCCTACAAAAAGACTAGAAACCGGCGAAGGAGTAAAAAAAAATGAAGCTTGGGGGGACAGGGTGTGGGAGTACACGACGATGCCCATGGCCGGAGAAAAAGGGGGGGAACAGACCAATGCAGCGTGCAGAGGGTGGGGGGCCAGACTAAGTCGGCGTAAACTCCACCCGCTCAAGTCATCGACGAGGAAAAAGAAAAAAATAGGCGCCGTCTTGACTGAACCCCCTCTATCATGGTCAAGGGGGAAAAAAAAGAGGGGGGAGATTTCTATAAAGCGGTTCTCTATGTTCGAGGAGGAAACGAACATGTGACCGAGATAGACGGACATGAGGACCGCCGTGCCGCTAGACTACTAAGAGAAAAAATCATGAGATACATCGAGCAACAGGCATTAAACGGTTCGGAATTAATGATCGGAAGAAGAGTCGGAAGACTGTGGGGACCCGTGCCTGTCAAAAGGGGGGGAACCAAAGAAGCTCTTAACATGCCGTAATCTTTGAATAGATTTGGGAAAGGGCCGGCGCGACCTTGACGGGGACGAAAAGCTAAACGACGCAGTCGAAGTCGGGTTCCTGCCGGCAGAAAATGTCCGTGTGTTCGGAAGTAATCACCAGATAAGGTCAGGACCCGAGACGATCAAAAAAAAACATCATCAACGACCTGAGGGAATGAAGCATTGGAACCGACGACGGCCAACTGCGAAGGGAAAAGGTGAGGAGGGGAGGGGGCCGCAGAAGCCGTCCTTGTGGGCCCAGAGGTGAACACTATAGGGGTGGCTCACCCACAAAAATCACAGCAAAGCCGAAAGCTCACCGATGTTGAGAACCTGCCCCCGTCGGGTACTCACAGGGGTCCCCACCACACGCCAAAAGGGACAAAGACAAAGCGGTGCAGAGTTAATCTGTTTTCACTGAGTGTTAGGGGGGCTGATAAGGGGTCACGGAACGATAAGCATGCAAGGTAACGAAGGAGAAGAAGAAGCCAACGCAAACTGCCCGTAAAACGACATTTTTTGCTCGACTTCTACTCCTCTGCAAAAGGGAAACGAAAAACGGCTCGCCCGGGGCAGCGCATTGGCAATCTAACAGTTAAAGTTACCTTGAGCTCAAGGAAGGGAAGGATGCTTTATGTGGCGATAATAACTTATATGTATTTTCCGAGCGAAAAAGAAATTTCAAAGGAATGGACGAAGAATGCGCTTTTCTCAGAGGACTCTTTTATAAAACTGTCACTCTTGAAAAAAGTGAGTGTTCCCTTGTCGAGGCTGACAGGAAGAAGAGAATACAAGAGGGCGGGGGGGAGCGGAGCGCCGGCAGTAAGGCGGATCATCTCGTTTGCTGAAAAGGGGGGTCGGTGATCTTCTAAAACCGCAGAGCAAGCCTGACAACAGAAAATTCAGACGCAGGTGGAGAGGGGGGAAGAGAACCAGAGCTTCAATTTTGGACGGACATTTTGTAGAGAACCCATTGTGCTCTCGAGTATAAAACGCCATTGTACTCTAAGGCGCGGGAAGGGGAAAAACAAGGGGAACAACATGGAGAGAAAAAAGGAGGGGACCCGAGAATACTAAAGCACGGTATGCTTCGGGGCGTCACAGGATAAAGACATCACAACCCAAAAGAGTTGTTATCGTCTCAAGTCGCAGAAGGGGAAAATTAACATAAACTTTGGGGGGGGACTTTATCAGCGAAAGCCATAGAGACGGTGAGCAAAATTCAGATAAACGCGCCCGACTTGGGGGAAAGAGAAGGGAAAGATACGGAATTTTCCAGTGACAGACAGGAAGAAGGGGTAAAGCACCCTCCTGGAGCAATGAGCACTCTGGTCTATCAATCAGAAACAGTGTCAACTTTCAGGTCCGAGAAGGCTGGGGGAGGGTGATGATCATTTTTCTGCAGACGTAAACGAGAGAAAAGCTTCCTTTCGGAGGAAGATGAGAATCTAAAAAACGGGTACCGGCTTAACTGGGGGAACGATGCCAAGAGACTCAACCACAAAAGAGGATTAGGGGAATGGAAGTGTGGAAGGCTTACGTCCTTCCTCAAGCGGCGTTAAGCAGCTGCCAAATTTAAGGAGAGGGAAAGCTATTTAACGCATGCAAGAGGAAAAAAGAACAAGGCTACGGAAAGTTCCATAAACGAGGTCACTGTCGAATGGCGGGCTAGAAAGATATCAGGCGGGGGGACAGCCGGAATGATTATAGGATGGCAGAGTCTCACCACTTTATATCTGTGATAAGAGTGCGAGACACCGACGATCAGAGGAATAAAAAAGAAATGTAGGGAAAACTGACTCGACGGAAAAGAAGAGAAAAAGGGGGGAGCGTGGTGATGGTTACTTCATCCTTTTTAGGAGGAAGCAGCCTCTTTTCGACTGGCAGCTCAAAGGGAAGAACGAACTCTGTTCCCTTTGGGAAAAAACTAGACCGCAACGGGTCGAGTCCAACATGGGACGGTGTCTCCCTCGAGAACAAGCTACTTCCGGGACGGAGCTCAAGGGGGGGACGGGGAAGAGCCGAAGTCAAATGCTCGAAAAGATTGGCAAGAGAGAAGGTAGAAATGAGAGGACAGACCCGCTTCAGAAAAGGCGATACTGCTCCGCCTCAGAGCTAAGCGGTCCGACGGGATGCATAGAAGGGGACACGAGCGTTGAGGGAACATCGCAGCTACCGAAACGTAGGGGAAAATCAGCACAAAAACTGAGGGCTTTGGGGAGGGTGGTCTTTCGCAGAGCAAGGCGTGGACATAAAGAAGAAGAAAGTACCTGGCATGGGAAACTACAAGGAACTAACGCAATGCGAAAATTCAGAGTCTGGGGGGGGTCGAAAAGGAGTCGTCAGAAAAGACCCGCAGCAACGTTTCGAGTATGCGACGAGTGAGGGGAGTTTGGAGGTGGACTTTTAGAGGCGGGGTGGTTCTTTTGAGGGTGCAAGAGGGTCTCCTGGATCAGGGCAAAAAGAGGAACCTCTGGGTGAGGAAGGAAACGGGAACGCCAAAGGGTGTGGCCAAAATGGTAAATTTTGGGGGGGGACAGGATGTGGCGCGGGAGGGTGTCGTGGCGCAAAAACAGGGGAAAAAAAAGGTGGGAGTGGAAAACATGTTCTACAGAGTTCACGAGGGAAAAAAAGACGGCGCTTGAACGGCCGTAAACGAGCGGAGGGACGATCTGAGCACTATTCGGCCGATGCAAGAATCCGATGAAAGGGGGGGTGATTGTGCCTCTTCCGGAATACAAATTGAGGAAAAATGGGAATACCGAACACGCCAGAGGACGAGCAGAATTAGGGGGAAAAGACGGCGGGAAGAACTGAGCAGAGACACGCAGGCGATTTCAAAGGGAATCTCGCTTCTGAGGGGGAATGAAAAGAAAAACAACAGCTCGCAGATTAAACTAGGGGGTACGAAAGGAGGGGGCTGGAAGTTTTGATCGAAAGAACGAAGGGAGAGTTCGAGGAAGCACGTTCACAGCGTCTCGCACTGCCTTCACGTTCGAGGAAAAGGAGCGCCGAGTCGTCGAGGAGGCCGTTAGGGACAGGGGAAGTGTAAGGATGTTTAGCTGTCGAGAGTCATGGCGCCTTGGAAAGGAGTCTCAGAACCGCTCACCTGGAAATCAGACTGACGATTTCCTGCAATCGAAGTAAAAGCCCGGCGCCGTGCAAACGTGGTCTTGTCAGCTCGAAAGAGGGAGAAGACGGTGACCAGAGAGAGCAGGTCTTTCCACCGGAACTCTGCATGGGGGCGGGTCGAATTGCGGAAGCGGAATGGCATCAGAAGGGAATGGGGGAGAAAAGCTCACTACCCTTTAACGGAATCAACTTAAAAGGAGGCAGGTGGGGGGCGAGTTGGAGAATCTTCATCTTCGTTCAAACCGTAAAACTTACAGTGCGATCACGGAAAAACGGCACGAGAAAGGACAAGGAGGGGTAGCAGAAAGGCTTTATTCGAGTCTCGAGAAGAAGGAAGAAGATGCCATGAGTGAGATAACCCTTTAAAAGCGAGTAATAAGGAATCGCTGTTTTATCGATTACGGAGTAGGATGCTACCGCTTTGGATGCCTCTACCTGGAGGAAAATCATTGAATCTTGGGAAGTATACTGCAATCAGTGGGTGGAAAACAATGTCTACATCCGAGATAGAAGAAAAGGGAACTGCGTGGGGGAAATTCCACTAGAACGACGTGGGAAAAGCAGGGAGTGGAAGATCCTTCCGAGCAGCAAGGGAAAACGCAACGCTTGTTAAGTCGAAAAGGAAAAAAGCAGATCAAGCCTTGCCGGGAAGGAGGATGTCCTGAACGGGAGGGAAAGGGCGAGAGAGATTGAATGCGTCCAGATCGCAAAGTCACCTTTGTTTCTCTGAGAGGAGATATACGGCGCCGGGAAAAAAGAGAGTTGCGGCCATGGTCGTGCGTGGGGTCGGAGGGGGGGTGGTGACGGCGGAAATCGGGGGCGATGATTGAGACCAGAAAAAAGCGCAAAGGTGGGGCTTTGATGACAAAGCAGGTTTGAAAAAAATGAACATAGAGATCCCGGGCTCACTAGAAGTGGTGAGGGAAGGAGGAGCGGCAAACCTCGTCGCTGCGCCGGGGGAGAACGAGGAGAAAAAGAATTTGCTCCGAAAAAGAGCACTTTTCATGTCAGCCTCAAAGTACGGGTCAGATGGGAGACTAAAAACCACGGGAGGGGAAAGAGAGAGACAAGGGAGGCAAAAAAAGGGTGCGATTGGATCGGTCATCTGCTGGAGATTTCTTGTGGGAAAAGAGGATGACAGCAACCTGCTCACTCTGGGAGGCTTCAACGAAAGGCAGGGGTAGGACAACTCTAAGAGGCGCGGAAGGGAGAATTCGGTCGATGTTCACGGAAACACCGGGCGTCGAAAAAAACGCACGGGGGGTGTCCCGTCGTACACCAAGAGGAAAGGTCACGAAGAGCCAGATAGCGCCGTCCCAAGCAGGGAGAGAAAATACACTCAAGGGAAACCGTCAACGGAGGCCCGCGACGTTCGATATCGAGAAAAAAAAGGAAGGGGGGGGACGATCAAAGGCTACAAAGATCAGTTTCAACAGAAAAGATTTTAACAGCTCTCTAAAAGAACCGAGGGAGGTACGATCGTCGGGGGGGAAACCAAGGGGAAAGGGGAGTCTATCCTGCTTTCTTTCTAGACGGAAACGTGGAGCGGGATAGCGAAAACTTGAATCGAGAGTCCAAACGAGGGAGGCCCTGAAAGAAGATGTCAAGGGGAAAAGGTAAAAAAAAAAACATCAAGTATGGGGCGCCTAATTATCGATGAAGCGATGCACCGCGGGCCTGAGCAGGGAGTCCTAAGAAGAGGGTAAGTCGCACCTACGAAGAAGAGGAAGAAGGGTCAACGTGCAATATCACTAGGCCACTCTGGGCTGGAAGAGGAGTTCAAAATCTACGCGCTCCATCGAGGAAGAAAAGAGGAAAAGAGCCCGACTCCTCTCAAACCGTAAGGAAGCGGGACTGGCCCTAAACGCCTTTTTCATGGGTAGGAGGGGAAATCGGAGGGAAAGAGTGGGAAATCCCGCTCTGGACGACTCTTATGAGAAAAATAACGGAGGCTCCACACAGGAGAAGAAGTGTACTTCATCACATGAGCAAAGCGGAATGGGCCCGATTGCCTCGTCCGCAATGGGGCACAGACGCCAGGGCCTATGGGGGTCAGACTCTCTTCGTCGCAACACCTCGTCGTCCCTCGAAACGGAAGAACGGGCAATCTAGCCGGCTGAAGTCCAAATCGGCCAGTGGAACACGCAGAGAAGATGGGTCTATCATGTTCAAAATTCAGGGGGGGCGAGCGTGTAAAACGAAGCATGACTCTCGGATCCCCCATCAACAAGTTAATCGGATAAGGGTCCCCCGTTTCAAGGAAGCGACTATACATAGTCTGTTTCAGGTAGAGGGAAATCGAAATGGCCGCTCCATCCCTCTTAATATTGAAGTACGTAAATCTCAAGTCTCGCGTGGCCGTCAGGGGTAAGGACCACAGCCTGTGCAAAAACAATAGTTCTTATCTATAAAGAGGTCCCGTGAATTGCGGCCTCTCACTTGATCGGGCGAGCGTGTATCGGAGGATACAAAAACATCGAACGCGTGACTGCGCACCCAATCAATGTCCTTACGTTTGTAGAACAGGAATCCCGAGAAGATTCACAAGAAGAATCGACAAAGACCAGGTCCCGAGACGAGTGCGCTCAACAGCAGAGGGTCATATGATGGCTGCACTAACTCGCGCCGAAGGGTGGTGAGCAGAGTGACAAGATGGATACCTTACATCAAAGAAAAAAAGCTCCAGCTTTGGCTCCAACAAGCCCACCCTTCTCCTTGAAAACAGAATGACCAAACAAGCAACGGTTCTCGCAAAAAACGGCGGAACGCGTGGCTGCGGTTCGGGGGCACTAGTAGGGGCGGGGGAGGCGGTAGTGGGGGATCAACAATGCATAAAAGAGAGCGGAGAGGGCACCTTTACGCGTACAATAAGAAAACGCCCGGAACACAGAAACAGGTCGGGTCGCTACTCGAACGGCCAGGGCATAGAGAAGTCGTCTAAGAAAAAAAAAACTAAGATTTCCGAAGTTGCATCGTCAGGTTGTACCTAAAGGTCACGGTCGTAATGAGGTGCGATAAGACTTGAGATTGCAGAAAGAGAAAGCAGTGAACCAAAGGGGCCGCAAACGGGAGCGGGTTCTGCACTAGGATTTTAAGGGAGGAAGTGAGCTTGGGGCCCTGTGAGCTCGAAAAGAAGCGAAGGCGCCCAGATTCCAATTGAAAGAGGACTCGCTCTTAGCGCCGCGGGGACAGCGGGTTTGACTGATGCATCGACTGGGCGAATTCTATCTAAGGGGCACCGCCATAGGAAACCGAAAGAGAGACGAGGGGACAAAGCCTCGATGTAGCTTCACGGGGGCGGAAAGTGGATGCGGGAGGGAACGCCTCTCTTTTTCCAACAAGATCGCGGGGGAAGGGTCGCAGCAGAGCGGACCCACAGGGAAGCCGGATGAAAAGGCTGGGATTCGGCGCGGTGCAGTACAAGCGGGAAAGGTTCGAGGACCGAAAGCGAAACGACCCACAACTCAGTTGTTTATCGAGTACGGAGTCGCGAGTGGGCTTTCCAAGTCATGAAACGTCTTGTGGCTTGAAAAGAGAAGTCCATCTGAGCGCGTGGCAAAGGAATAACGCGAGAGGGGGGATCGCAGGCTGTGTTTCCCAGAGCACATCTCCTGATTGGGCGCCGCGGTAATCGCTTGTAGGGAGAAGGAAATCAAGGAATCCGACAGTGAACAGGGGGAATTCCGGGAGAACGGGACGAGGCATGATGAATTTTGATTATCAGAAAAAATGCAAAGCTTACTAAACTTCTTCATCGAAAGGAAGTGGGTGGGTCGGAGGAAAGCAGACGGACAATTCAGCAAACAAAATATTCCATCTCTCCGAAACACAAAAGGAAGAGAAGATGTAGGTGTGGGCAGTGGAGGAATTCCTCCACTCTTCCGATGCAGCAAGAAGGAAAGGGGATAACAATTCCCTGCGAACTAATCGAATGCAAAGAACATCAGTCCAAAACATCGACGGAAGTTCCATAAAACAGGCTTTTAAACAAAAATTCAGACACGAGGGAGGATACAAGCAGGGATTGAAGCGAGATCAGGCGGTCAGAAGGGAGAGTAGGTGAGGGCAAAGCGCGGGAGCACACAGGAACTTGACGCAAACCACTATCAGAGGCTTAGCACGCACAATACGTTTGACACGAAGAGAGGAAACCCCTTCTACTACTAGACGCGAAAGGGAGGGACGGTGTGATTTATTCGTAGAAAGAAAAAGGAGGTGGAATGCACTCTTTCCACTCCTCCAGGAAGTTAGAGGACAAGAGATGGTTTAAATAGGCGGTCCAGACGGCAAGTCGTATTCGAGTCCATGGGACGTGTCCTCCAACCGTGGAAGGGACAAGGCTATCCACCTGGAAGCTCAAGAGGGGGGGGATCAAAAAGTCAATGCTTCGAACGCGTTAAGAAAATGGTCTAAAATCTGCTATATCAATGGACTCAAAAGACCGCAAAAATACGCGCGCTTACGCCTAAAGAAAGCGTCGAAATGTGGGGGCATCTGATAGTCGCTTCAGTGTGCCACTAGAGACGCCAGGGAAATGCAGCTTCCCGGCAATCGGATAACAGAGGACCGTCTGAAAAAAAGAAACTCACGTTATTCTTTCACGGAATGTGTCAAGAGGGGCTGGACAATAGTCTTCCATCTTAATAGGGGAAAAAGACGCGACGGGAAGGAGAAAAAGAGGGCCTTACGAATGTCAGCGGCAAGGCGAGAGGGGGAGATGCGTCCCAGTCCGTGGAGTCGACTAGGGGGGGGTACCGGGCGTTGCGTTAGTCGGGAAAAGGGGTGCATGAAGGGAAGGATTTCTGGTAAAAATCGGAAGACATAGATTTCATTCCCCGCAAAAAAAAGCATGACCGTCAAAGCCGTTTGGGCGCAGTGGGGGGGGGACGGGAATGGGGAGTACAAGCCGAAGGGGGACCAAAGGTGCTCTGCGTGCGTTGTGGGTTGATGGGAAAATGACTTGTCGGGGTTCACTGGGCGCAAAACGAGGAGAAGGTTCAGCACAGGAAAGAAAGATCTCTCAGTTTTCTGAGTCAGCGCACTATAAGGAGCTGATCCGAGGGAAGTTGGTCGAGGTGATTTGGGGAGATTACGGGGAATAAAAAGGGATCCTGGGGTTTAAGCCGGACACACGAAGGGAACGGAAGGGGGCATAAAGAGGGGAAAGGGACTTCGAACTATCTACTATGACTCAGAGAAGTCGGGCCGGAGGCGGGGTGTTCTAAATCTTACTTAAAGATCCGGATTAGAAAAAAACTGGGGGGAAAAAAGGGAACAGGGAGATGGTCTCCCGCACTTTCCTACACGGGCAGACGGGGGTGAAGGGAACGTCAGTCAGGGGGAACAGCTGCTCGAATCCCTGCCTTTTCACGGGGTCAGTTCGCGAAGAGAAGTCCTGAAGAAGGGCGTCGTGCCCGGGCTAATTGCACGCGAAGGATGATCGAAGGTCATTCCCTAGAGGGTTTTTGGGTTTTGGGTGGTTGGGTTGTTTTTTTTTGTATTGCCAATGTGTAAACTCGAAAATCCTCACGAAGAAAGAATGAAATGAAAAGTAGTTTTGACCTTGAAAGAAAGGAAAGCGAGGGGAAGGACGTGTCCGTTGGACCACGCGTGGTGTGTTAGTTTTTGATTCCGGCTCACTGAGTAAGACGAGAAGGGTGGAGTGACGCCGAAGAAAGGTCAAACCCTATGGTCGCAGGTCATTGGGGGAGACAGGTTACTTGCGGCGGAAGGGAATCACACTACCAGAGAAATCTTGCACTACCCTTTAAATGGGGAATCAAGTAATTAAGGCGCAGCGTAAGGGAAGAAGGGGTACCAAGTCTTCCTCTCGGCTTTCAGGTCTTAAAAAGTGCAGGAAACGGATAAGACGAAAGAAGTGCGGAAAGGAGGGGGGAGGCTTGAACTTAGGTAGAGTCTCGGGAGAGGACAGAAGTTCAGCGTAGAAGGGAGGCAGCCGCTGGAAAGACTAGAAAGGTTGGGGTGATGCTTCGCGGACGTGAAGATAGGGGGGGCGAGGGGCTTATTCCCCTTGATGGGGCGACGACGGAAGAGTCCTCTTTTGGGAGGGTAATGAAGTGCGATATTCGGCGCCATCACCGGGTGTAGGGGTCACCTGTAGTTGTGGTGTGCGGCTTGAGAGCCGGGTTTTCGCAGGCAGGGTGGTTGGGTGGGGGGTGGGGGTGGGTAAGGGTAAAAGGGTGCCTCTTGCCCCGGGGGTTGGCGGGATCCATTGCGTAGCGGATCGGACCACTCTGTAGTGTGTCGCGCTAGATGTGTGGAGAATGTAGTCCGGCGGCGGGGTCGTTTGGGGTGGTGTCTGCTGCGGCGCGAATTAAGGGGTTGAAGATGGCATTGCGGCGGTTGTGTGGCAGGTGTGAAGCTGGGGGAGTTTTCAGGGAACATGGAGTCTCGCTTTCGTCGTTCAAGCGGGCGGCATGTGCGTCGAGGGCTGAAAAAATCGGGGGGACACTTTCGGTGCAGTCGGCGAAGGGGGGTCGGCACTTCGTTGGGGGGAGCTTGCGGCGGACAAGGAGAGGCGGCGGAGGGTGTCGACGATGCGGCGGGGCCGTTGGGTCGTGTGTGAATAACCGGGGGTCGTGCGGCTTCTGGTGGCCTGTCTCTACTCGTCCATGTGGAAGAAGTTGTCTGGTGTTGCGGGGGGGTCATGAACGCGGCGTTGATAGAGGAGAATGAAAGCAAAAGTGTCGACGAAAACGATGTGTTGTCGAGGCGAAATGGAGGCAGTAAAGGGAGGGAGAAGAACAGGGATCAAATTACCGGAGCGGAGGCGGTGAAAGGTGAACGGGAGGGAGAGGAGACGGAAAAAAAAGAGGGGCGAACGCAGAAGTCCACCTGAAAAGAAGGAGAAAGGAGAGGGAGAGGTCACAGCGGCAAAAAAGCTCTCAAAAAACGGGCGGCGAGAAAAAAAAAAGGAGAACTAAAAAGCCCCCGGCACAAAAGCCGGACGAGAACAACACAAAGAAACAGGGACCGGCAGCAACGAAGCGTAGAGGACCGGGACGTAGAGTCAGAAAAACAAAAAAACAACCGAAAAAGCGATTCGGAAGAAAAAAGACAAAATAGGAGCAACCGGGAGCTCGGAAGAGGATTACTACCAAAAGGTGATGGGGGTGATCGCCGGCGTTGAAACAAAAAGGGGAGTAATGGAGAAAAAATGGACGCGCAAACGGCCAGGGAGTGATGCAAAAAACGGAAAAAAGAGGTCGACACGGGGGAGAAAAAAGTGATGGAAGTAATATGCAGGGAACAGCGCTAAAAAAGGACAAAAAATGTCCGCGTCACAAACGGGCAATAAGGAGAAAAAAGACGCAGCAAAACGAGCAACTTGTAGTAAGGGTCGGAGGAAAAGGGGAAGCGAGGGAGACGCAATCTACGCGAACTCCATATAGAGAAGTCGAACGGAGACTAGCGGAAAAAACCTAGAAAAACTATCAGTCACGTGCTAGGGGAGGGGGAAAAAGTACCGGGTTCACCTTTAATACGAACGAAAAAAAAGCCAAGCCCGCTAACGACTGTAACAGGCGAAAAAAAGAGAAAAACCTGGAGGAATTTATGATCAGGCCAGGGTCAGGAAGCTTGCGAGGAAGGTGATTAAAGAAATTTCCGCGTCCGCATGTCAAAAAAAGAAAGAAGGGAGCAGGGAAAAGGTTTTCCAGACTCATAAAACGGAAAACGTGTCAAATCCACCCGCGAACTCATCTTCGCGCCGTGCAAAACAAGCAACAGAGGCGCCGGCATTCTCCCCTCGCTCACCTTTGAAGGTCAAAACGGGGGAGAGATGCAAGAGTGTCTGAAAAGGAGCTTTGAGTCGGGCAAACGCGAAAATAGAGAAGGAGCAGCCAATAAAGGAGGCACGTTACGAAGGGGACCCGTGCCAGGGCTAAACTAGGAAGGGAATTGGGTCTCGACAGCTGATCACGTAAAAACGGATGTACTTGACCGACTTAAATCGAAAAACCGGTCGTCGAGGGACAGGCGAGAGCAAATATTTTCAAGCACACAGACTTTGGAAGGGCGACATTGGATTTCCGGCAAGAGAAAGCCAAAGGAGAACTTCAGCCGAGCCGGGCAAGTGAATCAGCGGAGGCGTGTAATCTCAGCTCAGTTATTCCACCTAAAGAGATCGTGGTCTGGCACCAATCAATGTTCGGCAGACAAAGTAGTAGTAAAAAACAGACGATCCACCATCACAGGAAATCGACAAAACGTAAAAGCATCGAGCCGAGAAAGAGAATACTAATCATCGAATGGATTATGGGGGGAGGACACTTAGCAAGCGCCGAGGGGTGTATGAATGGGAAAAGGGGAAAAATCCAAAAGCCCCAAGCGCAGACCGATAAGAGAAACCCCAAGCCCCCAAGTGTGAGGAAACAGAAGGTCCCAAAAATGGAAACGCAACCAAAGGGCAACTCTTCATGATGGTGGGGGGAGGAAAATTCAGTGGGGCTCGTTTTCGCCAGGAGAGTGGACAAGAAATCGATAACGAGCAGGGAAAAGAAAGCAAGTAATCCAAACAAAAACGCCCGGAGAAGAAAGAATTCGTACGCTAAAGACTTCTGTGAAAGTTTCTGCCGCATCAGAGAAGGAAGGTGCCACTCTCATTGCCGTCGGGAATTTTACGGGGGAGAGACATGAACTTCCTGGAAGGAGTTAGGGGGAGATAGGGGGAAGTATTGACGTCTAAAAAGTTTGAGGACTCTTCAAGGGAAATAACGTGCGCTGAAAAATCCTCAAAATCCCGATTGCCTGTAAGCTTTGTGCGATGTGTAGAGCCGAACGAATGTGGAAGAAAGGGAAAAAAGCATAGACAAATTGAAGCTCTCTTAATTCGGCCGGCAGAGAAGATTTAGGAAGAGGGATTCATTAGTCATTGGGAAAAAACGATAGGAGAATGCGCAAGAAAGTTTCGGGAAGAAGGCGGGGAAAAAAAAAAAAGCGGTAAGAGTCACGCTTTTTTACGAGTTGGAAGTAAGAAGGGTCTCCGGGGAACAGGAAACAGGGAGCGACTCGCTTGCCGGTCTGAGGAAGAGCTGGGAACCCCAAATCCCAATGGGCGCTCCTGTAAGCAAGCAAAAGCGGACGAAGTTCGCTGTCACCATCTGAGTCATAAGAAGAAAGAAGAGGGGTGTTCGAGATCGGTAGTAAGGGGGGAGGGGGAACTCGACTTAAAGAGTGTGCTTGATCACGAAGCCTCTGGCGGGCGAGGATAAGAGTGCCAGCGCTTTTCCCATCATATAAAGACCCAAACTTCTTGGACTGCCCGCCTGAACGCTTGTAAGCACTGCGAAGTGGGGAAGAAAAGCAGGTTACCCAATGGTCTGGAACTTTCCCCGTCGATGAAGGGAGAGGCACTGATGGTGGATAGGATCTTAACTACTTGAAGAGGAAGGGATGGGGGGTTCCTGGAGGAGGCTCTACAGCGACCGACGTGGAAAAGAGCACTACAAAAATTC
>Ga0179593_1374688_pt1 | contig 16905 bp, 18 predicted proteins | sample CZODoug2_1_08_16_FD_185931 | JGI IMG/M metagenome (GOLD analysis project Ga0179593, IMG submission 185931) | Vadose zone soil fungal communities from Angelo Coast Range Reserve, California, USA - CZODoug2_1_08_16fungal (PacBio error correction) | ecosystem: Environmental > Terrestrial > Soil >...
CCGGGGAGGGGAACAGCCTCACCGGTTAGAGGAGAGATGCATATGGTCTCTCCCCAAGAAAAGGGACGGGCAAGGAGGGGAGAAAAAAACACCAAAAACAAACCCTATTGTCGGGAGCGGAAGGTAGGAAACTGGTCAAAAGCCAACATCTGAGGCAAGGAGACATCGCACGGGTGGAATCTGATCGGGTCAGCGGAAGTAAGTGCAGGCGCGGAGGGAGAGGTGGCTCAGAAACGGAAACACGGAATCATGCACAACCCAAAACAAAAGGTCGAGGGGGGCACCGGCCAAAAAAAACCCAGATGCCGTACTATCCAAGGGAAAAAGGTCTTAGAAGGGAGGTTACTGGGACATAAAAAGGAAGAAGATGGAGGGTCAACAGCTAATGACTCAAGAACCAGGCAAGAACCTTACAAGCCTCAAAGGTGTAAGAGGTAGCTTCCCCTCGGGAACTCTTTCCTATTCCGAGAGGGCTCACTGCAAATGAAAGGGGCACCAATCAAGGGCCAGGGCGGCAAAGGTTTGGCTTGAGAGCAAGGAAAAGAAGCGGGACCCCCCAGGACACCAAAAGACTCAAGAAAAGTGCTCGCTTGTATCAAAAAAAAAAAAAGAAAAAGAAAAAAGGGCTGAGAAATGAGTCTCAGCCCCTGTGCTGCCGGCCGCAAAAAAGCAGGTGACAGGGGAAAAAAAAATGGGTGAATGGACATGCCAGGGAGAGAGTACTGCGCGAACCGACTAGGTAAGGACCAGAATTGTAGGGTAACATTACTTCACAAATAAGGGGTTACACACGGCAACCATTCTTAAAAAAGAATATCACCATGGAATAAGAGAAAAGTTGCACGGGGAAAACCCGTTGCTGACCAAGGAGCAAAAAGGTTTCGACACAATCAAAGGCCGACTGGGTGTTGAGCCTGCGCCGTGACTGGCCGCGACAAACACCGGCATCTCTTGGTTTGTTGGGGAAGAAATTTAGAAAAAAGCAACTCTGGAGGTGTTCTCGATCAAAAGAGAGGCTTCGGCTACGGGGAAGAGGGCACGGAGGATTGTCAAAAAAAAAACCGTAAGGAAAGTCCTTCAGGACCGCGTGGCTGGACTGCATGGAGGATAGAACGGGGGCGCAGGGAAGACTACTACCTCCAGCAACCCGACACTCTGGACTGAGGCTTCAAGGAAGAGAAAAGGAATTCGGATCAGTCGTTGAAGACGGCCGGCAGGGGTAGGATCTGGAGACACAAAGGGCCGTTGAAGAGGAAAAGTAAGCAACTTCCCCCACGAAAGAGGGTAAAGAAAAGGGACCAAAACCGAAAGACAAAAAGCTTGTCTGAATCGAAATTGAAGGAAATATAAAGTAGACGTTTACGTCCTAAGCTTCTGACCGGCGTTTTCTAGAGCGGTTCAAACGCCGGAGTACCAGAGCAATGACTCGGGCCTCCTAGGGGGAAAGGACTTCTATTCTCAACTCTTTGGGCCAAATTCCGAAGTTCCTGCAATCCTCCAGGTCTTTAGGGATGCTTATCCGGAGATATGAATAAGATTGAGAAACAAAACTGGATACATGGCGGAGCGGAGAGAACTCTGGGAGAAAGAATCCGAAAGAAGTAGGGGAGACACTACACTGAAAAACGTTTCAAAGGTGTTCGGGAAGGGATGGAACAAAGCAAGATAAAATCAATCCAAACGTAACAAACTTTATCCTCGCAAGAAAGGGGGAGTGGGCCTCAAAAAGAAAGACAGGGTAACTTGCTCCGCGGTCTTTCAACAAATTGCCGAAATACTACCCAAAAAGGGGGGAACCATCCTGTTCAGCCCGAATAGTCCTGCCACAGCATCCACCTTTGGGCGGCTTAGGACGAGAAAAGAGAGAGACAAAAACAAACTTAGTAGTGCACGTTGGCGATAAAAAAGAAAATTAAACTGGGACTCTCGGAAGAGGAAGTTCACAGCGGGAAAGGGATATTGGCGGAAATTGTCAAAGGACGGGAGAGATCACGAAACAAGGAGGGGAGAAGAAAAAAAAAAACTGGCAGAGGGAACCGCAGGGGGGAAGGAAGTTTGCCAACACGGTGATTGAGTGGGGCCCACCATTCAAAAGTGAAACTGCGATTCAAAAATTTACGGGTTTGTAGCAAAAACTACTAGGGGAGAGGAGGAAGGAGCAATAGGAAAAGCGAACCATGGTCAACGAGAGTAGGAGGACCGATCGAGATAAAAGTAAAGAACCATGGGGGAGAGGCCTGACAAAAATTACGAACGCGGGGGAAGAGCCTATGACCAAGGGAAGAATTCGGGGGAAGAAAATAACGGGCAATCTACAAAAAAGAAGAAACAACGGTTCGAATCAAGCAGACGAAAGGCTAATCTTCAGGAAGATGCAAATCCGAAAAGGCTTGTAGTGCGGTCAAGAGGGGCGTTACCAAACTTCGAAAAAAAAAGAAAACTCTGACAAAACAGGCAACAGTCTAAAAAGGGTACCGAACGAAGGAGGAAGAAAGGCCAAAAACTGGATCTTCTGCTGACAGAACAGATGTAAAAAAAACAATTCAGGGTGGAGGAATTAAATTCAAAAAAAAAAAAAGCATAGACAAGAAACAGCAGTTCAGAACAAAGCTTCGATGAGAGATGTGCGAAACTAGTTCCCTGAAAACAACTATGCCCGAATGCCTAGGACTGGGGAAGGCTGAGAAAACAACTACAAAATGCTAGGAGAAATGCAAAGGAAAAAAAAAAAAAGATCATTGGTGCTAAAAGAAAAAAAAGATCTAGAGAGGTAAAAGGAAAAAAGGTTGAGAGAAACACGAGGCCGACAAAAGGTGGGAGCCCCTCAACTTTGTCTCGGCAGCTACTGGTGTAAAATGGGTTTATTGTGAACCCCAAGGATTTGGAAAAAGTAGGGTAAAAAAGCCAAGACCAGGGAATAAGTTGTTTACACTTGTTAGCGGAAAAGCGGGAAAAGTTACAGAGACTTCGAGGTGGTGGGGGGCGGGACAGTAAAAAAAAACCGTGTAGAATGAGACGCATCTCCAAGAAATTTGGAGGTCATTGGCTGGTCAACTGCACGAAGGCCCGGAAGTCCAGGGTGAAAATTCAAGATTCGCGATGACTACGAGCCAAACTTTGGAATCAGAAGAAGTGTGGTGACCAGGGTGTGCCACAGAATGCGGAAACGGAAGGTACTAAAATACCTCAGTAAGTACACGGCGAAGGGCCAGGAAAAGGTCCGTCGATGGTCTATAGGAAAACTGGGAGAAAAGACATCGAAACAACCAAGAGGGGGGGAAACCGTTCCCAAAAAATATGGCTGAAGGAACAAGTGATCTCACGGGGAACATCGGGGGGCGGGGCCACGCAGGCTCGCCGGGTGGAGTGGATATTAACCTCAGTCTGGGGAGGTATAGAGAACAGAAAGCTTGCATAAAAAAAAGAGCAATAAAGGGAAGGAGAATATCCAAGGGACAACTTGTTCACTCATTCTAAAGGGCCAAGGAGGGAACCGTCCGCGCCCTAAAGAATGATCTTTGGAAAGAAAAGGGTGCCGGGTAAGAAATACTCAGAAAAAACTCTGTAAAGAGGAGTGAAATCAAGGAACTCAAGAACAAGGAGAAAGGATTCCGGCATGTACGACAAAAACCTGTTTGAGCTGGAAGGGTAACCAAACAAGTAGTCCCAAAAGATGAGGGGGATGTCTTGCGCGGCAGTCGGAAGTTTTGAATTTCATAATACTGATTAGACAAAAAGGGAGTCGCAAATAGAAAGTGAAGATCTGATTTTTCAGCGTACGGAAATGGGGAACGCGTCGGTGTATCTGAAGCTCCCGCGGAAGGAAGAACAGGAAACCACTCTATAGTTCTCATGGGGCCAATTGAACGAAAAGGGACCCAGGGGAAAACGGGGGGGGGGGGTACAATGTGGTAACTAAAGAAGGGACGAAAGTGGGGAAGACGAGTAGAAACCATAGAAAAAGCAACCCTTACAAGCAGGGAAGGTCAAGGGAAGCCATTGTGACACAGAAGGAAGGACAAAAAACAGGCTTTCCTCATTGACCTGGATAATCAAGTGGGCAAATCATGTTTCACCATAGGGTCGGGGGGGGGGGAGAAGGAGAGGACGGGTAATCTACCAAAGGAGGCAAGAAGGACCTTCTTAGAGCTGGGAAACCATAACACCATGAGAAAAAACTTAGTGCAGAGAAGGAACGCCCGGGGGGGGCTTGGCCGTCGCAAAGCAAGGGGTTGAAAAAAAAAAAAGTTTTTTGGTTGGTAAAAACCGGTTGTTGACCCTTGAAAACAGTCTTAGGGGAGCAGAACCTACTAGGCCCTGGTCAGAGTGGCAAGAAGGGCATTACTTAAAAAAAAAAAGACTCACAATAAACCCAGGGACCAAAGGGTAAATAGAAGGCCGGAGACACCTTGTGGGGTCTTTCAAAACGGAGAAACATTATGAACACACGACGGAGACGTTGGAAGGGAAACTCAAAGCCGCTCGCCCAAACGCTATCGGGGGTGGGAAACATTATCAAGGCGAGGGGGTTTCGTCCTGAGGAAAGAACTATAGGAGGAGAAGGTGTCTATTTAAAGAAAAAGGACAGGAAAGGAAACCTCGCCAGTGGGGCGAATGGCTCCTAAGGGCCTGCCTGCTCACCGAGAACACCCCGAGGAGGCGGGGATATGCAACTATCGAGACATTAATGTTTAGGCGCAATAAAGGTCAGACTGAAAAAGCTGAATAAAGGCCCGGGTAAGGTCGTAAGTTTTTCCAGGCGGGTGTGAACAGGGGAAAAACACAAGAACAAGCCTGCTGGGTTGGGGAAAAGAAACTGTGAATTCGCCAGGGCGTCCAGGTCGGAGAACCAGGTGCGCCAAAGGGAAACCGGCTTGAAAGCTAGCGAGGAAAGGAAGATAGGAATTTAATCAGGCAACCGTGGGGTGCACAATCGCACGGTAAAAAGAATCACCCAGATTGGTGTGATTCCGACAAGAAGAAGAGAACCCTCTAAAAAATTGATCCATGGAGTCAAGAAAGAGGGACCATCCTCCAAAGAACATCCTGATGTGGAGGAAAAAAATCATCGCACTTTCAAGGTGATGAATAGTGCACCGCCAAGGCCCGAGGGCTAGATCCCCCGAGAACCAACAGTTTCGCCTCGGACGCAGCAGAGGGGCGAAAACGAAACGCAGGGGGAAGCTAAAGATGTCGGGCACGTTCAAGAAAAGCCCGGGCCGAGGAACAAAGAAAAGGCAGAATCATAAGGGAACCTTTGGAGTAGGAAAGGGGACGAACTTCATCTCTCTCACACCAAAGAGAAAGAGATGCACGTGTGGGAACCGTGGGTACGCAGATTCGCGTAGTGCTCGACAGGGAGGGAATTTGAGGCCAGACTTCCGGAAGAGAAACTTCCTTGAGAAAGGGGAGAAACCAGCTGACGGAAATAAAAAGGGAGTTGGAGTGCCGGTATAGGGGATCAAAAAAAAAAAAAGGTGCGGTGGGGTGCCCATCAAGGAAGAAGAACGTGCAGAGGGGTCGAGTTGGTAGCCACGACGGCGTGCTCGGCGTCAGATCCAAGCGGAAAGGGGGGAAGAGAAGTGATTTTCACGAGTCGAAGGCTTAGAAAGAGGATAAGCAAGGGACGATACTAAATGACCATTACCCCAAAGCGGGGTTGCAAAACTATGGGACTACCTTCGCCTTCACAGGTTGAAACCGGTAGAAAAACTGAAAGGGGGCTATGAGGAATAAACGGAAAAGTATGCTGTCATAAGCGCACAATAGACTCTGGGGGGTGCACAGTCATTGGCGGTCCAACGTAGGAGAAGGTGAAGACCTTTTCAAGGCCCATCTAGGGAACTTCAAGGAAATCGGCGGAGAACATGAAAAAGGTCAAGGAAGTTCTCTGAATGGAAAAAAGGGGGCTGCTGATGATCATGACATAGCAAAAGGAGAGCTGCTTCCACTCAAAAAAATGACCAGGAAAAAAGCCAACGAGGAGTTGGATTCCGGCTAAGTAAAGTGAATCTAACACGAAAAGAGAGGCCTTCAACTAGAAGAAGGGAGATTCGAAAATGGGGACGTTAAACAAAAAGGGATGCAAAATGGGGGGCGCGATGAAATAATTCAGCGCGAACAACAGGCAGAAGGGGTACGGAGCAAGGGGAAGGGGGGTAACAAAAGCCACTTTTTAATCGGGAGGGGGTCTTACGGGTTACGATGTTCTGTTTTAACCAAAGGGTATTGGTGGTAATGGAAATTAGCTATTTCAAATACCAGTAAGTAGGGGGAAAGCAGTCTGCTTAGACAAACCAAAGTGGTTTCGCGGAAAGTACCTCTTAGTTGGCGGTGCCGCCATCAATGCTTTGTTAGCAGAAAAGCTCAACAATGGTGGGGAGCTGTTGGTTTTCGGGCTCCAAGCGGAGAACAACTCGAAGGAAATTTCACTGAGGAGAGGAGGAGGCACACGACGAGAAAAAAAACTTTCCCTCAGCAAAGGGGAAGGGAGGGGGGGGAATCCCACTGGAGCAAGGCGGACAAGTTTGGACCGATGTAATAAAAAACTGGAGGAAAAAAAGAGCCCGGAACAATTAAGGTAAAGGAGAAGAAAGGATTAACAGGCTAGTCCCCGGTCCCACGGAGAGAGGGAAAGGGTCAAAGGGTAAGGACCAACATAAGGGCCGGGCCAACGCTATAGAACTTGTTGGAGTGGTGAAAAGGTCCTAGAATTTGGCCTGGAAGAGAAGGAAAAGGCTGAAAGGAGGAAAACTACGACGAAAAACGAAGGAATCGATCAGTGAGCTGAAAGGGGAAGAATCAGTGAAGAAGCTGGGGCTTAGACTCATATTCTGAAGACCACGTCTTAACCGGCCAAAAAAATATAGCCGCAATGACGGCACGGAGAAACTCCGCACAAAAAGAACCGTGTAGAGGGACAAAAAGAATCTCAACAACACTGGAGGAGAGAAAAGAGGATTCGGACAGGAAAAAAAGGAAAGAGTCGGGGGGAGGGAGAAGGGGATAGGCCTACTGCAACCTAGTATTAAACAAGGGGGAGACCTATACGTAAGTCGGCCTAGTGGGACGGCAATGAGATAGCTTATGAGGAGATAGGGAGGAAAACTCAATTGATCTGCTCTTCGGTTGCAGGAGTAAGGGAACGATCCTAAGGGGAATGGGGTCTGGAAAAAAAAAAAAACACAGACGGAGGTCAAAGACCACCGGAGCGCACCTGCCCACGAACAAGAAAGAAAAGGAAGGTGTATACTTTCAGCTGAAAGAAATTAACTGGGAAGAATTTGTAATCAGGAACATACAGACAATGAAAGTACTCAGAAGTTTAAGGGCCTGGAAGGTGGACAAAGGTAGCTTCACCTAACTTAGTTAAGTCAAATCGAGATGCTCAAGTGGCACACCTTTTCAAAAATCGGCAGTAGAGAGAAAGGGCGTCGAGCGGGGAAAAAAAAGAAGATCCACCACATGTCGCGCTTGGAGCCCCACACCAGGAAAAAAATCAATGGCTTACGCTCAATGGAACCGTTTGGCGGTCCAGGGATCAAACAACGGGAAAAAGGAAAAAGTTGAAAGGGAAGACGAAGAGCTGCGCAGAAACAAAATCCCGACTAGGGGGACAACTCCTGGACAGAAGGCAAAAAAAGGGGGAAAACACAAAGGATTAAAAAAAAAAGGAGAACACGAGAAAGTTGTCCGGGAAAGACATTTGAGAACAAGGAGACAATTTTTTCGAAACTCAGGGAAGGGGGGGTCACTCGCGGCGATCAGGAGTCCTCTCGAAACCGAAGGAGGTGGGGACCAAGAAAAAAAAATCGAGCGTGGGTCTCGAAGAAAAGTCGGGAGCACGTTGAAGATGCTAAGAAAGGCAACGAAGTCAACGCAGGTGAAGTCTTGAGGGAGCGAGGTCACCGACATCAAGGCATTAAATTGGGAAAGGAACAGTAAAGAAAAAAGAAATGGGCTTCGAAGGGCTGGTGACCGACTAGAGGCTGGAAGAAATACTAGGGCACTTTAGAGGGCACGCGACAGTTTGAGCCAAAAAGGGGGGAAACCCCCCGCAAAGGCTTGAAAAGGGGGCACGCAAGAAACTGAGATAAATATTTGTACTTCGTCCAGGGACGACAGCTACCGGTCTAGCTTTTTTCAAAAAACGGGCTAAAAAAACAGGCGAAAGAAGTAAAAAGGTGGACAGGAATCAGGGCTTGAAACGAGCAGAGTAAGAAGGAAGGAGATCCAGGTTTCTTTAGGACGGGAAATAGAAGGGACTATATAAGAAACCTCGCTAACACCCTGGAAAAGGGCGAAACCGGAACGCCCGACCGCGAGCACGCAAGGCGAGACGCGACAATGGCAAACGCACGGAAGTGAGAATCTGCACAGGGAAATTCGGGGATCAAAAAAACAGACAAGAGGGGGGGTTAGGAGGGGGCAGCAGGCAGAAGAATCATCCTTAATAAGTCCGGCTTCCTCGAATTCTGGTAAAGAATTAGTCAAACGGGCAAAGAGAGGGGAAAAAAAGAACGGGTCTGCGGCCAAGAAAGAGACAAAACTTGAAACCTTTGGAAGGCAAAAAAACGGGGACTCTCAAAAAAGACAAAAAGGAGAAACCTTGCGAAACGACATGGGAAGTGAGGGGGGAGGGAAAGGCTGTCACAGGGAGGAAAAAAGGGCATTTGAAAGGTGGGATGTTCCAAGACGCGGAGACGTAAAAGAAAAAAAACTGTCCTTTATGGTATAAAAGAGCTTAGGCACGGACGCGTTGGTAGTACCGTGGGAAATGTATCACTAAGGGAGGAGGGGGGAAAAATGAAGACATGAAAAAAAGGACATGGAGAGGGGAAAAAGCAAGAAGTTCTCGTCCTTAGCCGCCGCCGCCAGGGCGCTTGGGAGAAAATCACTAGATAGCGAAGAAGAAAAATGAATCTTACCGGCATAACGGAAAGGGGGGTGGAATATTACTCCCTTTCCTGAAGGCGGTCCGGGATAAAGGACCCGGCAGGTGGGAAGAACGTCACTGATGAGACGATAGAAGGTAAGCGTGCACAATGGCAAGCCAGGGGGAGAGGGGTGTTCTGGAGTACCCAAAAAAAGCTTGGCTAACCAAAGGCCCATCGTTACAGCGTACCATCGTCGAAAGAAGAGAATTGGAGAAGATGAGATGGACGAATCATCAGGGCTAGAGCGGCATCAGACCTCGCTATGCCACGCCACCTTATAGAGGCAAGGATCAATGAAAGGAGGCAACGAAGGAGAAAAGATCAACTTATATCAAAAAGAAGATTTTTGGACTAAAAAAAAAGACAAAGCGATAGATGGGCTAAAGTCAGAAAGCAAAGACACAACAGGGGGGGGAGAGAAGGGAAACTGATCGTCCGCGATGCACGGCGCACACGGAAAAGATGGGGAAAATCAATGGTGGCCGCAACTTTCAAGAGGGGGAGTCGAAAGGGGGTGGGGGAAAGGAAAGGGGGAGTGTGACCTGGGTGAAGTAAGAGCTATTGCCATACAGGAAAAGAAACAGCAGAAGACTTGAAGGGAAACAAGTCACCTTTTTTGAGCGGAAAAGCTCTGGGGTTGGGAGGACGAACTCAAAAGGGTAGCACAGCATCTCAGCATTTGATTGGAGTTGACTGGCTCCAAGCGAGACAACTGGGGGTCAAGATAGAGGGGGGCCAAGCTGGAAGGCTAACGGACAAACTGGTCTCATTAAGGCCGATTGTGGCAAGGGGAAACAAAGGGCTCCTGTAATTCGGAACAGAAGTTTGGGGGGGTCCAAAAAATAAGAACACCGGAGGGAGGGAAGGAGCACTCGCTGTGTCTAAAGCTCGAGCATCGGGGGGAGTCCCCAAACGGAGATGTTCCCAGGCAAAGGAAGAGCTACAGGAAAAGAAGAGGGGTGACATCGGAAGGGGCAACAAGAAGGGTAGTGGGGATTACGAAAAGGGTGAAGAAGACGCTGAGAAGAGGGCCCGTCTACGAGAAAAAAAAAAAGAGAAAATACCGTGCGCTTGGATGAGGAAAGTGGCCTCAAGTCCTTAGACTCAGTATTCTGAGGGTCCCACGGGACGAAAAACGACCGAAATCAAGAGGTGAAAAAGGGAAGGGGCCGGGGAAAACCCCGAGCAGCATCAACGAAGGAAAAAACGTCGGGAACACGAGAGAAAAACACCACGAGAGAGGAAAATAGAAGATTTAAAGGGGAAAAAAGAAAAAAGTCGGATAAGCTCTGGGATCTTCAAAAAACAACGGTCAGATGCTTCAGAGAGGTCGGGCGAGGAAGAAGACGTGGGCCAGGAAACAACTGGTAAAAAACCGGAGGGGTCGTCCGGAGAGAAGTACTGCTCTTCAAGGGGTTTCAAAGAAGGACGCTTACTGGGAAAGGGAGGGGAGACTCAACACAAAAAGCGGAGGAATCAGACACCAAATCGCACGCTTGCCCCGGCACGAGTTCCAAGGACGATCAAAAAAGAAATAACAGGGGGTGGGAGTGGAAAGGGAACATCCTATTGTGGGAAGGACCATGCGGGCACTCACAGACGGAGAAGAAGAAGGACCGAAAAGTAAAGGCTCCCTTGTCCAAACTCCGACAGAAGAAGAGAGAGGAACCGGAAAAAAACAGGAAAACGGTCCAATAATAACTCAAGTCAAAGGGGAAAAAGATAGGCCTAGTAAAATTTTGCTCTCGCGGAAAGAACCAAAAGCCCCCAGGATAGAGAAGCCTTGAGGGTGGTCGAGGAAACCCCAGAAACACAAAAAAGAAAAAGAAGGAGAGAGATACCAGTTTGGAGGCCGTCAAAAAAGAAAGACGACGCGAAAAAAGGGGACTTAAGGAAAGATTCTTATCTGAGAGAAAAATAAGCCGGGGAAAGGGTAAAAGAGAATTAGGCAAAAAGAAGGGAACCAAAACTCTTAAACCGAAAGAACGAACAGTGCCGGTAGAAAAAAAGGTGGGCAGGAAAAAGGGCTCACCTGGGGGGAAGAACACTGAGGACTGGTTGAGAGGGCAGGGGGTACAAAAGGTTCACAGAACAAACAGAGCATGTGTTTGAAAAACGCAATTTAATAATCGCTTTGTCAGGGGGGAGGAAAATGCTGGCTTGAGGGAAGGGGAGAAAACTAGCTGCGGAAAAGGAGAAGATCTCATGAGAGGAGGGGATATGAAAGAAGGTGGCGGGGGAGACAGTAAAGGGCCGAAGCATCAGCAAAACCCAAATGTCTGAGAAAAGCTCCATTCCTTACCCTTCAAAGGTCAGAAGGGGTCACCTTCACCCCGCAGGAGTGGAAGAAACATCCTATGGAAGTGGAAAGGGGGGGAGGCACGTAACGCCGCGTTGGCGCCAAAAAAAAGGTACCAAAAGAAAAACCCGGGTGGTAGGGGGTGACTCTAAAATGAAAGATCAAGTCGCCTTGTGAGGGTAGACTAAAGGAAAAGAAGTAAATCCTGGTCAAAACCGGCGGGGAAGCGCCATAACTAGCGCAGAGAAGGGGCTCAATCTCGGAAAAAATTTGGGAAGAGGAGCTCCGCAGACCTCAGTACTTTAAGAAAAGGAAAACGATATTCTCCAGGACCCAGACTAACCGGTGATCAATGTCGCGGCCGAGCAGGGGGAGAAGGCCGAGCACGCCGTCGTGGCGACTCAAAATGCAAAAATCATTTGCTGAGAAGAAAGACAAAGTCGTGCTGATCAAAAATAGAAAAAGACGAAAACAACGAGGGTTGGAGCTCACGCTTTGGATAGAAAAAGGTCGACGTGCTCCAGCAAGCTGGACGAAAAAGGGAAAGAGGGTCAAAACCCTAAGAGGGGGGAACCTAAGGGGGGAAGACACCGAAAAAAAAAAAAACAGAAAAACCTGGCGCGAAAAAAAAATAAGAGTGCACGCGATAACGGAGGAGGAGAAAACAGATGAAACGGCGGGAAGAAAAAAGAAAAAATAAGGGGGGGGGGATTCGCAGAACTTTTTCCAAGAGGAGGGGCATTGGGGGCGGGAAAGTTCCGGCCGAAGATATGACAAAAGGTTCTGGCAGCCCAAAGGAAGAGAGAAACGCTTTGGGGGGGGGGAGGGGATAGGGGGTGGGAAAAACATCAAAGGTTCGGGAGGTGGGAACATTCAGAACATTGAAAGTGCGAGGGGAACGTTGGAGCAACACTGCGTGCTCGGAGCATGAACACAGGGGAGCAAAAAAAAAGATCACCAAAAGAAAAAAGATCAGAGATCAGAATTAGAAGACAAAGGGGGTCCTGGACAAAAAATGGAGAGGAACTGACCGGAATGAAGTCAAACCAAAAGAGGTTGAATGAACAACGGGTCCAAACCAGTTTCGAAAAAGTAAACCGTGTCTAGAAACTTAGGGGTCGAGGGAAAACCTGGACAAAGGATTTCGGACAGGATAGTGAATCTCAATCCGTGTAGGGTGGGGGGTAAAAGTCGGGAAGGAAAACGGAAAACGTGCCAGACCCTGAGGAAGGAACATCGGGGATGAAAACAGCACTCCAAACTGCCGAAAAACAACCATGGTTCAGGGAAAACAAATTCAGAGAAAGAAAGGGCCGTTTGCTGAAAGGGGGACCGGAACTTACACAAAAAAAAACCAACCCCACACGCATAGGCTCTGGAAAACTCAAAATCCCTAAACAAGAAAAACGGTCGGGGTCAAGGAGCTGATACTTTGTCGAGAAAGCTATTCCAAACTCACTTTAAAGAATGTGGCCACACTACATCTATGGGGCGGAGGGTCAAGGAAATGTAACAATATGGGAGGGGGATCTTAAATAAATGGCCTCTCTGTGAAAACACAATTCAGATATTTTTCTAAAATTGATAAAGAGGGTAAAGAAGGTGGCCCGGAATGTCATAAGACATGGGTGTGAAAAGGGGAATAAAATGGGGGGGGGCGTTGTAACCCAAGGAATTTTTAATTAATTATAAACTATTGCACAAGACCGGGGACAGCGAAAACTGGAGCGGCAAGAAAAGGAAACTTGGGGAGGAAAGACGTAGGTTGGGACGTGCAAAAAAGCAAACCGGGGGATCACATGAACGCAGCGCAGCCTATGAGGGTCATTGGTGTTTTCAGGGGATAAGCCGGAAAAAATACCAGCCTGTGAAGGCGGGAAACGCGAAACGACGATAAAAAGGGAAGAAGCAAAGCCTATCTTTTTACCTGGGGGGGCCACTGGAGAACTCCGGGAATGAGACAGAATTGGGGGGAAGGGGAAGTGCTCAGACCAAGGCGACAAGGAGTAAAGAAACTGACGTCTCATGAAGCTTGTATGGCGGACCGCATCTGCTCAACACTAGGAAGGAACCCCAAGGAGGGATACAATGGTACGGCCAATAGGGCAGGGGACAGGGAGACGTGGTTGGATTGATTAAGGCCCCGAAAAAAGGGGGAAAACTCTGCAAGGAGAGGGAAAACGACAACGCAGAAGATCAGTCAGGAAAAGGGAAGAGAGACAGGGGATCCGCGTTGATTAAAGAACCCAAGAGAAAAAGCAGAACGAAGTATTCAAAAGAAGGGGGGATCCGAAGGGGGACCGGAAAAAAAAAAAAGAGACAATGTTAAACACGAATCTAGAAACAAAACGAGGAGGAAAAGGGCAGGGGGACACGGTTCAGAGCGGGCACGGCGTCTCTGGGAAAAAAAAAGCAACCGAGGTCCGGAAGGGGAAGATCGTTCGTGGCAGAGGCCGGCAGAATGGGCCTTTCAGAACTTCGTAGAAGAACCATCAGGAAGGGGGACGGGGGGTATCAAAGTGATCAGGGGAGAAGGGGAGAAGACTTGTGCCGCGCAGGCAAATCAGGTGAGAAAAGCCACGGAAGAGGAGGAAAATCCACTTCAAGACGTGGAAAACGCCCCTCGGGAAGGTAAAAATTCAACTAGGTATCCCTTGAAGGCGAAAAGATTGCGGAAAAACTCCAAGGGGGGGGAAGAATCGAAAGAAAATCAAGAAGAAAGGGGACGAGTTCGGCCGGGTCAAAAAAGAAAAGGAAGACGATTCACTAGAAAAAAAATGAGGTGAAAACTGGGAACGAGGCTGAAAAAAGTGCATCACCGGGGAAAAATATCAGCAAGGGACATTCAATTTTTGAGAGGAAGCGCGGAAAGAAAGCTTACCAGGCACCTTAGGAATGAAAAAACTTACGGCCTCGCTGATCCCAGGAAAAAAAGGGGGGAAAAATAAAGAAACATGGGAAAGCCGGTTGAGAAAAAAGAAAAAAAGGACGGACGCGAAAAAGTTTTGAAAGTGCCAGGGGTCCAAGTCTTAGCTTCAGGGAAACCGAAACAATCCCTGGTGAAGGGAGAATGAACTGAACAAATAGGGTACAAAAAACAAAAATTCGAAACCCCGGAAAAACCAAGAATTGAACGTGCGCCCCCATGCGACCAAAACGGGACACTGTGAGAAAAGCGCGAGGGGACTGGGGGGGGGATCGCTTAGTAAGGTTTCTTCCGAGCGCAAACGGGGAACTCTTTTTGTGGAAAACCGAAAGGAGCAAAATGGTCGTGTAGGAAGGGGCTACTGCGGGAGAGGGGGAAGGAGGGAGCTGTCGCCAAGAAGCAGGGGAAAGAAACTCGCGCGGTTGAGGAATGGAAAATGGCGTTATAATCAGTAGACGCTGCCTCTCAGACAGACAAAAAAACCGAAAATGTCAACAGCAGCAGTAATCAAAATAAGAACGACGTGGAGGGCAGCAGAACGACTGGACTACGAAGGGGAAGAAAAAGGCGTAGCACTTTCGAGAAGTTGAAATGAGAAAAAAACGTACAAAAAACAAAAAAGAGGGCGGGAAAATTTCCAGAGGAAAAAGGAAAGAAGTATCCGCCCTTTTAAAGGGCAGAAGAAGACAATACGTTTTGACTAACCAGAAAAGTGGGCAACGAATCGAAAAGACGAACCAAAGAGAACGGGCTTAAAGGGGAGATTTGGGAACGAAAGGGAAAAAAGGGCAAAAAAGCAGGTCAGGGGGGGGGTTAATGACGGGGGGGAAGGACCGGATATCTCATCTTAACGCTACTAAAAGATATCCATGGCGGAGAAACATCAGAGAGCCATACACGCCGTCGTGGCAAACGACAATCAAGAGTCTTTTCTGCTGGAACGAGAAACGTCGTGCTGAAAAAAAAAGAGACCGCATAACCAACGAGTCTCCAGGCAGAAAGCATGGTATAAACGCAAGACACGAACAAGGGTTCCGAAAACGTGCTCGCAAAATCCCGAAATGGACCAAGGGAACAATTTCAAGGAGGGTAAAAAGACCTTGTCAAAACCAGACGCAAGCAACCAACCATAAACCGGGGAAGCAAAAAAAAGCAAAGGGGACTCAAACACAAAGGAGGAGATAGATGCAGGAAGAAACCGCCAACGGACTTGGGGGGATTCAGAGAGATGAAAAAAGTTTTTAAGGCGGAAGGGAAGTTTGGGAAATTGAAAAAAGGGGATGTCCAAAATTCGCTGAAAAAGGACAGTTTTTAAGGAGGGGACTGTGACCACTCGCAAACAAGAAACCGAAGGAGGAAGAGAGGGGGTGGACCCCACGACGGTCTTGAGGTGCCAAAAAGCAGAGAACCGATGTCAAGGGGAAGAGGGAGGTACAGCCTCGTCGCATGGAGGAACTTCTGCCTGAAAGGGAGGGGAGAGGGGTCCGAGGGGGCAAAAGGTCCTAAGGGCCTGAAGGGAATGAGGGTCCCAATTTTGTTATCCCGGAGCCACCAAGACGGAATCAAACGTCTTCCTCAGGGGGAAAGCAACGGGTAAAGCGGAAATTCGATCGGGAGGGAACGATTTAGAGGGAATGGAAGGCAAGCTACACATTTCTTGGGGGTCGGGGGGGTGCACGATTGCTTCAAAACGAAGGGCGAACTACACCTTCTGTAACTGCCAAGTGAAACGTAAGCCTAAAAACACGGAATAGAAGAATGAATGTCTCTCACTGCCGGGGGAGCAAAAGCGTGGGAGGCGGGAAAACAAGGCCGCGCCCCTGAAAGAACAACGAACCCATTCCACGAATGAAAGTAGTAAAAAGCTAAAAAACGAGGGTACATTCCCACGAGAAAAACGAAAAAAGCAGGGGGGACCTCTATAACACAAAGAGAGCGAGGTAAATTGATTACACAAAAAGAGGGGGGGCAGCGAGGGCGATGCAAAACCCGGCTCCGAAGGGGAGGAAACAAACGGGACCGCTGGGAACAGGGCAATGTTGGCGCACGGAAAGTTTTAAGGACATGGTCTAAATTAAGAATGGGAAAGGGTGGGTAAAATTGTCTGAAAGGGGTACATATCCGAACAGAGACCAGAGGGGGACCAGACTGGTAATACTTGCAGGGGCAGACAAGTTTTTGTAACGAGCTCTGGTGGGAGGGGAACGGACGCCGTCACATGCGACGCATCTCAAAACTATGTGATTTTTTTAGATGTTTCATGGGACTCCGCGAAGGGACAGGAGGAAGAACGGCGGGGGAACTTCGCTGCAAAAGAGCGGGCCAAAATGGGTCAAAAAAGCCTATAGGTGAACCGGGGCCACTTGAAAAAAGCACAACTCCGAACGACTGTGGGAAGACCTCGAACAGAAAACTTCGCAGAGGGGAGGAAGCGGGGTGGGAAAGGCATCGGCTTCCCCCGGCGATGGCATAAAAAGGAGGTGCCACTGGGGGGAAGGAACGGGACTCGTGCAATAACGAGAACGGGGTGGGGTTTAAGGGAAATCAAAAGCAATGCCGAGCAGGGAAAAGAAGCGGAAAAGAGCAGATCACCGTAAAGGGGGACGAGTCAAGGAAAGAAAAAAGGATCTGGCAGATTCAGGAAAGGAACCGCTTAGACACGCCGTCGCCCGACCTATAAACAGCAATCGGGACCGTCCTCCGTTCCGGGGGAACCTCTAGCAGCTATACTCGAGAGGGGGGAG
>Ga0179593_1575987_pt1 | contig 16905 bp, 22 predicted proteins | sample CZODoug2_1_08_16_FD_185931 | JGI IMG/M metagenome (GOLD analysis project Ga0179593, IMG submission 185931) | Vadose zone soil fungal communities from Angelo Coast Range Reserve, California, USA - CZODoug2_1_08_16fungal (PacBio error correction) | ecosystem: Environmental > Terrestrial > Soil >...
ACCGAACGACAGTCAAAAGAGGCTAGACAGGGGGATCGAGCTTCTCTAAAGCGACGGTCTCCTAGAGAAAGGGAGGAAGAGGGTGCCAAAGCTCCCGACTTAATTTCAAGAACAACGAGGGCGTGAAGAGCAGAGGAAAAAGGGAAGAGCACCGAAGAGACGCGTCGAATAAGTCGCCAGAAGATCAACACCGAATTACCACCATGGAGGGGAAAAGGGGAGTCGGGGAAGGACAGAGCACTCATAGGGTGGAACAACGACACCAAATCGGTGAGAAGACGAGCAAGAGTTAACTCCCCGTCGACCGGACTGGAGTTCAGACGCCAACCGAGCAAGTGAAAAGGGCGTCGCGATGGCGTGAAGACCTCAAAAATACGAACCAAAGAACGCGAAGAACAGTGTCTGGCTCCTAACATGTAGGAGGGGGCTGGGAAAACAAGTCAAAAAGAGAGTACGATCAGGCGTCGTACAGCCAAGGGTGGGGAAACCGGGGGGGGTGAGAATTCTTCTCGGTTCACGCTCCGCGAGAAATGGGAAAAGAGACAAAGCGTCGCAAGCGGCTCAGCATCCAACGGAGGGGGAAGGCCGTTCCGATCGAGTGGATCCCCTCTTCACAAATACGGCGCAACAAGAGACGGGGGAAGGGAAGGCCGAGGGCCCTGGGAATTCTGGGGTATAGCGTTCGCCGTGTCCCAATGAAGAACAACGAGAACGGGGCGTCGATTACGCAAGGGGTAAAAGGGGGGGAAACAAAAAAAAAAATCTTCAAAACAGAACAAATCGGAGGAATAATGAGTCTGGCCCAGGTAACATGATCCAAAGCTTTGATGAAGCATTGCTGAACGGGAGAACGCGCCTGAGGGAAATTGAAGAACCCACAGGGAAGAAAAATTTCTTTCCCGCTACAGGGTGAGATTGAAGGGTCCCGTCTTCAAAATAAATAAACACGATTTGCGGGAGAAAGAGAACGGGGGGGGACTTCCTATCATGCAGAAAGGGTATTTGGCAGGGGGGGAAGGGGTAAGTTAATCGGGTCAGCGGGTGTGGGCTATCTGTCCGGAAAAGGGTGTTGGCTTGGGTGCAGAAAATAAAAGATTTTCAAGGCCCTAAAGAATCGAATTCGAGCCTGCAACATAAAGTGAAGAGAAGGACTAGGGGATCTCCAAGATATTCTCGAGAGGGGGAGATGGCGAGTACCGCTGAGGCCAAGAATCCCGGGAGGGAGAGGGAGAGAGTATCCCTCTTGATTGGGCCCTTGAACCCCATAAAGACCTAGGCCCGTAGATGAATCCCGGCGATCTCTGTTCGAGAGAGGGGCACCTCCTCGCACCAGACGAACAATTTAATGGGAAAAAAATGAGGAGGGAAAAAGAGGGCCGCACGCCGAGCGGGGGAGGGACGGGGAAAGCTCTCAATCTGCCGAGGAAAAGACTCCAAAACGCTTTCCAAGTGTTTGCTTCGGCAAGGAGACCGAGACTAGAAAAAGAATCGTATAACCTCCTTACCCAAGCCGAAGAGAGTCGCGAAGGGGCGGGGTTCTATCAATGCAACGGGAAAAACAAAGAATCATCAACAACAGAGGATGAGGAAATAGAGAGTGGGGCAAATTTCAATGGGGAAGGAGATCGACCCGGGCGCGGCGAAGCCCAGAGGGAAAGGGGAGGGGGGGTCAGGAAGATCAGGATGTTTAGGGGAAGGTTCCGGAGAGGGCAGTGGCTCCTGGCACTCGCGTCATGAAAAAGGGATCGGTAGCGTCCCTCACAGGAAAAATACTAGGGAGGGGGGCCGCCGTCAGCAAACCAGGAAAGGTCGTTGGAAGGAAACGAGGAAGACGACGGGCTCTCGATCCAACGATATGCAGGCGGAACCGGAGGCCTACATGGGGGGTCTCCCGGACAATCAAAAGGAAAATCTTAGCTCCGCGCGCAGCACGAGGCGGTCGAAAAGCGTGAAGGATCAGAATATATTGTCAGCGATGGATAGACGCCGATGGCGGCTGCAAGAATTCGCCGGATGAGGGAGGGCAGATCTTCCGAAAAAAAACTCAAGGCCACCCAAAACGCAACCGATCGCCAAACCGCGCAAAGTCAAAGGGCCGCGCCCCCAAGAAATATTATGGGAGGGGTTTCCGAGGAGAAAAAAAAGAGGGGTGGGATAAAGGTGAATAAAGAAGCCCACCTGACGGGAAAAAAAAAAATCAAGGGACGTGGCCGCTTTTGCCTTTCACGAGGGGGCGCTCAAAAATGAAAAGAGACGGCCTCAGGCCACGCTGGGGGGAGTTTCTTGACCGGGGACGTGCAGGGAAGACGTACCGGGTCCGCTTTGGGCTTGGTGAAGATCAAAGGGCTGGGGATTGCGACCACTACGTCATCGCGAGATCGGGGGGGATTGGACCGGAACGGGTACAGGGAGAAAGTCGGGAGAGAAAGATAACCCAGAATTCCGGCACGAAAGTTCTGACCTTGGCGAGCGGTTAGCAAGGGGTGAGAGCTCGAAACAAACCCGGCCGGCGCTCTTTTTGGGTGCGGATATGAGGAAGGCTGCGCCGGGGGGAGCGATGAAAAAGGAGCCACCAAAAAAAGAAAAAAAATCATAATGTTAACCCAGTGGGCCCACGACGCGGACACCTACTAAGAGAGGAGGACGTGGGGGAGAGGGCGTGGGAGGACCTCCACTCCTAAAGGTGTATGCTCCCTCACCACTCAACCAAAGGGAATGAGAGGTTCAAGATCGGGCGACGGTCTATGTGATCGTTTTGTTGAAGTCAGACATCCAGAGAGGGAAAACTCAAGTGTCCAAAACCTGGGGTCTTAGGGGGAGAAAGGAGCGGAGCTCAAAAAACAAATTGCTACTGGGATTTCAAAACGAGGCGAGGGCCTACCACCGATTCCTGTGGAGGGGGGAAGATGATTGAAGTTAGGGCCCAGATGCAGACTACCTTCCAAACGGAGGGGAAAGGTTGAGCGGTTCTAAGGTCTTCGCCGCATGAGATGGGGCCGGGGTGTGTTAGAGGGGGGGGGGAGACCGATTAATATGAAAGAAGGCGAAAAAGAAAAGAATGAAAAAAGGATGCGGTGGCACAGAGGCCCCTGTATCCTGAAGAAGGTCTAGAAGAGCGAAAAGCGGGAAAGATCGCATCCGTCATTGGTTTTGGAGCAAGAAAAGGGGGGTCTGTCTGGATCAACTCTCACAAACAAGAGAGAAGACTACAATTACGCTCGCAACAAGGAGTGGATGAAAGAGGAGGAGACTAACAGCCTGAGCGAGCTGTCGAAGCGACGGAAGGAGACCTCTTCAAGGGAAAAAAAGGGGGCACCGACCCCTAACTTCATTGCCAATTCAAGCGCGTAGGGGCGTGGAAATCGAAAGATAACATCAACCCCAAATCTCTCTCGAGAAAAAAAAGAACGAAGAAAAAAAAGGAACCCGTAAGGACCATCTTGGGGGGAGGGGAGGCAACTACGCTGGAGATCAATCATCGTGGTTTCACAAATTAAGGGAGCCAGGACCTCGTAACTGGGGGGATCTGGAACCGCCCGTCCTTCTGGGGGCAAAGTCCCGGTGCTCCGAGAAAATTTCGGTGAAAAAATGCGGCTCGATGCCGAAATCAAACCAATACGAAAGAGCACGTCGTCACGGCTCACGCTCAGAGCGCGACAGAGTGTAAAGGGGAGACCACAAGTGGCCTGTCCTCACTTACACTCCTAGAACCTACGAGGAAATGATGGTAGGGAGAAAGCGGGGCGAACATCCTCGTGTTGGGGAACATCTGCTGGGGTTCACAGGAGGAGGGGTGGGAGGGGCAATCCGCTTAAAAAGAGGCTCACTTGCGGCTCATGGATCCGCATGGGATCGAGGAGGGGGCATGGCGAGACGGCGTGGCGGTTATCAACCAGCTTCAATCGGCGCAAAAGGAATCAAGCTGTGCAGGAATTCCTTTTTTATCATGGGAACTGGAACCGGGGGCACCCGTACGGTCTCCGGCAATACACAGAGAAGAAGATGACGCCGGTGGGGAGAAGGAGGGAAAAACAGGAGGAGCTTCAAAAGCAAAAAAGGCCGAGAGGTAGCCAGCCCGCAAGGTCACTGAAAAAGAAAAATCGGCGGGAGGTGCCGGCGGGAGAGTTTCTGGGAGAGAAAATATAAGGGCAAAAGCGCACCCGGCTAACCAAAAGAAAGGGCTCAACCGCGAACTTTTCGCGGAAGTGTCTTCACTTACCACACTGGGGGGCAACCTTCCGAGTGCATTTACGGTTTGAGGGGCTGCGGGTGGGCCATGGGAGGAAAAGCGGGGGAGAGGGGGAAGATCGTTACTGTTTAAATGGTTGAAGCGGCTCGCGACTATGTTCAAGGCCCAGAAAGGGGGAAAAGAAAGGAAACAGGAAAATCACGCCGGGAGACAAGTCGCGTCCAGAAGATAGAGGCAGGACGATTTTCCCCGAGATCACACGAGCCGTGCGGAAGTGGCGCGTACGATCAAACGTCTTTGTGGTCACGGGGGAAAAAAAAAACCCGAAGCGCGCCGAGGCGTGGGTGACCGGAAACGGCGAGCATCCTTGGGTCGGAGACAAAGTCTGCTGCGCGCACTAGGAAGACCAGACGCAAGGGGAGTGCTCGTGACTTAGGTCTCTTCATGAATAGCGACGGGGGGTGCAAAAAAGGGACGATCCAAAGGAGGAAGTCGCTGCAGCAAGAAAAAGAAACAGACGCTTTGAAAATGTGGGTTTTGTTTTGTTGTGTTGTTTTTTTTTGTTTTTTTTTTTGTTTTTTTTTGGTTTGGTTTTGTGGTTTTTTGTTTTTTTGGAGTTGTTCTTTGTTGTTTGTTTTTTTAGTTCAACCCCGCCCCCCCGCCCCCGCGGAGCCCGCCCACCCCACAGTGCGGTCGGCAGGAGGTCGAGAAAAAAAGAATGATCGTACGCTCCGAAAGAGGGAAGAACGGTGCGGGTCTCCCTGGGTCGATCTCTTTAAGGGGGGGGAGAAATCGGAAAAAAAGATATCTCAAAAACAACAATTGAGGAAAAAAATATGTTCAGCCGAACTGAATCTCTCTACAACATGTTCTAGGAAAAAAAGGGGACCCGTTGTCAGAGTAGGGGTCAGGCGGCCAGAGGAAAGGGCAAAAAAGGAACGACTGGGAAATCTTCTTTCGAAAGTTTTCAAGAGTAGGGCGCGAAAGGGATCGGCCCCCGGGAAATCGGGCGAGCGGCAAAAACTGTCCAGCAAATCACCATGAAAATGCTTCTGGCGGGAGGGCAGCCGACCGTGTTAGGACTCTAAATCCCACGATCGCAGGCGGTCCCTTGAAGGGACGATCGGCGGGAGGATTTTGGGGCTCCGACACTACGCCTAGGGTAAGAAGGTCAGAAGCACTGCTTCGTGGGAGGAGGAAAATCTCCTGATATATTGGCGGAGGGGAGGGTGGAAAACGCCGGGAGAGTTCCGTTAGACTAAACGAGCGCGCGCAAGGACACGCCCACAGCACGGAGGAGCGCCCAAAAAACAAGACAGAGGACAAAAAGCGCCCCCTACCACGATCATTATAGGGCGAAGAAGCAAAGCGGTTGTGTAAATTGATAAACCTGCCGCATAAAGAGAAAAGACTTTCCGAGAAGCAACTTTTGCTATTTTCGTCTTTTGGGAACTTGCACGAGTTGACGCGAAAGCCTTCCCAGGCACCACGAGGGGGATTCAAAGTAACTTGACCTGGTTCAAAGCGGAGACTCCTGTTGTTTCTGTGAAGAAGATCGGTCAAGGGTGCCATTCAACAAAAAGGGAAAAAAACGCGAGGATGCGTGTAGGGGATAACCGGAAAAAAAAAGGACAGAAAGACCAACGGCGGAACATCGCCAAAAGAAAAAAAATGAAGGGGGAATATCAGGGCGGAAAATGGGGGGAATGGGGCTCCGATGAAAGAGGAGCACGGCTCGACAGGCCGGCCGGAGAACTTTTCTGATGCAGGAGCCCATTTCAGAGCAGAAATGCAGAAAACGAAAAAAGGGCTGAGGTAAACAGAAATAAGAAATGGAAAAACCAGGTTCGACCAAGGAGGGGCGAAAGCGCAGGCGAGGATGGATCGTAACTTGTATAGGCCCGCAACCTCGGGTAGAGCCATAAAGCCTGAAGAGAGGTGCAAAAGGAGGGGGGGGCCCGACGGCAGGTAATGTGGTGAGGGAGCATCCAGCACAGGAGCTGTAGGAAAGTTATCTGCGTCAGGAATAACTACAAAACGGCCCGGAGGCGAAAAAGAGGTCAATGAGAACGTGAACGGCGTGTCAGTTGGGAAAAAAAAGGGAGAAACGCGTAGGGCCTGGAACCTCCTTCCACGCATCCTCATGGTAGGTGAGCGGGAGAGTAAATGCAAGGGGGCCCCAAAACAAAACCCGATGGGGATTTTATGTTTCTCGAGCCCGAGAGTCAAAAAACAGCTTGGGCCGAGTTCTTGATGTGGGGCAAAGGAGGATCAAAAAAAAAGGGAACGGGGAAGACCGCCATCTCGAAGTCGGGGCGAAGATCAGTCCAGGCCTTAAAAAAACGAAAATTACGAGGAAGCGAGACACCACACGTAGTGAGGGAAAAGAAGAGAGAAAGGGGGAGAAATGGAAAGAGCAACAATAAGGGGCCGATAAGAAAAGGGATCGATCTGGACAGGAGAAAAAAAAATAAGGATACAGGAAAAATTTACACTCGGCCACCGATAGGGAGGGCAAAGAGGAGACGGAGGAACGCATATTCCATAGCTCAAGAAAAGAGAAGACCAATCTCAGGCGAGAGGGAAACCAGAGACCGCAAATGATGGTGGGGTAAACTTCTGCACTCTGCTAAGCTGGCAGATCGGGAAACCCTGATTGGAGAAAAAAGAGAGATCGGGAAGCGGAACGCCCGTGGGTATTAATCAATGAACAGGACTCCCCGGTCTACCGAAGATCACAAGTAAGGGCGTCTGGGGGGGGGCCGACCAAAAATACTGAAGAGGGGAAAGCTAACTTCAGCATTACATACAGAGTTTGGGTGGAGGGACCTACGAGGGGGAGGGGAAATTACAAAAAAGATACATCCGATAGAGGAGCGCGCCAGAGGGGAGAAAGAAGCGGTTGTTTGAGCTTCTCTTGGGAACTCGCTGTTTCTTTTAAGGTGCAATAAAGCGGCGAAAAAAGGAGGAGAATGAGAAAGAAAGAAGAGGAAGGAAGGGTAGCAGGAAAAGAAAAGGCGGTTCTAGAAAGCTTCAAGAAAAGAGCAAAGCGCAAAGGTCGAAGTCTTTTTCCGGAATTACTTTTTGTATCCGGGGTGTATGAGGGGTTAGGGGGGGCCGGAAAGGACGTTCCCTCGCCAAACGATGACGGACCGGGGGGGTCCAAAAAGAAAGGAAAAGAGATAATTCACCCATACAAAGCGTCAAGAGCAGGGGGGAACCATGCCAGCAGGACCAAAATGAATCTTACAAAAGAGGGGATGGGGTCTCCGGGAGACCAACTTTTTAAGAGCGAAAAAAAAAGTTGAAAAGATCCACCTTGGTCAACCACCGGATGGGAGGACCAGAAGTTTCAGGCGGCCGGTCTTGAAATGCCCAACCGAGTGGGGGAGGCGGGGAAAACGCAAAAAGTAAGAGATCTTTCTTTGCGTTGGGTTTTTGGGGGTGGGGGGGGGGCGAGCGCGGGGGGGGGGATAGTGTTGGTCTTGAGAGGGATGTGTGTCTTTGGAGACAAAAAAAAATCCGAGGGAGGGGGGGACGAGGGGGGAGAAAATGCTGCCTCCATCAATTCTTTTGTGGCTCAAAGAGAGGTACTAGGTACGCCGGACACGAAGCCGGTGCTGGCGAAAAAAGAAACGGCATTGGGGATTGTTTCCGATACCAAATGAAGGAAGAAAGAGGTCTTGGGGACCGATGGGTTAACGGGAGCAGAGTCGGGGGGTCAGGGAGAAACTGTCACGGGGGCGGAAGAACCAGACGCAATTGACAATTTGGGAATATAAGAGAAGCAAGCCTATCTTTTTTGCCCAGGGGTCCAGGGGGGGGAAGAGATGAAGAATACGAGACCAAAAACTGGGCAGTCGTGCTGTCGAAGGAAAAAGACTACTGTCGAGAGGTGAAGCTCAAGAGCCGGGGCCTAATTGCGTCTCCCGGCAACGGGGAGAGCGAGTACTTTCTATCAATGAAAACGTAAACACATCTCAAAAAACAAAAAACGAGGGGAAGAGATTATGTGTGGGAAAGGAATGGATAAAACTAACTTGCCGCCGAGGAGAGCAGGGAAAGAAGCCCTTCGCGGTTGTCAGTATGTAGGGAGTGTCAGGAGGGTAGGTCCTGGACCTCCACGGACCAGAGGGGAGGACGTGCTCACAGTTTACCTGGATCGGGTATGAGGAGAGCCGAGATAGGAATGGCTGGAATCTCTCCTGTTAACCATATGAGGTAAGAGAAGGCTCTCTGTACAGTATCTCACTCGACCACGAGAGTAAGAAAAAGGAAAGATCGACCTCTGGGGACTTTTGAACGAAAAAAAGAAGGGTAGATACTCGCAGATCGCAAACTGATTAAAAATGTCTTCAGAACGATAGATTGGAAGGCGTGTTTCTGCGCAACCGCCTTGATTAATGGAGGGACCGGGGGGAAGGACCCGTCACCGGCGGCGCGCAGCGCCTGCGAAGAAACTATCTCACCTCTCCACGATTGTAATGACAGGGCGCTCCCCCAACCACGAAACATGACGGGCAGACGCCGCAAATGGGGGTTGTCTTCACTGGAAGACCTCCGCCCGTAAAGAAAACCCTTAAGGGTGGGGTCAAACCGACGGTTCCGAGTTGGGGCAAAAAAGAGGAGCCAAGGAATTTACCTGCTAGGCCACCTCAGGGAGGGCAGGGGGGCATATGGACGAAGAGACGCGCAGGTGGGATCGAGGAAATTGAGAATTAGAAAAACCGGAAAGGTCATCTCTATATCGGGGGGTTTAGGCAGAGGGTACAAGGAAAAAAAGGGACAAGGACTCCATAATTGGCAACAGCAGCCTTGGCAGATAGTTGCGAAATTAAGCATAGAAAAAACGGCCGATAAATCCGGCCTTCTCTCTTTGCATGGACCGAAAAAAGGAAAAGGAAAAGGGAAATCGTGAAAAAAAAGAAATGTGGACACCCGCGGATGGTAAAAAAAAGCAGGGGACACCTATGTCTTCTCGATGGCTCGTGCCGTGTACGAAACGCCACGAAGGAAAAAAAAATGGAGGGGAAAGGGGAAGTAACGGTGACGTGAGCTAAACGTATTGGAGGCATCTCATCGCGACGCAAGGGGGACACAACAGAAGAAACCGGGAAGGAAGGAGGTAACTCATAAGGTCGACTAGAGGAAGGGCAAGAGAATGTCCTTTCGAAAAGGAAATTTCCGGTTGGGAAACCCTATGATGTAGAACGAGGGGGAACGAGAGCAGGGAAGGGAAGTCGTCTTGTTTGCTCTTCATCGCGTGCGGGTGCGAACCGGAAAGATGCGCGCCCTCCCGCCGGGCAGGGGGGGAGTTCGGGATGCTGTGGGACCGTGAAACTAGGGACCGAGGAGACGCCGATCTCCTATCTCTATCAGGCGTCGAAAGACCGGGAAAAAGGGTCGGGGTGAGAGCTCAACACAAAAGAGGAAGAGGAGATAACGAAGAAAAGCGCGCAGGGAGAGAAAGCCTAAAAAATATCTTCGCTAGCAGCTACTGGAGAGGGGAAAAGATTCTTAAAAGGGGAGAAGTGTAAATAGGGAAAACGCATAACGAAACGAAGGGGAAAAGGAATGATCTCTTGCTTGACGCGCATCAAAGGGGTCGGGAACAACCGGAAAATAGAATACAGAGGCGGGAAACCATAACAGGATCACCATACCAAGATAGGGGGAAAGGCTGGAATAGTCTTGACGCTTATACAATCAGCGGGAAAAACAAAAAACGCTGAGAGGGTGGGGGGCGAAAAACGAGGAATCGGGAAAATCGCTCACCTAGTCTACCTTCTGGGTTGAGAAAACCTGGAAAACAAAAGGGACACTAAGATCACACTTGGCTGCGGTGGGACGAGGGAGAAGGAACCGAAAGTCCAATCCGTCCGCTCACCAGGGCGGAAAAAGGAGTTGAAGTTCTCTACCACTACGGGGGAAACCAGGAAAATCTATACGATCAATGCACTGGGGTCGGCGAAAAGGACGTGGGGACCGCCGGGGTGTTGTAAATTCTGCTCTTTTTAAGAGAGGAGGGAGGTTAAAAGGCCGCTCCAAGAAAGGCCAAGCGTATAGCCACTAGCGAAAGAAGGGAGGAAGAGCAGATGGATAGATAGAGGAGACGGACGCACTATCGCCAATTTCGCCCCTGTTAAGGGGTCGTCGAAGGGGAGAAGTGGAGGAACCAAAATGGAAATAGACGAGTACTACACCGATCTCGCTAGCAGGGCAAACTAATTCTACCAAACAACCTGAGATCGGAAAAGAACAAAGAGGTGTCGAGCTATTCGTGACGGACATCAAGGTCAAGGAACTGAAATCCGGGGAAGGGGGGACAAGAGGTAACAAGGTTTCTTATATCCTCGGGGAAAAGGGCAAAGGGGAAGAAACAACACTTAAGGACGGCCGGACTGGGCAAGGCGGACAAAGGAAAATAACCATTTGCGTGCTTCGACCGAACGGGGGGAAGGGCGAAGGGGGGACGTTTTGCGGTCCGATGATCGTGAGCGGTGGGGGGGGAAAAGTTGCCGGTTTCTTTTCGTTAGAAAGGGGGAGGGGGCAGGAACCGATGCCGGAAGGGCATCAAGAAAGAAAAAGAAGAAATGCCGTTCTGCGGCCCAAAATACTGAAATATTCGAACAAAAGGTGCGGCCGCGGGGCGCCCGAATCCGGGGGGAAAGGGCCGAGCGCTTAGTACCCCCGTCTGAGGTGTACGACCACCAGAACTCGAGAGAAGGGGGAGGTATAATAAGCGGTGAAGCCCCGCTATCTCGTGAAGAAGGAAAGGAGCTGGAGAGCCAAAAAAGGGGGTCAGGCTCTGGATCAAAGGCACGGAGGGAATTCTTTGGGGGCCCTGAGGAAAAAAATCAGGCGCCTGGGCATAAGAAGGGAAACGGTAGGAAAAGAAGCTGACAATTCTTTTCTGTGGGGAAAAAGAGAAAAGGAAAAAGAGAGAAAGAGTCCTCCACTCGCAACGAAGAAGAAAGGGAGGAAAGCGAACTTCGACAAATGCAACGTGCACACTCCAGAAATCAAACACCAACAAAAAAGGAAGGGGACGAGAGATGTGGAACGTGAATCAAAGGCGAGAAAAAGGGGGAAGGAAAAAAGCTACTGCCCTTCGCGGCGTGGGCAGGAAAGAAGAGGGAATAGGGCGGGGAAATCACGAACGCGATTGAAACTTAGAGGCCGGGAGAGGGAGTCATGCGCACGAAAGGAAAGGGGGGCTTCCAACACAGTACCAGCTAGGAGATGAGCGGGTCTAAGTCCAGCACCATAAAACAAAAAAAAAAAAAAAAAAAAAAAAAAAAACCCGCAAACACGCAAAACAAATTAAAGGCGGCGCTCGGCGCGCAGCCGCCGTGTAGAAAAAATCAGAGAAACGGATCGCCGGCTGAAAGGGAGACGGAAGGCTAGCGGGGCTGGTGGGAGGACACTGACTCAAAGCACATCGGGAATAAGAGGGGAGAATTCTGGGGGGTGCGAGAGGGTAAAATCTAGGTCGAGGGGAATCTATTTCCCTCCGCGCCTTGGAGAGGCTGACGATCGGAAAGGGGGGGAGCTGCAACCTGAGGGACTCTCGGAAAACCTGCCAAAAAACGAAACCAGCACGACAAAACCGAAAAGATTCATCAGTCGGCACCCGACCCTACCGCAGGATGGAAGGGAAAAAGGACGAGGGGCGCCCTAAGTGTGTTTGACCTCCGCAGCAAGAGCGGGGACCAAAATAGGGGGGGGGACCGTTGCTCTTTGTTTTCCTTTTACGAAGGGGCGAAGAAAAGGGAATCAAGGGGAATCATTCCACTCGGGGGGAAGTCCTTGGGAGCATGGCCTAAAGTACGCAAAGGGGGGGACGGGGTAATATACTCGGGGAGGACGAATGCTACCAGGCGTCATCGCGAGGGAGGCGAGACCGTCCGGTCCTTGACGGACATATGGGGAAAATTTCCGGAAACATCCTGGCGACCTTTTATCTTTTGGCCGGGGAAAAAAGAAGAAAAGCGGCTCGAGCACCGGCCTTGCATGAGCCCGAGGGCCAGCTTGGGCCCAACCGGAAGGGGGGGGAAAAAAAGAGCGAATGTTTAACACCCTCTTGGCCGCCCAAACAAAGAACATGATAGGAGAATGTCCAAGGGGGGAGGGGGAAAAGAAGGCCCGCAAGGGGGGGGGGGGGGGGGGGGGGGGGGGGGGGGGGGGGGTGGTTGTGGGTGGGGGGGGGGGGGGGGGGGGGGGGGGGGGGGGGGGGGGGGGGGGGTCTGTTTTTTGGGTGGAGGGGTGGGGGGGGGGGTTTGGACTTTTTTGTTTTTTTTTGGGTTGGGGGGTGGGGGGGGAGCTGGGCTTTGTGGGCTTTGGTGGGTTGGGGGGTTAGGTGTGGTTTTTTTTTTTTTGTTTTTTTTTTTCCGCGAAGAAACTGCCCCCCCCTCTTTCTCTGAAAAGCTTAATAGGCGGTGAAACGTGATCGGAAGGTTGGGGGGGATCAAAAGCCTGACGCCCTTGGGGACGCACGTGTGATGAGTTCGGGAAAAAAGGAGGATGAAAGAAAAGACAGAAGGGGTCGACGAGCCAATCCGATGTCCTGGCGAACAGATAGAAAAGGGATGAGGAAAAACCCGAGGGTCGCCCGCGTAGGTCCATAGCCGACCGCCTTCCCCAAAGGGATGAGTAAAGAGGGGGGTGACTGGGGCGCTTCTTCGCCGCGATGAAAGTGTGGGGGGATGGTGGAAAAGGGGCCCGAAAAGGGAAACCACCCCCCCCCAAACAGTGAAACCGCCGCGCGGTGGCCTTGAAAGAAGAAGGTGGGGGGGGGCAAGCGGGTTTCCACCGAGAATAGCCTAGAGACCGTCGCGAGAGAAAGCTCGGGAGCGAAACCTGAAGAGGGGTGGGAGACGATCGTCTGTATCCCTCTCACACAACACCCGGGAAGGACCCAAAATTTCGAGGCGCAGCAAGGGGAGGCGATCCCTTCGACCACTGATCGAGCAGGCGGGGGAGATAATCGAATCCAGGTGGACCGCTGTGCCACCGCATCTTAAAAAAAACAATGAAAAAAAAAGGGTCCTCGGGCTCGGACTCACCGACCGCCAAGATCATCGCGGGAAAGAAAGAGAAAGGGGGAAAACAGGAAAGATTGCTGGATGGGGTCGTGCATCTGGGCCACCGGCTACATCATCGGAAAAATCGAACGGTGGTTGCTCCAGTACATCGAATCGTGAGGAAAGAGAACATAGAAGAAGGGGAAAGGGGAAAGAAGGAGCTCCGAAGATCCACAAGGGGGATTTGGACCAAATGGTGGACGAGAAAAAATACCCGATCAGCTTCGGAACCGGAAGAGAAAAAAGGGGGACAACCAAGAGTTCGTTCGGCTTGTCAAAGAGAAAAAAGAGAGATACAAAATTGTCTGGGGGCCAAAAAACCGAGTGGGTGAAGCATAGGCGTGGTCACGCGACGGGTGGAAGGTGCATCGGAGACAAAGAAAATCGAGAGCGCCGGCCCGGGCCTAAAACGCGTGGGCGTTTCTGCCCGACTTCAGAGAGGAGACAACGAACAAAATGTAGCCGCTGGGGGTTGTGGGGTATCTGGCGGATGGTAGAGCCGTGAAAAAAGCGGTCGACTACAACCGATACTGCTTGACGCCGGTGTTAGAAGACAGAAAAAAATCTGAAAAACAGAAAAAAAGCTTCTAGGAAATAGGTCCCGGGGCAGGTCCAGAAACGAAAAGAAGGGGGGTTCACAAGGGGGACGGGATCCGCCTCTTAAACCGCAAAGCGCAGGGAAAACCAAAGAGGATGCGAAGGCCCGGGCGAAGGCACGGTCTCACACAGGAAGATCAAGGGGGAGGGAGCCTATCTACTGCAACCTTCCTATCATAAAGTGGAAAAAGTTTGAGGGGGGAAATGTCAACTAAGGCGCGGTTTTGGCACGTGGGGGGTGGTGGTCGTTGCTTCTAGCGGCCAAAGGGGAATTGCCCATCAAGGAGGAATGCGGAAAGAAAAGGGGAGGTGCGTTCGCCGGACATCGAAGAAATAGGCAGGACGAGGGGTCCCGCCACATGGGGGGGGGGGGGGGGGGGGGGGACGAAAAGTGCTGTAGCTCGAAGTAAAAAACGGGGAGGGAAAGGAGACCCCAGAAACGCGAGGCCGGGGGTCCCGTATCCTGTAAGGAGGCGATGGATAGAGCTACACGTGTCGGACGCAAAAGAAGAAAGGGAAAGGGGTGCTTGCTGGAAGGCGACCAGAAATCGGACTAGCAACTGAGGAGCATACAGCATGAGAAAAGGACGAAAAGAGGAACAAGGGCCAATACTCTGTCAAGGAGGGGGAGCCGGACTGCACTACTACTATCCTGGTGAGAACCTCAGCTCCGAAACAGGGGTGAGCCGGTCTCCCTTTTCGAGCGGTTCAAGAAAACGGGGGAAAACACATCTCGTACCAACAACGAGAGAGCTTGTGCACTTGGAATGAGGAAAACGAAAAGGGGAAAGAAAAAAAGGCGGCTGGTCATGAGCTTGATTCAGGTAAGAGGCAGGGATCCGTGCTGAAGGAAGACTCAGTCTTTTGGCCGGATCACAAGGAGCGGGAGGATCGTCCTCCGGCAACAGAAGAAGACGCAGCCGTCCACCAGAACGCTCTGGGGTCACGCTGAGGCGCGCACAAAAGGGACTCTCGGATCCAATAGATCAAAAGGAAAACCGGAAGAAAAAGAAACCGCGCGAGCGTGACTGGGTCGCCCAAGCAAAGAACGACGGCACGGCTTCGTGTCGAAGAGGGGTCGGAAAGGAGAGGGGGGGACGGTCGGCGCCAGCGCACGGAAGGAAAAGGAACGGGCCTGATGCCGGCAAAGGCGCAAACAGCCCTCCACCCCTCAATCAGCAAAGGAAAAACGAGAATAGAGAAAAACAAAAAACTAACCAAGAAGAGGATCGGAAGGTTGCGTCCAAGAGCGCAAGGAGAAAAAGTGGGGGGGGGGGGGTAGGTAATGACCGTCGGCCGGGGCAGAAGACGAAGGGGTTGCCGCCGGTGGCCTGCCTGGTCAACGAGGCGCGATCCCTGAAATTAAAGAAGGCAAGCAGGCCACGCTGGGCAGTTCCTTTACAGCTGAAAAGAATAAAAAAGACAGAGGGGGGAAAAAAGGGAAGATCGAGGGGGGGGGGGGGGGGGGGGGGGGGGGGGGGGGGGGGGGGGGGGGTGTTTTTGGTGCAAGAAAAAAACGCCTGGCGACGCAAAATAGTACAGAGAGCGGAAACTCCGGGTCAGGAGACACGGCAAAAAGATACCAAGGAGGAAAAAAGCAACCTGTAATCTTTTGCGGGGGAAAAATCGGGAGAAAAGCCGCAGCTCGTTAGATGAAGCCGCACAAGTTTGGAGCGGATGCACCGTCTCACGACCGCGAAATGGGAAAAACATGTTCTACCGCTGGCGCGGACCCGGCAGAAAAAGGGGGGAACTTTCGCGGAGGCATCGTGTTATGGCCTCCCACTCAAGACGAGAGGGGGACGAAGGGCGGTCCTTATTGGGAGGCGACGAAGAAAGGAAAAAAAAAAGTGGGGGATCTCCGAGTAACGGGGGGCGTCAGTATAAGAACTCCAAAGGAAAAGGGGGGACTTCACGATCTCGATTTCCAGCGCACACCGAAAAAAAAAAGGGGAACAACGATGATGAGGCAGTAGGAGGCACGACCGCCTTCCACGCCAGAATGGGAAGAGTATATAGGGCGCCCTGAAAACGCGATGAGATTGGCCGTTGGGATGTTTGACAAGAGGCGCGTCAAGCAAAGAGGAAGGGCACTTGGAAAGGTGAATTCGGATGGCCAGTGGCACCGGATCATGAAGCCGAGGTGATAAACGAAGAGGGAGAACAGGCGGTCAGGAACGCCTCCCGTCCTTGTTCCGCGAAATTGGATCAAAAGAAAAAAGGGGAGATAGAGATCCCGGAAAAATGGCGCACAATATGGAGGCGCTCGAAAAAAAGGATCGGAAGAAGCGCACGCCTCTACCTAGCTTTCATGATCCAGGTGACACGCAGGGGGAAAAAAAAAAAAACGGTCCAGAAAGAGTCCCAAAGCCGAGGGACGTAACGCCGCGCGAGAAAAACATCAAGCCAAAGAAGAAAAAACGGAAGGACCAAAACAGGAACACCGATACGACCATTTGCTGGCGTGTACTTAGGGATAGGGGACCTAAGGGAGAAAAAAATAAATCATGGGGCCCAAAAACAGAGATCGCCATGAAAGTCGAGATTCGGGTGAAAGGAAAAAACTGATCGGGAGGGTGCTTACCTTTCCGCCCTAAAAAAGGGAGGAAAAGTGGAGAGCTGGAGAGGGGGGGAAAGACAAAAAAGAGGAGCCCACGTCGTCACCTGCTCACCGGAAAGGACTCGACATGAAATACAAAAGGCAGGAAAAAGGAACCGCAAACACATCGCGACTACCTTCTGCTTGGGCGCAAGGGACCGGGGGTGTTTGAACAGTGTGCGTTCACGCTCGCGGTTCGGGAGGGGAAATCAAGGACAAAGAGCGGCGGGACGGGGTGCCATCCTCACTAGCGCCTTAGAAGAGGAAGTGGGGGGGAGGGTCTATCAACCCATTAATCTCACCAAGGTCTCCCTGGGGTTCAAAGAATTCGGGGAGGAGGGATTAGCCTTGTCTCCAAGTCCCAGGACGTTCCCGCGAACAAAAAAAAAAAGAAAGGGGGGGGGCGAATGCCCACCCTCGAAAAACAAAAACGGGCG
>Ga0179593_1285495_pt1 | contig 16904 bp, 9 predicted proteins | sample CZODoug2_1_08_16_FD_185931 | JGI IMG/M metagenome (GOLD analysis project Ga0179593, IMG submission 185931) | Vadose zone soil fungal communities from Angelo Coast Range Reserve, California, USA - CZODoug2_1_08_16fungal (PacBio error correction) | ecosystem: Environmental > Terrestrial > Soil >...
AAAAAAAATAATAAGGACTAGAACAAACATAGTGGAACAACAAAAGAACTTGAGGGCAAGTCCGCCGACCGTCAATGCACAACGCGCTAGAAAATCAACAGGACGAGACGCAAGGCTGTGAGAAAACATTCGACAGCTGGCGCGGAAGCCGTAGAGAGAGCTCGGAGCTGCGGGGGAACTGGTCAGCAAAAGAGGAAAAGAGGGGTAAACCAGGGGGATATCCAACAGCAGGGAAGGAAGCAAAAAATTACTGAGACGAACGAGAAAGTGGATTGGGCGGAAAAGCAAATACTACCCCTGAATGGGGGTCGAGAAGTGATGAACGTTATTATAAAGAAAAAGAGGGACCTGAGGTTTAACACCGTGAACGGGAAAGACAGCCTTCTACGCGAGCAGGACGCAAGAAAATAGATAACAAAAGCAAAACTGAAGACCAGAAGGAAAGGGGGAAAAAACCGCTGGTCTAAGAGACAAAACAGCTGGTCCACGCAAAACAGAACCTGCGAGGTCAGCGACAGCGCAAGGCGCTACAAGAAAGGGAAAAAAAAGGAAAAACCAATAAGAGACGAAACAATTGTTCCCGAGCGAGCCACAGCGCGCCGGGAAAAAGAAATAATAAAGGAGAAGACTCGTCCTCAACGAAGAAAAGTCCACCCGAGCAAAAAAAAAACAGTGACGAAGGATCTGGAAACGGGGAGTCATCCAACAGGACAACACACCACTCGGGGCCTGGCGAAGGAAACGAAAAAAGAAACGAGGGTGAAAAGAAAAAAAACGGGAGAAAGACACACCCACCTCTGGACCGTAATGGACACGCACTGCGCAAGCCGAAAAAAAAGCCGAGAAAAAGAAAGAAGGGAGAATAAAATCGCAAAAATTGAGGATTACTATAAGATCAGAATAACCACGAAAAAAAATGGTGGGAGGACCCAACGGGCGAACTCTCAAGGAACGTGATCACGATCCAAAAACTTCGAGCGCGTCATACGAGACACAAATCACAAGACGAAGGGACCAGGTTCGATCTGCCTCCACGAAGTCCGCCTTAAACTGAGAAAGAAAAAAAAAAAATGGACTTGCGACTGGGGTGTCTTCCCGAACACAGAAAACCGACGGAGTCGGCGTATGTACAGGCAAGCAGGACTGCAGACAGAACAAATGAAAAGCGGAGGGCAGGGCGGCGGCTGACATTCTCATTCACAACGGCAGGTTTCGACAGAACGTCTACTACGATAGAACCAAAAAAGACCAAAAGGCGGGCAAGCCAAGAAAGCTCCGGCGCAAGATAGCCTTTGGCAGAGATACTAACTGGAGGGGCTACGTCCGCGGGAAGTCCCCGGGGAAAAACAATCGCCCAGGGAAAAGAAAAAGACCTTGCATCCAAGACACAAGCCGCCAGCGACTGAGGCGGCTGAGCCCAAAAATCACTGCGTGGAAGAAGCGAGGCGAGCGCCGGAACAAATTCTGGCGCCCTCCTCTGGACCTTCAAATTGACGGACAAAAACCGAATACGAAAAAGAAACTTGGCCCTACGGGGCTCAGACTCACTCGGCCGTCAGCAAAACACCAAGTCGCTAGCATGCGACCTTAAAAGGGAACAAAGCACCATCCCCTGAAAGGGATAAAGCGACAAGCACCCAGCGGGCGGAACGCAATGTACAACACAACAGGGCGGACGATCGATTCAGGTAGCAGCAGCTGACAACATCGTGAGTCAGAAAACCGCAAGGCAGGGGTAGCTGAAGGGTCTCAAGAGCGTCTTGAAGGGCCAGAAAGAACGATACTCTTTTGCGTGAAAGCGCGGGCCGACTTGACAAAAAAGATGGGATGCGAACCCGTCATTGGGGAGAAAGCCGCATTCAATTACTACGGCAACGGAGATATAAAAAGGGGGGGAGGGGGGGGACCGGCTGGCGTATGAAGAAGGCGGGGTCGAAAAAAGGAACTAACGCGTGGGTAGGATGGGCGGCACAAGGATGTGGGATGAAAGACTAAACTTAATACCTGGCACGCGCGGAGAGGAGCCATATTACGTTTAAAAAAAACGCATGAGCGATGGGCCCAGTGTACATCTATGGTTTGAGTTAAGGAACCAAACAAAGAAAAAAGAGAATGAGGAGTAAGGGGGTTATACGCTGTCTGTGCACAAAAAGGCAATTCCTCGAAGGAAAAAAGATACATTCTTCGTCAACGAGAACTGGGGATTCGGGGGGCCGGAGAAGACGACGCACCTGAAAAGGCCGCCGAAAAACGGCCTGGCGCGATGGTGGACAAAGGAGGAGAGAACTCTTCTGGTGGTCTTGTAATCAAAAAACACCCCCCAGCCCCTCCCTAAAAAAAAAAAGGGAGAGGGGAACCAAAAAACGGAGAGCACAACACAAACAACCGACCTTATAAAGGAAAAAAGAGCAGAAATGGCTCCCCCAACCAAAAAACACAAGTGGGAGAGGGGGGTGAAGTGTGCAATTAACACAAACGCAACAACCAACCCGCGTGACGGGGCGGACCGGACTAGCAGAGACCAAAAAAAGGCAGGCCGTTGCAGGCAAAAAAGAAATAAAGGGGCGCGAAGGCAAAGGCAGAAGAAAATAATCCAAGACCACCGGCGACGCAAATGCCGGATTAGCCCAAAAAGTTCAAAGAACAAGCAGAGAAACCGCTCAAAGATATCACGAAATCGAGGTAGACAGGAACTCAACCATAAAATGAAACAAACGCTTCCGCAGAAACGAAGGGCCGGATGGCACATCGCCTTATACGTCAGTGGCATTCGTCGTCAGCCGGGTCGGTAGAAACACCGGCATAGGAGAGGGGAAAATAACACCATAACTTATCTTCGCCCCAGTCAAAATAAACCAAGAACACCCTGTCTCTCAGCACTCGGCGAAGAGGCCGTAGGACGCAAACAGTAGTCCTTGAACTAGGCATACTACGCACCAATCTGCGGGCGAGGGGAAGGGTCTGGGAACCTACGCGACCTGTCAACAAGCGCGCGGTCTGTCAAGAGCAATACCGAGAAAGCTCCAAAAAAGAGAATGCGACCATTGAGGCAAGGGGAACTACTACAAAGATTGGGTGCAAACAAGAATCGTCTCGGCATCGATCTCGGAAAAGGGGGGGGGGTACAGCGCGACGATGCGACTCTCCGAACAGGGAAAGCGGTCCATCAGCTGAGAGAGGGGAAGTGGGCGGGAAGGGAGAGATACTGAAAGAGATCCACGGAAAAAAAGGGAGAAAAATCCAATGCGTAAAGGGGAGGGGAGGAAAAGCCGGGGAAGGACTTCCTCCTTGTCGATCTTGTGCAGCCGAACGATTCAAAGAAAGAAAAAGGGCACATACTTCTTCAAGCACGTCGCGCGACCAATGAGCACGACGCTTGCTCAAAAGTGGAGTCACAGCAGAATCCAAAAGAAGGATGGTGCCAGCGACACGAAAACGAAAGAAAATTATAATCCTTCTTTCCCTCCTCGAAGTGACGTCAAATAAGCGTAACTTCCTGAGAGAAAGAACAACGAGTCACAGCCGGCCCGGCAATACCAAGAAGTCGAGCATGTCAGCGTGGCCGGGGGAAAAGAAGCCCAGCAAAAGGAACCGACCCTCGGGCGTACAGCTTGCACAAACAGAAAATAGCAGTCCATCGCCTGCACGCAAAAGGGAAATAATAGATGCTTATTCTTCTAAACGTCAAGCACATGGCGCCTTGAACGCAGGAGAGGGAAAAGACTGAACGGCTCAAGAAGGCAGTGAAAAGGCGGGGGCGCATTTAACCATCGAAAACATTTTTGGAGGCGTAACGAAAGGGGGAGACATCTCAATCTCGGACGAAATATAGAGGAGAAGAGAGGGGCAGTCGGACTTCTAATGAGAGCGCGACAGAAAACAAGAATGCGCGGCAAAAAACAGAAGACATAGGCAAGCTCCGATGTTAGGTTGAGGCCCATCGCCCGAGACAATCACCAAAAACGACAGGAATAACGGACGCCTCTTTCCTGTTGGAAAACACGAACAGGTCCTGAACACAGCCTCCGTAGAGCAAGGGACAAAAAAAAGAACAATCGCGGTGAAAAAAAAAAATTGAGGAAGGAAACACTTCTCTTGTAATAGGCATGAACCTCTTAGTCACACGTGGAGCCGACTAAAAATACAAGGGGATGCAAGGCTCAGGGATTTTGACAGATCCTTTGAAGTAGTAGCTCCGCCGGAGGAGTCAACGCCACGACACTGCAGAGGCGCAACCAAAGAAGAGTGATCCCAGGGAGAACCATAAGCTTTCAAGGTCACCCGGGCGCAGTCTGGGAATAGGTCGAGCGGAAGGAATCTCTCAAACGGGCGTCGAGCAAAGGACGGGTCGTCCGGAAACACGGGGCAACCAAGAGGGGGGAATAAAACGGGGGAACTCATCAAAAAAAAGGGAAAAAAAAAAACGACGAAATAATGGAAGATGTCAAAGAGAGTCCTGAATCAAGTCTAAATAGAAACTTCCGGCACAGGAAGAGAAGGTTTACGAGAGCCGGTGTTGGAAAGAAACGCTAACTTCATGCAGACCAAGCCCTGATCGCGGCCGCTCCAAACAAAGACCGTCAGGACAAAATCGTCTCAGTCGAGCTATACAACGTAAGCGCCGGGGAGAAGGACATGGACGTCGTCTGAGAAGATCTGAAAGCCTCACGTGGGTAAGAGATAAAATCACAGTCAGCGAGATCAAAAGCAAAAAAAGGGAGAGGATCGCTCTCACACCCCAACTTATAAAAAAAAGTAGAAGAAGCAAACCAAAAACCGAGGATAGAGCAAAACAAACCAGAAGGACAGAAACAAGACCACAGAACTTAATTCTTAGAAAACTGGCAAACACAATAACAACAAGCGACCGGTAGTCGAAGAAGCGATGAACACAGGGGAAACAATGAGGCTAGGACTTCATCGTCCCTCGGCAGAAAGACGGGGCGCTTCTTGAAGGGAGAAGGGACGCGAAAAAAGAAGCAAACCTTATCAGCCGAAGAAAAAAAAACGGCGCACGAGAACTCTTATATAGGGCTAGCCACGGACGTGCCAGAAGAGGAAAAAAAATGATGCAGAGAATAACACAGGGGGACAGAAGCAAAACATAAAAGTGCCCCCACGGAAGGCCTCGAAGCCGGAGACAATGAAAGCGACAATCAAAAGTCCCATAAAAATATGCCACACAAATAATTGGAACACAAACTCTTCTAATAAACGGGGGTGGCGACAAAGCTTGCCCAACGAATCAGAAGCCTAATGTAGACATACAGAGAGATTCAGTAGCTACTAACTCATCAAGATCACAGCCAACCTTAAAACAAGAAGGCCGGAAAAGAGCGTCAGAAGCGTCCCTCTCGGAACAACACTGAAGCCGTACAGCAAAAGGCCTCAACGAACCATAAACAAACGAAAGAGAAGAGTCACATGCTCGCTCCAAGGGGAGCATCACCTCGTCGGGAAAGAACAAAAAAAGCATGAAAGGCGGGCGGGAGGACTTTCAAAGTAAAGGGTGGGCGACGAGGTTGATCATACACCCGCAAAGCAAAGCTGCATCAAAAACATCAAAAAAAAACAAAAGGGAAAGGGCAGGGGGAAAGGGGTCACTGAACCAAACGGCGAACGGTGCTGCGCTAAGCGCAAAAACGATACGAAAAAAAGAGGAGGCTCCTTGATATCCTATAAGTCTTAAAAAAACGAACAACGCGACAAAGGTTGGAAGACAGAGGGTAGGGGCACCTAGCCCCTACCGCTGGCACAAGAAACAAACACAGGGACGACGACACGAGCATCCCAGATGAGCGGGGCAACACGCTATTAGAGGCGGCCAGGTGTGACGATCGACGCCGCACATTCCTCGCACCGGGGCAAGAGAAAGGTGCAGGAGATGGTACTGGCTACGTGGGGGTCTCAGATCCTGCCCACAATCGTTACGAAAAGAAGAGGAGACAGAAGGGTCGTGGGGGAAATAAAAAACAAAGGCTAGTTCATGGGAGCTGCTCTTGAGCAGGACGGCGAAAATGATCTTCACACGAAGCGTCTAAAAAACTACAAGAGAGAAAGAAAGAGATGAGGGTCAACTCCGTTACTTCCAAACCGGGGTCACGGTATGCCATGGTAGGGAGAGGAGGGGCAGAACCTCCTAGAGAGAGGAATGACACCCGAGCCTGCGCACGAGACAACCTTGCAGAAAATCGGAACGAAGAAACTGCGGAAGAATATCCACTTCGCGAAAGAAGAATCGTCTCAAAGAAAAAAAGGGGAGTGGAGACGTCCCCCCTTAACCTGAGGGACGGACCCGCCTAGTAAGACTCTGAATGGGAACGTGATCTCGAAAACTCGGAAAGGCAGACACAGGAAAAAAAGGCTGCAATTCCAGATTTCATTGAAGAAACCGCTAAGAACCATCACAGGAAGTCGCAACTAAATAGCAGAGTTCGTATCTTGACCAAAAAAGGCCGAAGTGCGTGCTCAAAAAAATGGAACAATCGTGGATTCGGCCCAGCAAAGGAGGGGAGGGATAGGATTCAAGGTTGTATCATATCCGGTCCGGTCCAGACTTAGAGGGGGGAAGAGGAAACAATACGGTGACAAGACAGATTCTTCATTCACCCCAGGCGATAGAAAAAGCTAAGCCGCCGTCTCCGAGGAGATCTAAAAGATGTGTTTCTAACGCTTCTTTAAGAAGGGCCTACCTATAAAGAGCGATAACTGGGACAGGCACGAAGGCACGGGTGGAGGCCACGACGAGCTTCAAATAAAACGCACGATAGAACGTAGCTCCCTATTAAGGACCCCTCGCATTCCGGCTTAGAGAAGGGGAAAGAGAATTGGAGGGGGGAGGGTGCTGTTTACGTTTAATTGTCAGACAGCGACGCAGGGATAAGATAAAGTTGCCAGCAGGGGGGGAAAGGAGTGGTCGTCACATCTCATATAATCAACGTCGCCTGGCAAAGAAAGCGAGAAGAACAAGTCTGGCGTTCGAAGAGGGGAAAGTCGTCCGCCGGGCAGCGGGAGTCCTGTACTTCACGGGTCACGAGGACTAAATAGGGCCCAGCAAAGCCGCCTGGCGAAAAAAAAAGTCCATCCAGAAAAGAGAGAGGAGTTAGAAATCACCACTCCCCCACAGACCACACTCTCCAACACAGGGGAGAGGTTAGGAATAGAATCTAAAAAACAAAAAGAAGAAAGAGATTTGCTCTCCAACTCGCCCAAGTGGAAGGGGGAAAGGTGTTGAGTGTTTTTCACGCAAAAAAAAAAAAGAAGGTGAGTCCGTTACAGACTAGCTGCCAAACCCCGCCAGGCAGTGAGGCGTGACCCCATAGACGGGGGGGAGGAAAGTCTCCGCAGGGCAAAAAAAAAAAAGTCGAACGAACAAGAAGGGGCCTTCGAGCGCGACAAGAAAATGGTGAAAACAGCGCAGGAAGAAAAAAAAGCATCCCGAATCTCACATCGATGTTGCCGGAAACGACAAAAAACCTGCCGCCGCACAGACACAGGACAGAGAGCGAGGTGGAAGGGACTTCTTGAGCCGTAGAAAAGATGTCGGGTACCGAGGGAGTTCATGAAATGAAGAGCCAAAGAAAAACTTCAAGTTCCTCCCGCCGAGGTCATACGAGGAGCGGATCGCCAAACAAAAAGGAAGACAAAAATCGGCAGGGAAAAAAATCGGACTACGTGAGAGCGCGTCAGGTGGTCAAACCATAAGCCGGGGCATAACTGAAGACGCTCCAACTTAAAAGCACGGCCTGGAAAGTCGCGTGCCAGCACAAAACCAGTCATTGCCGAGGGACAGAGACAAAAATCACAGTAAGCCGAAAGAAAAGGACGGGCAAAACTGGGAGCCGCCTCCACGATTTAGTCGCAAGTACAGACGGAAAATGCATAGATCTCGGAAGGAACTGGTTTGTATCATCTCTAACTCAGCCGCGCTCAAGTCAGGGGCGGGGGAGAAAAAGAGGGACCTCAGAAGTGCAGGCATTGGGCACCGTGGAGTAATAAAGCCGAGATCAAGAAAGCCCAAGTACATACGAAAAGGACCGAGAACCATGAATTATATTTACTCCTCCATGGGACACGGAAATTAGCCGACAGAAACAGGGTGTACGTAGATTCAATCCTCAGGGACGGACGCCACTGGAGCATCAAAACTAAACTACGATGCAGCGGCGACGGGAGAAGGAAGGGGGGGGGAGAACTTACGAGGTTATTCCATCTCAAAAAACAGCAAGACGAAAGCGAGAACGAGGCGAAGAGAAACACCTCGAAGGAGTGGGGGCAACAAGAATTAGACGGTAGGTCTGAAGAGCAAGGTGTAGATCATTGAAATCCGACAGCACTGCCCGGAGAGGTCAAAGTCCGAGCTAAAAGTGCTTGCCATACAAAAGCAAGAACTACTCCCGGCACGGTGTCTACAAGAAGGAGAAACCGCAAACCACCGCATCAAAAAAGACAAAAGGAGAGAGGGGAAATTTGCGGGAGGAGGAAAAAACGCGATAAGCACCACTGGAGCCCTTCGTCTTCAGGTCCATCCGATGAAAAAAGCGCGAAGGGTAAATGAAAAAGGGCCCGCGAAAGTTTCGCAGTGAACCATCGCCAACAATTGGTGTTCGAAAGGGGGTAAAAAGCAGCTTCTCTATACTCATCACAAAAGAGCAGCTACAGCCTTACGTCAGTAGGGAGAGGCGCGACCATCACAACGGGACCAGGCCGGAATGGCAGAAATCTTGCCAACGGCCCTTCGGGGAAAAATGGAGGACCCTTAAAAAAGCGCAAAAGCACAAAAAAAACTAACCGAGACAAAAACTGGGAGCGCCAAACCGCCTAGAAACGATCACAAACGTCACAAGGACGAGAAAGGGCTCGTCCGAAGGAGAAAAAAACTGTTGAAAAACGAGGTGAAGATGCCCGCGCCGCGCGCCAAAGCGCAAGAAATCACCTCATACAGAAAAAAGGGCGCGTTGAGGAGGACGCTCCTATGTTTGACCGAGCGATGAAAAAAAAATAAGCGAGCTGTGGCAAAGACCAGGAGGAAAGAGTTGCATGCACGGGAGGAGTGGGGACGGAGGTACCTATGACCTTAAGCGAGCGAAGTCAAATCGCGTAAGGACAACTGTAGGCTGCTGAAGGTATGCACCTCGTTATAAAACCAAAGGAAAGGCGTCAACCAGCGACCTTTCTCCTTTTAATGGGGCTGAAAGTAGGATAGCGCAGGGGAAGAGACAAGAGGAACCTTCAGGCGGCCAAAAGGGAACCGGTCTGTGTTCAGAAGTGCTACACAACCAGAAAACGTGCAACTCACTCAAATAAAAAAAAACCCATGCAAGGCAGATGCGAGGGTTCCAGCACTTCCTGAGACAGCCTCCGGCTCACAGAACAGAAGATTTGACTGGCTCGTACGCAACCGAAATGAAGAAGGCAAAAAGACCTAAGAAAGATGCAAGGACGCGACCAAAACAGCTGGAGCGAGAGAAGAAATAAGTCTCCTTGCATGCAGACGCCAAAACATAACAAAGATCGAAAGTGACGAGGTCGGAGATGGTAAAACAACAGCAAATCGTAACTGGTTGGAGAGCGACTCAAAACAAAAAACAGAGGAAAAGAGAAGCCCCCGAGCGCTAGCTCAAAACTTCCCGCAAACAAAGAAGGCAAATACACACAGGCAATCAGTCGAATCTTCGCCTACGAACGTCAAGAATGCACGAAAGGGACGAGAAGAGAGGACAACGCCTCAAGTACACGCGCAAACTGAGAAAAAAAAGGTAATACAGCTCACACACCCGAGACAAGAAGAGCATACAGCAGGAAGAACAGGGGACAGGAGACGTTCCGTTTCAAAACCGGAGACGTAAACAACCTTAGAGGAAGGAAGGTTGAACAAAAGCGATACGCTGGGCCAAAACAGACAGCTGGTCCAGAAGTCTCCCTCATGCGACAAATGATCAAGGAGGACCAGGATAGTCATAAAACCTACCGGTGGGAAACAAAAGGAAGGCCATCAGGGAGGAACTCCTAGCTCAAACGACGACTTACTCAAAAAAAAATGAAAAGAAGGGGGACTGCAAGCCGCTGGAGTAAAAAAACGGAGGAAAAAAGAACGAAGAAGCCCGGCTCTAACTCAAACCGAATGCAAGAAAGACGTCAAGACAAATAAATAATAGAGGACACGTCATAAATGGTACCGAGACCGCCCGCTAGGAATAAAGAAAGGGGGGACAGCCGGTCAAGCAAAACGCTTAATTCACCGCAAAAGCAAGCCCGTCAGAGGTGAACCACTTGGAAAAGGCGGTACGAAAAACGACACCAACAATCAACCCTCGTCGCCAAAAAAATCGGGAAAGCAGCCTGCGAAGAATCCTATAGGGCGCGCACAGGGCGACGAGGTGCGCGTCTCAGGAAGATGGAGCACCACAGCACATCGCTCGAGAAACCAGTGGCGGCAGAGGAGGGGGAAAGAGAAACAAATCCAATGACTCACGGCTTGCTGCGACCAGAAAAACAACGAGGACACAGAGAACGGAGACCGTAACTCTGCACGTGAGCACCATAAGCAGCAGAGTAAGCCCCGCAGACAAAATAGGGGTCCGATGCTACGAAGTCGAAAACAAGCTGTCTAACTAACGCTGCACGTATCAAAACCTGTCGAGAGCTTCACATGAGAAAAAAAAAAGCTAGGAGAAAAAAAGGGACGGGTTTGGATGATACGAATACAATCCAAATTCCCAAAAGAAAGGCATAGAGGAAAAGGGGAATGGAATAAGGTTTTGGGTCTGATATACTAAACGGACTCAACCCGCCGGGGAGTCGCGGGAGGGAAACAAAAAGGCACTCTCGACCCGAAATGAAAGGGCAGGAGCGGCCTAAAACATGATCTGCAACGGGACCGGTAAGCGTGATACAACTTCTATACCCGAGCTGGACCACACAGAGAAAAAAAATCCTGGACGGATCCAGTTGAAAGTCGGCCGGCGTGGCGATGGTCCAAAAGAAAGAGAGAAGGAGAATCACATCGCCCGGGAGACGAGGCACGACCTTTCTTTCCAAGAGCAGGTCGGACGGTAGCGTCTCTTAAAAAAAAATCGTCCGTGCTACAAGAGGGGTCGGGGGAAAAGGGATTCGAACAAGGTCTTCCTTTCAAAGAATCCTTAACGGTACGGAACAAAGAGGGGAAGAAGCTACGGGGCGAAAGGGATTCTAAGACGGATAGGGGGCCGCAGCACCGGACACATGAAAAGATAAAAGGATGGACCGCAGGCAAAACGCACATCCCAGAAAATAACACACCTATGGGGCAGCTCCTCGGGTACCGCAGAGGTCCAACACTAAGATAGACACAGGAAGGAAGCCAGAATTCGCCAAAAAAAAGAGAAAAACGTGAGGTAGTACCTCACGCGAAGAGGGCGCGCCGTGGGGGAGAGGAGAGGCATACGGAAAAAGGCCAAAAAAAGGATGGTTCTGCAGCAAAGGCACTATACAGATCCACAGACGAAGGGGGGGGACTTGCCATGTAAAAAAAACACCGGCCTAAGGGGCGAAACAAAGCACGGGAGAAGTCGCCGAGCAAGATCATAGAGGGGGATTGTTGTGCTGAAAGAGGTACTTGAACTTTTGCCGACCGCTTAAAATAAGAAGTATCTAGGATGGCAATAAAAAGAAATGCCTGGCTGCTTACCCGAACTTACAGGAAGAAAACGAGGGCACTCCGTCTACGTATAAGAAAAGAAGTGACCACCATCATAACGCAAAGGCTGCAGGAAGCGGCCAGGGACCTTGAAGAAGGGGGGGAGGAAGTGCCGACAGCGAGCGGAATGCGCGTTTGTATCCATAGGGCGAGGGATGGAAAGCCTCCGAAGGAAGTGCAATGCACTCGAAGGCACATTCTCGCTTCCAAGTGGAGAGACATGACGAAGGCTTTTAAGGACGCAAAATTGGACCATAGGGGAACCACTTCCTGTCTAAGGGAAAGGGGAAACGCGGCCGGCCGCAACGACGGACGAAAAGAACCCCCCACCCGCAAAGCCAAAGCTCAAAAAGAAACATGGGAGGAAAATCTCAAAAAACAAAGAGGAAAGAAAAAGCGCCCCCCTCTCCACTGTTTGGGGAGGGGCTGGGGGGTGAGTGGGAGGAAAGGAAACAAAAAAAAACCGCCGCGTGCAGCCGGAGGAGCATTCAACCCTCTCCCAACAAGTTTGCTGTCGGCAAATGTAATTGGCCATAAAACAGGAACATCCGTCGAAAATAATCCCGAAACGGGAGGGGAAGCAATAGGGCCTTCTGTAGGAGACGGACCAAAAAGAAGAGATTTTACCCCGCAACAAAGGAAAGAAAAAAAAACGCACGATCCGAAAACAATCGCAAGGAAAATCCACCAGAGACGCCAACGACGGGAGGCCGGGAAAAAAAATCAGGGGGTGGACCTTAACAAAAAGCGCACCCAACAAGCGAAAAAAAAGGTCATGCTTTCTTCAAGAAGAGCAATAAACAAGAGAAAAAATATTACTACAAGCTCGAATACATACGATCAGGTCTCACAGCGAAAAAGGTCGAACAAAAAGAGGAGAAGAGGAACTTTAGGCGACTCAGGCCGTAGGTACCAACATCGCCACAATGTCGGGACAGGGAGAGCTAACATAGGATGAGGCAAGTATTCCCTTCATGCAAAAAGCCAAGAGGAAGCCAGGAAATACAAAACCAAAAATACGAAACGCGTCGCGACCGAGCCTAAACAAGAAAAACGACTAACACAAGAAAAAGAAATTGTTAGGGCGAATCATCGGGAGAAGATGCCGAAGGTTTTTGAAAAGGAAGGCGCTAAAAAGCGGGGACGCCGTGACACTGTATGGGGCGAAGATCAAAATCAAGAGACATAATTGGGACAGGGAAAAGACGGACGGATGAAAAAAAAAACGCGTCCGAGACATGGAAAGAGGCGTACCAACTTCCCGCACGGCGTCAATCGGGGGGTACCGTCAAAGAAAGAAGAGGAGGCCGCCAAGGTAAAAAAATTGACGAAGATGGCAAGCCTTGACTCTTCGGAAGCAAATCAGGCCGCCCAAAGCTCGCAAGCGTAAAAAAAAAAGAAGACAGGAGATGTCTACCTGGACTATCCCGAGCGGGAGAGATAGTCAAAAAAAAGACAACGACAGGAACACACAATAAGCCGGACCGTGACCGCCTAGAACAGTGGTGCCTGAACCGGACTAAAGGGAACCAAATGCGAAACGGTTGAAAGAGGACGCGCAAAGCAAAAAGCGGCATGCAGTCTCTAAATCCTAATGCAAAAGGTACAGCACGCAGACGCCCGTCCGTGGAGTACAAAAACTTGGGGAAGGGGGAAAAAAAATTCGCAGTAAACATAAACTGCACGTCGATAGAAGGGCACGGTCGAAGGTGAGGACTGGGCAGCACCAGAAACACCAACTGGAGAAGTCGAGGGGAACCAAGCGATTACGATAAAAACAAAACGGGAAAGGGACCAAGGAGGTTCTGAACATTTTAACCGAGACATTTTGTTCGCGAGGGAGAGCATCTAGAAGGAAAGAAGAGAGCAGCTATTAAAGCGTGCAGTGTACGCAAGAGGAGAGAACGGCGCACAAGGAGCACGTAGAAGCCAAGTCAAAAAATGGTTCGGTGATTCGAACAAACATCGGCAGTAGGACAAAACTAGGGGGGGAAGTGCTACCTGAACAAAACAAAAACATTAAACACATAACATGTGAGGAACTAGGGTCTTCCCTCCTTAAACCGACGAAAAAGACATCACCGAATGGAAGAGAGGAGGGAACAGATAGTGAGAGGGTCCAGATCCAGAATAAGGCGCTTCGCGGCGCGCTCACGGACAAAGCAGGGCACGCTCGATGATTGGGTGGCGCGAAAATAGGAAGAAAACGCAGCGCTTACAGGACGCCTAAGAAGGCTTCGTCCGGTGAGAGGGTTGCAAAGACCAGAGGAGGCCCGGTGAACCTTCTGGAGAAAACGGAGAATAGACGAGACAATGCGCTCTAGGCCGAACGTCGGGAGGAAAAACCTCACGGGCCGGTCGCAAAACACTCTGGGCGCGGTATTCAGCAAGTGAAAACCATCAAAAAAACACAGGCATATTGGAGAGACATCAAGGCCTAGATAAAGTAACACAAAAGCTAAAAGCTACGTAAAGGCAGTCCGGTTACGAAAGCGGAAAAGAAATTCACAGAGCCAAAAAACTGCTCGCGGAAACTCATGCCAGCTCGCCCCACAGTTAAGAAGAAAGGAGTCACAGCGTCGAAGAAGTCGCTCAACGTGCAGACTCGGGGCGGAAACGACCATGACGCAGTGGTTTCGTAGTTTTACGATAGGGCTCACGGGCGGGTGGGAGAAAAAAAAAAAGGATGAGTAAACAGAAGAGATACACCAAAAAACTTCTCTCCGACGACGGCCAAAAAAACCATGAAAAAATCACAACTCAAGTGGAGATCGGCCGAAGCACGAACAGTCAAATGCAACGCAGAGAGCGAAAAGGTACTGCATCTCTCCTAGCAAGACCAGCTGGGCGACTACCGAAGCGAAATTAAAAAAAAAAGAGCAGGCGCTAGGATCTGGAAAAACTGCGGACAAAGTTGAGCAGTACGATAAAGATAATCGCAATAAAAGGATCGAAAAGAAGCGGGACGGAGAATCTGATCCTTCCTTAGAAAAAAGGAAATCAGGCCAGTCCATCGGACACACTGATGGAAGAGCGAAAAATGCAAATGACAGACCCACACACCCACCGCTGACCGAGGTTTCCAAACCTTAAAAGGCCGCCAGCCGGGTAACGACCGAGCGCCTTGCGACAGACTACCAGACAGGAAAAAAGGAAAAAGGTGGTAAGACAAGCCATTTTCTACACGAAACGAGGCCAAACGACAAAGAAGCCGCAGGATAAATACATTCCTACGGATGCAGCGCAAAAACGAAGTACTATACCGTCAAGAGACAGACGCCTACGACCACATTGCCGTGCATCAATTGGGAGAGAAAAACCTCCACGAGAAAAGACGAGAAAAAGACAAGGGCAAAAAAAAAACTGATTCCTACTCCACAATACAGGACCAACCGCGATGTGATCTTCGTTGGGAGAAGGGGAATAATGAGGGCAGCCAAAAAAACAAAGCATACGACAGCGCCATTCAACAAATCGGAAAGAAGAGATTGCGATGAGAAAACGAAATCAAAAACAGCGAAGGATAAATACTTAAAAGCATAGTCTCGGGAAGTTGAGAGAAAGAATACAAAGACACAAGAAAAAAGGCTGCAGATAAAACGAACCTAATCGCGCCCGATCGACTACGGGACGAGAAGAGGAATCTATTGTGCGATAGTACGGAATAAGATGCTCTGCGAAGCAGCAAAACCAGCAACACAAAGGAGCGGGGGGGGAATGGAAAACACTGCCGAAGAGCTGGGCAAGAGCAACAACAAGGAAGAACGCCCGGCACATAGGTGAAGGACCACGAGAACGGCGAAGGGGACTATCTGCGAAACTGCCCATCCAGAATATCCTGCCTATAGAAAGTCATAAAAGAAAGGGACTAAATAAAAAGAGTGACTTTGAGGTCTATCCCGGTCCAAACGGAACAGGCGTCGAGTCTGTCGTACAGCAGGAACCAAGCAACGCAACACTAGACGCGCAATGGAGGAGAGAAAGAAAGATTCAGCAATGCAAGACCGTCTACGCCGATCCCCTGCAAAAACAAAACACGTTCTAACACAAAAAAGGACTTTAAATTAAGCGAAACCACGTAGCCTTGGAGTGACTCTGGACTGAACAACCGCGGGGGGAAATCAAACGGGGGGAAAAAAAGGAGCAGCAACAAACGCCGGTATGCAAACCATCGCGCGAAAAAAAAGGAAAACAAAGGAGAAATACCAAGCGTGTCGCAAAGGTCAACGAACAAAAAGAAAAAAACTGGAAGATAAGACTCCTTTTTACTTACCACGCCGAAGGAAAAAACACAAGAAGCGGAGAAAAAAAAAACTGCCAGCCGTCACGGCAAAAACTACTAGCAAATGCACCAAATAGCCAGTTCGGGACACAGCTCTGCCCCACCAAACGCAGCAAAAAAAAGCAGAAGAGGAACGCTAATAAACAATGGTAACAAAAAAAAAGGCGGACAAAAAGACTAAACATGCATCCTTGCGGAAGCACTCAGGAACAACGAAGTGGGAGATAGAAAAACGAAAGGACTCAGGCCTTGACGCTAGGACGCTGGGAACGGGCAAAAAAATGGTCCGCTGTGCCAGACGGAGAAAGCACGATACTTGCCCCTCCTAAGATGGGGGCTGAAGTACAAAAGAAAAAAAACAACCAAAAAAGATAAATGGCACAGATCCTGAAGAAAAACGTCTCCGACGACAGACACACCAGGGTGCCGAAATGCTGTGGGGACTGGGCCTATAAGGGAGCGCGATAGCATTAATCCTTATCTATTTGCGGCAAAGTGACAGCTGGTGGGATAAACACAAAGACTGATAAAGAACTTAAAAAGCATTACGCGACGTCTACTACAAGCAGTGAAAGAAGAGCCAAAAAACCAAAGATGAGAAATAAGAGCGGAATCAGACTGCGGGAACTTATCATGGGAATGGTGGATTTCCTGAGCAGAAACAAAGTCAAAAAACAAAACAAGAAGAAAAAACAAGCGTAGAAGATTCAGATCGACGGAATCTCTGATCAGCTCTGAAACCGACCAACAACAACCACATTATACAATTCTTATTCGAATATCGACGTGGAGGGATTCTGAACGAACCGGGAGAAGCGTGGAAAAAAACCTTACACCAGGAACCCGGCTCGGGCGGCGAGGTGGCAAGCCGGGACGGCGCACAAAACGGTGTTTGGTGAAGAAAAAAAGGGCACACAGCACCCCTCTAAAAAGGATAGGGGGACC
>Ga0179593_1339328_pt1 | contig 16903 bp, 25 predicted proteins | sample CZODoug2_1_08_16_FD_185931 | JGI IMG/M metagenome (GOLD analysis project Ga0179593, IMG submission 185931) | Vadose zone soil fungal communities from Angelo Coast Range Reserve, California, USA - CZODoug2_1_08_16fungal (PacBio error correction) | ecosystem: Environmental > Terrestrial > Soil >...
ACATAGGAGTTGGGGTGAGGTGCAAGGTTTTCGGGGGAGGGCCAATACTTTAAGAGGGACTTGTTGTAACTGCGGAACACCTAAACAGGGAGGAGCATAAACGCCCAATCCTCAAGAAACTGCTGGCGGAAAAGGGGAACTCGGCTCACTCTTAACCCCAATGAACTCAAAAAACAGAAACTAGCGGCTGCAGACCGGGGTTTACGTTACTAATCAGGGGCCACTGATGGAAAGTGGTGCGAAAAACTCACCGGGCGGGAAGAAGCAAAAGGGGGGAAAAGGACGAGGATCAACCGTCACCACTCATCGAGAACAAGAAACGGCGAGTATCTTCATGGCTTGTCCACTCACCGATAACTGGGGGGAGGAACAAAGCACTCTAAAACCCGAGGGCAAATCGCATCAGGTTTCTTTCCAAACCCTAAGCAGGAAACACCCTGCGTCCCCTATGGAGGGGACTTTGACTCCAATTCTGCCAGAAACCGGATAGGGCAAGAAGGACAGTCCGCCGAACGCACCAGCCCTCAGTGGAAGCGCTGCTTTTTCGGATAAGAAACAAAAGGAGGGAGGACACCAGGGGAGTACGGGAATGAACCACCGTGGAAAAACGGAAAAAGAAAAAAACAACGCGAAAGGGCAAACAACAACTTTCAGGCCCCGAAAAACCCCGGAAAGGGAAGGGAGGGGCACACGTCAAAGCAAACCCCGGGTGCCGTCCTTCAAACCTCCAGTAGAAGAAGCCCAAGTCCAGAAAGGGAGGAAACAATCAAAGCCTCGCAAAAATGAGGAAAAAACAAAAACCCCTCATTAAAACATTAAAAATCAAAAGCCGGGGCGGGAAGAGCAAGGGATGCCACCCCTGGTGGGCCCTCCTCCCAAATCCCGAAAGTGGAAAAAAACATTACAGCAGACCTAGAAAAAAAGATTCGTGGTTGTGGAAAAAGGAGTGATAATGGACAACGCCCAAACTTCGTGAAACGGGTTAGGGAAACAACAGGGAAGATTGGGTCAGGGGGTTGTGGGGGGGTACCACCAAGAAGAGTTAATACCCAATTTTAAGGAACGCATAACGCAAATAAAAAGGGGGATGTTCTCACACTAAAGGCCAGCAAAAAGCGAAGGGAAGGGATTGACGAGGGCTACAAAGAAAGGGTAGGAATGGAGCAAGGACTTTAAAACAAGCAAAAGAAGCCAGTCAAAATTTGACAACTGGGAAACGCTGGCGGGAAAAAACAGAAGAAACCGGGGAAACCTAAAGGCCGAAAACAAAGTAGAAAAAGGGGGGAAAAGCTAACACTTTTGGGGTACCTTCGTTCGGATGAGGAGGCTTGTCAAGTAAAGAACGTGTTTTCCAGCTGGTCGAAAGAAAGAGTGAAAGGTTTCGGTGGGTCGGGGGTGTGAGCACCTGGAAAAAAAAATGCCCCCTGTGTCCTCACATGGGGGGAAGAAGGAAAAAATCGCAGGATCAAGAGCCCAAGGGGAAATGGGAGGGGGGAAGTCTTCCGAGTTGGACAGGAAGGGGGACTCTGCAAAATGGGAGACAAGGGTTATCAAAACATCCTTAATTAGAAAAAAAAGCTGGCTATGGACCGGCCGCTTCAATCCCGAGGGGGAAAAGGAAGGAAACCCCACGACGGGTACTGGTCTGAATAGAACTTTCAAGTGAAATTTCGGGGAGGACCAGTGGGGGGACGTGGGGTTTCACAAAGAAGGGGTGAATGTGAGTGGGGAACTTGGGAGTCTGGAATTAAAACGGAAAGAAAAGAAAAAGGGATAAGAAAAAAAATGCCCCCCCAAAAAAAAGGATTTCAAAGAGTTTCCAGCGCCAGGGGGGGAAGAAGCATTGACGGAGAAAAAAGGACAAGGTTCTTTTGATCGAGAACAAGCCCGCACCGGGGAGCAACCTTTTATGCCCGGGATCGGGAAAGCCAGGGGCAGGGGGGGGAAAGTCACGGCAGTTGAAAAAAGGAAAAAGAAAAAAAAGAACATCCATTTCAGAAAAACCCTCAGAAAAAAGAGGGAAGCGGTCGAAGACCCGCAACGGGGGGGTAATACAGGGGCAAAGTGCTCGGCCATGTAGGGAGAGGGACCAATCCAAAAGACCGTAAAACGAAAATCCAAAGAGGAGAAATCTTTGAAGTCCCAGTTCCAGGAATGGAAGGATGAAAAGGAAAATGGGGGGTCCGGAAGGAAAACAGTTTTCCACGGGGGGCGATTACCAAACAGTGCAAAAGTCAGGTTGCCCTGCGAAAAAAAAAGTTCGTGAGACCTGACCCCCCAGGGAAAAAAGTCAGGGATATGAAAAGGGGGGGGAATTGCCGCCGAAAAGGGGGAAGTAATAGAAGGTTTTTGCGGCCGTGTGGGGGCGGACACTCCTGTCCGCAACAAGAAACAAATGGTGTTTGTTTTTTGGGGGGAGAAGGGGGGGGGGGGGATTTCTAGACTCCTAGATCAACTCCCTCAAAAAAAAAAAAAAAAAGGAGGAGAAAGAAAAGAGGAGATCGAATCACCAAGCACTAGAAAAAAAAAATGACACGCAGGGGACGTAAAGAGGGGAAAAAACCCAACAAAGAAAACAGAAAGGAAGGGTCACGAGGGAACCGGAACACCGGGGGCACCCGGCAACAACATCACAAAAACATAAAACAACCATCCATCTCCGGACATTGGGAAGGATAGGAAAACTAACAACTACAGCACAATTCACGTCGCAGACAACCGCGGGGGGGGGGTAGTTCGTAAAATCAATGCAAAAAAAAGGGGAGGGGGGGGAAAAAAAAGGAAACAACGGTATTCCAAAAAAGTTGAGGGGAAAATTTCAGGGGGACAATAATAAAAAAAAAAATCGAAGAAAAAGGTTTTGAGTCGACGGAGGGGATACAAGGAAAAATCGCACCGAAAAATCAACCACTTATTGGGGAAAGAATCGTGCAGGAGGGACGATGCGGTGCAGGACCCGATAAGCAGAATGGCTTGTAAATTAGTTCTTCTTGTCAAAGCGCCCGGGGTGCTTGTTGACGGAAGTCGAAAGAAGCAAACCTGCAAAAAGTTCATGAAGGGGGGGGGGTGGATACAAGAAGCACCTTAAAAAACGGTTAAACGGGTTGATCAAGCCTAATCCCAAAAAAAGAACAAGTTCAAAAAGAAAGTAAAGAATGTAAGACGGAAAAGGAGGCATTGATGACACACCCGGGGGATCAAAACATTTTGATCCGTGGCCGGGGAATTGTGTGTGAGTATAAAAACTTCAGGGTCATGGGACGAGTGGGACGCAAAGAGATTCCAAACGAAACACCCGGGAACTAGTGAAACCCGTCCCAATGAACATCCGGGTCGAAAGGAAGGGCCTTTCCCGGAAAAGCAGAAGAAAAAAAAGAAACGAGCCAAGGGGTGACGGGGGGAGGGGTTCACATCTTTTCGGTCCAGCGCACATCACCCGCAAGAAGGCAAACGATACTGAATTAATGGTGGTGACACGCGAACATGCAAGTGAAAAAAGGGGAACAAAGAAAAAAATCAGACAAAAAGATTAACGGAACGAAGGGAAAAGATCTTGGGGGAGCGAGTGGGTCAAGAATCCGGAAACCATTTCGAAAACAAAAAGGGGGAGGACGAATTTGGGGGGACTCAACCTGAAAAAACACTAAATACTATAATGCCGCATATGAACAACAAGGGATTGGGAAAAAGGCTTAGGTAAGTGAAAGAACTAAAGGAAAAGCGAACGACTCTTTACTAGAGACTAGTTTCCAGGCAGAGATGGGGGTTGGAGCGAGGAAGGGCCTTGGATGGGGGAAGAAAAGTTGTTTTTCTAGTGAGGGGGGAATTGGGGAACATAGTGGCGGGGGAGTTCACACGGTTTCAATCCCTCCCCCGAAAGTCCTTCTAACGCCGAAGACATTAGTAGAAGAGAAGCTAATTATGAGAGTGGTAGGACTCTTGGAATGGGGGGCGGGGGATAACGACCTTTGTATTGGAGGGGAGAGTTTACAAAAGTATGTGAATTCCATAGTTCTGGGGAAAAAAAAAAAACGACCACCTACACAGGTATAAAGGCAGTTGGGCAGGAAAAAAAAGCACCGTTTTCGGCCAAAAGAATAAACTTCACTAGAAACGGAAGGTTGGGGGAAAGGGAGGGCCAAGGGAAAAAAAGGGGGATCAAGCCTCTTCGGGGGTTTTGAAAAGGGGTTGGCTTGAGTTAATTGGAGGGGGACTTGACGGGGGGCTCTAACTGGAGGGTAGAAGACCAAAAAAAGTTAGGTACGGGGGAGTAACTCTAAAAAAAGGGGGACGGAGTCAGCAGTAAAGGAAAAATTGGTTTCTGGGCAAGAAAATCATACTACCCATGGATGTCCTTGAACTAGTTGTTGTGTGGAATTGGTGAAAAAGGGACGAATGATGTTTGTTGTTTGGGATTTTGTTTATTGAGGGTCGAAACAAAAAAAAGGAAGATCCGGGGAAGTACCTAAGGGGATCGCCTATCCGAAGGACTTGAGAAAAAAAAAAGACCGTGGTAGAGGCGTGGAATGAAAAAAAATGGAAAAAAAGGAAACGGTGAAAAAGAGATCAGAAGAAATTGAAACTCCTTTTACATGGGGGAGAAACTGAGCAAGGCGGCTTGCTTAGTTTTTTTGCCGAGGCGAGTAGAGCGGCTTGAAAAGAAGCGGGTGGGACGGAGCAGGGCAAAAAGCCCAAAGAAAAGGGAGAGGCAGATATAAGGACCATGTCGCGTGGCGGGGGGGGCGCAACGAGTGAGTACCCGAATCAAAGCGGGGGGAGGGGACCATAAACATAAACGTGGGGGGGGAACAAAAAAGGGACACGACAAAAAGGGGACAAAAAAAAAAAAGGAAATGCGGGAGGAAGCGGGGGGTGGGGAAGTTTGGCTTACGAGCGAGTTCAGGGAAGAAGGGGGCTGGCCAGGAGGGGAAAAGTAGGAGTACACAAAAGAATGCACTCGGGGTGTTTGGCAGAACGGTGAAACAAAATCTGAAAGGACAAAAACGAAAAAAAGGGCCAGGGCGGAAACAAACAAAACCATGGAAGGGACTCGCCATTTTTAAAAAAAAAGGGGGGCAAAAGGGTCCGGGGGAAACTGAAAAGAATTACTTACCGGCGAAGGACCCGGGGGGACCTAAAAGGAACCGGACGAAAGGCCGTGTTAAACGGTTTTGGTTCGGAAGGGGAGAAAGAAAGCAAAAGCGGGGGGAAGGGTCTCCGCCAACCCGAAGGACGAGAGGAGGGAGCAAGGTTCACCCAAACTGTTAAGCCGAGGTCCTACACCTCATAGGGGTTTTGGGACAGTCGAGAACTTAACAACCCGCAAAAAGCCAACGTCGGCAAGCGATACGGGAAATACCACTGCAAAAGGGGTGAGGCATGGGGGGATAACTCACAAAAAAAGGAAAAAAAAAGCAGGCATGTGAAAAAAAGAAGCATGTGACAGGAAATTTCAAAAAAAAGCCATGGGAGGGTGGCGGAGAAAACTGCCTGGGAGGGAGGGAAGGGACGCCAAAACTCAATCCTAAAGCGGTCAAAGCAAGCGGTTGTCCTCGAAAGGTTTGAAAAGAACGGACCCATGACAACGCACGACGAAATAAGTAATACAGGGAGTGCTCAATACAAAAGACACCACTGCGGCTGACCAGTGTGGGCTGTCACTAGTTTGAGGACATTGAAAAAGGGGGAGGGACAAAAACATTTGGGGGGGGGGGGGGAAAAGAAGGTTTCGGGTCTTCATTGGAAAAGGGGATGCGAAGGGAAAGCAAGCCTCGCGGGGGCGGAAAAACAATGTTCAAACACCTAAGGAGAGGTTCAAACTCACGGGGAGGATGGGGGGGGGGTAACTATTTGCAGGGACGGGTGATTCCAGTTTTTAAAAAAAAAAGGAGGAGGGGGAAAAACGGGGGATGGGAGACATTTTGAAAAGACACACAACAAAAAAGGGAGGAGAAAGAGGAGTCAAAGGCACCCAAAGTAGTCTTGGGAGGGTGAAAAGTTTCACGGGAAAGAACACATACCTAAGGACCAAAAGAAAGCCGTAGCAAGAAGTCAAAAAAAGAAATCACCGGCGGAACACTTGGAGAACGCACTAATTCGCCTGAATCAAAATGGAAAAACAGAAAAACCCACGGGTGGGGGGGCCTGAAGAACATGGGGGGCAAAAACAGTACCAAAGGCCTGGGCAGCATTAGCAAAAGTTATCTATCTTAGACGGAGTAGGAAAGGAAAGCAAAACGGGGCATGGGCAGAACTCAAAAAAAAAAGTGAGCCCGGTAAAAGATTGCGGCAAGGAATTGGGGAAAAATGAGGCGAAAAAAAGAAACCGCAAAGACCAAAAGAGAACGATCGCCACAAAAAAGGCCTGGAACGAAAGACCAACCAGCACTCTTTGCAAGCGCTTAAAGTTTAGAAACCGCAACTGTCCGGGAAAAAAAAGAAATTGACAAAGTGGTCACGGGGGGGGGTCGTCTCGAAAAAACGGATTCCAGGCTGGGGGGGTGGTGTACGAAGAGAGAAGTTACAACCAGGAGTAAGTGGGTGTAGGAAGAGAGGCCTGAATCACAAAGCAAGACCCACTCACTATTTCGTTTTTAGACTGGAAAAAAGGGAAGCAGTGACCGAGGCATGCTGGTCAGCATCCGAACAACAATTTTCCACACACTGCCTTTAGGCGGAGTGTCTTACGTCAAGAACGGAAATGGGCACTTGGGTGCAGAATCAAAATTGGAACTGCAGGGAAAATGCGGGTTGGACGGACAATTCAAAAAAAAAACAGCGGGGGGGGAAACCTGCCTAAACACCCGGTGGGGGGGGTTCCCGGAAGAACGTTAGGGGGGGTCCGGGAAAGAAATAACATTCAAAAAACGGGGGGAAGGCCAAGGTCCTGGGAAACGCCTCTAAAATGCGAGGGAACGGGAGAAAATCAACAGTGCAGACAGACACAACCTGTAATTAACCTGCGGGCGCGCCCGCCAAACTTCCCTACCAAGCAGGAAAGATACAAGGGCGCAACGGGTGGAAAGAACGTGAACTCAAAGAAAAAAGGACCCACGATAAAGGGTTGGACTCACCACACGATAATAAAAGGATCCGGACGCGAACCGCCAAAAACGGCCCGGAAGGGACCAATCCTCGAAAAAAAAAAGTCGCCGGCGGGTGGGAGAACGTCGCGCGTCGAACAACCTTGTCGCACCAGAAAGACGTTGAGGAAGGACAAGGGACCGCCCAATCAAGACCAGCCCAAAAATTGAAGGTTGGGAGAATAAAAAATTCCGCAAAGAAGGGCGCTGCGTAAGGAATCGCTGGCTCACGAGATGCCAAAACTGCAAAATACTAAGGGGAGAAGGCCAGCACGCCAGCCAACAGCCCCGGGGAGTTTGCCAGAAAGACAAAGCTGGTACATGAAGGTTGGGTGTCGTAAAGACAGAAAAAAAAAAAAAATGAGGCTCCCCCAAGGATGAGCCTCGAAGAAAGGGACCCGGAAGCCAAACGGACTTTATTCCCAATCAAACACCCCTGCGATCTCCAACATTGAAAAAGAAACTGAAACACCGCTTTACATGAAACCGAAACTCACCCAAAAACCGTCGCGATTAAATGCAAAAAAGCACCCACGCCATAAAATCCCCATTGGGGGCCTCTGTAGGGGGAGAACCAGCAGGGGGTAGGATCATCCCAATGAACACGGGGGATCTTCCTTCCCAAAGGAAACCCCTGGGGGCATCAAAAAAAAAAAGAAAATACGTCATTAAACCAAAAACTCAAAACAGCAAACGGTGCGGAAAGTAGGCAGCAGACGATCTTCCAAATGTGGCCACAGAGAAAAAAATCACAAACATTCCCATCCAGCTACTCATGCGGTGCAAGCCTGGGGGGGGTATCCGTTCATTCCCAATCTGGTCCTGGGGTACGACTGGTGGAGGCAACGGGTAGGATTTGGGGGGGGAAGTTGGGGGGGAAAGGAAACAAAAAACCAAGAATCGGACAACCTAAAGTGGGCCATGTAAACGCCTACAAGGAAACGTGGGTTCCTTCAAAACACCGAAGGAAGAGAAGGAAAACCTCGAAAAAAAGCTTAGGGTCGCTTTTTAATACGAATGGATGACTGGGCGGAGAAGCGCATGAGGAGAAAACCAGGCAAAAATCGGCAGGGACCACAAGAACCGAAACCTAGAAAAAGCAGGGCTCAGGGCACGGACACAGACCGGCCCTCGAAACCGAGAAAAATTGAAAAAGACTAGCGGGGGGAAGAAAGGGGAAAAAAATTGCGTGACGGTTACAGGGGGACTTTGAACGTCCCCGAAGGGGGGGGGAAGGGGTTAACAAAAAAAAATTGGGTGACGGAATAACAGTCTTGAAAAAAACGTTAATGGAAGGGGTTATAAACCTGAGTTCGACAAACAAAGGGGGCGACAACTGTGTAAGTATGGAAAAACGTAACGATCCCTTGTCAGGGGGTCAAGTCCCTCAAGGAAGGGTTGAGCAAAATGATTTGTGGTTTAGGCCCCTTGGGGGAAAAAGCATGCGACAAACAAACTCATAGCACTGGCCTAGGAAGGGAATGGATGGCGGACCACCGTAAATCCCCTAGGGGTGACGACCGTCACCTGCACGCGTAACTGAACTCATGAGGCAAAAATGGGGTCCTGAAAACGCCCTCGAGGAAGGGGGGAAAAAAGGTTGTGAAAGAAGAAAAACTGGAACCGTTGCAAAAAAAGTGACTGGGGAACTCGTGCACCAACTCCGAGGGGAAAAAGGGAAAGAGAGGGAGAAAAATGGAAAGGCACTACGTAGGTTGTTGGACCGTCGCCAGGGGACCCGGAAGAGGATATACAAAGGTGTGACAAGGTGGATCCACGGTTAGAAACCAGGGGTTAAAAAAAACGCCGTCTGATAAAAAAATGGAATCCAAGCCTCAGGACAGTAGCATATTTGAACGGGGGGAAAGAAATCCATACTCACCGTAACGACCACAAGGGATCAAATTTAAACCTCGGGGGGTGCAGGATTAACCGCCCTGGACGGTGGGAAAGACTTGGGGGGCTTGGGCTTGGCAGACGACGGGCGGGGGGGGAGAAGAAAACCGCAGGAGACCAAAAGGTAGAAACCCGAAGTGGGGGAAAAAAAAGTAAGGCAAGAGTTGAAGATACAAGCGTTGGAGGAAAGGAAACCCGGCAAAACTCGGTGGGACACTTGGGGGAGGAAAGGAAGGCCCAACATGGACCAAAGGGGAAAAAAAGGGGTGCACTTGCGAAATGACGGGAGGTTTTTCCCTTACCCAACCAAAAGAAATGTAAAGACGGGGGAAGCTTGGAGGGGGGGGGGAGGGTGAAACCGGTGGCCCGGGGACGGGGGGAGAAATGATTTGTACCCTAGGAAAAGCCCGGGGTGGGGGGAACAATCCTGTGGCCGAAAAGGGTTCCGGGAAGTTGGGGGGTTTGGGGGTAGGTTGGGGGCTTGGGGTTCACTACTGGGAGCTCCTACGAAATCAATCAGAATCATAAACAACAAACCAACTATATTATAGAGAAAAGATGGCAGGAAAAGATCCACAAGAAAAAAAAAGAAAAACAAACAAAACCCGCCCAAAACCACACCGCGAGGGAAGGAGTGTCCAAAACAACCAACAAAAAAAAAAAAACGGCAAGAGGGCACAAATAAAAAAACCTGGGTGAAAAAAGGACCCTGACCCAAAACCACCCAAAAAGATCAAAGCTCAAAACGAGTGGGGGGGGGAAAAAGGGTGGACGTGGGGAAAGACCGGAAATTGGAAAATCACCTAAACGGGTTCCTGGCAAAGGTGGCGTAGCTCCAAAAAAAGGCTTAAAAACGCCGGGAAGGAGGGGGAATTCAAGATCAAAAAAAAAGCTTGTAGGGGAAATTCTTTAAGGACTGAACAGCGGGGGAAATACAATTGGGGAGATCGGCCTGGAAGACCAGAGAACAGCCGCTAAAATAATCAGAACAAAAACTGAATGGACAAGAAGACAAAAAGAAAGTACACGACGAGCGAAAATTCAAAGCGCCAACGGTACGGGAGGCTGGAAAGTCAACCAAGGCACGGCGGAAAAAGTCACTGAAAAACGAATCAAGACAAAGAGGGCAAAAATTTTAGAAAAAAAGGCGGGAAAAAACCTGGTTGATCACAATAAAAAACCGGGGGGGGCCAAAGGGGGTCGGGAGTCAAAAGCAACACCTTGCCCAACCGGAAAAAGTTTAAAAAAAAAATACAAGTTCGTGGGAAGGGAAAAGTTTGGTAAATTATACGCTTGCGGAATGGACGAGTGGTTATAAGAGCCTCCCCAACAAAAACACAAGGGGTGACGGGAACACACACGAAAGCAGAAAAGGGCTTCAAGGTAGGAACTTTGAACACAAAAAGGGGGGGCATAGAACAGTTAACGACAGAGCCAATTGAGGCGTCCACAAAAGATGATGTGCAAAAGCGGCCAAGCCCAGCTAGAGGCGAAAAAGGCGGGTAGAAAAGGATGGGGGTGAGAAAAAGGAGTTAACCCAAAGGGGAACAGAAAAAAATCATGAGCAACCGAGGAGACCAGGTTGACAGGGGACGCGCTTAACTCTTCAGGGTGGTGGAAAAAGAGAAAAGCCCATTCAAAACCACATTGCGCACAAGGCGGGCCGAAGAATCTTGGAGACAACAACAATAAAGTAGGGACAAGAATGGAAAACACGGCCTTACCCGGGAGGACAGGGAAAAAAGGGAAAACGAAAGCGAACGCAGTCAAGTGAAGGGGAAACACCTGGCGGAAACTTTATTTGGGGAAGGGCGAGGGACCGGGATATGTTTTCATGGAACCACGAAGTTGTATGTCCGTAAAATTGGGGGGGAAAAAAAAGGGGAGTGGGAGGGGTTCGGGGGTCTTATCAAAAAAAAGCCTGACGAAAGGGACTTGGTCTTTTTGAAGCCTAGAATAAGGAGAGCACCCCAGTCCATTCTAGAAAAGTTATCAAAAAAGAGGGGAGTGGGTGGCAGGGGGGAAAGAAAAAAGAGTATTGTTAAGTAAGGCAAAAAGAGGGATACAGGGGACTGTGGGTAACCCGACACGGGAGAAAACGGCACCGATCAGGTAAATTAACGAAAGGGGGGGGACGATCGTTTTTTGGGTAACTGCAACCAAAAAGAATAGGGGGCGGGGGGAAGGGGAACTGAGTGGCAACTAATACAGGGAGGGGTGAAGCGAGACCTACAGTGGAAGTTGAAGGTGGCTGTGAGGAGGAAAAGAGGACTAGTCTCGGTCTGGAGCAAAAAAACCGCCACCGGGGGAAAAGGGGGTGGGTATGAAGAGGATTTAAAAGCCCGCCAAAGACCAAAGGGGCGTGGAAAGCCTCAATAAAAAATCAGAGGGGGGGGGCAAGGGAAAACCGAGGTGGGGAAAATCAGTGGGGGGAAAATGGAAGGGGGAATGGGGGAAGTTGGGGAAGGGGGGGGCTTGATTAACATTCTCCATACCGGGGAGGCAAAAAAGAAAGATCACGGGAGAGAAAAAAGAGCAAACAAAACTCGTTGCACAAAGAGGGAAAGGGGGACGGACAGAAAATCCCCTTTGCAAACTGGGAAGGACGGGTGGAAAGGAAATCAAACGAAAACCCTTACGAAGGCGCAGGACTACGGGGCAGGGTTTGTAACGGGGTGGTAGCAGGGCGGTATGTTTTCCGCAGGGAGAGAGGAGGGACTGGAAAGCAAGGGTAGTGGTCAAGACCGAATAGCGGAAAGGGTCCGGCTCAGCAGTGGCGGTTTCCGCAGGGGGCTACAACGGGGAAAAGAGAGGAGTGGGGAGGAAAAGCATCCTGGCGAGAAACGGCTCAAACCTTGTGGAATGCGCTTGGGTTCCTAGGGGGTGGGGGAGAAAACATCGAGATCCGAGAAAGGGGAAAAAGAAAGGCGTGCGTAGATAGGATGAAAGATGAAAAAAAAGAATTGCGCAGTGGTGTTGGGGCAGGCCGTGGACATAAGGTCATGCCGAAGAAACTTCTTTTAAACGACACACGAGGGGAAAGGGAAGCTAAAGGGACAAAAAGTACATCAAGGAATGGGGAAAAAAATACAAAAAAGTTGATTCTTACGATATAACGAGAACGAAAAAGGAAAGGTTTAAAAAGTTGGGTGCGGGCATCAAGGCGGAGGGCAGGGTCGCACCCAAAGTAAAGAGGAGAACGGAAGGAAGGAGTGGGGATTTCAAAAGGGTCAGGACTGTTTTAAAACTGAAAAGCGGTGGGGGGTTTAACCCAAGAGAAACCTCACGTAACCAACATCCTACAGACCGTTTCCGGAATCACTGAAAGAAAATAATAGACAAAGAAAGGAGGGTTTAGGACAGTTTGGCTCAAACAAACACCGCACTATAAGCCACCAGGGAGCAGGGTCTTTAAGAATGAGCGTTTGTTGAATGGCTGCTTAAAAAAGACTGTACGGGCCGAAAAGAAGAGAAAAAGAATAGTAGAGGGGGGGGTAGAGGTTCGGCAAACGCAAAAGCAAATCCAACAAGGGAACCAGCCGCAAAGGTTCCCACATGTGGATTTTGAACTCGGGGGGGGGGGCCAAAAACAAGCCGAATCTAGGAAACTACTGAAAAGAAAAAGAAAAGCTGGCCTGATCGCACGAAACCCTGCATGAAGACACAGTTTGCCTGGTCACAGATTGTGAGTCAGGGGAAAAAGAACAAAAAGGGGGAGAAAGGTTAAATCGCCCAGCAAAGGGTCGTAGAGTGGAAGAAACGGGCTCAAAAGGGGGGGGGAAATGTCACATTACCAGAGCCTAGACGACGAGAAGGAGCTGTGCAGAGTTGAGAGGGGGGCTTTTACAGGTGGGAATTGGAAGCGGGCAGGAAAATGGGGGGCGGAAGTGTTTGAATCTCCCTCTAGCAAACATCCAAAAATTAAGGCGGAAAAAAGTAAAAAGGGAGGACAAAAGCACATCAGGGAACACGCAGTTGGAAAAAAACAAACCACGACCAAAATCAAAATGTAAGTAAAGTCGTCTGGGTTCGAGAAAAGGAACTCACCCGCGAGACCCCAAAATCGAAAAGACGGTGGGGGAAACAAGACTCAGTTTACAAAAAAGTCCCACAAAGGGTGGGGGACTGACTCAAATCGAACCATAAAAAAAGGAAGCAAAAAGGGAAAAGGAGAAAAAGAGAGGTAACTTAGTTGTCGGGAAGGGGGGGAGAGGGGAAAACCGAACACAGTGAGAAGGGCCGCATGGCGAACAAAGGGGCAGTCAGGTACGACCGCGAACGAAAAGAAGAAAACCAAAATGATAATCGGGGACTGAAACCCATCGGAACAAGATTAGGATTCCGCCTGTGGGGTGACGGGAAGAAAAAAAAGGGATAAAACCAAAAGGTTTGGGAAAATGTAAGGGAAGAAGGGCGGTGTCCGGAAAGGAGAGGGGCCGGAAAGATTTCCGACGGAAAACCCCAAAAAGGGGGAGGTTTGTTTGGTTGGGAAAAAAAAGCCCACCCTGCTCCAAGGGGGGAAAGGTCAAGCCGCGAACTACCGCAGCAGGGGAAAAAAAAAGGGGGGCTGTTTCCTCATCAAACGACTGCGGGTCGTGGAAAGAAAACGCGAAAACCGGGGGTGACCAAAACCAAGGCCCAATGGGAAAAAAGGGTGCATAATATTACGGAAGACCCTCAAAAAAAACACGCCCGAATGAAAAGAGGGGGAAGAAGCATTTTTAAAAGGACTGACAAAAGCAATTGGAGAAAATGGGTTCAGCAAGCCCCAGAAAACCGGTGGGAGGACCGCGCCCCGTGGGCCTGCAGAGAAAGTCGGGGAAAAAGTTTTTTCAAGGAAAAAAACAGCCGCCAAAAGTTTCAAACTGACAAAGGCGTAGACTCCACTCATAAAAAAAAAAAAAACAAAAAACACCCTTCGGAAAGCCGAAATCGGCCTCCCATGATCACACTTCCTACACAACAGCCGGCCAAAAGCAATCTAAAGGGAAGAAGACTCGCTCGGCCACTAAAATGGGTCCCCTCAAGAAACGGCGAATCTCCAAACGAAAAGCCGGAAACAAATTCCCGAACCAGTAACCGAGCGCGCTATAACGAGCCGGGAGAATTCACACCCGCCTAATTGAGGCAGCCGCTTAGAAGCGAACTAGAAAAACGCCCAGAAAGATGGCGCCAGTCGAACAAAAAAGCTTTCAATGCAGCAACTAGGAAGAAGAGAGGAGGCACAACGCCTGGAGGCCAGCGCTGAAAAAGCAGAAAAGGACTCGGGGGGCGGGCACCAAAGGGTGAGATAAAAACAACCCTGAGGAGTCCCTCGCGACATCGGAAAGACAAGACCAACTGTACATCAAAACAACTCCTCACAAGACATAAAAAAAAAAAAAAAAGAAAACGCTCTTGAAAGGGGTGACCCGCCCACTGGAAAGAAGAACGGGAAGCAAGCGAAAAAAGGGAACGGGCCTGCCCAAAAAAAAAAAAAAAATCCCGCCAGGAAAAACAGCCAAAAGGTTCCAAAACCCGGAGAACTCCAGAACAGTGCCTCTACTAACGTCAAATCCCCCAGACAATAAAAAAAAAAACCGGACACGCCGAGGTCACCACAGCTTTCCACCAACGAGGGGTCCAAACTGTATGCCGCAAATCAAAAAAATCAAATTTCTCGGAACGGTGGGAAACTGGAAGAGAGCCAACTTCGGTCAAGGGAAGAGGGGGGAGAAACAGGTAGATTGGGGGGGGTCGGGTTTGGCAAAAAGAAATCTAGAAACGTCTTTCCGGGAATCTCCCCCAAATAGGTTCGCAAAAAAACACACTAAAAAGGAAGAGACACTCGCAATGAAAACGTCTTTCGAGGAGACAGGACAAATGTATTTAAGTAGGGCGAATCTTCAGCGGAAGACACAGCAAAATCAGGGAGAAATGAGTTCAAATGAGGAAAAATAACAAAAAAAAACAGAACAGGCCCGCCAAAGAAATTAGGAAAAACTAGCTGAACAGGACGTGAATTAGAGAGGGGGGGTGCGTCTGTGGGGTTCACACCGAAAAACTTTTAAAGGCTGGGAGGAAAATCGTGAACTTTAAAAAAAATAAGTGGAAAAAAATTGTGGAATTCCCACTCCGCCGTGTTTTGCGGTTTGGGGGATGACAAAAAAAGACCAAAGACACGTGTTTACAAATGGGGAGGTTCAACGTTCCTCCCAGGGGGGAGCAGGATTGGTTGTTCCTGAAAAAATGGAAAGCAAGGGGTCGCACACATCAATGATCAAAATGTCCACCAATGGCGGCAAAACCTTGCAACAAAAAAAAAAGGGTGATCACCTGGGAAAAAGGGAAGGAACGGTAGAAGCCAGAAAGGGGAGCCTCCTTGAAAGCCAAATATTACCGGGGGGGGAAACGGATTTTTAATTTGTGGGGACCCGTCGCTGAAAGACGTAAACAAGACAAAGTGAGAGAAAAATGCAAACCGGCCCGAAGTCACACCGGAGCCAAGGAAAGGCCCTTATCTTGTAAAAGGGACCAGACCTTTTGTCCCCTGGTCTTTGTTTTTTCACAGGGGGCCCGAACGGGTCTGACTCAAAAGCCCAGGGCTAAAGGGAAAGGGGGGATCGGGAAGGGCAGTGAAATCACCATGGGACCGCAGCCGAAGGCAGCCATCGATCCCAGGGAAGTCAGGGCGACCCCCGCGTCATGCAAGAAGGAGAGGGCTTGGAAAAACGCGCTGGAAACGAAGGGGGGGCCAGCACCAGCGTCCGAATGCCAGGAAACCAAGTTCAAGTCATGGGGGCAAGTTTTCAGAGAAAAGAGTTTGATGCAATCGGGGGAAAGAGACCGCTGGGCACCGCTTGGGGGGACCTCAGGTGGCGGAAGCAAAAAAAAATGAAAGGGGGAAAACCGGCGGTTGTGCACCTTAAAAGTAGTTCCCAAAGAAAAACATAATAACCCATTGTGGGGGGGGGGGCCGACAAAACAGTGGCACAGGAAGAGACTTTGGCAAAAAAGGCAAAGTGTGGGGCGGACACAACCTTCCAAATCCAAAAAAAAAAGGGTGGGGGTTAGGGGGGTGGGCAAAAATGGTCCTTCGGATAGACTGTCCAACTACAAAGAAGAGACCATCTAGAATCGAAAAAAAAAAAAAGAGAGGAACGTATCGGAGGGGGGAGGGGAAAAGCTATCCGAGAGAACAAGCCAACCCCTAGAAACCAAAAAACAAAATTCAAGCCATTGGCGACAGAGTGGTCGCCAAAACCCACAAAACGCAGGACCACAAGAAAAATTCAAACCGGGAACAAAAAAACACAAGCCCACCCCAAGTTTTTTGGCCAGCTCGAAATTTGGGACATTTCACGGGAAACTAAGGAAACTAACAAAAATCCCGGAGGGCACGAAAAAAAAAGGGAAAAAACGTCAGGGGGGGGGAGGTAGGAGCGAAAAAAAAAAAACGACAAAAAGAAAAGGACCAGTAAAAAAATTGATGAAAATCATGACTTAAAATGGGTTCCTAAAACACGGGGGAATAGCTAAAGAGCCGGAGAAACAAACGCCCTAGCAAAAGAATCCATCACACGGGAAAAAAAAAAAAGCTTAGGAAAAAATAACGAAAAAATTCTGGGTCTAAAGGACTGTCCAAAGGAGGAAAGAGTCAACAAATAAAACAAAGGTCACAATTCCAACGGAAAATGCTAAAGGAACTTGCAAGGGAAAGGTTAAAATCTTGGTATAATACTCAAGGGGGGGAGAACCCATGCAAAAGGGACAGGGCAAAAAGGGAAGTCAAAAAAAGCCAAGATCCGGATCCCAAAGGTCGCCCGGAAAACTCAGGGAACTCCAAAACAGGGCTTGTTTGGGATTGAAACGCAAGGAGGTCAATGGACGAAGGGGGGGGGGTGATCCGACCTCCACGCACCCGGGAGTTAAAAACTAGGGAAACA
>Ga0179593_1522953_pt1 | contig 16903 bp, 15 predicted proteins | sample CZODoug2_1_08_16_FD_185931 | JGI IMG/M metagenome (GOLD analysis project Ga0179593, IMG submission 185931) | Vadose zone soil fungal communities from Angelo Coast Range Reserve, California, USA - CZODoug2_1_08_16fungal (PacBio error correction) | ecosystem: Environmental > Terrestrial > Soil >...
GGGTCGGGGAGCGGGGTCGTGGTTCGGATGACCCTCGGAGGCCACCGTCACGCTCGAAATAAGAGGAAGAGAAAGGGCAGTTCTAGAGAGGAAGGCACCAGGACTTGAGCCGCCTCGACCGAGAACCGCGCCATGGGGGGGGGGTGGGGTGGGGGGGGGGGTGGTGGGAGGCATAAAAGGTCCACAAGAAGAGGAAAAAAAAAGGTGGTTATGCATACTATTGTGGGGAGTCAGACTTTCTCGAAGGATGGGGGAGACTGGGCAGGATCTAAGGGAAAGATTCGTAGTTGGTACAAAATGAGACCGGTAAAGAGGACCGGAGGAAATATGACTTGAAAAATCTGGAAAAGAACATCCAAAAAAAACCTTGACGGGACCAGAATCGGTGCGAGTTCAAAGTGCTCTCGAGAAGCTCGTGATAGTGACACTCACCTCATTTTAAAAAGTGAGCACCTCTGAAGGAAATATCAGAGAGTGCAAGGAAAGGGGGAAAGTGGGGCTAAGACATCTAGGTACTAGTGCCCTCACAAATCTGAGAAAGGTTTAGCGATCCCTCCAGGAGGGAGAAAGAAGGCCGAGAGAAAGGTCAAACAAATCGGGCGGAACCGCCGCCTGCAGAGCGTCATGTCTAAAAATAAGAAAGAAATCGAAGGGTTGGGAAGACTCTGAAACCAAAGGATGGGGGGACCGCGATCTCGTCGCGCGGAAGGGGGGGGGGGGCTGCGAAGTCGAGGGGGTCGTAAGCGTAGTTAAGGAGGTCAGCGGGAAGCAGCGTTGGCGGGATCCCCCATCTCTCTGCTATCTCTTTGATGAAAAATGAAGAGGCTCTCCGGTCTGAGTAAGAGGTAACACGCGGAACGTAGCCGCAAACCAACCGCAAAAAGATCTGCCGACTTATCTGCAGAGAAAGGATGACAAATTCAGACCGGACTTGAAAAATCTCAGTTCCTGAAATATTCTGTATCGTCAGAAAAATAGGAAAATTCAATCGGTAGATGAACCTTACCGTAAATCTGAAATCGAAAGCTACGGGAAGAAGTGAGTTCAAAACGGAAAAAAAGTATGTACGCCATCGCCGCGGGATCTCTCCTATTTCAACAGAAAGAAGTAGAGTTTGAAAAAAAGAGAGAAAAATGGTCAGAACCACAAGGAACCGTCTGCATGAAGAAGAGAACCTTTTTTCCAAAAAAAAAAAAAACCCGGGCCGACGGTCCGGGAGTGGGGGGGGGGGCGCGATTTGGAGGGGGGAATCCGAAGGGTTTGAGGGGAACCGTCGTTCTTGTTGGGACAATAAGAAGAAAAGGGAGTTTCCGAAAAGCTTTTTACAAAATGCGCAGGGAAGCTGGCGCCATGTCGTTCCGGGGAAAAAGAAGGGGAGTCGTCCAGAGAAGGAAACTCAGGCTAAAATCGCTCAAGCGAAGCCGGTCGGGACCAAAATCACGCGGTCGCTCCGCCCGACCAGCACCGCCCGGTTCATAACGCGAAGGTACCGCAAAGAAAACGTATAATCGTTATGAAAACTCCACATATCACTCAGACTAATTCCGCGGCACCCAGTAAGTGGAAAATTTCGGGGCGCATCGGGTGTACGAAGAGAAAGTCTAGCCCCGCTTGACGGCGAGAAGAAAGGTAACTTAGACGTGTGGAGTCTACGTGGCTCATAACGGTACTACGAGACAAAGCAGATGACTCGGTGTCGACCGAGGCAAACAAAAAGTTGGGTAAAAAGATCGTGGGAGGGTTGCAACTCGGCGGCGTTGTCTACATTGTTGGTAGGGGGACCGATTACGAGGGGTCTGACTGTGCTAGGAACTTAGTACACCTAGGTTGGGGGATCCCGCTTGGGGTACGAGTCGACTCTGCGGTTGGTCCGGCCGCTTCGGTTCGCGATCAGAAAAAAGTCTTACCAAACCCGGCTGAAAAAAGCGGATCGAAGCCCTTCTGGCTACCATCGGAGAGGTCAACCGGCCGAAGGTGAAGTCATTCCGCGCCAAATAGAGTAGAACCGAACCCGGTCTCCGGGCAAAGCCCGGATGAGTGTCCTGACATCGGGGACATTTTGGATTCCAGTCGGAAGGGTGGGGGAAAAAAGTGGTCCAAACCCTTACTAAAGGAGACATCTTCAACCATCCTCAAAACTACTGATGAAAAGAGAGAGAAGGGGTTCGCGTCTCTTTTTCAAAAAGTGGACACGATTCAGCGCTTTGTGCACCTGGAAGTCCAAGGGTTCGGATCAACACGATGTGGGAAAAACTCCGAATCTCTGGTCGCTGGAGGAAACAGGAGCGTAGCTTGCGAGGAACTGAACCACAGGGTTTCTAATCCGGGGGCGACTTCGGTTAGAGGGGACACGAGGTATTTATAGAGGGAAGTCGATAAAGCTGACTCGTTTTCGCCCTGTATCGCCCGAGCGCTGGGGGGTCAACCAGGAGGACTTAGCTCAGAAGGAGACCGGCGGAAAATAAGGGAACAATTCGAAAACGAGGAGCTATCTCCCCTTCAAAGGGACCGCGGGCTGGCCGATTGTGTGGAGGGCAACGACGGTACCAGAGTCATCGACCAGTTACCTCTTCGGATTGAGGAAGGGCCCACGAAAAACGGGTCTTCATAAGTACCACGCGCTCAAGCGGGGACTGCAGGGGGGACATGACAACCGATGCGCGTCCCGGGGCAAGTGGAAGTCAACTTCGAATTTTCATGTTGGGGAGACAATTTCCTACGATTGGAGTGCAGAGAAAGGGGGGATTACTTTGAACGTGGGTGAAGAGGCTGCTTTCTCTGGGGGCTGTATAAATTGGTGATTTCTTTATGAGAAACGACGGACAATACGATAACCAGTACTACGGAGGGAACAATGAAACTCTAAGAAAACTAGTTCAGACTCACGCCTCTCTCGAGATTTAACCGGGGGCGAAATACTTTGAGAATGGAGAAAAACCGCACTCGAAAAGTGGGTCTACAACTCCCTGGGATCGTCAAAATAGAACTGGAAACTGGGACTGACTGGCTCAGGAAGATCCTAGGGTTCCGGGTGTCATTGGGAGGTGTCACAGGAGCGAGGTGGTTCCCCTTCGGGGTGTCGCGAAGAGGAAGGTCCCGCAAGGCGACCTACCTACTGGAAAAGAAATAGGACCGGACAAAGGGGGACCGCTGAAAGAGATGTGTTATCCGCGGCCCGTTCAGAAGAGGCTCTACGAGTATCTGCGGTACTTCATCGAATTCCCAGACCCGACTCCACCAAGCGGTCTTTTTCCCGGAAGACCTAGGACATATGGACCAGATTGAACAGGGGTCCCCGGGCTAGGTCGTTCTGGTCCCTGCTTAACCTCTACGAGAAGGTGGGTTTCTTCTAGAGAGACGTAAAACCTATTCGAAGGAACGAAGGGGGTAGGTGGGAGGGCGGTATATCTGTCGCTTAAATGGTCGGAGTTGAACCGACTCGAGACATCAGAGGAGTCAGGGGGGACTCCTATGAAGTACTACGAGAAGAGGATCTTGGGGCGAACACTGAGGAAGTGGGGAAGTATCACTTGCCAGCTTCTATCTGTTTGTGCTGCAAGAAGATCGATGCGAGTAGGATTGTTCAATCCCGAGACGAGGGGCTGGATCGGCCGTCAAACCCCTTGGGTTATCTCTCCCCGGAAGGCGTTGTGCTCAGCACGGCGCAAGCTCGATGGTCTACGCCAAGACTACAAGCAGAGGCCGGCAGCAAAGGAGAGGTCGCTGCCGACCAGTAGGATTCAAGACGATGGCGGGAGGGAAATGAGCTATCCGCAGAGACTAACGTCACATAGAAAGGAAAGGCACGTCGGGGGGTTTTTCACCCGGGGAAGGGTCGGAGTAGCGGACGGATGGAGTAATCAAAAGTCCACTCCATCTGATACCCTGGACCAGATAGAAGGAACCTTACCATCAAGCGCGTAGGAGACGGTAAGTGGAATCACTTCTTGAACAATGGTTTAGACGCCAGATGCCGTGGGCCGCCGGGGTCTTAGAATCGGCGTGAAGCCGGAGAGACTGTGAGAAGTTTCCGGCGGTGGGGAAGGGTGATCTTCTGTTAGTACTAGCGTGCAAAGGACAGGGGGGAGGGCCGTTGACGGGGGGGCGCTACCGTGCAACTGGCAAATGAACTAAAGCCCACGTCGAATCTACTCTTCAGAAGAAAAAATGAAATAGTGTACCACAAGACGATTAGGGGTTCGAGGAGAAGGCGTGTGTTTGAAACGGTATTCAAAGATGGTAGGTCTGGGTAGAATCGAGAGGTCGCGGACTAACTCTGATTCTCGGAGAGCACTTCGGGCCTATATTTGGGCCACAACGAGTGTTTGTGTGACAGCAGAAGAAGGTTCAAACGGGCCCGCCCGATTTCGGACCTGCGACAGGTCACTGATGCCACTCGAAACCTGTTAGAAGGGGGGATAAAGTATTCAACAAGGGTGTCTCTCAAGAGACTAGTAAGGTCATAGCTGGGTCAGATCTCTACGAGGCTGGGGCGGAACACCGAGGAAGGAAGAAATGGGAAAGATTAATTTTACCGAATAGAGAGGGGGGAAAATTGCCGGGCCTAATGGTCGTGTGGGAAGACCGACACGTCTCGCGAAATCACGGCGGAATCAGTCCACAGAACATCTTTACCTTGAGCAAACCCGATGAGATATCCAAACCGATGAATAGCTCTAATCAGGGGGGGGCCGGTGATCGGTGGTTCTAATCGCGTATACCCAGAAGTTGAAGGGCGGGGGCTATCAAGAGGGCCGGGCGCGCGATGGCCGGCGACGGAAGGAAATGGAAACCTAGGCAGAGGGGGAACACGAGCATCGGAAATATCTTCAAACTGCAAAGGTCGGATTGTTCAAGGCTAACGACACCATTGGTAAAACCGCGAGAGCTCTAGGGGTACAAGGCTGCGGCGAATTCTGTGGGGTGATTTGAACGGTCAGGGCGTACACAAAAGTTACTCGAATATCTCCAAGTAGCTTCTGTATTCCGCCGGAGATCAAGCGATCTCGGGCTGAACGACGGGAGGAGCTCGTACGAGGGACCACCCTCACCCACGGATGACGTAGGAGAGGGCCGCGGGCCAGAACCTTCGCCCTGAGGAAAAATCTCTTCCTCTAAAACGATGAACTGAACGTACGGACAGGGGAAGATATCATGAGGGAGGAAATGATTCGGGGAATGTGAGGGCCCACTGACGATGCCTCTCTGGGGGGGGGCTTCCCCGTTCCGCGGAGGAAAGTCCTCGTTAAGGGAAACTGAAGACCGAGCTGGATCACTTTATAACGAAGAGAACTCGAGAGATGGAGACGAGTGGACTACACCCCGGAAATTGGGGAGTGCGTAGGCACAAGGGGAAACCCGGGAAAACGATTTCCCTCTGGGGTTAGAAAAGCAAACGCCGGACCTGTTTTTGGCGGGATTCTAGCCTATCGAGTTACTTTTTCTACCCAGTTAGTCGGGTTATGACCCATGGGAAAAAAGTATCACCGTGGTTGAGAAGGTTACGGGCTCAGTCTATAAGTCTCTCTGGTGCATGCCAGGAGGTAGTTCTATTTCCAAAGGCTCTTCTACGTGATCTTGTCGAAGCCGAGTGGAGCCCGCAGATAACTCTAGAGGTCCTATTCCATAAAATCAGACTTAGCCCCCAGGTGGGCTATTCTCGGGGCAGGGAAAAAAGGCGGCATTCGCCGTCCAACATCGCAATCACTCGAATTGAGCGAAAAATGGGGTCGGAAGGGCGATCTCATCTATGACTCATGCTACCTGCGCGCCAAAGGGGGCGGGAGAGAAAAACAGGTACTCATAGATTGTGGCTGGGGGGAGAAGGTTCCAGGCGGAGAGGAATTTAAGTGCGGGACCTACCACGCGTCTATCCACCCATCTTCCGCTGAGTATGTTTTTGGGTCATACATCTCGAAAGCGGTTGTCGACATTTGTTTCCAGCCCACCCAAGCTGAGAATTCATTCTGAAATCGTTGGTGATGCAAAGGCGGTTAAAGATACAGGGAGAAAAGAATCTAGTGAGGCGAGAGAATCCGGAGCAGCGGACTCTCCCCTAAAACCCGTTAACCCGAGGGGCCTCTCCAAAAGAGACTAGCACCATCGGTACGGCAAATCGGGTTCATCGATCATAGGGCAACACATGAGCTGAGGAGAGGTACGCAAAGGATCCGAGCAACGCTCGGAGGGAGGGGACATGAGGGTTTATCCTCACAGGGGGTTTGAGGCTTCATTTCATATTGCACACCAGAGGGGTAAAGCCAGGCGACACCAGCTCCAAAGTATGTAAAAAAATACGATAGGAACACGAGGAGAACAGATTATATGGGGTGACTACTTCTCTCTGACAGGGGTCGGGGTCCTTGTCCAAAGAGTGGTGGCACCTCTGCAACGACGCGAAAAAATTGCGGGAAGGTCAAAGACGAATAAGAGAGCTAAAGGTGGGAGCCTATCTCCTTGGGGCGATCGGGGAATACCTTGTCAAGGTTCAGTAACAAATGGGGCTGGGAGCGGGTTCAGCCGGTGTTGGGCGAGGTGTGAGTCCTGACCGTAGCTAGGGCAGAAAAAGACGATTCGACCGCGGATCACCAACGAGGTTACTACGTGGCGAAGGGGAGTCAAAGGTCATAGGGGAAAAACAAGGGAGGGCGCGTCGGGCAAAAGGACCCCGTACAACTACAGTCATAGAGGACGATTGGGGGAGAGGTTACAAAGAGGCAAAAGGGGTGACCTCGGAAAGGGGTTCGGCGCCAAGGAGCCAAGCCCAAGTCAAGTACCGGGGGGTCTGCCGATCGGGCGCGAGGGAGGAAAAGGAGGGATCACGATGCCGAAAGGATTGTGGACAAGGGCTGTCCCTAACGAGAGATGCGAGGGAGGGACGAAATGGCAGAGGTCAAGAAGGGCACAGCGGGGGCTTTAAACGGGGTGGATGCAAGCGGCCGGCCGAGTCAGGAAGTTCGTGCGGGAAGAACCAAACTGTAAAAAGGAGGAAAGCGAAACTAAAGGAAACTAGAAAGGAGCTACCTAAGTGACCACTCTACGACATGGGAGCGATTGGCGAGTGTCCGCGAGGCAGTGCTCGTGGGAATGGGCAGACAGAGCGAACGGGTTTATAAAGAGAAAGCAGTTCGCAAGAACGGGCAGGGGCGGGTTACTGAGGGAAAGTAAGGATCATAAGATCCGCGTCACGAGGGGGAAGGGCGGGAGAGATGGACTACGTCCATGGCCAGGTGGGGGGGGGGGGGGGGGGGGTGGTGGGGGGGGGGGGGGGCTTGGTGGGATGGACTAGGCGATTAAGTTCGGCGACTCTAGCGATACACGACGAAAACCGGAAGGATGAAACTCTTGAAATAAGAGGAAGATTCCAGTAATTTGAGAAAGAGGACTCTATCGAGGGAAAAAAGTCACTCATGGTTCCCATAAACTCGTTGAAGGGGAGAAGAGGGAGAGCGTGTGGTTAACCGTCCTGGGGAAAAAACGTACCTTTGTGTCGAGAACAGCTAAGAATCAGAGTGGTACTTTTGGAAGGAGGGCCTCTACTATCATCTTTTGGGCGTTGTTTATGGACTAAAGGGCGACCGCGTACTTCCCAGGAAAGAGATCGAGGACTCGCGACTTGGGGACCGATGGTGAGTCGATACCGCTTTAGGGTCATTCCCCTGCCTACACCTCAGAGAGTTCCTCCAGGACGTACGCTAAGATGGGAAAACCCCAAGTACAATTTCAGAGAACAAGGGGATGGCGAGGAGGTGAATGGGGTAAGACGAGAGGATCGTCCTTCGTGTGCAACTACGGGCTGGCTGGGGCAAAGGAGAGGCCTGGGAGAAGCCCAGGCCGATTGGATCAAAAAAAACGGGGGGCAAGCATGTTCACTCAGTCTAAAACGTGAAGGACCTTCGGCCCTCTGAGGAGTCTCAGGGGCGCTGCGGAATAAGAGTTTGAGGAGGGTAAACTATTGGTGAGGCGTGGAGTACTTACAGCACGAGCTGCTAGTAAAGGGCCAAATCGCACGATAAGTCCAGGGCAACGTCCAAATTTCCCAATCCTCTTCCTCCGGGAAAGGAAAAGTAGCGGGGAAACAATCGTCGCGATCTGTATGTGGTAGAGGAGTCGAGCAAGACAAAAAAAGAATTGAGTCCTGAATCACTTAGTAGGGCGACAAGTGAAAGGTGATGCCGTGTCGCCAAAGAGTGGAGATCGGGACGGAAGGGGGAATCGAAGCGACCGAGGGGGGGGGAGAAAAAGTTCTCGAGAGGCGTAAACCTTGAGGTGGTGAGCGAAGTCAAGTTAAAAGAAAAACGAAAATAACGATCACCGTGCGTCATCGATAGAAAAAAAGAACAAAAAGGGAGAGGAAATAGAGGGACGGGGTCGGGCCTTTCGTGGGGCGGTAGCAACCGACTCTTCTCTCACAGTCACAGGAAGACTAAAACGCCTTGTCATCGAGACGCGGGAGGGAGACTTCAAAGAATGGCCACATCCTTGCGGGACGGCATTCTAAAGACCCACGACTGTTTAGGGACAGGGGGAAGAGGACATGAACGGTGGGAGTCTCACAAGAGAAAGTCAAGGGTACGGGTCTGATATCTGCTGGAGGAGGGGAAGAGCTTTGGGGGAAAGATCCGTGTAACACCTGAAGCCGAGTAAGTTTTGAAAGAACAGGGACGTTGGCCTGGGACTGGAGAATTGGATAGGTTTGTCAAATTGGTTAGTATATGGCTTCCCGGGAAAAATCCCTAAAAAAAAGCCGGGGTCGAACAACAAACACAACTGATCAACCTCGTCAATCCTTAGGAAAAAGGAGGATATCTGGTTATTCACCGGGCTTCTGAGGACGCGGCCAAGAGTTGAACTCTGCAAAAAAGATACCCAGAAAGATAAAAAAAGGAACGCGAGTCAGGATTGGTTCTACTGTCCTAAAAACGCTCCTTCAGGCGTAGGACCAGAGGACGAGCTTCTTGCCGCCAAAGAATGTCAGCGAGTGTGCATTCTGAAAGGAACTGGGGACAATCTCTGATCTTTACTACGGTCATAGTGGGGGAGGGTCTAGGGGGCTAGGTCAGGCAGGAAAGAATCCGCCCAGGTCCGCAATCAAAATTCAGAGCAGGTCCCAGATACTATGAATGAGACGATGTAGGAATAGAAACAGCCAGGTCAGCGTCTCGGGGTCAAAAAACCACGAAACGTAGGGGGGGAACGCACAGGGAATGAGAAAAAACCCTGTCGAGAGGCCACTATGTCCTGATGACCCGGCGGGGGACCTCGACTCGTCGGGGAGAGAGGGATAGGGCAGCACGTAGGAACGTTCCAGCGCGATTAGAGGATTCGAAGAAAAGGTCCGGGGCCGACTGACCATCCGGGCCTAGTCATCCTTACGGCGAGGATAGGTCGCCGACAGAGAAGCGAACGAATGTGTCGTCGACAAAAAGAAGGTAACGAAATAGGCCCTCTCTGGAAACCGGGCCTGGGCACCCGGTAAAAGCGGGGGGAGAGGGACCCCAAAAAACGCTTCCGGAACGACTCCAGATTGAGTCTAGAGATAGATTTACTGGGACCCCAGGGCGGCGTGGGGCGGTACCAGACTAAGCCACATAGGTTGCGAGTTTTAAAAGTATCGATAATCAAATGTAAGTCGCTTTTGCGAAGGGGCTCTGAGTCCGCGAAGGACTGGAAGAGAGAGCCTGGCCTGGAGCTTGGGGTCAAGAAATGTAAGAAGAAATAGGCGAGATCCACGCCCGGATCCATCATCAACGTGAAAAAGACCCAGGAAGAAAAGAAATCTGCTGTGGGCCGCCGGTTTGCACGAAAGAGGGTTGTCTTCAAATTCGAGGGCCCATAGTCACTCTACAGGGTTGATACGGAAAAGGGGGGGAGTGTCAACCGGGAGGTCACCTCGCAATCTGGTATTAGAAGGCTATTCTCGCGAGCCTCGGTCAAAAACATTTACGAGAGGGAAAAAGGGGGGGGAGTTTACACGTTGGCGCCGAACAGCGACTGACTGGGTGAGGGGAGGGTGTACCGAACACGTCGTCGGCCAAACCATTCAAGATGTAAAGTAACGGGGATGGACAAGAAGGGCGAGGGGGCCTCGTTGTCGACATTGGGGGGTCCCTAAAAGAGTAAGCGTCTTCGAGACGTATAAGCGCATTGGGGAAGGAGATAACGCGTCTGGGGGTCAGATCCGGTCCGATTAAAAATAAAACTAAAAGACAAACTTCATGTAACCAGAGGGTTCAACCTGAGGAAAGAGGAAACCTAGTTCTCTCAGCTCTCTGCCAACTTCAGAAAGAAAGCCTCAGTCTACTATCAGGCACTCAAAGAGTGCCGACTCGTGTTGTCCGAGGGTGCTCTTCGTTGCAATTTCCCGGGAGGTACAATCGACAACTATCCGACATCAGCCGTCACATACCCCATAGAGGTGAAACAAAAACTTATTAAAAAAAGATATAAATTGTGTTTCTGGCTGATTCTAGACATTTTTGAGAGCACTATGGTACCATCTCGGGGTGTTGAAAAGCAAGAAATAAGACACTGTAGCAACACGATTAGAACGCGATCCGAGCGCTCAGTCTCTTGTGGTTGAAACTTGAGAGAAGTTTCTAGGGGTGTTAAGGAGGTGGTATAGTGATGGTTTTGGGGGGGAATTATTGGTTTTTGTGATTAAGGGTGTTTTGTTGTTTTGGTATATGTTTGGGTGGGTTTTTTGGTGTTTTTACAGGGTGGGGGGGGGGAAGGCAAGAAACTGGGGCCGGTTTAAGTACCCTAGTAAGAAGACGGGGTGACGGATTTTTCAGCAAGGGGGGGGAATGGTGCTCGGATTTACTAACCGGAGCGCAAAAACCAAAAAATTGCCCTGGGGAGGAAAACTGAAAACAAGAGGTGTACTACGCGTCAGAGACTGCGTAAAGGGGAAACCGGTAGGAACGCTTGAAGAGTTCATTCCCTTCAACGACCAGAGCTAGACAAACTAGGGGTTGGCGGCGAGCGAACCAGTCATCTAAGACATGAGAAGTGGAGGGGAGTCACAACGCAACAAGGCTTCATGAATCCTTTCGGAAAGGCTTCGAAGGTCGCAGTCGGAAACAGACAGAGCTCTCAAAGTACTGGGTGCCGAGAAAACGTCGATTAGGGGACGAAAAAAAGGGAAGAACTAATTCGAGAGAACAAAAACCTCCTGAAAAATCGGGGAAAGTTTGCGCAAGGTGCTGTAGTTTAGGGGGAAAAACGCGAGTTGAGGGCCACACAAAAGATTCGACAAATCTCCCGGAGCTCGTAGGGGTCAAAAAAAAATCGAAGGAGCCAAACTCGGGGGCAAACTAAAAGATGTAGAGAGGAGTCGCATGTCAAAACGGGACAAAAAGAAAAGTTGGATTCTGTCCTGGGCAGCACCCAGAACGCACTGTTTCGAAGAAAGGGAGGGCGATCGTCCAACCTCGCCCCTAGAAAAGAAGAGGGAGGGTTCTAATACAGAATCAAATCAGGGTTTGCATTGAGTGGTCCACGCGGGGGTCCCTTCTGTGTGAAGATCGACTCTTGGGCATCCGCGGCGGTCGGGAAGAGAAGACTTATCAAGATAGGAAAGGAAATGATTACAAGAGCGCTGGAGAGCCCATGGGATCGGAATCCCTAAAGGGTAATTTCCTCGAATGCTGCCCGGAAAACGAAGGGGGGGAACGCGACGCGCTCAGCTGTGCCCTGAAGGAAAAAAGGAACAAATCGGGTGTTTCGGCCAGATCGAAAAGGAGAGGTCTTGTGTTCTTGAAGGTAAAACTTTCAGCGTGTGGGCTTTACTCGAGAACTACGACAGACAGTCCTGTTCAGAATATACTCTCGGGGAAAGAGCCCGCAGCGAATGGGAGAGGGAAAAGAGGGACCTGCTGTGAGGTGTAAAGGAAACGCGAGAAGAAAATTAAAATCCGACTATGGCAAATAGATCTCGGCGACCAAAACCCCAAACCCGCCCGGCAATGTGAGAGCCAATGGAAGCCATGCTAAGATGAGGCATGGGAGAAAGCATCTTGCGCGACGGCGGTTCCTAACAAGAAGGCGCAAGGTTCCACCCGGCCTGGCGGGACTCGGAAAAGGATTGTGCCGATGCACCCGCGAAGCATTTCTCTTACGCACGTCGACCCTCGACAAAGCTTCCCGCTTAACGCGAGTCGTGACGGATGCGATGTTGCATAAACGGAGCGGAGTTACTTATCAATCCGAAAGGAGATCTCTGGGAATACCGAAATTCGGCCCGGGCAAACGGACATGTTCAGGAGCGAAAACTGGAAAAAAGCGCAGGCATGGCAGGACGGGTGTGTTTAAGAAATGTCACCTCATCGATATATGAAAGGAGCCAGACCCGAATCAAGGAGGCCATCCCTTAATCAAATGAGGCAGTTCTCAAAGTGAACCGGAGGCCGAAGTGGGGAATCGTTCGAATCGGCGTTCCAGACAAGGAAAGGGGGAAAGGCTAAAAAAATAAGGCTCAAGATCAAAAAGAAAAAGATACCTCGTGGCGACAAGGGTCAGAAGGGGGGTGGAGTCGCGTGAAGAGGGGGAATCACCGGCACCCAGAACGCCACAGCACCTCGGAAAAGAACAAAAGAGACTCAACAAACAACTTAGGGATGAACAGAAAAGAGAAAGGATGGGTGTCGAACGTGATAAGTTTGTCCGTTTATGCCGACTCTTCGAGACACAATTCACAGTTACAGGACTCAATCGAAAAGGGGGAAGCCGCCTTGTCCGCCACGAGTTCGAGATGGTACGCCAAACAGGGGGAGCCCTATCGACTCGAGCGGGGAAAAAAGTCAGAGAACGGAGGCCACAAGCGGGAAGAAGGACTCATCTGGGTGTTTAGTGAGACTCTTACAATTGTACGCGGGCTATCGGGCAGTCGAAGCTTTGAAGTCCGTGAACCGAAAAGGAAGGTCCGAAGAGAGGGGAAAGCGTTGCCAGAAAAGGGACGGGCGGGCAAGAATCAGGGGGCAAGGATTCACCTTTGATCGCGTCCGGGGACGGCTCCGTAGATCCTGGAGGGCTAACCGCGGCATCAAGGGAGCCAGGCAAGGTCAACCGCACAGGTGATCTGCGACAAAAAGGCGGGAGACATAGGAGGAGAGGCCCCTGGGGAGGGGAAACAAAGCGGAAACTCTCTAAAGCCAGGGGGAAAAGAAGGGAGAACCGCTCCTAACTCAGGAAACAAAAGGCCGAGAAGAAGATTCTGAAGAAACACTTTCAGGACAGCTTTGGCAAGTGTCAGAGACAAGAATTTTACGTGTGGGAAGAACGCGAGAGTAGCGGGATGAAATATGGCGTGGAAGAAGAGGGACGAGTAGGGGGTTCCAAAGGCTGACAAGACCGGTTTCCTCGAAATTCCCCTTTGATTCCCGATCCGTCTTTCAGAGAAGCTGGGCTTACTGACGAGCGCTCGAAAAAACAACAAACATCGGACAGAAACTCCCCACTCTCGGTTTACGCGCACGACCGTCTCCCAAAAAAAAGGAAGCTTATTCGAGAATTTCCCTTTGGACCAGGATTGAAACCCGCGCGAGCAGGCAGGATCGGGATCTTTAATCACGAGAGAATGGGGGAGCCTAAGAGGAGGAAAGGACTTCTACCTTCAGGCTGTCAGGAGACGGTCCTCGACCTCTGATCGGAGCCCATTGAAAAAGGGAGACGTAGATCTTTAGAGAGCAGAGACGCGGAGAGCTGACTGATAGGAAAAACACAGGGAGAGTCTTCACCATCTCGGAACCTCCCTTGACACCGAGTAATAGGGTCGGGGGGGACCTGAGCCCCGCACGGAATCTACAGGGATAAAGATTCCAGGGGAGGTTACGAGAGGGGACTGTTCGAGAAGCCTTTCTCTTTCTTTTGTTATGAATAATACGAAAAACACCTTGATTTCGTAAGGGTTGTAATGGGAGAGGATTAGAGGATCCAAGAGGGGGTGCTACTTATAGGAGAGTATACTCTCTGCTCGCTCAAGACGGGAAGTTCGTGGGGTCAGGTCGATCCCACTAAACAGGAAGAATTAAGACCAGTTCATAACTGAGTGAGGATCAACTGTGTGAGTCATTCAGGTCTTCGGTAGCGGAAAGAGAGATTAGAAACGGACCTTAATTGTAAAGGGCTCAGCGATGAGAACTGCGACAGTGAAAGATTGCGGGGCGAGAAAAATAGGAAGGACGTGGGGGGGGCTGGTGGCAGAATGGACGAAGTACTAAAACTGCACTATAAGTCTGGGGGGACTAATCACTAGCTTCAAAAAATAGTCCGTTAAAGACCTGTATGCGGGAATACATACTCTCGCCGGGGGGAGGGAAAGTTGTGGGAAACAGTCCATCGGAGACCTTAACGTAGTCACAAAACACATCGTTGTATTCCCGGAGAAGAGCCAGGTCGAAACTCTTAGTCGTTCGGCGAAAAAGGCACGAGTATCAAATCCAGCGCCCTTCAAAAAATGCCTTGACACGCGAGCACCCCCTTCAAAAAAAAGTCTGGGAGACCAGTTCCTCTCAGAAATGACCTTCACAATATCTTCGGAGTGCGAACAAAGAGAGACTCTCTTATCGATTGCGATAGAGGGGGGAATCCTCAAAGGTGGAGATTCCCTTGCAGAGGTGAACACAAAGATAACAAATCACGGCCAGACAAAAAAGAAGGGAGAAAGCTCAAATACCCAATATATCTTCCCAACACCTTATGAAGGAAAAAAGAGGTGGAAGGGCTGGCGCCTGGTGGAAAGGGGGAACAAATTGGGACCAGAGGTGGCACGAACGAAAGAAGCTTTTCGTATCAAAAAGATTGTTACTCTCTCCTAGATGCCTCGGAGCGGGGGTGCGCCTTGCGAATCTTGGGCGACTGAGAAAAGAAGTGCGGTTTCACCACATTGGTGCGTTTTGAGCAAAGAACTGGTTTCATGGGTAGGAAAGAGGTGGGGGGGGAATCCATTATCAGCAGAGACTCCCCATACGGAAGATTTCACCGCTCCTGGATAACAAAAGAGTTTTACACTCAAGATAAAAGGAAGCGCGTCTGCTGGGAACAAACAGGGAAATCGGGACTGCTTCTGGACTAAAACTTCCACACGGAAAGATTGGTGGGTCTTCTACAGACGTCAGACGTTTATGTTCAAAGAAAACCGGAGTCCTGAAAAAAACCCCGAACCGCCCAAAACCCGGATCGTCTCGAGAAGAGGCCACTCGAGGTCGCAGTCGCACTAGCGTGAGGAAAAACGAGAAAGTACTGTTTGCAAAAAAAGGACTAGAAAATGTTCGGCGCGAATGGCCAAAACTTCGTCTGGGTCACCTGCCGAAGACGAGGGAAGAAAGGGTGATCAAGGTTCTTATTCAGGGGGAGGGGATCGGGGGACATCTATGCGTGGCGACACAACGAAAAGGGGGCTTCGAGACCTCTATAGCGAGTCCTCAGGAGTACCTCGAAAAACGGACTTGGACCACCCGCGTACGGATTGAGAAAGAGGGTCCGCTCAGCTGAGGCGGCGAATCACCACTAGGGTCCTTGTAAAGGGGAATCACCAAGCCGACTTGTAGACGAAAAAACGCTCGTGATGAGAAAGACAAAAAAAAGTGCCGCGGTGAATGCGAAAAGGAGGGGAGGGGTCCCACGGGGAGAAGACTGTTCCATTTAACCAACACGCGTTAAAAGGGAATGGGTGGTGCCGTACCTAAAGGGGAACTTTGGTCAGATAGAGGCGAGCCCTCTTTCTGTCGGCTACCCAGACAAAAAGGCCCGTCAAGGGATGACCGGGAGGGAGAGAAAGGTCTAGGCCGTCGACAGGGGAATGCTACAAAGAGAATAGAGAGGGGGAACATCGACTTGCTGCCAGATAAAGAAGGGTTGTGGGGTTTAGGGTGGGGGGGGTGGGGGGGGTGGGGGTGTGGGGTTTTTTGTACGGCTTTTTTTGGGTTTTTGTAGGGGGGGGGGTGGTTGGGAGTGTTGTGTGGGAGTTTGGGGATTGGTGGGGTGGGGGGGTAGGGGGGGGGTTCAGTCAGCCTCTGCGAGGAAGGTCCATTACTCGGGGACATATTCTCGTGGTTCGCTGTGTTGCATGAAGGCTTGCACCACGAGAGGATGGGCGGGGGGGACCAAGACGACAAAAAAGGCGCCGAGGAAGGGTTCATCCACGAGAAAATCATCGTTGGAAGACAGGGAAGTTTAGATCTTGAGCTAGGGGGATTTGAAAACAAAGAAAGCCTCGCGAAAACAGTCGCCTTAAAAAAAAAAACCCCTGCCGTACAGCCAGATCTTGAGTAATTTTGGAAAGGAAATTTGACACTGATCTGAAGAGTGGTGCAGTTGGGCGGCAAGAAAGGAGGAGAGGACTGTCGGACAGACCCCGACTGTCGGCGATGTCTCTGCCTCCCCAGGCTGAGGCGAGAAAATTGGGATCTGTTAAAATTAAAGGGGTCAAGCATTTCAACTAGGGAGAACGCGTCGACCCGATGAAAGGTCGTGATGCGATGATTGCGGTCGCTAGGATGCCGAGGCAATGTCAGAAGGAGCGGCGGTACTTGAGAATATCGAGCGAGGAAAAAGGAAAGAAAGGGGTCACCCGCCCGATCGCAAGAAAGGCCAGGGGGTCTAAAAAAAAATCCTCTGCCATAGGAGGCAATTAATCAAAAAATGAAATCCTAAATAGACACCCTGTACATTCTAGGAAAGAAAAGAAAGGGGAAAAAAAGACAAAAAAAGGAGTACTGAATCACTTCTTAACTTTCGACAGCAGGGGGGAACATCCTGGAGGAAGTTTCGTCCGGTGAGTTCCGGCGGGCCGCCGGAAAGGTCCTTGTGGACCTCGTGGCGAAAAGCGGAGAGAGAGATCCCTGAAAGGGGGGTGAGCGAAGAGTACTGTAGCAAACGAAAAGACACCAAGGAAATCGAAACC
>Ga0179593_1606892_pt1 | contig 16902 bp, 19 predicted proteins | sample CZODoug2_1_08_16_FD_185931 | JGI IMG/M metagenome (GOLD analysis project Ga0179593, IMG submission 185931) | Vadose zone soil fungal communities from Angelo Coast Range Reserve, California, USA - CZODoug2_1_08_16fungal (PacBio error correction) | ecosystem: Environmental > Terrestrial > Soil >...
GCCAATGCGCTGTCATTAAGACAGCTTAAGTTGGTAAAAAAAAATGAATGGGCAACGGAGGAAGGAAGAAAGGAATGTTTTTGGGGGAAGAAAAAGGAGAAATCATGGAACCCGATTCAGAAGAACCACATATAGACAAAATTGTTGTTGGAAAGAGGGAGAAAAACTAGGAGCTTGCCGAAGTCATTTTGGGAGTAGGAAGACGAGGATGAGGTCCTAAAGGGCCTCCGTTTCCGTGGTGATAACGATTTGGATTAACGCTCGTAAGCGGAGGAAGTTGGGGGGAGGCTGTGGGGGGGGGGGTCCCGGAATGAATGGGGGTCAGATCACGTTGTCGGTCATGGTGGAGACCTGTTGATAGCGCCGGTCGTTCGAGGGAGGAGAGGAGGGAAAGGAAAGGTACAAAACGTGAGCGGGGAGGGCTGTGGGACTGGTCAGTCGCAACACGGTCGCCGCGCACTGGCGAAAGAGGGGTTGAACATTTCGGCGTAAAGGGGAAAACCAGAAACTCATAAATGAAGCGGTTGTGGAATGATTCACGAGCTCCCTCGGGCTTCAAAGAGGCGCCGGGCACCGGGGGCAGCTGGAAAGCGGGGAATCCCGAAGGGAGGAAATAAGGAGCCGACTCTTGCATAACTCCGCGGGGCTCCGACCGAAAGTCAGACAAGCGGTTAGCCGCGCCTGAGGAAGTTCGGCGAATTGTAAAAGCGAAGGGAGAGGTTTGGAAGAGCCGAGGCAAGTGACGTCCTTTGTTAGGGGAGGAGAAGAGAACACTAAACCCTGAAGGAACGGAATTAAGAGGGAGAGGCGCCGACATTCGCTTCTCTGCGATGGGGAAGCACCTGTCGCGGTTTTGTTCGGAGATAAGAGAAAAAAACAAATGGCGGGGGAAGAGAGGAAGTTTAGGGTCTCATCAGCGTCCATCTGGCACCGAATCCTCGGTGGCCGCGGGGAAAAGGGGCGGAGTAAGATGAGGTAGGGGGGGAACGGGCTGCTTTGCGACTCTTGACCCGCAGTCGATCGGTGGTCGGGACGGGAAAAGTCGTCAGAAGGGTCTATCGGAGAGGAAGGCACTGGGAGGGGAAAGGCAATACTTTACGGGAGCATCACTGGCCCGCTGTTGTGAGCGAAAGTGGTGATAGTGGGGCCGAGCGAGAAGAGGGGGGATCGGAACCGTGAAGCGAAGCGTGGTGGGTAAGTACATATCAAGTGCGCTGCCATGAGGGATAGGGAACTGGGGGAGATGGAAGAATGCGCTGACCGTCCCTAGCTGTGTGAATCAACTGTCTGGAACCGAAAGAAATAGGACGTTTCGGCGGGAGTTAAGCAATCGGAATTTCGCCGGTATTGCGACCTTCGGCAAGAAACACCCGCAGAATCTCTCACAAGACAAAGAGGAGGGACAGTCAAACAAAATTTCTCGAGAGAATCGCAGTGAGACCAAATACTTTGTCAATTCCTATTACCAAACTCGAAAGATGTGCGCCAGAGATCATAAAAAGGCAAAAGTTAAAAGGGAAGTTGACCTCTTGAAGGGCGATCGAGAAAGATCCTTCATTTGTACTGTGGGGACCATGTCCTACTGTTTGAGAGGGGAGAGAATGGGGAAGACCTGAGAACAAGAAGAACTCTCTTCGAAAGGGAGAGATCTAGGGCGGGGGCTTACCGCTCCAATGCCTCTGACCGTAGAAAAGAGAAGGAGGAAGCGAAAGGCCAAAGAGAGCGTAGGGGGGAGCGGCGAGCAAGGAGGATGTCAATGGGGAAAAAGTTACTGAAGGAGGGGGCACTTAGACTTCTCCCCGATGCGTCACCTATACCAGAATGAAAGGAACAGGCGGCATGGGGAGCTGGGCCATGCGGGGGTGAAAAAAAAAAGAGAAAAAAAAGACGAAATAGAGAAGACGGAAGGAAAATGCTGGATCTCCGCGTCGAGACAAACGAATGTGAGCCCGGTCAGAGGGACAGCGAGTCCGTGGGGGGATCTATGTTGGAGGTTGAATGGGCAAGGCAAAGAAAGAAATACGGGCGGGGCTCCTGAGACGGAGAGGAGAGTCTGATCATATGAAATCGAGTGCTCGTCCCTGTTTCCGGAGATAAGGGCCTCAACCTGCGCATTTCGGCACCATGGGCAGGAAAGAGACTGGGCCAAGACCATCGGCGATGAAAACGAGTTCTGGGGGAAAAAGGAGGAGGGGGACCCCGCTGGAGAGGCGAACCGGCCTCTGTTCTGAGGAGAGGAGACCTATGCTTCGTGGCAGAATCCGCAGGGGGGAAAGGGCGGAACGCAGGGGGAGAGGCGGGGAATAAGAAGAAAGGGCAAACGAGCTGGGAGACCGTGCATGGGAGGGAGGATGGGATATACCGGCGTCCTGCACTCGGGGGCGCTTCATCGGAACCTCATTCCAGCACGGCGCTCTGTGCAAGACTTCCGGCCAGAGGGGGATTTGGGAAAAATAATGATGTGCCTGGTAGGCGGAACCGCCGAAGAGCATTAATGAGGGCGGCCCACGAAGGAAAAGAGAACAATCTCGAGAACAAAACGAGAGAGGAACAGGAGTATCCTCTATTTACTGGAGATACAATAGATCGAGGGAGGCGTTTAAAACATAAAAAGGCCCAGATCAAAAGAAAACCCGAAAAAGGGGGCCGGAATGTGCCACAAGAAACGAACTGCCAGCCCAGGGAGAAAAGTTCGCGATGAAGGCGGTGAAGCGCCGCGCCGAAAAAATCCAATGCAGAACCAGGACATCGTTGGTCTGCGAGAACCATGCCTCGAACAAAGGATCAGGGGGGAAACGGGGCAGGATTGGAGCAAACAACAGAGGGCCTGCACAGGAGCCGACGCTAATAACAACGCTGAACGTCGGAAAGGACGATGTCTCCATAGGGGTAATACTTAAACTGGCATCGAAAGGGGAAAGGGTAAAAACTCGCCCTGTAGCAATAAAATACCATGGAAAGCCAAGAACCACCAGAAGAAAAAAAAACCAATCTATCTGAAACTGCTCCACCTTATCCTGCATAAGGGAGAAGATTCACCCTTTGAGATATGTCTAGAAAAAAAACAAGGATTCTCCACATAGATCCGGAAGAGAAGAGGACGTCCTGAACGGCTAAACCTTCTTGGAGGACAGCGCGCGCGGACATACATGTTTGGATCCTCTCAAGTTCACAGGGGAGAAGATTGGGAAAACGGAAGGCACAAGACTATCCGCGGAACGGAAATGCCAAAACTTTATTGAAGGAGCGTTGCCATCAGCAGTAGGAAACGAGGGAAACGAGGCGGAGAAAAAATTGCCTCCGACGTGGAAGGCACGCCCTAGAGAAGACCTCTACTTTGCTACGCTGACGATGTAGGCGATACTGAGGAGAGGAAGGCGCCCTTCTCGAAAGGGTGGCTCGCGTCGTGTTCAAAAATTCGCTTAAGTTCGCAGAGAAAGAGGAAACTTCCGTCGAGGCGGTGTCCCATGTACTCCAACGCAAAGGGAGTTACTTACCCCTTATACTACTAGTGGAGAGCGCGCCAACTTACTTGTGGAAAGGCTTCCTTATACTTTCTGCGGAAACGGGGTCGAAAGCTAGAAAAAAGAGAAGATGATGGGTTCTGGGTATCGTCGCTGATTCGGGGAGAAACGCTTCGGAGGGAAAAGAATCTATGTTTGCTGAGGGGGGGCTTATCGACTGGTTTCCAGCGTGCGATGCTAGAAAGGGTGGCAGGTCGGCAAAAGCCATGTCGCATGTGCTAACTAAAGGATTATTACACGCAGAGTCCCTAAGCTAAGACGAGACAGGGATGGGGAACTCTCCGGGGTCGCTCAGTGCATTATCCACGAACCGGTCGAGCAGCCTTGAGTATGCGCCCTGCAACGCACAAAGGGAAGGGGTAGACGAAACGAGATAAACCCAAATCCATCTCAAGAAGAAGGGCCGAGGACCACCACCTCATCAGACATTCCAAGTTTTGACCTTCTTTTCTGCTCAGGAGGGGGAAGAAAGCGGACCGAAAGCGAGCAAACAACCCGAGTGGGGTAAGAAAGAGAATCCAAGTATCGCTCTGCGGAAGACAAGTCTCACACACCGCGTTACCAAACATAGGGGGGAGAAGAAAAGGGAAATTTGCCGATCTCTTACCACAAAAAAGAGATGGGTATGCCGAGGGGGGAAATGCAAAGACCCGAGAGGAAAAAAAGCCCCTATTGACCTCGGGATTTGAGGAAAACAAGCGAAATCCCCTGGGAACTTGGATCAGAGTAGACTCTAATGTACTGAAGACCGTTCTATGAAAAAAGTACGTTCGTCAGGGGTTAGTTTTGAGAAGCAGAACGAACAGCAAAATAGAAATCCATAGCCCGATGTATAGAAGGGACACGAGGGTCCGAGGCGTACAACGGGAATGAACTCACGTCAAATTCGCAGGGGGGGGGGAGCGAAACGCGATTGCTGTTATGGCGCCTCTGATTGGGGGAGGGAGGGAGAGGCGCTCGGAAGTCACGCACATCGTATGTACCCTGCTTCCCAAGAGAGAAAAAGGCCGCGTCAGGTTGAAGGAGGGAAAGGAACTGAAAGTTTTAGGCTAATGTGCCCACCTCACGGGAAAAAGTCCCAGCTTTGATGGCAATAGTATACGGAGACTGTCGGGGTGCACTTCGAACCCTAGACCGACCTCAATGAAAAACGCCAACACCACGGCGAGCAAGGGAAAGAGAATGGGGGGCCGAGCCGATGCCTCGGCAAGCCACTAAAAAAAGTCGAAGATCAAAGAAGCTAAAGTGACCCGGGAAAAACCTTAAAGGTCGTGCAAATCAAGCGCAAAAAAATGAGTCGCCAAGGGAGAGATATGCCCGATTCACTATCCTTGGCCAACGAATTTCATCCAGATGCACGATGCACGGAGACGATTGACAGCGAAGTTAGATGAATCCCGCAAAAAGATCTCTGCTGGGCGAGGCAAAAACGTTACCGGAAGGGCTCGTGTCTGCCGTTGTGAGTCTTAATGATCGGGGAATCCTACCTGGGAGAGTCAAAAAGACCGGCAAACGGCTTTCAGGAAAAAGGGCACACGCATTCCAGTAATTGGTAGAGATCACGGGGGGGAATGAAGGGATGAATCGCCATCTGGAGTGAGTAGAAAGGCCGGGTAGTGATGAGCGGTGGAGGATCTCAGTTCTTAAAAACAGGGGCTCAAGATGAGTGGCACCAAAGGTGGGGAGTAAGCCGGAAAGGGAGGGGGTCTGCCGAGGTAAGAGGTGGCTTGGGATTCAGATCAAAGCTTCATACCACACCGAGGGAACGAGGGAGCGGCTATGAACCAAACGACGAGGAAACCAAAGCGGTCAAGTCAACGAAGCTGATGACCGCAGAGGACTTCGGAAGCGTTTGGGCAGGACAACCCGCACTGGATTGGGAACCAAAAAGGAGTTTTCGGAACGGCCTAAACAAGGGAAAGCAATATACATCCCGAAAAGGGAAAAGGGGGGGGCGGGTGTAAGGCCGGGAAATCCCAGATCACGGACAAAACGGCCATTCTAATGGGCAAATCACGGCCCTGGTGGGGTTTTTCTTCAACGGGCTGTGGAAGAAGGGGGACGAGCGTAATAAAGCAAAAGGAGAAAGCCAAACGAAAGGGGTCCTTACCAAGATATCCGCGTGCCGATGGTATGGCCGACGTGTTGCCTTGGAAGAGGATAACGGGGGGGCTCAAGAGACCGGAAGAGGGGGGGAATGATAGGTCAATAGCAGGGGCCCTTTGTGGGGTAGTGCATAGATCCGATCAAAAAACCATGCGCGCTCTGTGCTCTTAATCTACAGAATTGCAGGGGAAGGAAAGGGAGCAAACTGAGCAAGAGAAAAGTCAAGAGCGCAAGAAATACCTAAAAAAAAAACATAGGGTAGGAGGTACAAAGGCAGAATCCACGTCGTTTCCAGCGAGACCGTCTCAAACGCCACGTATCATATTGGAAAAGGGAGGGGCACTTCTCGAACTTCCGGCAGAAGAGAGGCGGGCTCGCCTGGAGTGAAAGGTCACGACAATGACGTAATCTTACCAGAATTAGGCCCAAATTGGAGAGAAACGGAATTATGGGGAATACAAAAAAAACAACCCAATGCCCAGCCAAGAGGGAGGGGGGGGCAGGGGGGTTTAAATAAGGGGACTGATCTGTACGGGTCATAGGTGTGCGTCACAAGGATCCGTTTGCCGATAGGAAGGTGTAACTTTGATAAAAGAGAAGTGAATCTGTTTCGGGAGTGTCCTTCGTATTAGGCGTTCTAGAAGAGAAAAGGCCAGGAAAAGGGGGGCATCTTGGGTGAAGGATCAAGGCATCGCCCAACGGGGCGTGGGTTGTGGGGGGGTTCCGGTAAGGGGCCTGTGAGGGGACATGCCAGGTCAAGAAAAACTAAGAAGAGCATGTCACAGGATAAGGAGAGGAGGAAATCCACAGAGACTCTCAATTAGGTGAAAGCCCTGCGAGGCCATGGAGCATATCAGGGGAGGGTAGGTCTGTCAGGCTGAGGTTCCTTAAAGGTCATGGGCCTTCTAGTAGAATAGACCGACTTGGGGGCCGTCGCGCTAATGCATTCGGAAAGGCAGGGAATGGGGGAGGTTCGGGAGGGAGGGCAAAAGAGTAAAAAAAGAGGAGAGGGATGGAAGTGTCGGGGGGGGACGAGGATCGATTCGCACTTGACCATGAACTTTCAGGGTTAAGAAGCGTGGTAGGAAGAAGAGCGAGGAGGAAGGTCACATTTCGACAAGGTTCAGGGTCTAAAGCCTTCGGAGGGCGTTAATACTCCTGGCTATTCCAGGCTTGAGGGATCGGGGTATTTGATGAAAGCCGGCGGGGGTGAGGGGTGTTACAGGAGATATCGTTGAGGACACAGAAGCTATCTAAAGGTTCGCCGGGATTCCTCTGGTTCTTCTATTTTTGCGCTTCTGATTTTTTGAGGGGACGCAACGGGATAGTCAAGATCGCGAGCGCACGGGGCACTTTCTGACCTGAGGAGAAAGAGAACATGGAACACTGGAGTTGGTCTTTCAGTCCAAAAGCTTCACTCTATCGTCCTCGCCGGCGGAAGGAGGGAAGAGGGGGGAAAGCTCGAAAAAGATGGTCTAGTAGAGCAATTGAGGCATGGAAGAGGGGAAAATGAGGGGGGGAATCAGTAGGTTCATTATTAAATTCGTCTCACATGGTGGAGCTGAACTCTCTTTATCATCGGTGGACGGAGGAGGGAAAGGCGGAAAGGAAGCTTTTAGGGGGGGGGGTTGGAAATGGGAAGCTCGCTGGTTTGAAGGGAACGTATTGGGGTCAGAATCCCGATCAAAAGCGGGGGGGGAGGGCCTGATTGCATGATGATCCACAACAACAAACGGATATCGGAAAATGATCTCCTTCAATGAAAAAGCAGAAAGCGTTGAAAGGAAAAAAAGGGTTTATATAAAGACAATCACTCGAGGGAGAAGGAAAAAGAAACAATTCCACAAAAATCACGGCGTTGCCCCGCATAAGATCTTACAAAGAGTCCGGGATGCGATATTCTCCAGCGGCACCGGAGAGATACGGAGAAGGAAATTAAAACGAAAACTGCACAGCAAAGGGACGCGGAGAACGATCAACAAAAATCCTGCTCATACTGGCTACCACCTCAGGAAGGGGAAAGAACGGGAAAAAAAGGCCCGAGGCAGAGAAATAAGAACCTGATCAGACTCTGTGCCCGTATGGCTACGGGGGGGAAGAGGGCAGACAAGAATTCCAACGATGTCTGTGGTTGGGGAGCTCAAGAAGCAGACCTTCGCTATGATCGCTCGCTCGAAGGAGGGCGACCATCTCCCAATCTCGATCAAGACCTACGCGCATAAGGGAGTAAATCAGAGTGCGTAACTCGGGGCTGGGGCAAAGACCGTTCCAGGAGGAAGCCCTCGAAGGTGGGACAGAGAGGGAAAGGGCGTACGGCAGATAAGGAGGCACGGGACTTATCGTTCAATGTCATTACGAATCCTCGAGGGGAAAGGGCAGGGGGCACCCGCTCAAGATCGACGAGGACCTGAACCATTCATGCCACAGAGCGCAGTGGGAAAGCAGAAGAGCAAAAAGCAAGGCAAGCGTCTAACTTTTACTCTTTTTAAGGGCCTTAGAACCCGAAACCGGCCATCGTAAGGGATATCCAACCTCGGCAAGAAGTCAAAGGCGCAAGGACACGACTAACCGAACCAGCGAAGAAAATAAATCCTCTGACCTAATAAAAAAGAGTCGCGCATTCAAGCCTCGTGAAAAGAATAGAACAGACCAGAATCTTCATCTGTTGGGAGTTTCCTCATGCGACCTTTAGACAAAGCGCAGTCGAGTGTTTACCTGGAAATCCCCTGCTAAGCACGGGGAAGGGAAAGGCAACAAACAAAACCCTAAGCACCCTTGCCGATGACTTGAGAATTAAAACGACTGGCAAGGGAGGCGACGTGCCTGTCTCGGCGCGACACGGCCGCCCCGAAGGGGGGAAGACCTTAAGAGGCTTAAACCGCTTTACGGTTCAAAGGGAACAAACCTCGACGGCAATCATCTGTAAAGAGGGGTCCCCTACATATACAGAATCGATCAAAGACGTCTCCCCGATCGCTTCAGCCAGATTGGGACTGCCTTGGCTCTATAAGGCCAGGACATCGCCCGATGACAATTGTGGAGGATGTAAGAGATCCTGCGCCACGACCACATAAAGGTCTTACCGAGCAGGATTCTCCCCTTCGCGGCGGCGAAAGTATTCGACATGCAAGAGGGACGGAGACAAGATGAACGAAGAACTGTCGTCGATTAAAAAAGGTGAGCGCTGAACTCAAGCCTGCCGGTGGGGGGAAAGAGACGAAGAAGGGAATGGTGGCCGGAGTCTCTGAAAGACTCTACAGAAGTTGGGGAGAACCTTTGAAGAAGAAGCACATCATCGCTGATCCCAGGGCAGAGAGTTGCAAAATGACTCCGGGGGCAACACATCGGAGAATTGAGTTGGAATCTCGGAGTGCCCAAACCAGAAAGAGACGTGAAGGAGACAAGTTCGCTCAGGCGCAAAACCCGTACCTCCGAAGTAGTCCCAGCAATCAACATCGGGATTCGGGGAGTGAGTGCGTGCGTGGTGTCTAAAGTTAATAGAGAGAGAGAAGGCGGGAAAACAACTGAACCGTGAAAACCAACAAGTTCCTGAAATAGTTACTAGAGGGGGCCTAATGCGGTTGTAAGAGCAGGAGGGTGAAAAAAATTCGCGTCATAAAAAACCTAAACGTAAAGGGTATGGGGCGTACCGTTAAACATGCGCTCTTGCCGTTTTCAAAAAGAAAACACGTGGGGGAGTTGGACAAATCATTTCTCGGGTTTTACGGGAGAACTGAAAGTATGCGCTCAGCGCGTCCTGTTCCATCCAGATACGGAGCTCGCGATCTGACCAATGAGGGGAGGGATCGACGTCGATTCCTGCCGGCGGTTGCCCCTCCTGGTTGGTTTTGAGAGTCGTGCAAGCAAGGAAGGAATACTGAGGCCCACCTACCTCACTATACGCCTGCGAGCAAGACCACAGTGGTGCCATAAGGAAGATCTACCCTTTAAACCGAATATCGTGAATGACAAGAGGGGTAAGAACCTACCCCCCGTAGATTTAATAGTGAAGGGGTCATTGATTCATTACATGGGGAAATCAAAAAATTAATACCGATTACTAAAGCCGAGAGGGGGGTAGACCAGGCAACGACACTTAACCCGAAGACAGACTCACAAGGAGGCAAAGAACTGCTCCTGTAAATTTGTTTGTCACGCAACCTTCTTGGAAGGTCCGGAGAGGGTGTTAACTTCTGGAAGGGACATTCTCAGTTCCTGGGTGAGAATTCGGGGGTGAAAGAAGAAACGAGATAAGCGAGATTATTTGCGAGGATTTTTTACCTTTAGGCGAGCAGAGCTTTGGGAGGGAGGAATGTTTAGAGGGCGCAGGTTGAGGGTGCTCTATCAGATTCTTCGTGCCCCACCAAACTTATCCAGGTGCGGGGGGGGGGGTGGTCATGAGATGAGTTAGATTGAGATCGGCAGCTTTTAGAAGAATTGGACAAGAAAAACAATTAGCGCGTAAGCGTGAAGGACAGGAGTACTCTGTACGAACCGTGGGAAAAAGAGGAAGAGGGGAAAGCGAGGTCACCAACAAAAGCTGCGGCGGCCTGCAGCAGGAGCAGGCGGAACATCTTCTGTAAGGAGAGAAAGATAAGCCAGTAACTTAAGCGAGTCCTCTTCTGGAAAAGAATGAAGGCTCTGTTTATTTGAGATCAGAAACTAATCCTTGCGGCATCGAGAGAGCGCAGATCTGGGTACCGGTGGTAGGGTCGGGGCAAGAGGGACTTTCTCGGTGTTCGTTCGCACGAAGCCAGGCAGAGATCAATAGGGAATCGCCAGGGGCCACCTGCATTCGATTGACGAGACAGGCATCAACGGTGGGAATCTGCGTCAAGTGGCACCAGGTCGAAAGAGGGCAACTGGAGGTGAATCGGGGTCGGGCTGTGGAAGATCATACTGTCCGCCTCTTGGTTCCTGCTCGCAGAGTGCTGAAGTATTCTTCACGGTCGGGAAGGCTTATCGTTTCACGCTGGTGGGAAAAGAGATCATCCGGATGGAGGGAGTTCCTCCTCATTTCATGTTCGCGGTTCCGCGGGAGGGAGATCCCAGCAAGGGGCTGTCAACCACGGGCCGTCGACTCTGGTTCCGCGACAATATTCTAGGCTGTGGGGGGGCCGGAGAATGAGCGTCTAGACTTTGCCCTGGCTTTGTTGCCGGAAGGTAAGGAGGGCTCTAGTCCAGACGGGAGGAGGGGGGATAAAAAGGAATAGCTTAAACGGAGGCTGTTTCTAAAGTCCAGGAAAAGGTTTCATGGCCGAGAGGCATTTTAGCGAGGGTTTCAAAAAAAAAAGAAATAGGTTTCCATCTTGCCCCTTTTTTCTGCAAAACCATTCCCTAAGGGATCATGAGGGGAGAAGGAGGAGCGAGCAAGGGACAACCAACACCGGTCCGGAGCGTTAGAAAGTCCATCGTGGAGAGACAAAATAAGTCACACACGCCGGGCGGGCAGATGCTCGTTGATCAACGTGGAGAAGGGTGTCGGCAGCGAGCCCGAGCAGCGGGAAAACAGCGGGGGGGAAGGAAAAGCTGAGTGCATAAGGTCAAGTCTGGTAGGCAAAGTGTATCAACTACGGTTTGCGTACCTTGTGCTCGACTGCGCTAAATAGACGCAGAGGAAGAGGGCTCTCGGGCAGAGGGGGAGACCAGGGGCAGACCGGTCAGCGTGCTCAGAGAGGGACGAGGAGGAGGACACTGGAGTAAATTCTCTACTTCCCTGCAGGGGCAGTTCGCAGTATACCACAGACAGGGAAGAAGGATTCTTCTAGAACGATCCTCTCAGCGAAGTAGGGTCTCACACCGGCGGGATATTCACGAGGGGACGAGGGGCTTGGGCAAATCTTCCTCGAAAGCTCTATAATCTCGACAAACATACAGCCGGATATAGGAAAAGAACGTTGGGTTCAGAGGGGCGCATCGAGGAAGGGAACGTGGGCTAGTTTTATCATTGGGAGTTGAAGCTTCTTTCGTTAGCCACTAAGGTCGTAAAGGAGAAGAGAGAAAGGCTGTCAGAGCGCATGGATACGGATCTCGGTCAGAGCAGTGTGCAGATCGAGTCACGGATCGAGTGGGCATTCGGGAGTGGTTCGAAAAGGCAGGAAGGGGCAATTTGAGGCAGGACGCAAGGGGGAGCCGCCACCTTTGGTTTGGCGCTGCCCGTTGGCTGCCACCGTAGAACTGGCGCCTTGTGCCACGTAGGTTTTCGACAAGGGGCAGCTCAGATGTGGCAGCTGTGGGTGGATACACAGGAGGGGCCAACGGGGGCCACGGCCTGTTGACTATTCAGTGTTTTCCCCCGCAGCTGGAGAAGGAGATTTCAGTGCTGCGAAAGATGGGCGGCAGACTTGTCTGCGCTAAGGCCGCCTCTTCATCATAACCTCTCCTCGAGTCGGCGCTGATCGGGGAAGGAGGGGTCCGGTCCGTGGGGGGTGTATGGAGAAGGGGGGGCACTGTTTAGGCGTAAAAACGAGCTACTAGATCGGGGGCTGTCGAAGAAGGAACTTATTGGTCTAGACAAGGATGTATTAGAGAATAAGATATCCTCTGCCTTCGCAGACTCACAAGGAGAGGTGTTACAAAGCAAAGGAAAATTCCAGAAAGGAAATAACCCTATGGCATACTTTCCCAATCAACTCGCTCCCCATCGTGCATCGCGAATGACAGCGGCGTGAAAAGAGGAAGGAGTAGACAAACCCATATTCTGCAAAAGGTTCAGGTGTTCAAAGAGGGGGAAAGGAAACCATAATAAACTCGCAAGATACTTAGTTGGGGGAGCACCAAACAAGAAGCTGCAGAGAAGGCATACGAGGAAACAAGGGGAGCTCCGGTAAGCCATGAACGGAGCATATTGGAGAATTTTGGAGAACTAGGTCAATCTCAGATTAGGTGAGACCGCGCAACAGTGTCAGTGTTGAGAGCCGCTGTGGAATGCGGCGAACTTACCCCAGGCGAACGCACTCTATCAGACTGATAAAAACTGTCTAAGAGATCCGTGACATAGTCTGCGACAGAAGGTGATGCAGGGGGGCATTTGGAGGCTAGAAAGCACCAACAAAAGAGAAGAATCTGAACTTATATCAGAGGCGCAGACTCTTAAGGCGGATGGAAAAAAAGCCGGGTTTCGCAAGCGGCCAGAGAGTGTTGCCTTCCTAGCTAGGGAGGGGGGAAGAATTTGCACCGCATGGCCCAGAGGACCATTAAAAGGTGCGGAAAACGCAGATACTGTCGAGAAAGGAGATGTGTCAGCGAAATCCTGGGGAATGAGAGGGACTAGAAAGATGCGAACTAAGTCGGCTCATTGCCGTCAGTTTCGCTCGCACCTCGTCGATCTCTGGGAGGTGGCATAGGGCGATGAGTGCGGTATAGAAAGTTAGGCGTACGCCGCCCAGTCGTCGAGAGCAGTTACGCACGAGGATGTCGGGAGAAAGATTCGCACCAGAGATAACCCATCAAAAGCGTCACAGCCCCACGACAGCCTAGAGAACACTGAGCAAACATCTTTCACAGCGTCCACTGACTTGTTTCCCTTCCGGCGAGCAACATTAGAAGATGGCTAGAAGAAAAGGAGTGTGCAGCGGGGACGCATGGCGGGGTCTCCCCCTAGCGGATCAACTCACGGGTGGGTGAGGAAAAGGCAACACCGGAAAAATATAACACTACAATTAATAATTAGGATGGAGAGCGATTCGAGCCTGATGGGAAAAACCGGTCAGGAAGGAGCGCCGAACTTGGAGAAGGGGGAGGCTCTCCACCGGAAGGATCGCGGAGAATCGCAGACTAGCGGTTAACTAGCGACAAGAGGGTGCAAGGGAAAGTATTACCCCGCCGTCTGAGGACTGCAAAAAAAAAAGCGGGATATAAGCCTGCAACACACCAGAACTTGGGTACAGAGGAGTCACCAGCAAAGCAAGCCACATCCACTCCAGAAGAAATTCCGCAGACCACCACCGGCAAGGCGAGGAGATGGTGAAAACGTAACAATTTCTCAAGGCTCAGAAAAACAGGCTTCCTCGAAGACGGGCGACCGTAGATGGTCAAGAAGGAATCCTCAGTGAGGATCGGGGAGGGGAACAACAAAGAGAGCCGAATAGCCTCGAAAATACCCTATATTAGCCATCAGGACCAGGGCGCGGAGAACACAGTCAAGAGGGGATGCATCTATTACAGAGCCCGACACCCGCGTCCAAAGCCCTAATGGTACACTGAATGGAGGGGAAGCGCCGCGACGGAGGCCAGAAAACATATTAGAGGGCCTCGTCAAGAGAAAGCGCCAGGCAGGAGGATGAACTAGAAGCTGACCCAGTTTTCCGTGTCGTCAACGAACAAAGGGAGGGGAACGAAAAGAATGCAAAAGTGCCTATCGGTACCCAAGGAGTGGAATTACCCCTGGTACTAGGCCTGCAATCGTCTTCTGAGGCAACTCCACAGCATACTGTGATGAGAACGGGCTGCAGAGGACGAGACGGACGCGGTATTAGGCACAGAGTTCAACTTCAAAGGAGAAGCGCCCGGCTGCCCGCCCGCGGTGGCTTTTGGTGAAGCGACGTCCTTAGCTCAGTGAAGTTGCGTTAACGTCGTTCGGGTCTTCGCTTGGTGACTGATGGTACAAGATATGAAAGGACAGACGGGGAAAATGTTCAGCAAGGGAAGAAAAGGATCCCTCTACCGCACGAAATGAGACAACCCACAGAAAGGGAAGGATCGTAACAATAATGTGCCCGAACCGATGCACGCAGCAAGCACTCACAGAAAAGATATCAAAAAGGAGAAAATGAGACCGCCAACAGTGATCGAACAAGCCTTCCCGGAAAAACCCCCCCGCGCCAATAAGCTGGAGGAGAAGATTCACTATCCTTACAAAAGATATCCGGAAGCACGGGCAAGAGAAGCATTGCAGCGAAAGAAGGACAAGGATACAAAAACCTCGAAAAAGACATTTTTCAGACTTCACCAACATTTAAGGTCAGTGTCTCAAGTCAATGGGGGAATTGATGGAGGCTTCGCAGGGATTGACCCCTTCAAGCGGCTTTTCAGAAAGAAATGTCATTCATTTTTATAACCGGAAATGCAAATGAAAAATCGAAAGAGGGCAGGTTCTACGCAGGGTAAGTTTAGGAACAGTCCTGGGTGGGTTCATCGCATGAACGTTTGAAAAAGAGGCGGTTGATTACCATTGGGGAGGTGACGAGGCAGGGGGCGGTGGGAAGAGGGGCGGCGAAGAAACGAATCTGCTGGTTCATGGGATCGGCATCACAACACACCTAATGGATACGGGGCGAATCGAAAAGAAGAACCCGCATGCTAGCAGCGGTCGGGATATGATTGTTAAACAGGAACAGCGGCGTCTCGACCGTCTTTGGAGTACCCGACAAGGATGGTCAGGGAAACCAAAACTGAAATGGGTGGAAACGGAACATAGAGCGATATACGAAAGCAACGGTCTTCCGCGTTTTCATGTTAGGACCGGTCTGATGTCATGCTTCGCGACAAGAATATCGGGGTGGGTTGTAAAAGAACGGAAATTGTTGGTGGTTTTTCTTACGGCACGAGCAGGATCGTTTGAAAGTTGGGGCCAAAGCCGCCACGAAATGTCTTCCAGCGTATAACTTCCTATGTTGATGCCCGAGTGGGGGGGGTGCCATACGTTTTGGAAGGAGGGGAGGGTGCTGGCCGAGAAGCCTTATCGACATTGGAAGTAATCGTTACAAGTTGGGGTCGAGATAAACGGTCAAATGCCTGAAGCATGGAGGAGGGCGAAGACTCTCGGACGGAGATGATGGGCGAGCGGAGATGACTGTGTTCGTGAAAGCCTGAACGAGGCACTTCTGCGATTAAACGGTGACGGCAAGAAATAAAGAGGGAGAGGGGACAAGCTTCAAAGGGGAGGGGAGGGAACGTTGCAGCGCGGACAGTAGGGCGCGCCACCGGGTAGTCAAATCTTTACGGAAAGAGAGGGTAACTTCCCGATCTGCGTCAGCGCCGGAATAGTTCTCGGAGCGACGGGATGCCCTAGTCGTGGGTGCGAATCGTAATCGCATCCGCTGCTTCGCACAGGGATAGGGGCAGAAGTTGTAGGGGAAAGGAAAAATGCAGAAAGGACTGGTGTCCGGTGGGAGGGATAGATAGATGCTGTGCGGTCTGTTAAAGCGCGTCGAGAAGCGGTGGCCTGCTTGGGAACCTGTGAAAAGAAGCGGACCAGGAGTGTTTAGGGTTACGGGGAAAGGCGGACGGTCTCGAAGAAAAGGCATTCCGGCCGCGGCGTTTGATGTTGGCCTCCGGACAAAGGAGGAGGATGTGGGGGGTGGGTGTTCGACAATAGCAGACAATGGTAATGAGGCATCAAACAAGAGCATTGCCAAAGCTCTTCATGGAGGTAAACCACACCGCAGTACTGGTCGGTGAGCCTGCGAGCCCGGTCGGCATGATTACTCCTTTTGTTAGAGGTCGCGACCGTATAGGGAGGGCCGTCGCGACGGGAAGCGGGGGGCCGTCCGACGCGAGGGCTGCCGCAATTGCTCTAATTAGGGGTCGTATGGATCGCGTAAAACAGCGGATCGGATTGGAGGCTTGTCGATTCCAGAAGGGAAATGCGCGGGCATGGCAGCTCATGGTCGAGGCGGTCAGATCGTGCGGCGGCAATTCGACCAGGTTTCTGTTTGAGAAAAGGCGGCGAGGGGGGGGGAAGAAATTAATATCTACAGGGGATTCCGGGATAAAGTCTGCATTTTTACAACATGCTGGACTTTTCACATGACGAGTTGGAGAAGCGGTCGAAGAAGAAAAAACTAGGTCAAAAAGTGTGGGAAGAGACCGGATTCCTTGGGGGCCAGTAGATTATCGCTCCTATTGGTTATATTGTGGGCAACATCGGCTGCAAGCGCGGGAGCGCTTCATGCTATCAGGAAGGGTGCGTGAGTGGGAAAAAAGAACTAGGGGTGGATTTTGGCAGGTCAAGGCCAACCGGACATCAAATCCTAGGTCTCTAACCAAAGCGTTTTACGGGGCGCACAGACTAGGAAGCAACGTGCGCGAAATTGCTCGCGAGACGAAAGGAGCGCGGCAGTCCATTGGTCAGGCGGGTGACGATTGAATGAAACGTGATTCTTCCAGCGTAAGGTGGTTCCCAAGGGAGGGCACGAAGCGGTATGGGAAGAAGAGAGTGAAAGCAGGAAATGTTGAATTGGGGGGGGTGGAAATTAAGTCCTTGGGATCGAAAGAGAGCTGATGATGGTCGATTCATCCCTAAGGAAAGAGGCTGCGATTGTCCAGTTGA
>Ga0179593_1313430_pt1 | contig 16901 bp, 24 predicted proteins | sample CZODoug2_1_08_16_FD_185931 | JGI IMG/M metagenome (GOLD analysis project Ga0179593, IMG submission 185931) | Vadose zone soil fungal communities from Angelo Coast Range Reserve, California, USA - CZODoug2_1_08_16fungal (PacBio error correction) | ecosystem: Environmental > Terrestrial > Soil >...
GAAACCTGCCTGACAGAAGAAGTCAACTATCGGACAAAACGGGCGAACAGTACGGGCGGACGTGTCAGAAAAACCAGCAATTCGCGCAAGTAAACCATAGAGTCAAAGAAGAGGTTGAACGCCGCAGCGGTAAGGGGTCATCTATCTCAACTGTGCAGGGGGATTTGCAGAAAGGAATGGACAAGACAAAAAAAAAAAAACGCTGGAAAAAAATCCAAAGAGGGTAGAAAAGGGTCGAAACGCGCAAGGAGGGCGTTGGCAAGCACTCGGGCACATCGAGAAAAAAAAGCGGAAAAAATCAAGACCACACCATATCACCATCGCTGTAAAGCTCGTCGAGGTAGAAATAAAGATGGGAATCAAAAACAACGATTTGATGTTTGATGCAAAAAGGGGAAGTACTACTCAGTTGGAGCTGGAAGGGGAAAAATCAGAATACTCACGAAAAAAAATCTTTCGTAGGAGGGAGGCGAAAAAGAACACCCGGGGGGAACCTTTTTGGTAAGAGCGCCTGGCCTCCAATCCTTGGGATTAGTAATCCATGCGGGTCAAACATCGAGAGGACGCAGAACCCAAGAAAGTCACTGAAAAGTTGACAGAAGTTCCTCAGGCATCGATTGGGGGATAAACCTGCCGTGGCTGGGGAACGGGAAATTTTCAACTTGTCCTGAGAAGATGACCTCTATTGAATCGGGACGTCCGAACGCTAGATTAAAAAAAAAGGAAAAGAGCCACGAATCTACGACGCGGCAAAAGTTCCCCGTGGACGAAGTGGAGAAGGGCCCTCTCTAAAAATTCCGGGCGGCCGCCGAGGACGGGAAGGAAAGCTGTTAATGGGAAAAAAAAAAAGAATGCCACTAAGATTTGGGGACAAGTCTACCAAAGGAACTCAGGGAAAAAGGGAACAGAGTGACAGGGGAACGGCCGCCAGGTTGGGCACTACAGACTGGGGCCCGTGGAACCATGACACAATTCCAACTGACCAAAAGGAAAACTCTGTTTGGAAAAAAAAAAAAAGCAAGGCCGAAAAGGTCAGCGTCATAGGGGGATGGCAGAAATGAAACTTGCCTAAAGAAACCCCAATCTCACCGAAAAGAGACAGGAAATTCTGACCTGGATCCTGGGAACGAGCTCACAAAGGAAAAAGGGAACCAGGATCGAGCCGAACGGGAAAATAGGGAGAAGGACTGGTCGGATAACGGCAAAATGCTATCCTCCCTTGGAGAGCTCTCAATCAAGCAGGAGGGGGAAGGAAGGCACCACGAAGCGGGGGAAACATAACGGCACGAACCGGTGTGGTTTGTCCACCTCTCTCAACAGAGGGGGGGGGCTCTAGCTACCGTCAAACGGAACGCCCGAGACATGCGCTCCGGTGGTGTGGGAAGGAAAGGTCAGGTACCGGAAAGGTTTGCCAAGGACAGTAGGGGGAATAACGGGTGGAGATATAGAGGGGAATTGAAAAGTGGGGGGGACAAAAAAACGAAAAGGGCCTAAGTAAAAATTTGATTCACGAGGCAAATCGTAGTTCAAAAAGGTAAAAGTGAGAAAAGGCTAAGAAATAAAATGATGGCGACGAACCGACAACAAAGCAAATATGAGCCTGAGGTCCACGGATAAAAAGACAGGGTTCATGGATATTGGTGGGAAAAGGTCTTGTAACTCGCACTGAAAGGCCAATGGGTCACAAGGATGTTGAAAAAGGCTTGAATAAAATCGACAAGGGGGAAAAGAGAGTTACTGGGGCGGGAATTCATACTCGTGGAGGTAAGGGGAAAACTCCTCAAAGAGAAAGAATGGTAACGGGGTAGTGAAGAAATGTCCTTAAGGGGATTGCGAAACCAAGTCAAACCGGGACGAAATCAAGACAAGAACCCACTCACCGCCTAAAACTCCAAAAAATTAAGCTCCCCGGGAAACAGAAAATCCAAAAAAAAAACGACTTCATTGACTTCAAAGAAAAAAAAGCACTCCATGCGCGGCAACATTGAAAGTGGGAAGGCGGGAGCACCCACGTGGATCGTCATCAGACAGGGACTACACGGCAACGGAAACAAAGCGTCTAAAAAATAAAACAAGTGTACAACACAACCAGGAAGGCTCAATCTTTGCACGCAAAAACGTCGGGGGACCGTCGGATGAAAGGTTTTAACCGGCGAAAAGGGAAGAAAAGGGTGGAACGGGACACCTAAAAGAGGGTTTCGGAAAAAAAAAATCCAGAAAGAATACTTAGTGTCCCGTTGGGGGGGACTTTGGGGGTTGGAGCTCAGCACAAGCAACACAAAAATTGCCAAAAAGGAATGATTAAAGCAGGGATTCGAAAAAAAAAAAAGGGCGAGTTGTCGGGAAGGGGGGAAAGACCACTGGGGAAAACTAAAAAAATGTTTGAGGGGAAGCCCGGGTGAAACGAAGGCATCGCCCTTGGGATGGGGAACATGCAAACGACATCTTTATGGCAATTCTGGGAAACCACCTGCGTGACACTCAAGAAACTACACTGGGGGTTGAGAAAAAGGGAGGTTTGTGGGGGGTAAAGATCCGGGGGCAAGGACTGAAACGGAAAGAACAATGACGTCAAGCGGCATTTGAACATGTCATGTCAGCGGCAAAACGCCGTCCAAACCTCCCCAGCAGACCTACCCCTCGATGGCTTGGATGGGTTCATTCAGCTCAAGAAGAAAGGGAGGGGAACCGTGGCCGAAAAAAAAGGCACAACGAGCTTGTATTCTCAACGCCCGCTGTAGTGAAAGGGGGTGACGGCCGACCGTAAGTGTCGTAGGGAATGGAAAAGATAGGAGGAAAAAAGAGGTCAAAATAAGGGTAGGAAAAAATTGACCTACGTGGGGGGAAGACTCCGAAACAAGGCTCCTGAGTTATCACTAAACATCGGAAGCCAGCCTCCCCTTCTTGGGTGAGGCAAACTCACAAGGAAAACTAATTCACAAGGAAAATGGAGAACAAGGAACAAAAAGCGGAAAAATTGGTAATAGGTGATAGGACCAAACGCAACGAAAACAAGAATAAAAAAAAAAGAAAGACTTGACTTTCTTCCCTAAAAGGAAAATTACCGCGCTCCCTGGGGAAAGACAGATGTAGGGGGACCGCCAGTGGAACCAGTGGGGAGAGAAACTCGGTTGCCTGAAAAAAGAGAAAGAGGGGTAAATCAACCGGAAACATTTGAGAAAAAAAGAGACCAAAAAAAGAGAGGGTAAAAACAGAACAGGAAGAAAAGAGTCATAAAAAGGAAAAAAATCCGCCGGAAGTGGATCTCAACTGCTCACCTGGCGAAATCGAAAGATCACAAAAAACAAAGGAGAAAAAAGATCGATGTCCCAAAAAGAAGAAAGAAAGGGAAAACCACTCAGGCGATCGGGGAAAACGATACAGGTGAGAAAAGAGGTCCCCTTCAAAACTCACTCCACGAGACCTCAGGCCCTCATGTACGCACCTGAGGGGGAGAGACAAAACATCAAAAAAAGCTTAAAAGGGCAAAAAAATCTAGTTTCGTAGCACCATACGGAAAAAAAGGTCCACGATAAAAGGATTTCAAAATTGCAGCAAAAAAAAAGAAAGTGTTTCTCAACCTGAAAGACCGGCGTGAATCGCAAAAAAAAAAAAAGGGAGAGAGACCACGAGAAAAAAAAAATGACCAATTCCAAACTCAAGGGGAGCCGAGAAAAGATTGTAAAAGGGAAAGCCAAATAAAGACACCCACACTACAATAAAAGGCGGAGCTCAAAAGGATGGAAAGAAATTAGAAGAAAGGCCTAGGGAAAAAGAAAAACGTCCCGCCAAAAATGTGGCCCGACCATGAGTTGGGTTAACCTCGAGACGAACTAACACGCAGTCTAACCAAATGGAAAAAACATCTTGCAAATTAACAGAAAAGTAAAGAGACGTGAATATAAAGAAGAAATCAAGCCTACCGAAAATACTTCATCCACGGCCAACGCCAAAAAGGAGAAAATGGGCTCGAGAAAAAAAAAAGAGTAAAATGAAATAAGCTTTTGTCAATGGCTTTTATGTTGTTGGGACGCAGGGCCAAAAAAGGTCGAAGAACATAAAAAAGAATTGAAAGGGTGAAGAAAAGTTCTTGAACTCGTTGAACCGGGGGGTATCGTCAAGCCAAAAAAAGACGATCAAACCAGGGCCATTGGGAAACCAAGTTGAGACTAGAAAAAAACGCAGGGGGTGGTTTTTTTTCTCGAAAAAAAAAAATGGGAGAGGAGGCGAAGAAAGTCACAAGGCAGAAGCTCGCCCTGAACACACCGGGAGGCAGACGAAAAAAAAGGGGAGCTTGTATCCCAATTGTCGAAAAAAAACGGGACAGGGTAAAATCGCCTAAACGGGGGGGGGAAGCCTGATTAAATCAAGGAAGTCAAAAGCAACAAGGGGGGTGTGCTTGTGGTGAGGGAAGTAAAAACCCCATGACAATCCAGAATAAAACGGGTTAATATGGAAGGGGGGCAAAGTGACTGGGTTCCGAAAAAAAAAAAACAAAAGGGAAAATCAAAAGTGACCAACAAGAGGGGGGGGGGAGACCCTGAAGCCCAGAAAGAAAGGTTAAATAGAACGTGAAAAAGGGGGGCGGTGCCAAAGTAGTCAAGAATTGGAGTTGTTTGTACAAGATTGTTCAGGGGGGGGGCAAAAAGACTGGAACGGGAAAGAAGGATAATCCAAGAGAACAAAAACCACGTGGCTGCCTAAGACCGAAACTTGATCAAGGCAATGAAAATAAGGGGGGGAGATTACAAAGACCGTAAAAGGGGGGGAAGGTTGTGGTTGGTTTTGGCTTAGGGGAAAAAGTCATCGGTTCCTTTGGGGGGGGGGAGAGGGAGTGGTGAGGATCGTAGGGAAGAAGGTGGAAAAAAAAAGGGGGGGGGGTCGAAAATCAGACTTGAGGAAAAACGAACCGTGGAAAATCAAATAGAGGAGGAGAAGTTTTTCCCGCCAACCTACAACCACGCGGGGAAAACACACCAAAGGAAGGTGAATCGGGGGACCCGGGGGAAGGGGTTAATCAATTGGTGTGTAACGACCTGGGGAAGGGGGGGCCAAAACAATTGCGAGGACCGAGGGGAAACAAGACCAACTGAAGGAAAGGCAGGGGGAAAAAGAAAATGATTGGGATGAAAAAGATCACTTTTATGTCTCTCCGGTCGGAAAAAGGACCGGGTTTCCTTAAACGAAATAGAAGGTGGTGCATCCATTTATATCTGGATAAAAGGGGGCCATGGGAGGGAAAGAAAAAAACTGAAATTCAAAAAAAAAAAAACCCTTTTGAGGAAAGGAAACTCGCACAACTTGAGGAAGAAAGCTAAAAAGACCCCTATCTCAATCGTTCACTTCGCAAACCCGGGAACGGCAGACTAGAAAAAACGCAACCCCTGAGGAGAGGGAAAAAAAGGGGGGGAGGTGCCCGTCCTGCGCTTGAAAACAAAAAAAAAAAAAAGCAAAAAAACCCTCGTGAAAATCCACTTGAGTGCCCGACTGGGAGGTTGGAAAGAAATAGGAACGAAGATGACAAGGAATCAGAACTTTGGGAAAAACGGAATGACACCCAGTCAAAGGAGAAGAAAGGGGGACGTTCCCTTCTGCAATCAGGGGGGAATCTGCTTGGCGCTACCCAAGGGGGTGAAGGTAAGGTAAGAAGAAAGAAGGTTCTTTATATGGTGGGTGGAAGACTAGCCAAAAGCGGAAAAACGATGTCCCAAACGATAACCTAAGTGAGGGAGAAACCTAGAAAAGGGGCGTGGTCATAGATTGGGGTTTCATTTTGGCTGCAAAAAGGGAATGGTCCTAACCCTGGTCTACAACGAAACAACGGAGAGGTTAAATTTTGCAAAAAAAAGATGGTGGGTGAACGCCAGAAACACTGGGGCTTTGGCCAATGGAAAGTTGGACCTTCCACACCCATCCTGTCACGATCAGCGGAGCCTGGATAGAGCTGCGGCGAATTCCGGCACAGTGACATTGCCGTGCCCGGCTGAGATAAGCAACGATTCGGGGTTCATGATCCGTGTCAGGGGAAGAAGAAAAACGAAAATAGGAAAAGAAAAAAAAGAGAAGCTCAAGGTTTGGATGATTACACCAAAAAGCAAAAGAGGACTCCCAATCGGAAAGGGAAAGGAAGTGGAAGAATTTAAGGAACTGTAGCACACGGAAAGAAAGGGGACAGCAGACTCTATAAGTCCATGGGGAGTCAGAAAGTCTGGGAGGAAAAACTAATCGGGATGACCAACAGACGGCGGTGGGGTCTCACCGCAAAAGAACTCGGTCTCAACAAAACAAGAAGTTGGCCTTGGCGATTCTTGCGTTTAAGGAGAGCAGGAAAGAAAGGAAGGGGGCGTCTGCACCAAAGGCAGAAATACCTCCGTTGGGGAAAAACATGCTTTAAGAAGAGAATCAGGGGAGGAGTCATGACGCACTGGATATGGGGGGGGACCCTTGAGAAAAGATGGGGGGGGAAGAGGTGGACATATTAGAAAAATAAAAAAAAAGCTTTGTTTGGCCCAAAAGAATAGTGACAGGACAAGCGTCAGGCCCAGGAGGGGAGTGTGGCGTGCGGCCGGGGGCGAGGGAAGGGGGAAGGGAAAAAAAAAAAAAAAAGAAGGGACAGCACCTATGAAAGAGAGAAAAAAGGCATATTCACGTTGGCAAAGAGGAAAAGAGGAAATTCGCCCTTCAAAAGGTCGCGAACGATAATGGGGAAAAGCAGAGAGGAGCACGGTCAAAAGAGAAGGGGGTTGCGAACGTTGGGGGGAAAGAAAATTGGGCATGCGCAAAAGTTCCATCTCTAAGAAACAAAAAAGTGAGGGGGAAAGATTGCAAGCGAGAGATGAACCTGCGGGAAAGACATCAAAAAAAAAATCAAAAACGCAAGATAGGTACTTGTCATCCGGCGAGAAAAGACCCTCTACACAGATCGAGGAGAGGAGGGGGTGCAAGGCCGAAAGGGGACCATCTATCGCACCGTGAGGGAAGAGCCAGGCGCATAACGGGGGAGGATGACACGACCTACGACGCGGCAACGAAAGGCGAGGGGGACGACCGCTGGCGCAAGGGGGGGATTGTTGGGCAAGAAAAAAAGGGCCCGAGAGAATGACAAAATCTGAGAAAAAAAGGGGGGGAAGAAGAGGAAACGGGCGAAAAGCGACTACTCAGATCTATTTAAATAACGAGCCAAAGGAAATAGTTCTGCCGAGGGGGAAAAACGGGGGTGGCGTGGACGAAAAAAAAAATAAAGGGGGGAAAACTCATCATCCGCCAACAAACTGTCTTTTCTTTGCGAGTGTAGGAAGGGCAAACAGCCGGCTGGTTGGAGAGAGGAAGGGTCTCAGGACCACCACCTTTAAGAACCCACGGCCTGGGGGACTCAAGGGCGCCCGCCTACCGCAAAAAAGGAAAAAAGAACTAATTTAACAGCAGGAGAATGGGCCATCACCGAAAATTGGGAGGGGAAAAAAAAAAAGGGAAGGTGAGGAAAATCAAATTGAAAAGATGCTCTGGGGAAACAATCCTCCCGAGACCCTCAGATGGGGAGGTTACTCATTCCAGACTGGTTCAATGAAAGAGATGTTTCATGGATCGCCAGAAAAGAAAAAAGTACGAGGCGAAAAAAATCAAATTCCTGGCAAACGCGGAAAGAGGTGGATCTGTCGTGTGGAAGTGAAAAAAAAAAAGAATGCCAAGAGGTGGGGAAGCCTCGCCAGGAAAAGGAAAAAAAAAGAAGAGCGGGTTGTCGTGGCAAAAACGGATACAGCAGTTTGTGCGGAAACCAGGGGGAGTGCCCTTGAACCACCTTAACCTAGTGTTTATCCCGCACCAGATTTAAGAGGTAAATAAGTTGGGCAGATTCAGCATAGCAAACCCCATCTCACGTCAACGAGGGAAGCAAAGGAAAAGTCCGATCCTGAATAAAACGAGCGAAAAAGAATCCAAAAACCGAAAGGGGAGATTAAAGCGAGGAAGGACCAGAGTACAGGACCGAGGGAGGTCCTTCACAAAAAAGGAAAAGAAGGCTGGGATAGTAGACAAAGCCTTGAAAGGGGAAAAGAGACCACGAGAATCCGGTAGCGCAAAAAAAGGAACCATTTGTTTTTCACCAAAAAGAGAGAGAAAAAGTCTTGTGTCAGCGCCAGGGAGCGAAGACGAAAGGAGAGACGGTGAGGTGAATAAAGTCCAGGAAAAGGGGACGGAACGGAGGGAAAGAAAAGGTTGGGTTCTAATCAGAAAAGTCCTGTTGAAGGGACCCCAAAAAAAAGGAAAGTATAAAATTGGGGGATGGGAATCCAAACACCCCTAAAGTGGGTATAAGAAAACAACACCGACCGTAAACAGGAGAGAATCAAGACGACAAGAAGATGTGCCTGATGGACCACATTCCCAAATTTTCAAAGGGAGAAGGGGGAAACGGGGTTCGGGGAAGAGCACTTGAGGACACAATCAGAAAGCTACAATGGGGCCAACCGAGAAAGGACTGGTGGGGGTCGTAGGTCATAACAGAGGAGTGAGTGGATCAAACAAATCTAATAGTTAAACGGGGGGGGGGGTGGGGGGGATTTCGTATCAGGTCGATGCTGGAAAAACCAACGGGTTAACCAACCTAAACTCCTAAAAAATAAGATAAAAACCAAAAAAAACACACCCTCCCAAAGAAAAAGAAAAGGAAGAATGGGTGAACAAACGGCATTGACGTCCACAGAAAAAGTTGAAAACAAGGCAGGGGACTGCATTGCTAAAGGGGTCAACTAATAGGAGAAAAACGTGGGAAGGGGACTTCAAATGGACAAGACAACGGGAACTCGGCCAAAAAGAAAGGGGGGAAACAAGAACGTCAATAAAATCATCGCAAACGAGTTGGGAAGGAGGGGAAAAAAAAAAAAGGGGTTTGTACAAAGTCTGGCGACCTCCAGAAGGGGCGAAAAAACCGCAAGGATGTTTGAGGAAAACAAAAAAGAAAAACTAAAAGGTCAGGGATGGTCAACACACTGGGTGGTCTAAAAGCCACAAGCAAAAAAAATGACTGGAAGGGAGGGAAAAAAGGGATTGCACTTCAGGTCCGGAAACCGGGAAGGGGGAGGAGCGGGGGGAGCGCTGGATAAAAAAAAGAGAATTTTAGGAATCCGGGTTGGAAAGCTATCTCGAACAAAAAAAAAAGGGGGAATGGGAGTATTAGCCTCAAGATCATTCTGGGAAAACCAAAAGGCAGGTGGAAAGAGTCTTCAAAGGGTCAGAGGGACCTTGGGGGTGTAAAATGAAAAAGGGCAGGAGGGACGATAACAAGAAAAAAATAGGAACAACAAGGGGGTCCAATGTGCTATGGCGGATCGGAAAGGGCATCAACAAGACATAAGTAAAAAAGACGAAGGGATGGAAAAAGGTGTGTCTCACAGAACCTCATGTGCACGTTGACGTGGATTAAACGACGTAAAAAAGAGCAGTGTTGAGGCTTCCCTCAAAAAGCTTGCGTGAGGTAACGAAACCCGGGCAGTGGGCAGGGAGCCTTGCAGTGGAGAGGAGGGGATGGGAACCGAAAAATCCCAAAATCGGTGGAGAAGGTGGGGGTGTGGCTGGGAAAAAAAGAAAACGACCTGGCAGAACAACAAGAAGTGCAGAAAGCAAACATCACAAAAAAAACGGAAGGTCTGTTCAGAGAATAGGGAAAGTTCAAAGAGTGACTCCCCAGAGTGTGGCTGGTCTAGTTCGGCAGGGACCAAGGGTGCAAAAGCAAAAAAATGAAAAAACGTGAAATCCACAATGGTTGAGACCACTTCCTTCAACGAAACCTTGAAATCGGGGTGAGTTTACCTGCTGTCCTCTTTGGCAGGGAAAGGTGGAAAAGTGAGAAAATCAAAACGGGACCTCGGTCGAAAAACCCGAAAGAGGGGGGAACACAGACTGAAAGAAGAGTGAGTAATGATAGAGCCACGATCTTCTCAAAAAAAAAAGAAAAACGATCGCCGGCGGTGGAACGATGCGTGGAGAAAAATCGGAAAGAGAGAGCAAAGAAAAAGAAAAAGATAGGGCGCAACAAGCAGAAGATCAACCAAGGAAGTCTAAGAGAAAAGAAAAAAAAAGCTGGAGAAATGATATCAATTGAAACCATAAACCAAGCTAAGTCAGGAAAAAAAAAGGAGAATGCCTTGGATCTACAATCGGAAGTAAAGCAAGGGGGCCCACCTACGAGGAGAGCAAAACAAAGAGGCACCGAAAAGAAAACAGACCAATCGAAGTTCAATGTGCAAAACGGAGTTTCCGACAGTGAAGGGTCAGTGAAAAAAAGGGGGGGACTGGGGGGACAGTTTGACCCTATAAACTATGAAAAAGAAAAACCGGGCTTGCGCCAAAAAGCCTTGAGATAGGGAACCAAGGCCTTAGCGAAAAATACAAAGCCAAGAGCTGTGTCGGAAGAGTGAAAACGGGGGAAACATAAAAAAAAGGGCTCTGTCCTAAAAAAATCATCCCAATGTTGACCGAAAACCTGATGTTGACCTGAGGATCACTCCTATCACACAGGCTACGACAAATCTGGGGCAGGAAGGCGTACAATCCTCACTAAAAAGGGAGGGAATACAGACCGGAAACGGAGACGGCACAACTTACTAAGAAAACTTGCAAAAAAAATGAAAAATTAGGCTCGAGTAAAAAAAAATCAAAAAGAAAGGCCTGTCCTTTAGTGAAAGGGTTTTGGAGCAGGGACAACCTAAGAATCACACTTGGGGGGACAGGGTGTCAATTCAAGAATAACTTTGTGCTTGTTATCGGTCAGCCAAAGGACCCACAAAAAAGAGAGAAATAGGTTACAAAAAAAAGTCCATTGGGCACAACAAATTAAATCTTGAAAAAGAGGTGGGGGGGGTTGGGGGGGAAAAAAAGAAAAATAGGAGAAGATGCTCATGGCAAGGTCCCCAAGGGAAGAGCTCGCTGTGACAAAGGGCCTAAATTGATCGTTGGAAAGAATGGGAAAAAAAAAAAAAAAAAAAAGAGAAACGAAGCAAAAAGGGTGAAGGCCCAATGAGGAAGAAGTGAAAAAGGCCAGCCGAGGGTGGGTTTCGGGGTGTGGGACGGGAGAAAGAAAAAAAATGACAAATCAAGGGGGGAAAAAAAAAAAGGTCACTGGGTCATGGTTGGGGACGGAGACAAAGAGGTTGCAGTCCTTGTAAAAAAAAGTGGCCCGGTCACCCAAAGGGAACTTAAGAGAAGGGAAACCAGAGGGTTGACGTGAAAAGAAAGGAAAAATGTGTTGGTAAAATAGTGGGGGAGTGGAAAAAAAACAGACGGGCCGGACGCAAACGATCCCACGGGCACTGCCGATAAAAAAAGGAGCCCATGGCCGCCCGGAAAGGCTTCCTTTACTGCGGGGGCAAAAATATTAAGGGGTTTGGGCGTAGGGGACCCCCAAAAATCCGTCAAAACTGAGGGGGGGAAAAAGGGTTCGGGAAAATCGGGAATGTCTGGGGTTAACGTGTGTTTCACAAATAAAAAAGATTTGTGGCAGAAAAGGGAAAACCGGTTAAAAATCATATATCAGATGTGGGAGAGTTAAAAAAAGACCGCGTTATACAAACCGACGACACCGAAAAAACCCCGGGAAATCGGGGGGGGGAACCCGTGGGTTCTGAATGGTTGTAGGAAGCCCGTTGGTGAAATGAAAAAAAGGGGATTTGGGCCGCAAAGGGAAAAGGAAAAAATAACGTACTCCCCATCTCCCTGAAAGGGAAAAAGAATTATGGAAAAGTCCGTGTAATCAGGCAGAATAAAAAAATCGGGATTGAGGCCGTGCAGCACAAGGGGAAAAATTTCCCAAGACATGTCTTCCGCCAAAAAAAACGAAGGGAAAGGGCCAGGGTCCTTAAAAAGAACGTCAGGGGGGGGGAAGCCCTCCAAGGTGGGAAGTCGGCAACGCCCCCTTGCCGTGGAGGGAAAATTGGGGAAAGAAAAAAGAAGGACCCTTTGATGGCCCAGCAGCCTTCAACGACAGGGGAAATGAAAAAAATGGGAAAAAAAAAGAAAAAAAAAAAGGAAAGGAAAAAGAGACCAAAAACAGGGAAGAATCGACCACTCCCAAAAAAAGAGGAGTGAAAAAACGGTCTTTCCCGGAAGCGCTAAAACCAGGGAAGACCGGAAAGAACGGGATTGAGATGAGGCAATCAAAAGGATCAGAAAGTACTGAAACTACACCAGCAACAGGGAGACGAAGGGGTGCGTCGTCTCAGAACACTTGGTTGAACAGGAAAGTTCTTGGGTGGAGGAGACTCCGGGTTTCAGAGTCCGGCATGGGGTGGAAAAATAAGTGAGATTGGTTGGGGAGGGGGGAAAACAGCACTCGAAACCACAAAAAAGGAAACGAAGGACCTCGGCGGAAAAAAAAAGTCCGTTGGGGGGTGTAAAAAAAAAGTGAGTTTGAAATTTGGAGTCACAGGATGGAGAAAAAACCGTTCTCCCCTCAAACAAATCTATGTATTGGGAAGGGCAAAACATTTGCAGCCCCCCAGGAGGGAGGAGCAAAAGGGGTGTCGTTGGGGCGTCGAAAAGTCACCCAGATTGCAACTCTTATAGCAACAACCCTGCATCTTAGGGAAAACTTTGTTTCTGGAAAAGAGGCCAGGGACCGAAAAAAGAAAGGAATATCAAAAGCAACGAGAATGTTTGGGTCATTATCAGTGGGTAATTGCCCTAAAGAGAGAACATCCTGATGAGGAGGGTCAACTGAGGACCCGCGAAATGCTTCATGGGTGGTGGGATAACTGAAAAAACCCAGAAAAAAAACATTTGTGCTTTAAACGACCAAACAATCGATTAGACGTAGGGAAAGAGAGAGGATTTGAAAGTAAATGGAAAAAAAAGTTCGCCGGGGTCGCGGAGCCCTGAAGAGAAGAAAGGGCAATGATCGAGTAAAGAAGGGGTAAATTACCTGGGAGAATGAAAAAAAAAAAACACAGGGGAGGGTGCGGCGCATAGGGGTCGCACCCATCCATCCGGGTGTGAAAGGGGCGTATTTCGTGGGGAAGGGAAAAAAAAAAGAAAAATAACCCTAAATCAAAACGTCGTACGTCAAAAAGGGAAAAGATCCAAGTTTTTGAGAATCTTTATTCAGGAGACGGATGCATAGTTCAGGGAAAAGAGGGGGGGGGAGATTGTTGGGAAAATGAGAAACTTGTGAATGCGAATGAAGCAAAAAAGGAGTTGGACCAACGCCCATATTTGTGAGAAAAAGGGGTCGCAACTCACGCCCCTTGCTGGGAAAGGCAAAAGAAAGGGACTGTTCCGGGGTCCAGGGAAGAAAAGAAAATTCAAACGATCCTTCAAGTGTTTGCGAATGAAAGAATTCTCCTGGGGAGCGAAAGAAAAAAACGCTACGAAATATTGGTAAGGGAAGGAAGGAATGCAAACTCTCCCGCATCACGGGAACAAAAAAAAAAAGAAGGTGTGCAGAAAGGGGCGAAAAGGTAAAATGCGCCGCAGGTGTCAGAACGAAAAGGATCAACAACAGCACCAACAAAACGGTATGAGGGGGAAGGGGGAAAAAAGAGAGAGAACAAACTGCCTGTCGAGGGAAAAATCGACACACGGTCAAAAAAAATCTGGGCGGGACGTAAAAAATAACAAGGCGGCGGCTCGGGAATAAAAACGGAGAGGGCACTGATGAAAAAACAGCGGCGAAAGGGGCACATCTATCTAAAGGAGAGGATTCGCAGAGGAACTGCTCAGGGCAAAAAACCTCCTCCACGCTTTCAAAGAAAAACCCCCGGCAAAAGGCTATGGCAGGAAGAGGGAGAGGGAGGTTTGAAATCAATGAAAAAAGAGGAGACCAAAAAATCCAGGAAATGGGAAAGGGTAAAAAAACAAGATCCAAAGGGCCATCCGACGAGACAAGGGAGGGGACATCCAATAAGCGAAAAAGGATTCCTTCGAAGGGCATTTACGAAAAAGAAGGGGGATTCAGGAGCAATTCAAAACAAGAAAAAAGAAAGAAAAAAAAACACAAGGCATGAAAAAAGGCTGATGCTGCAAAAAACAGGAGGGATTTGGACCATCTACTTCAGGAAGTAAACCTCCCTTTTATCGAAAATAGGAAGAAAGCATGCGCCTTCAAAAGACGAAAAGAAACTACTTTCAGCAGCAAAGCAGTGGAGAGTTGCGGCATCAGCAGAAGGCAGGGTATCAACAGCTTTCGAATTTCCGCATGGGACCATCTTGAGCAGGGATAAGAAGAAGAAAAGTCATCAGGGGAGGGTAAGAAGGAAGGGAAGAACAATGCCAGGGCAGATTCGCCCAAAAGAGAGATCACTGGCCCGCCAAATGGAAGAAGAGTGGGAAAAAAAATCGAACGTTACCTTCCAAAAAACTTGCAAACTAGCAAGGTTGTTCAGACGAAAAGAAGCGTAAAATCATCCAGGTAGGCCGGCGCAACGGGGTCAGACCCCAGAAAGGGGGGGCCGGCCCCAACAGGACACATTCCAGACTGAAACAGTAACCTCGGGTGGGAAGTAAAAAAACTAGGTGAAAAAAGACAAAACAAAGGCCGAGGCTGCTGAAGAACAGAAGACAAACGGCAACCCCAAATCTCACGCAAAAGGCATTCGCAAGGAATCGAACAACGAGCGCCAAGAATCCCGGAAAAAGGGGGGGAAAGAGGAAACGAAACCTCGGCTTCCGTAAAGGGGGAGGGAATTTCCAGTCCCGAATTTTGACCAAGTATGACGGGAAATACTATTGAAAGAGGAAAGTCTGGAGGTGGCAGCCAAAGGAAGGAAGGGAGAAAAAAATAGAAAAAAGAAAGACAAAATTTTTTGCAAAACTCTCCTCCTAGTGTGGTGACGAGCCAGGAAAGCGAAGAGCGCCATAAAGAGGAAAATGGGGCGGGGAGTGAAAGTGCATTACCAGCAATTTTGCACGGCAACGGCGGAATAAACGGGGGGTCAAATGCGCGGTTCCTTAACCATTGGACCTCACAACGAAAAGGGCCGATATAAATGGGAAAAAGAAAAAGAGTTCTTAGATACCTATAAAAAAAGAAGACATAAAGTGGCAGGACAAAAGAAAAAGAAATCCGCATGATGCCTGATTCACGAGAAAGGAGGTGAACAGGTCAGGGAGATGGGTCGGAGGGGAAACGGATTAGGGGAAAGAAACTGAGGAAAAAAGAAGGAAAAGGAAATTTCAAAAAGGATGAAATAAAATCGAAATGTGGGTTTCCCAAAGTAACATGGACTGTGTGCCGTAGTGGGGACCGTTAAAGACGCGTGGGGGGGAGGGGGGGGAAATAGCTCTATAGAGGGGAAACCGGGGGGTGGGGAACGAAATGAAAATCCGCTTGAGATCTAAAAACGGGAAAAGAACTTCCTCCGCCCCTACCAACTGAACGAAACACGAAAAAAACGAAGTCGGCAAAAAACGGGAAACCAAAAAAACCGGCAATTGACGTAAGGAAAAAAAAAAAAAAATGCCGGCCAAAGTGACAGCAGTTCTGACGGGATCGTCAGTCCAAAACCGTGGGATCGGGTATAATGAAAAAAAAAGAGAAACCCAACTCAAAAAGAACGAAAGGGAAAACATACATTCTGCTCAATGACAGTGGCACACACAAAGCGGGAAGGTAGAAAACGGAGAAGAGGGACAGAAGTGTGGGGTGCAAAGGCAAGGTGGAAACGGATTGGAAGAGAGCGAGATAGAAGTTATAAGGGGCGTCGGAGGACAAAGAGGGAAATGGGAGAGAAGAGGTGTGAAAGGGGATGGGTCTTGTGGGTTGGAAGTCAGAAGGGGTTCCCCGTCGGAACGACCGGAGAAATAGGTGGGAGAAACATGCAACTCTTTGGGCGGGAAAAAAACCAGGTTCAAAAGACAAGACAGAGGTCACCAGTGTTAAGGGAGGGGAAAGGGGTTGTGAGAGAAAAAACACAAAATCTAATGCCTTGTTGAAAACGGAAGGAAGGTAGCACAGCCCCTGTTTGAAAAAAAAAAAAAGGAAAAGCGCCTTTTCGTAAGACCGCGGAACCAATTGGAAAAAGAAAAAGGGGGAGCAAGGGAGCGAGCTCGGACACCTGTGGGAATAAGATCTACCTATTCATGAGGGGGGGGGGGGGAAAAAACGGGCAAACAAAACGTTTCACTATCTCACAACTGGGTCGCAGAAAAGGGGGGGGGGGGGGGTCAATATCTAAGAGGGGGAAAAAAGGGACAAAAGATGAAGCGCCAACGGGGAAAAAATTTCAAACACGGTCGAGGGAGAAAGGGAAGTTTGGACACAAAACAATCTCAAAATAAGAAATGTCTGATTGTTCGGGAACGAAAAAAGAGAAGTGGCCTGGACCTGGATGCCCAAAAAAGGAAAGGAAAGGACCGGATCAGTGTAGTGAACGAACGCCAGAGGAGCTCAAAAAAAAAGGGAAGGGTCCCGGAGCAATCCAACGGAAGGAAGGAGAACGAGGTAAAACAATCAGGGTCGGAAAGTGGAGACGTTTGGTGTGAGAGGAAAAAGAACGGCTCATTCTGGCAAAACAGAAGCAAAAAGCCGCGCCAAGCACTCGGCCTTTTTGAAAAAGAAAGCGACGAATGCAAAAGGGGACCAGAAAGGAAAAGAGGGGGGCCGGTTCTAGGGTTACGGGAAAACCTAGCAAAACCACTGAACCAGGTCAAAAGGAAAGGCTGTCGGCGAAAAAAAAGGGACGCACCAAGGTAGTCTGAGGTCATGGCGAAAAAATAAATCGGGGGAAAGACTACGCGAAGGTGGACGGGGGAAAAGGGAATCGGACAAAACTGGGAGGGGAAAAGGGAAAAAACAGGCGAAAAAGAGAATGACTGCGGATGTGGGGGAAAAGGAAGGGAAGACAGAATCTTGACCTCCAGAAAACCAAAAAAGAGCAAAGGCTGGGTGGAAGTCTGCGAGAGGGTCTAAATCG
>Ga0179593_1288594_pt1 | contig 16900 bp, 33 predicted proteins | sample CZODoug2_1_08_16_FD_185931 | JGI IMG/M metagenome (GOLD analysis project Ga0179593, IMG submission 185931) | Vadose zone soil fungal communities from Angelo Coast Range Reserve, California, USA - CZODoug2_1_08_16fungal (PacBio error correction) | ecosystem: Environmental > Terrestrial > Soil >...
ATAGAGGAGCCCCCCCCGGACAAAATAAAAAAACATTCTTCTTAAAACCCGACTGCCGCAGGCCCGTTGATGAGAGGGGAAAAGGAGATTCAAGCAGGTTTAAGTTAAGACCAACAGAAAAAAGGAAAAAGTAAAAGATACGGGCGTTGGGGAAACAAAACTCAGTGTCTCTGTGGGGGGGCGAAGCGAAAGACACAAGGACTGAGGAGGGAAAAAAAAAAAAAAATTAGAAGTGGGAGAGGACGGGGGAGCAGGAGGGGGTCCGTTAACAAGTGAGAAAAGAAAAAGGGGAGAAAAAAAAGTCATGGGCGAAGGGGGCGCAAGATACTGCCGTGCAAAACTCCTTCGAAGGAAGCAAAAAGACGGAGGGGAAAAGGCTCATTAAATGCAAAAGGGAAATGGGGTAATTTAAACTCGAATCGAGCCTGTCAGGAAAAAAGAAAAGACGAATCAACTACCGACATATATAACAGGGATGGTGCCGAATGCCCGAAACCCCCTGTGTGCAAAGGGGTGAAGGGGAGAAGGGGGAATAGAAGGAAACTCCCATGGGGGGAAAAAAAAAAACATAATTTCGAAATCCCTCAAAAAGAGGGGGCCAGTTGGACAAACAAAAACGCCAGATTTAACTGCGAGGCGGGGGAAACGAAAAAAAAAGGGGGGGGTTGACTCAAAGGGGGCTTCCGAGAAAAAAAGGTAGCCGTAAAGAAAAACAAGAAAGATCACGTGAGAAAAAGGGGGCCAAAGATAAACTTTGTGACAAGGAATAAAGTTAACGTAAAAAATGAAAAAAAAAAAAACTGAGGCTCCCGAGGGGGAAAACTCCCAAATCATGACACATAAGCCTGTTGAGGAAGGCAAGTATCGGGGGGCGCTTTGTGGGGTGCCCGGTTTGTACGAGGAAAAAGAAAGTAAACGGCCTTTCAACAACAAAAAAGAAACAGGAGGGTGGGATGTCGTTCGGCTGGAGGGAAAAAAAAAAAAAAATCCAGGCTTCGGGTGGAAAAAAAGAACGTGGGTTGTTAACAAAAACAAGGAAAAAAAGATGTCAAAGCAAAAGTGGTGATCAAGTTGAGTATAACCGAATGACTCTGGGATAGGACCAAACTGATGGGGAAGGAATGTCAAAAAATAAATAAATGTCTCAAACGCCGAAGGAATTGTCAAGTTGTCAGCTGGGGGACAGAGGGGGGGGGAAGGGGGCTAACCGTGGGAGGGTTACCTCTGGGAGAGTCTCACTTAAAATCGGGAAGTGGTTGCTTAAAAAGGGAAAGTACCCACTGGTCCACTTAATTCTGCAGAGTGCACTACGAACTTGGGTGGAGGGAAGAGGGGACCCAATCAAAAAGATTCGTGGAAAAGGGAGGGGGGGCTGCAATTAACCTACGAAAAAAGCAAGAAAAGGGAAGGGGATCAAAAAATTATAATTTCTCTGAAAACACGGCCCTAGCGGTTGAAGTGAGGGAAAGGGGGGTCTTCAACCCAAAAAGGAAGATACACTCTCTGGTCGAAGAATAGTTGTCATTGGGGGGGAAAAAAAGGGAGAATGTCGGGCAATGTGGGGAAGTTGGCCAAAACTTAGGGGAAAACCATGTGTGGGGGGAAAAAAGAAAAGAAGGAAAAGACTAAAAGAGGACACTGGGAAGGGATAGCAATAGGGCGAAAAAAGTTTGAGGGAATTGGTATAGACGAACAGGCTGGGAGCCGAACAAAGAATGGTGGGAAAGTGGAAAAAAGGGGGAAAGGAAAGACCAGGAAAAGGCGCCGAAAAAGGTTGTTTTGAATCCGTTGGAACCGATCAGAAAAGAGGCATTGGGCACAACCAATCCCTCGAAACAAAGCGACCAAATTAGTTCGGGGGAGCACCCGGCCGATTGAAAAGGAAAAGGGGGGGAGCCCAATGAAAACTTGCAATACAAATCGGAATAAGGGGCGTCAAAAAAAACGGGGGGGGAAAAGTTGAATAACACAAGGAAGGAAAAAAAAGAAAAAGAATTCACAATAAGCACGTTACGGGGAAAGGGCTCGTCGCAAAGGGACTTTGAAAAAGGCAAAAAAGAGGGGAAGGACGTAGGTCAAGAAACCGGGGGGGGGGGCAAAGGCCCGGCAAAGAAAAAGTAACCCGGGGAAAAAGGGGAAAGGGGGTGGGAAAAATTATCCAAAAGATTGGAGACACAAAAAACCCGGCGTGACTAAGGGTCATGGGAAGCGAGAGAAGGAGTGGGGGGGAAAAACAACTAAACAAAATTCAACTGGTGAAAAAAATAAGTCGCGCGACTCGAACGGGGAGGAAAAGGGTGGGGACTACTATGTCACAAGCGCAGACTCAAACACAACAAGAGGGGGGGGAAAGGAGGGAAGAAGCGGGGGGTCGTCGGACAGGCCAAAAGGGAGGGAAAAAAAAAAGAGGAAAAAGACGGAAAGAGTTTTACCAGGGACACAAGAAACGTTTGAGGACGACAAGAAGGCCGATAACGACGGGGAGAAACTTTAGCCAAAAGTGAAAATTTAAAAGGGGACGTGTGGGGGGGACAAGCGATACTGGGGAGAAACGTAGAATTTGCCCCCAAAAGGGTGGGTACTAGCCTGGAAGGGGGGGGAAAACGGGGAGAAACCCGGGGGGGGGGGGTGAAACATTCGCCTTACGTGATCGGGCAAAATCTTCTGCGCAGTAGGAAAAGAAAAGCAAAAAATGTGAGACAGATCCAGATTGGAGAAGGAATGTAAAGGAGAGTCACATGCTAATAAAATGCCCATAAGACCCTTTTTGACCCGGAAAAAGGGGGAAGGAAAAAGTACCAAAACCTATGAAAAAGAAAGGGGTCTGTGTCAAGAAGAACCGACCCAATCACACGAAAAAAATGGGGTCAAGGGCAATTCGCGGGGGAAGGGAGGCCACTTACTAAGGGTCCGGGGCGGGATTGGGGGGGAAAAAAGAGAAATGGGTAAGTATAAGGACGGCGGATTTGGACAAATCAGGCGCCAGCAAAAAGGCGAAAAGAAAAAAAAGATGTCGAAGGTCCACGGGGAAAAAAGGCCCACCAAGGGTAATGAAAAGGGTCGCAGGAAAAAATCCCTAAAAAGCTATTCGTAACCCAACGATTAAGAATCGGAAATGGGACCCAAACAGGGGAGGACGGAACCTCAACGAAGCCGGTGAGAAACATGGTTCAAAACCTTTTCAGTGAGAAAGGGCTGAAACGGACAAAAAAAAAAGACGAAACTTAAAGGAAAGAGCGAGGGGGGCTGTGAGGAAGAAAAAAAAAAAAAAGTTGTGCCGGGAAATCACACCCGGAAAGAGAAAGAAAGAAAAGTTAAAGAGGGAAAAAAAAACGAAGTCCAGGGGATTATCTGTGAGACGGACGGGGAGGGGGCCATTCGGTAAAAAGGGGGGGAATTTCAAGCAAAAGCTGGACACAGCCACGGGACCCTGAGGCAGGCTTATCTGGGGAAGAAAAAAAAAAGTGGGTGCATCGTGCCAATGAAGGTTGTACCGAAACCTCAACCCCCGTCAAAATAAAACGTCCCAAAAATCAATAAGTGGAAGACGGGGGAAAAGGAAAATGGTACTGGGGGATTATAAAACAGAAGAAACAGCAGAAGACCACGGTAAGGAAAAAAAGAAAGAATCTTGGAGGCAGGCCCCTTGAGAGCTAACCAAAAGAACCAGGGGAAATGGGCTATTTGTTTCCGTTACCAGGTCTTGTGTCAACAAAATTTTGGAAAAGCAAGAAGAAAGACAATCCGGGTTTGTACAAAAAAAAAAGGGGGAAAAAAGAAAACCTACACCACGGAGGGGGGGAAGATGAAAAGAAATATGGTTTCAGCAAAGCCCCGGGGGGGGGGGGACAAACCTGGGGGGGAAAAAGGTTTACCTGCGCCCTATTGCGAAAACATAAACTGGGCCAACATATATAAGAGGACAAGACGTCTTTTGGGGTCAAACCTTGGGTGGCCTTCGGAGAAAAATGGTAAACAGGGGGGGGGGGGTTTGGTTGGGGTGCGGGGAAAAAAAAGGGTTCTTGCCACAAAAGGGATGCTTACCCGGATACCCCGAGGGGGACGGAGGGGGGCGAAAAGGACTACAATGAATTGACGAATAAAAAAAAAAACAAGAAGCGCCAGGGAAAGGGGGGGTTTTTGAAAGGGGTCAAAAAATCGCCGTCACTGGACCTGCGCAATGGGGGGGGTAGAGAAGCTGGGACAAGTAAAAGGGAGGAGGTTTGGAACCATGGGTCCCTTGTGGGGGGGAAAAAAAGACCAAAAAATTTCTTCCTCAAAAGTCTGGCAACAACTAAAACCCTCGTCAGGACAAAAAGAGGGGGGGGCTGAGGAATATCGAAAAAACTGTAGTGTTGAAGGGGCTGTCAACTTACCGGAAGAGGTTATCAGAGAGGAAAGTAGCAAAGTTAAGATGAAACCCTAGCAGCAAAAAACAGTAGCTTTGTGCAACGGGCACCGAGTGGGACGGAACGGGAAAAGGGGGACTGCAACACATTGGACTACATGAAAAGAACACCGTGGGGAAAAGAAAAAATTTGCTTGCCGGTGGGAGCGACCCCTCAGGTCACTGGCCGACAGAACCAGTAGGTCAAAGAATCGAACACGGGGGGGGGGGAATGAAAGAAAACAGCTTTTGCTGCATCGGGTCCAGGGCAATCGGGACGGGCGGCTTAAAATGGGCCCCAAAAAAATAGCAAGGCCGCTTGGTATTCCACAAAAAAAAAAAAAGAGGTGTCCTAAGAAGGTCAGGTACCGGGGGCCTCCAAAAAAAAGCCCTGAAAAAGAAAAAAACAGAAGAGAAAAAAAGAAACACATGGGGAGAAGCAGGGAACCACATAAGAAAAAACACCAGCATAAAGAGAAGCCAGACTCCTCCCACACTGACTAAAAAAAACATAGAATGAAAATATAAAAAGAAATAAGGGAAAACGCCTGGTGCGTCCGTGAGGGGAAAGGGGGGCAACCTCTTGCTCATGCGCCGTTGGTGGGGGCTAAAAATTTCTGTCTTCAAACCTTTTTGGGGGAGAAGGGTTCCCCTAGGGAAGAAAATGAGACCAGTCAGGTGGGGACGGATTTTGGGGGAGAAAAGGAGGAATGACAACTTCGGGGTGGGGGGAGGAAGATCCGCAAGCATGACGAAAGGGGCAAGCATCAAAGGCAGGTGGAAGAAACCTTTTTTGCGTAAATCGGGGGGAAAACTATGTGGGAGAGGGGGGGGGGAGGAAAAGACAGGAAAAAAATCAATGGGTGAGAACAGACGCCGGGGGGTGAAGGACAGAAGTTGAAAAAAAAAAAAAGTTAAACTTGCCACGTGGGAACCCAAACTCACTTATCGAGCACGCGAGTGGGGGAAAAAAAAAAAAGGGCAAGGACGAGTACATTGGGTGTGGGGGAAAAAGGTAGGAACGTCTGCAATACTCTCCCCCCTCAATTCACATACTCGAATAAAGGAAAGGAAACAGATATACGACTGGGTGAGAGGAAAAAAAAAAAGAACAAAAAAAAAAAGGGGCAGAGGGGGAAGCAGCTGGAGGAAAACAAGGAACGATCAGTGAAAAAAAATCGTTTGGAAAGGGGGGGACACCCCTCCGATGCAATTAAAAAAGGGGAGCAAGAAAGGGATGAAGGACCTCAACAAAAAAAAAGAAGGAGGGGGGGGGGGGGGAACTTGGTCTTAGAAGGAATTGGGCTCTAAAGAAAAGAAGCAATCTGGACGGGGGAGAAAGCCGGTTGTGCAACACAAGCCGGCGAGAAAAAAAAAGGAAAAAAAAAAGGTTCAGCAACATCCCCCGAAGAAAACTATATCCTATTGAATAAATGTCTATGAGCATTGGAAAAAAGGGTGGGAGAAGAACTCAAAACGGGTCTCAGTTGGGAAAAAAGGAACTTTCCGGCCCCAGGGAGGGAAAAAGGACTGAATCTGGGGGAAAGATAGACCAACTCTGAGAGGGGGGGAGGTTAAAACGTTTTGGTAACACCCCGAAAGAAGGGAAGAAAAGGGGGGTCAAAAGGGAGAGAAAAACTAAATCGGGGGGTGACCATAGGAACAGACCCGCTCTAAGGGGGAAAAGGACCCTAAGGGAAAGGGTAACCAAGTGTCCTAACGGGCTTAATTTGTTGGGGAAAAAGGACAGCCGTTGACATTAAAACTGGGGAGAATCGAAAGGAATTCGGCAAAATGGGAGGGGAAAGGGGGGACCAAGTCTTTCAAAAAGGGGGCCGGGAAGGACCCACGAACGGGATAGTGGGGGAAAAAAAAAAACAATTCATTGGGGGGGGGTGGGGGAAAGGAGGTAGCCTGCCCATCACGGAATTGCAGAGCTTCTAACCAAGCAAAAAAAAAAATCAAAAGCCCGTGGTAAATCAAGGAAATAATCGCAGAGGAGGGTAAAAAGAGGGGGTGGAAAATAGCCGAGTTGGGGAAAGATGGAACCAAAACGCAGATACCAACAGAGACCACAGACTGGGGAGGAGGGGAGGGGACCCTCCAGTCATAGGGGGGATGGTCAGAAAAAAAGGCAGGGGAACATGTTGGATAAGGACAAAAGAAAACGGAGAACGGAAAACTTTACTAAAAAAGTTTCGACGAGGGGGGGTGCGGGGTAGAGCAGCAAGGGAACTGGGGGGAAAAAAAACGGTAAAAAGGAAAATGGGGAAGACGGCCGGGCCATCGCTTCCTACGGGCGCGAAAAAAAATTGGGGGGGAATCAGCGGCTCAAAAGGGCCTCAACAGAAGGGGTGGGGGAAAAAAGAGACCATACCAAGAAGTCACATTCCAAAAAAAAAAGGGGGGAAAAATGTTTATAAGCGGGCGGCTGGGGGAAAAAGAACAAGCTGAATCTGGGGTCAAACGCGTTTCAGGGGGGGAAAGAAGGAAGAGGGAGTGACAATAACATGAAATAGAGAAAAATAGGAAAAGGGGGTTGGCGACTCGTTGAACCAAAAAAAAAGGGGCAGTAATCAACTATGGGGGTAAAAAGACGGAAAAGAACCCCCGGGCTAGTGCGCCCAATCGAAAAAGGAAAAAGGGGGGAAAAAAAGAGAAATTTGGGAAAACGAGTGGCAAAATACCCAAAAAAGGGAGAAAAGAAAGGGCTAGCCAAAGCGATCGTTAAAGCGCAACAAAATACGCGGACCAGTCAACAATCGTTCGCGCAAACACGCGCGCAAAACGGAAAGGGGGGAACACGAAGAGTGAAAAAAGGAGAGAGAAAAAAAAAAAAAAACGGAGATGGGAAAAAAAAGGGGGGACGATCTTCCACAATTTAAAGAGGGCAAGAAGGTCCGGCCGCGGAAACGAGGGAAACGGGGGGAATGGACCTGAGTGAGCTTTAAAGCAGGGAAGCGAAGGTGAAAAGTTCGCAAAAAAAGTCCACGAACGGGAGGTTTGCAAATCGGGGGAGACTGAAAAAAAAAGTTGCAAACCGGGTATTGAAGGGGGGCCTCCGCGCCAGAAACGCCACCGGGAGGGGCCCTCCCTTTAACGGACTAAAATAGAGGGAGGAAAAAAAAAAAAAGCCTCCATCATGAGGAGAAAAGTTGGGGAAAGAGGGGTAGAAGATCTTAGGATTAAAACAGAAAGGGCTGAATTAAAGGGTGTAAAGGCACACAGGGAACGGTGGGAGAAAGGGAAAAAAACGCCACAAGATTCCAAGGAGTGCTTGGGCCAAAAGAAAAGCCTGCAAAAAACATACAAAAGTTGTACCAGGAATCAAGCCGATGTCTCCAAGAAAGGGAATGGGGGGGAGAGAAGGGGGGGTATGCTATGGGGGGGGGGTCAGGGGTTAATGAAACGAGGAAACAATGGACCATCGAAAAAGAACATTTTTCTGGCAAAAAGAGGGCGAAAAGTCCCGGTATTTGAAAACCTTAGGGGAAAAGGGGAAACAAGGTTCGTAAAGGAAAAAAAGGAAGGCCTTAATCTAACCACCGCGCGGGGGGGGGAGGATCTCTCGTCGTCATGAAAGTTGAGCTTGAGACCCTACAGAAGGGAAAAAATAAAAACAGGGGACATAAACCGGAAGTAAAAACAATATTAACACCCGTCTTCAAACGGGGCGACGGAGGATGGGAACAAATCTTCAGGTTAGAACAGTTTGGTGGGGGGAAGGAAACAAACTCGAAAGAAAAAGAAAAGAATTACACTGGCAGGCAGGGGGAAAAAAAGGGAAGGACCTCTTTGAGCTTAAAGGAACCTTTTTTTATCTGCGGTGTACAGAGAAAGGAAGGGACAAGAACCTTAAAAAAAAACGCAAAAAGGGGACCGATTGGTCAGGCCTATGAACGCCACGCCACACCAAAAAGGGAGGTCCCACAGGAAAGGGGGGATGAAGGAGTGGGTGACCAGACAAGGAAAGGAAGGGGAATAAAATTTCCTATACTCCCAAAAAAGGACAAGGAACCATTACGGGAAGGGAAGATAAAAGGAGGTGATTCACACAAGGGAAGGAAATAAAAAAAGATACAAACGGGGAACAAGGTACAAATGAAAAGAAGATGAACCCAATTGAGGAATAACCAAAACACCGTGGGCACTAGGGGGGGGGGGGAAGCCTTATTCTTTTTTCAGAAAAACTGGTTCTGATCCACCAATAGGAAAAAACAGAAGAGGGGGGAAAAACCCAAAAAAAAAGAGCCACGAATTGAGGAATGTTCAAAGGGGGGGGGAAAAGCCAATCCCTTTCGCAAAAAACACGGGGCTGTGAAATGGCAGACCGGGGGGAGGCAAACCAAGCCGAAACAAAAACCGGGAACGGAGAAGAAGAAACTTAAATGGACAAAGAATCCTGGGGGGGTCTGGGGGTAAAGGGTTGTCATAGGGAAAAAAGGGGACACATTGTTTGGTTTCCTGGGTAGCGGTTCAGGAATAAAGAGAACAACCTGAGAGTCGGGTGTCCAAAGTGGGGGGCGTCGATGGAAGGACCTTGCGGACCTGGCCCGACCAAGCCAAGCGGAACAAAGGACAAAGAAATTTTGGGGGGTTTGGTTCACGTTTCCTAACCAAAATTAGGCGGGGGTAAAAAAGGAAAGGAGGGAAAGGGATGCAAAAAAGTGACGGGAAATGTTTTGCCACCAGGGGAAAACTGGCATGTTGACCAGGGAAAGAAAGGGGCTGACTAAACCCGCCACAACGAAGGCCGCTCTGGAAAGCCCGGAAAACAAAAAGGAAGAAGGGAGGAATAAGCAGGAGGTTAGGGTAATCATGTGGGAAAACCAAGGAAATAAGGGAAAGAGGCAAAGCGGAGGGGGACAAAGGGGGTGAAAATGGTTTGGGGGGATGGAAAAAAACATAAAAGATCAGCCAAAGTTAGGAGGGGGGAAAAAAAAAAAAAAGCAAAAAGGAGGTGCGTCATGAAATGAAAGAAAACGCCGCAACAGGGTCAGAAGCGGCGAGTTTCATGAAAAAATGCTTTTGGGTGAGGCGAACCAAAGGGAACCAAAAAAATGAAACGAGATCGAACAAAAAAAAAAGGGTGGGTTGACGACAAAGAAGAAAGGGGGCTGCTGAATGACACGGGGCGGCCATGAGGCAGAGGGGGGCAAAACCGCTAAAGCAAGACTCAAACTGGGAACACCGCCCAACCCGCCGGTCTGAAACCGTCCCATGTTCCAAGGGGAAGGGAAACAACATGCCTGGAACAGAAATAGAAAGAAAAAAAAGAGGGGGGGGGGAGGCGAGAAAGCAACTCGGGAAAAACGACTAAGCCCGTATACTCTGAGGGAAATCAAAACAAAAAAAAGGTAGGAGGGGGGGGGGGGGGGGAAAAAAGGAAAAGGAGGGGGAGGCTCCGCTGGGGGAAGGCGGTTACGCCAAGCTGAAAAAAAAAGGTGTTTTGAACTTCTATTTTACGTCAAAAGCCCACTGGGGGAAGGCAGGGGCCCAAAGAGGGAGAGAACGAGGGGGGCGTCTGTGATGCCCAAATGAAGCGGCAGGGGGCGAGGTCGGGAGCGCGACAAAAAAAAAAAAAGCTAGCAAAAAAAAAGCAGGAAAAAAAAAAAACCCGTTGTTCAAGTAAGGGGGACTCTGTGGGGTGGGGGAGAAGGAAGGGGCAATCAGCAAACCAAGGAATAAAGGGGTTGAGACTCACAATGTCGATGGGAAAAAAAAGGAACGGCCGTGCGCCCAACTGAGGTTAGACAACGGCTACTGCTGGCAAAGGATGAGCATTGGAAAATTTTTGGGAGAATCCCACCGGACCCTTAACTGGGTAAAAAAGGAAGGTCGATACAGCCAACCAGGGAAGAAAGAAAGGTAATGGGGGAAAGGAAAAAAGAACTCCTTGTGGACCGGTGAAGAAGAAGCAGGGGATATTGAACAAGTAACAGAACATGGGAAAGCAAAGGTGGAAAGCTACATGGATTCAATGAAACAAAGAGCAAATAATCTTGAAGGAGTAGGGAAGGGGCACAAAAGGGGTGGGGGAGGGTTTGGAGTGGGTCGGCTTAAGTCGGGGAATCTTAAAACAATCTCAAACGGTCTTTCTAGGGGGAAAGTAATCTTTGGTGAAACGCAATATACGGGTAAAAAATAAATTCAAAAGAAAAGGGAAACGAAACAAAATCCAAAAACCCAATTCAAGAGGAACACGAATTAAGATCAAAGAAAAGGGGGGGAAAAATCTCATCGGGGGGTGTTAAAGTGTGTTTGGGGCAAAGGAAGCACGGGGGGGAGGCGGAAAAACCAGGACGAGGTTGAGAAAAGAATCTTTTCTCTAACTGAACGTGCAAAGAGTTCTCGGAGGGGAAGGGGGGGTGGTAAAGCCAAAATTGTCTCGGGGGATCCAAGAAAAAAAAGGGGGGGGACGAGAAAAAAAAGGTGAACAGGGGAGGACAAGAGGCCAAAGAGGGGTTGGGGGGGAGGACTAATCGACGGGGCCCGGAGCCAAAACCGGGGAAAGGGGGGGTGTCCTTTGTTCAAGCGGAAAAGGTTCTTGGGGGGGGGTCCTCCTTGTTTTTAGCAGACCAGGAAAGGTGAAAGGGGGGCATGAAAATATGGTGGGTCGGCCTTATGGGGGGGGAAAGAGTAGGGAACAAAGACGGGGGGGTAAAAGAAAAAAGGAGGAAAAGACTACCTCTTGGGTGGGGGAGGGCACCGATAGCCAGCAAAATTCGGGAGACCGGGGAACAGGTGGGAGGGGGAAAAAAATTGAAAAAAAGGGAAACCGAAGAAAAGGGGAAAGGGACCCCGTACAGCAAAAGGAGGGAAGAATGCCAGGGGGGAAAAACTAAATACTGCATAGAAGGAGGGTAACGCGAACAAAAGGAGTAAAACAAGCAAGGGCTGTGCCACAACAGAAAATCGACCGTGGGGGGGAAATTAGTCGCGCAAGTGGCAGGGGGGGGGGTGTTGGACTAAAAAGGAACCAAAATGTTTTGTTGAAGAAAGTCGAGAAAAGAAAACGGGGAAAGAAAAAAAGGAAAGGAAAGCAGTTGTGGCAACCGAGGGGGGGGGGGAGGTAGTTAGTAGAGACCCCGAAGGAAAAAGGGGAAAAAAATGTGAACAAAATGAACCTGGGACTGGAGACATCGCAAGGCACGAAAGGAAGGGCGCGAACAAAAGGGGCTCAATTGAAGAATCCTAAATCGGGATTGAACATCCGCAACAAAAACGACAAAAGGAGGGAAAGGGAAAAAGGCCAACCCGGCTATTGGAGGGACCAAGAGGGGGGGGGGGGAAAAGGGGGGGTAAAGCGAGTGGGGAAAAAGGAAAAAAAAACGAGCACGACGTAGGAACGGGGAAAAGGGGGGGTATTAAAAAAAGTTGGAAGAATGAAAAAATATCGGGTAAAAGAAGGGGAAGTCTCGTCTCCCATTGGGATTATAGTGTTCAAGAGGGGGAAGGGCACTAAAAAAGACAGGAAAGGGAGCGAAACACCGGTGGAGGAAATGGGTCCAAATCTGCAGTGAAAGGGGGGGGGCAAATATCCCTGTGTCAAAGGTATTTGCAACAAGCCCAGGGGAAAAAAAAAGAGCCTCATTCAAAAGAGGAAGCACTGAGGTGAAAAGAAGAAGGAAAAAAAAAAAGGAGGGAAACCGGGTTGCAAACTCCAGGGGGGCCTGGGGGACGCTCTGAAAGGGTGAAAGGGGGTGGCCAGAAGATAAGAGGGAATATATGCGAAAAAAAAAAAATTAGGGTGGAAAGAGACGCATTGGTTACTCCAAAAGGAAAAAAGGGGGAAAAGGGCAATGACCAGGGGCGTCCACGAGGGGGGAACGAGGTCCGGGGTCCAGGGGGGGAGCTGGGGTCACAAAAGAGAGGGAGGAAATCCCTTTGGCCTTTAAGAACAGGAAAGTTCACACTAGGGGGGAGTTGGAAAATAAAAGGATCTGATTGTGGACCCGGGGGGTACTTCAAAAGGGAGGTGGAAAAGAAACGCAGCCACAAGGGGGGGGAGAGACTAAACAGAAAGAAAAGGATTCACGGCAACGGCTCAGAGGAGACTATCCCAACCCGGACGATTATTACGAAAGAAATTCAAGTCACTTGTGGGGTAGCACACGGGGGAGACACCTCAAAGATTCCTCTGGTTGGGGGGAGTGAATGAACTCCCGACGGGGACCATCCCCATTTCAAAAGAAAAAGAGGAAGGGGTAAGGGGGACAAAAGACTAGGGTCATTTGGCAGGGGGATTGTGCAAAGGGAAGTTGGGTAGTATTCGGAAAAGGATTGGGGGAAAACCAAATGGAAAGAAACCAGCCTTTTTCGGGACGGATGGGCGGAAGGGAAAGGGTTAAGGGGAAAACCCATGCCCGGGGGTCAGTGGGGAGGGGCTACAAAGCAAAGCGGTATCTACGTAAATCGCCCAACAGAGGGAGGGACTCGTCCTCGGTTAGGTGAACCAGCCAAAGATGAGCACGAAGGCCGGGAGGAACAAAAATGGTGTTTTCCGTAAGCCAATCGAAACAAAAGAGAAACAGGAACCAAGCGGAGGGGAAAAGAGGAAAATGGGGTAAAAAGGTTTTCCAAGAGGGGTGAGACTGACGTTTGGTTTGTTGGGAAAGAGGGGAGAAAGAACTAAGATTACCGTCTAAGGGAGGGGAAAGACGGGGAAAAATTATCCGACAGCGTTGGAAGTTGGTTTCCCCCAGGGGTTCCTGGAGGGGAAAAAAAAGTCTCTAATGGTTAGAAAAGGGACAAAAAAATGCATTTCTAGAAAAACAAAAGAGTCAGGGGGGGGGGCCGGCTGGGAATAAAAACAAGACTCAGGGGGGAACGCAGGGGCAGAAATGTAAATTTTAAACCTCGACCGAAAAAACCGGGGGGTTATAGTACGTCAAAGAACGGTAAGGGTAAAAGGGAGTATTCATGTGAAAGGAGGAGAAAAAAAGAAAAAAAAACTATACAAAGAGGAAAGAGAAGACCAAAATTCCAGAAGGGGGCTTACCGAACATCAACACGTTTTAGAATAAGCAGGTACCATCCAGGAGTGTGGCCTAATGTTTTGAATAAGGGACATTGAGGGGGAGGGATCCCCCCAATTGGTAAAGGTGGAAAAAAAAAAAGAAGGAAAAAAGAAAAAAATAGAAGGCAGGAACGCCCCTAAACAGGGGGGAGAGAGAAAGATTTAGGGAAAAAGCAAATCAAGGGGGGGTACCCTTGGCAGTTAACATAAGAAAAAGGGATCAGCACAAAAATTAAAAAAAAAAAAATGCAAGGAAATTCCCTATAAAGAGGGGAGATTGGTGTCAAAGGGTGGCTGGTCACTCCCCTTTAGGGGGGGGGGGTGGGGTAATGGTAAGAAAAGGAAATAGCGTTGTGGAACCAAAAAAACACAGGAAGAGAGGACCTAGACCCCTAATATTTTTCGGATTTGATAGTCTACCTTGAAAAGAAAACACGAGACGACGGAGGATTTTTTTTGGTGTCTGGTGTCACGGAAGTGGTGAGAATCAAGGGGGTGTCTGGAGCACGCAAAGGTTGGTTAAGCAGCTGGGGGACATGAAAAAGCGAACGGGGTGGGAAAAGTTTGAGGGGGGTGAGGGGGGGGGGGGATCGCCAAAAGGTCAGACCGCTTGGGGGGGGAAAAGAGGATAAACATAAAGGGGGGAAACAAATCCTGGACGGGGAGACTGTAAGGGGTGGGTGGGGGCCATGTAATCGAGGAGTTGACAAGAGCAGAAAAGGTAGGAAGCCGAGGGAATGAAAAGGGGGATATGGAGGGAATCAAAAGAACAAATCCCACCGTATGGGGCTCTCTAGGTGGGCGGGGAAAAAGGAAAGGGAATACGCGCAAACAATTTTCGACAGTGGGGAGAAACGAGGTGGGCAGAGAAAAGGTTGTGCTTTGCACCGTTGACTGGGGGATGTAAGGGGGGAGTGAAAAAGGTCCGCACACGATTCCGACTCGGAAAAAGGGTTTTTTTTCAACACTTCTGACGCGAGGAAGGGGGACAACCAAATCCTGCCTGCTTCTCCCAAGACCGCAGTCACGGGGGAGTAAAAGGATGGGGGGGGATCCAAGAAAAAACAGCACCCCGCGGGCTTCCAAAGGTCCCAGGGAAGGAAAAAAGGCCAGGAAAAAAACTTCTGAAAAAAAAAAGAAAAAATTAATAAAACAAGAGGGGGGCCTGGGACTAAGCGGGAACAGAAACGGCACAGCTAATCAGAGCTATCAAAAAAAACAACAATAGTATGAGGAAAATAGAGAGGACTTGTATCTCATGAGCGGGGGAGGGAAGGAACTGCCGGGAGGGACAAAAAGCCTGTGTTGAGGGGATAGGGGGGGGGGGCAATCCTGGGGCAAGAGGCACAGGAAAAAAAAACTAAGTTTTCTGTGTGGGGTTATAAGCGAAAAAAGGACAGGAGTGGCTTTCAGGAAAAGAGAAGAAACAAAAAAACGAAAAGGGAAATCAAAGGCATGAGGAGAAACCGTGGCGGGGGAAAAAAAGAGACTATGTTGGTCGGGCAGGCACCACCAAATCAAAGGAAAGGAAAAAAAGACGCAGCTTCATGTCAAAATGGGGAGGCCGGGTATCCTTGGCACCTTAAAAAAAGAGGAGAGGGAGGAAAAAACTGCTTTGAACCCACTTAGGCGCCCAAGATGAAAGTGGAAAGGGACAAGTCGGAAAGACAAACGCAGGGGGGGAAAGAAAAAACTACCTTCAAACACGACATAGATAACAGCGAGGTGTTCCTATTGACCAAATAAAAGGGGGGAAAGGACGGGGAGAAAAGACCAAGGAAGAAGTCAAGAACGATTCAGGGGGGAAAAAAAAATCAAGGAGGGGAAGAAAATAAAACCAAAGGGAGGGGGAATTACTTCCGGAGCGGACACGCACAAATAGGAGGGACTCTTGGCTTCGAGGCAGGGGCGAACTAGCATCGGACCCGACAAATCGGGACGGGGCCATCACTCAGGAAGAAAAATGGTGGGGACTCAAGCAGTTGAAGCAGGCAAAAAAAGGCAAAAAAAAAAAGGGTACCCTAGACCAACCCCATGAAGACCACGATAAAAAAGAAGGGGGGGGGGGAATCACTGAGCAAGCAGGGGGCCATGGGGTTCAATCCCCTGGCGCAAGGGGGGAAAAGCACAAGGACCAAACAACAGGGGGCTTTGATGCAAAGGGGGGAATCTTTTTCTTGCTAAACAAGAGGGGGGGAGGCTTATTTTCCCTTGGTGGGTGAAAACCCCGCGTAATTTAGGCTGGGAGAAAAAAAAAAGGGAGAGCCAAATTAGAAAATGACCAGGGAAAAAAACGATTTTGTAGAAAAGGGGGGGCGGGGGAAAAAACGAGAAAAATTTTCCTCGGTGTCAGAGACGGAGCTTTGGGGAGAAAAAAGGGGTTGGTCGGGGAATCTGAGGATATGTAGGATCGAAGCTGTTTCGCTTCATTGGAAGCTACGACGGTGGGGGGGGGGGTTGGTCTGGGGGTGGGGGAGGAAGTACCCAAAGGGAATGATGGGAAAAAGTTTGTGAAGAAACCGTCGAGTCGAAGAAGCCTAAGAAGGAAGGGAAAGGCGACGCCGGGGTCTCAAAAGTAAGGGGAGGAAAAAAAAAAAAAGGGAAAAACCTCCCTTACTCTCCAATTAGGTCCAAAACTGGGGAACCGCCTGCTAATCTTTAGAGGAATATCAGAGGAAAAAAAGGGGGGGGGCCTCAGGACAACAAAAAACGGGACACGCCGCGAGGGGGACACCGAATAGGCGCGGCAAGGGAGGGGAAATTGGGTGTAGGGATTGTGGAAAAAAGGGCTTAACACCTGGTTGAGGAAGGAAACAGTCGAGCAAGCACTGTGAAAAAAACTAGCCGATAGCGTGGTCGGGGGGAAAAGGGGAAGGGGGACAGGTTGATCCAGGGGGGGGAAAAACGGTAACTCATTTTTTATGAAAAAAAAGACTTAGCCTACCACGAGGGCCGGGACAAGACTGTCGCGAAGACAAGTTTTGGGGCCGGGAACTTAAGAGAAAAAGAACAATCTTTTAAAACCAATTCCATAGCCAAAAAAGAGGACAAATTATATGGATCCGAGAAAAAGGAGGGAAAGGGGAAGAAAGGAGGAAAATGCAAGCCCGGGTGCACAGACAGAGGGGGGCGGGGACACTCGGTCGCCCGTCGGGGGGGGACCTAAAAAAAGGGGATTAGCAAGAAAAGAGTCAAAGACTGAGGCAGGGCATAGTGCCTAAAGGGATTATTGAAGGAAAAGACCGAATTGGTGAAGATGAAGGGAGCAGCCCCGGGGCGGGGAGGGACGCCAATCTGCATACCCATATCCGTTGGGGGGGCAAAAAGGTTCAAGGAAAACAGCCCGTCGGGGGGGGACTAGGATCATTGAAGAGAACTGAGGCCTGCCTGGGGTGTGAAAAAGAGACTAACGGGGGGCCCCTTTTCAAGAGGGCGAAAGGAGCGCCGACAGAGAGAACAGTGGAGTGGGGCCTAAGGAGGGGAAAAAAAGACAA
>Ga0179593_1476851_pt1 | contig 16899 bp, 25 predicted proteins | sample CZODoug2_1_08_16_FD_185931 | JGI IMG/M metagenome (GOLD analysis project Ga0179593, IMG submission 185931) | Vadose zone soil fungal communities from Angelo Coast Range Reserve, California, USA - CZODoug2_1_08_16fungal (PacBio error correction) | ecosystem: Environmental > Terrestrial > Soil >...
CAGGAGGGTCCAGAGTACTGTTACTAAGGGAAAAAGGTGAGCAAGGGTGCGCTGGAGTTGGGATGGTCTCCAAGGGGGAAAAGGCTATGCGAGTATCACACTTAAGTCATACGCAAAGTCTGATAGCGAATACACAAAAAACTGCTGAAAAACGTCGTCAGGTGGTCTCAGAATGACATGTACCCTATGCGCGGGCTTTATCAGTTTGACCCGTAAAAAGGGAATCCGGGAAAAACTTGGAAAAAAAAAAATCGAGCCGAAAAAGGGGAAAAAACAACAGGCGGATGCATATCTAAACAAAAGACGAACTTCACTTCCGCTAGCGAGGGAAAAAAAAAGGCGTCAAGGGGCTTCAAAGGAATGAACGGAAGTGGACCGGAATTCAGCAGTGGAGTCAGGACGGTTTTTTGGGGTCCCAAAAACCCAAAACGAGAAAAAAGCAATCCGAATGGCACGGAGAGAAAATTGCTAACGGGTCTAGACACGCTACTATGCAAAGGTGGGGGGGAGAGCTGGAAGGCGGGCACCCTGCCGCATATCGAAATACCGCCGGAGGAAAGCTTCATGAGGGGAAGAAGCAATTCAACGACTTTACAACTAGAGGCTGGGACGTCTAAGAAAACGGGGGAGGAATTCGATCGACGGAAAAGACACTAAGACCGAAACGGGACGTCACGGTATCTGCATCGCCGTGCCAAAGCAGGGGTCTGAGCAAGATTGAGTCCACGCGGCGGAACGGAGGACAAGTAATGCGACGGTCATGGGGGGCTTTGGAAACCAAAATGCCATCCTGGGCGCTTCATACGTACCGGCTAAAAAGGAGGGGGGGAAGAAAAGATGCTGAAGCGAAACCTCATCAGGGGGACAGTGATACCACGCAACGGTAGTCCATGTCCATTCTAAAGCCTCTCGTAGGCGTAGCGGAGTCAAAGCAACACCACTGAAAACGAACCATGGAAGAGCCTACTAAGGAAACAACGCTGCGCCGGCTCAGGTTCGAAAACTTTCACCGACGCGGGATTCACATCACTGTAAAGGTAGCGTCAAGCTCTCAAAAAGGGACCAGTAGTGGGTTGACGGAGGAGGGGGCATGACGACTCAAGCGCGAACGGAATTGGCGCACGTCCACTGGTAGCAAACCAAAACGATTTCGAAAGAAAAAAAGTCTAAGAGGTCTTTTAAAAAGTTAATTTGAGGGCCAACCTATAAACAGGAAAAACCACAGGAACGGTCGTAAACTACAATTTCCGGGGAACGGAAAAAAAAAATTCAAGATAGGACTGTTAACCTGGATACCGGACAAAGATCTGCGGAAGAATGGTTCCGTTTGACAAGAAAGCAAAAAACCCAAGGGACAAAAGCCGCAAAATTGAAAATCGGCAACGCAGACGCGACATGGGCGCGCAAACGTCACCAAGTCGGGTGGAGAATCCTAGATGAATAGTGTAAAGAATCACTGGGTACCCAGGGGATGCACCTAGGGAAGGGGAGCCGGAATTAACAAATCGGGCGATTGGGGCCAACACCCATCTAGCCAGGAGTCTGGGAGTGGGGCCTGAAGAAGGTACTGCACATGTGGACCGTGGGTGCAGCACTAAAAAAAAGTTACACGAGGGGGGACAGCACGGTCCACCTTTTGAGGGTCATGGCACGACAAAGGAAACGCCTTCGGGGTCCAGGAAGTTATGCCGTAAGTATCTTCCCGGGGCCATGGCCGAATACTGGATCCGGTAAGGAGCACGAGGCCGACTCTCATAAATGTAAGTGTCAAAGGGGGATGGTCCTGAAAAAGAGGGGGGGGGGTGAAATGCATTGTCCGGGAAAATAAGCTCTTAGGAAGCTGTGGAAGAGAAAACGATGAGACTGACTCTATTAGGGATGCCTTTTCAAAAAGCGGAAAAACGAAGGCCAGTCAAATCGTGACGACGGGAGGCAGGGACTCAGCCGGATGGGGAAAGGGCATTTGTCTACCACCTCAGAAAAGTCTGGGACAAAAGACAAGACTATTACAGGCATCATTACAATTTTCCCTGGGGGTGGACGAAAAAAAGGAAGATCTCTCAAAAAGGAAACGAGGGATAGGGACGTTAAAGAAGGTTTCCGCAGTGCGGGGAAGGGAAAGGAGAGGAAAACAAACCAGGACGCCGGTCCCTTTGTCATGGTGCGTCGAGGGAACGAGAATCGAAGGACGGGAAAGGGATTGTGCAGGGCAAGAACGACGGGGGTCGTGAAGAACTCACTCAGAACCGTCGGCAGTATGGGGAAAAAAAAAAAATTCCCTGGCGGAAGACAAACACACCGAGAGATTTTTGTTTTTTTGGCCGTTTTAAAACAGGGGGGGGGTGGGGGGGGCAACAAAGAAGAGAAAAAATGTTGGGGGGGGTCGGAAACGAGACAATAACAATGAAACGCTTGGCGAAACTAAAGGAAAAAACACACGGCTGGGAAAAAGATATTAGACGCGCGTCCAGGATCGACCTTGTCGTGGTCTCGTTGTACCGACCAAGACAACACGGCGGCGGACGTGAGAAGTTCTTTGCGTAAGACCTTCCTCTATGAGTTTCCCAGAAGGGGGGGGGGTCAACGAGCACCGGACGGGGACGAGTGGAGGCATCCTATGATGGTCTTGACACCACCTCTGAAGGAAAACTGGGTGGAAAGAGAGGAGAACATGGATCAAAAGCGGGACAAGGCCGGGAAATGTCGAAGGCGATGGTCAACCAGCACTCTCTCAAGCGTTCTTAAAAGCGTAGCCCAACAAGGGGAAAACAAGTACATGGCCGCTGAAAAAACAACCAATTCACCGAGCCCGGGGGGGGGGGTAAGCAAAACTTTATCGTCTTAGGTGGAGACAACAAATAATCTGAGGGGTTGTCGCAAAACAAGGCAAGGCGGAAAAAAGAGAAGAGGGGAAAACAAAGGCCTTCCTTCTTCACGGGGGACGCGACGCTTTGGAAGGGACTAGAGGCGATCTCCGAAGCTACTCATGACGGGCAGGATCAGGAACCCTGCTGGTGAAAGAAAGAGGGTTAAAGAAAAAAAAAACAGGGGACATAATATCGCGGAGAGCTAGAAGAAAAGCGAGTAAAAAAGGGGACGTAATCAGGGTATTCCAGTCACGTGTAAAGCGGGCATGGGGAAGAGATGGTCTGGAGGGGAGGAACACCGTAAGGGGTCCCTATAAAACAGGGAACAAAAAGACCGGCCCACTAGCGTGTGTTCGGTCCGCAGTGACAAGGAGTTAATCCAAGAAAAAGATAGGGGAAAGGCGATGACATGCGGACGTCTTAAAAACCCGCACTACCACGTTGAAAAAAAAACAGGCCTTTAGTGTAGCATCTATAGGCGAGGGGGGGACTACAAAGGGGGAGGGTGAGAAACGGGCTGAAAGGGACCTGTCGGAAGGAAGGGTGGGACGCGTGCCTTTCTAAGGGTTCGGATCGCAGTGTGGCACGAAGGGTGCTCGCCGCCACAAGATTGCAGAAGAATATGTGAAAGAGGGGCTTTGAGGGGGAAAAAAAGTGACACATAGTGCGCCAAAAGGGGCGTGGAATTTGCCGTTTCTGACCTTGTAGCAAAATTGACGAAAAAAGGTCCATGTGATATCCGGGGGGGGAAAGTCGACAAGAGAGGAAAGCACGTACATTACCACTTGAAATTCCTGCTAAAGTAAGGAAGGGGGTGTGCTCCATCTTTACGTTTAACCAATCTGAGAGATGAGGGGATATGGAAGGAAGCGAGGAGCGGCTTCCCTGGCTAAAACGGTGTGGATAATTCCAGGACGTGAAAAACATTGACTAAGGAAAGAAAGAAAGCTTTCACGAAGACATATGAAAAGAATAAGGGAGGTTTTAAGGAGGTGAAGTAGGGAGTGCGCACTTTACGGGTGAGGTGGCTGTAAATGGTTGACCGCTACAAGGGGCCGACGAGGAAAACTTTACCTGGGGAGAAGCCTGCGCGGATGTTAGCAATACGCCCTGTAGGAAAAACACGCCCTCTTCAAAAGGTCGCCGGTAAGATGAGAGGACAGGGCATTGGGGGGAAGGGGGGACGAATGAATGGAACCTGACAGGGGCTGAAGCTCCAGCTTTACTACTCCGCTACATCTTATACGAACGAGGAGGGGCGCGACGGGGGGGGGGGAGACTGGCAAAAGGCGAGGGAAAAGGTGAAGAATTCAGTTGTCTTTCGAATTTAAGCTACTTAATCGTATATGCGCAGAGGGTACTCTCCAGATGGAAGCTGGAAGGGGGAAAAAGCAGGGGAGTGCGTCGTACAGCGGAAAAGGGGGATGCTTCATGTCCGTGTTGCTGCGGCATGGTAAGATAGGGCAGGTCCGCCTTCATCAGGATCAGCGCGACAAAAAAGAGCTGGGAAGAGTCAGTGGTAAATGAAGCGGAGGAAATAACATGTGGGGGGGACGGGCCATCGTTCTGAGGCGTCGTCCGACAACTTGCTTAGCAAAGTCTCCAAAAGCCATCTGACTCTTTTCTCAAGCCGACACTTTCCGGGGCATGGTGTGAAACGCGAGAGGGGAATACTGGGTAGGGAGGGAAGGGTGAACTGGGGTTGTAACCTACATCTAACGATACGTGGATACTTTGGTAGCGCGAAGAGAAAAGGTAGAGTGCGGCATCGAGAAGGTCCATGAAACGGACTACAACTGCTATCCACGCAAAACACAGAGGCGAAACAGACGGCACTAAGAAACGTCTCGCGGAGTGTCTTCGCTCGCGGCTGTTCAGTCAAAACTTTGGTCTGGAAAGGCCGAGCGGATGAATAGAAAATCAGAAGGAAAAAAGGGATAACAAGAGAAAAAAATGAGACCTGGGACAGGCGCAAATCGCTTGTCGGTGGGAGGAACCGGTAATCTTTCCCTTCGCTAAGCAAAGGCCTCGAAACGGGAGGAAGCGGAGAAGAGGGTATAGATTAAAAAGAACCACGAGACAAATTGGCTCCGGCCGAGGGTGTACGGCAAAGGGCGATAAGGACAAACTGACCCAGGGGGGGTACCGAAAGAAAGCGGGGAAGGAGGAAAAAACGACTGCTCCAGAGACCAGGGAGAAAGTGACGACCGAACGTCCCGCCTCCTAGCCGAGCAAAAGTAGATGTTATGGTGGTTAAAATCCGGGGAAAGAGGACCCAGGGAAAAGAGACCCGTCACTTTCGTTCGGCCACGCGGTGGGAGCATTGTGCTTGTTCCTGTAAGACTATAGAGGAAACCGTTGAACCGGGTAAAAAATCAAGTACATATTTGGAACGAAGGAAAAGGTAAGGGGAGGAGGAAAAGTCGGGCTCAACAAGATGAGAAGAGATTCCGACAGACATTCCCGGAGGCCCTCAAAGAAAACTTAGCTGGAGGGGGATTTCGCGGGGAAAAAAAAGGTTTCGAAAAGATAGCGGAGGAGAGGGGAAAGAAGTAAATGCTGCAACGCTTGTTTGGGGGAATCTCCAACGACATAGTTTTCCGCCTGGCACGGGAGAAGGTCCCTCGAAGAAACGAAAGAAACTCGAAAAGTCAGGGGCGAGAGTGCGGGCGTAGTTAGGTGGCGGAACGGCGGTCTTCTTCAATATGATAAGTCATGCGAGGATTTCGGGACGGTGTGGAAAGGGTGGGTGGCTGCTCGGGAAGAATTGCGGAGGGAAAAAAAAAGAACCCTGGTGCCGCGCTTGGGCAGTCTGGAAGAGGAAAGAGTATCGATTTAAGACTCCGTCGTCGAGGCCTTGGGCGAAGGACGAGCGGAGAAAAAATCAAGGTCGGGAAACGGGTTCCAAAAAGGAGAAAGCAAGGATCGCCGTCAACAAGTTAGGCCAGGTGGGCGCTGGGGGGCCCCGGGGATTTCTCAGATTCCGCCAGGGGCATCGTCCAGGGGAGGTGTAGAAAAAAGCCCGCGAAAGAAAGAACAAAAAAAAAACAGCTGGAGCTGCGACTGTGTCCCGATTCGGGACACCGATGGAACGGCTTCGTGTAATCGAACCCCTCGAGGAAGAGCCCGCGCCGAAGGCCAAAGGGCTCGCGCTCGAACAAGGGGCCACCACCGTGCTAATAATGAGGGGGAAGGAGACTGCAAACCCACCAATGGCGCAAGACAACAGACCGAAAGAGGCGGGCAAAACAGCGGCAAGTTGTAGCAGGGGAGGAGGCGACAGGGGAGAGTAGAGATGAAAATCATCGGATGCCGTGCGAACCACGGCATCAAATTTCACGGTCACATGTGATTCGCAGCAGCGAGGAAAGCACCAGGGGAAAAGAAGACTGGGTTTTAGAGTGCGGGCACAAGCATCGATCAATTCAAAAAAAACTACAGGCTTCAGGATTAACTGGGGGAAGAACAATTCCGGGCGGTAAGGCGAAAGAAAAAGAGGTGCAGGATTCAAGAGGGGCTCGAATATATTTCTACTATCGGGACTGAAGACCCCGGACGGGAAGTCGAAGAGGGAGGGGGAATGCACCGACACACGGGGAGATCAAAAAGACGAATCAGATATCATCGCGGAGCTTAAAGGAACTTGGTTAGAAGTAGAAGGGGAAGGGAAGAAAGGAGGTACTCATCAACGCGGGGACCATACTCCCTGATCCGTAACGAAAACCCATGGGAAAAAAGACAAAAACTGAACATGGGAGAAAGTTGAGAGAAAAGAGCACGACGAGAGTGCGCATCCATAAGAGAAAGCCTCAGAGGGGAGGTATAAAGGAACACCTCAGCACCACTAAAAACCGTAGCTTCTAAGAGAAGAAGGACAGGAAACAGAACCGGGATCAATGGACTTCTGAAACGCGGGTCAAGAGGGAGTCGCTTACAAGCATGTCATAGCCTACGATCGAAGAAAAAACGGTGGAAACGCGGGGAGGCCGCGCGCGAGGAGGGCATATGACTAACTAGTATTGAGAAAACTCATCTTGACTAACACCTCGGGAACGCACAATAGGAGGAGGGGAATAGGAGTGCGGGGAAAAAGGAATGGAATGAAAAAGGACTACGAAGGAAAAAAAGTGTCGTACCGTTCGCGAAACAATGGACGGGTAAAAAAGGCTAAAGCAAGAGCAGAACCGGCGCCTACTAGGAGTGCCAACTTGGAAAGCAAAGGAGAAAGAGGCCGCGGGAATACTGGTGTCTTGTTCCGAAGACAAAAAGTGAAAAACGCAGAAAAGCACAAAGAATTAGATAGGCTCAAAGAAGACTGGCCCGGCGCAGACGTCTCACAGGTGAGCAAATAAGCGATTAACATAGAGTCCGAAACAATCAAGGGGGGAAGGGGTCATCAAGAAAGGAATCTGGCTCTGGAAGGGAAAACAGAGGGCGAGGTGAGAGGGGAGGAGAAGGATATTCTGGACTTGTGGATTCCGGGGAGAAATACATAGGGAAAAAAACGTGCGGGGGAAAAAGGGGGGTTACAGGGAAGGGAAAAGAGGGGAAAAGCACTGACACGGGGATCCTGGCAGCGAGATTGAAAAGGCTCCCTCCTGAGTAAGAAAGAATATTATCTATTACCAACTTATTCCAGGAAGAGACTGGGAGAGTGCAATGAATGAGAGAAAGCGAGGTTTAACCGGGAGGGTTGGTCTCGCTGATGAACAGAGGGAGGGGCACTGCAGGAACTCGAAAGGAGCTTCGATTAGGAACGGAGGGTGAGGAAAGATCGCGCAAAACGATTTTAGGCTCACCAAAAAGGAGGGAAGAAAGGTCACAGAGCGGACTAAGTTTGGGCTCGTAACTTGGTAAGGATCTGAGGTGGGGCCGAAACAGAAAAGGGGGCTGTGGGGGGGGAAGGAAAGACAAAAGCTACCGGCAGAGAAAAAAAAGGGACCCGCGTGCTCTCGGTGGGGGGGGTTGGTGGCCTCCAACGCCAGGACCTTGTCGTCAGGATAGGTAAAGAGGAAGAATGGGCAAAGGAAGGAACAATAGCGAAGGAAACCGTGGGTAGAAATAAGAAGGGCGGTGGAGACTGATTGCAGCCAATCGTGGGAACATGCGACGAGTTCACCATTGTTGATCTGGGGAGAGGGTTGCAAAACATAGCGAAAGAATGAAGAAAAAAAGGGGGAAGTTGAGAAGGAGAATCACGTCCCGTGTAGGGACTAATCCACAGAAAAAAAGTTTAAGGGAGGGGAAGGGTGGCTTATAATATCTGAAACTACAAAGGACAGTGTGTCTGGGTCGGAAGATAAATCTAAGGACGGAACTCATCCTTTGAGAGCGAACTAATCGCTCTAACACAAGGGAGGAGGAGGACCGCAGGTCCAAGGGAGGGACGACATTGTCAGAGGGGAGGGGCCGACAAAACACTGTCCGTTGTCGTTTTCAGTGCCTGGGTACGCAAAATTTCAACTACCATTAGTGGGAGGGGGGTGTCCAGCAGGGGAGCTTAGGAAAAATACGAAAAGGGAAAACGAGGAGGGCAGTCTTCAAGATGGTGCTTGGCCACCACCGAGAGAGAACAGGGGGAACAGGGACTCTGTCTATCTAGGTTCACCTCATTGGAGAATCATATACCGCGGCGTAATTCAAAGAAAGGGAGAGGGAGGATGGTCGCCAGCCATCGGGACTAAAGCGTCGATTACACCATCAGGTGAAACCCGAGCCTACGCAAAGGCAGGAGATAGGGAAAGCTTGGCAAGGAAAACAACTTCAAGAGAGCAGAATGTGGTGTTATTCCGGGGAGGCGGGGCTGTCGGTTTAGACACAAAGAAGGAGGAGGGTTAAGAAAAAAGGAGCAAGAAGGGGAGGTAAAAAGGGCTCCTCAGCCAAAAGACCGTCTCAACGATAGGGACTTAGTAACGAATGGGGAAAGAAAGAAAGAAAAAAAAAATCGAGGAGCGATCGGGGCAAAGTGTAAAATAAGCTCATGAGACTTCGAGGACCCTGCTTAAAACCCTCTGGTTGACATCAAGATCAACAAGTTCACAGGGATAATCTGACGAGTCACCGCGCTACAGGAAGAGACAGAGCCAAGATTCGGCCATGTCCGCAAAAAAAAACAACTAAAAGAACTAATTCACGGAAGTCCCAGGCGGGAGACCATTGGGACTGCCAATGCCGATTCAAACACACCGGGTAGCGGAAAGTAAACTTTAAAGTGAACTGAAACCAGGCCCAGAACGCGTCGTGCATTGTCTTTAAAAAGGAAGAAATAGCCAAGGAACGAAAAATAGCCTGGTCAGACGAGATGAAATCGCCAGATTGGGGGGGACGACGGAAAGACCTCTACCCTGGCTAAAAGTGAAGAAAACGAATTTATTGGAACGATGAGCTCTCGGATGACAAAAAAAGGATTGGGAGAAGAAAAAGAAAGGGGGAAAAGGCTCTTGGGAATCCTATCGCCGGAAAGTAATTTTGTGTATATCGAAGTGGGGCCGAATTCGGTCGGAACAGGACACAAAAGGTTCAGCCGGCGCTGGGGGAAAGGAGGGGGGATGAACGTTGGAAATAGAGCCCGGGTGCGGATAGTGGCGTAGCAGGGAAAAGGGGGAGGGGGGGAAAGGAAAAGGGACACGGTAAGGGAGGGGGAAGGGTTAGTCGCCCGGATGTAAACGACCACGTACTATATACTATTAATAGTCAAAATAACAAGAAACTAGGTGGAGAAATGGGAAGTCTCCATCCTTTCAGGCAAAGTGAAAGTCGATATTCCAGCCGCAACGCGGAGGGTCGAAGCGGAAAAGGTGGTTGAAAGAGTGTCTCGCGATGAATGGAAGCGTGGAATCCTCGGTGAAGTGCACCGGACTTCCCATGAGGAAGAGAGGGAGTGTTGCAAGAAGATTGCCGTAGGAAAAAAGGGGATGTTCCTGGTGGAAGTTTGCTGGCTTTAATCCTCTCACAAGCAAAGCGGAATACTAAAACTGGAAATGGAGGAGAAAGGAATCAGACAGGGGGGGGAAGGGGGAGAGTAGATTACGTGAGAGAAAAACTGTCTTGCCAAGAGGTACGCCACTGTTACTTATGCCGGGTTTACGGCGGCATAGAGAGAAAAGAATAGAAGCGCCAGGTGACGACGTACGCGCGGAGAAAGAGGGATCCACCTATTTTGGAGAGGACAAGAAGGGCCCATGCGGAATCGTCGAAAACCTCGGACGGAGAGGTCATTCAAACCATAAAAATTGGGCGAAGGCGCGCAAAGGGGGGTGATCTTTGCCGCTCGAGTGGACGGTAAAGATCCAGGAATTGAGGCGTGTTCATTAAAACAAAGGAGGGAAGGTGACAAGGCAGCCCGCGCCTGCGAAGTCTCCAAGCACCAAAAAGTTGTCCGGAGGGCGTGAGACCAGTCCATACATCCATTGTACCCTGCTTCGGTTGAAAACCAGGGGCGGAAAAATGGCAGGGTGAAGTTCGAAAGGCTAAACAGCGGCGAAAAGATAGACAAAGAACACAACTTAAAAAAAGACTGGTTGTTTCCTCTCAGCATCTTAATGGTTGGGTAGGAAGACAAGGGTGGCTGGTTGAAGAGCAGAGGATCGAAATGTTGGGGGGAGGAATTGTCCGAGAGAGGACTCCGTCAACGTCTTGAATTACGAAGGGGGAAAAAAGGGGAAAGGGGGTTCCACATGAGAGACCATCCGAACAGAGGGTAAATTGAATTCTCGGGGACAACATACCACTAGGAAGATACTCGAGGAGGTCAGTGGCAGGGGGGGGGGAAAAGGAACACATACGTGGGTGGATCGATGACCGATCGCATGAAGATATCGAAGTAAACCGGTGGACCAAATCCTGACACCAGTTGCTCTAATGGGTGAGTCCCTAAAAAGCGGAAATCAAGCAGGGAGAAGAGGTTGGGCCTCGGATAGAAGAAAGGACTCGAAGAAGAGGGGGCAGCGGATCCTCGGTTAATCTGAAATCCACCAACGGAAAAAAAAGGTGATGCGCGGGCCAGGGTGTGAGAAGAATGTGGAACAAAAAGGGACACACCGTACGCAATATCGTCATTAACGGAAACCCAATCTTCACCTATCCGATCGGGACGGAAAAGAAGTCAGAGCAGTCCTCACAAAGCCCACTAAGTAGAAGGGCGAGTCACGGGTGCACGCACCCCGCAAACCAGCACCTGAGTGTGGAAAGGATTCCAACAAACATCGTTTCAGGCAAATTGGGACTGGAGCATCACTCCGAAGCGAAGTTGAACTCGGAATACCCAAAAAAAGCGACAGTTAGTACCGTCATTCAAATTTTGTATGGGAACCACAACAGGAGGGGGGGGAAAAAGGGGAAACAATAAATGAACGGAGGAAGGCCTGGTCAGTCGCTGCGGGGCATTCCGGTTCAACGTGGAGTGAACTTCGGCTACGACATACGTCACGAAGGGGACACCCTTTTTTTGAATCTCTAGAAAAAAAAAAGACCGGTAAAGGAAAGGGCCGAGTGAACGACTACCACCGGGGATATAGTAGGGCGAGGCGGAAGGAAAGCGGACGATCGCTTAAGAAAGTCGTATTAGCGAAGAAAGTTCGTTAAGTTTCATGCGAGGGTTGAAGGTACTGAATGGTTAACGCAGAATGGCGAGGGGAACAAAAGAACCAGGGGAAGGAAGCGGAGATCTGGTGGGAAGGAGGAAGGGGTAATATGGAGGAAATACCCACTCCGTCGTCGGAAATGGGTGACTATTCTCTACTAAATTTATTTAACTTTTTTCCTCAAAGATTCGAGAGGAAGGAAAAAGGGGAGGAGAAACCGGGGGGTTGGGGGAGGGCGGGGAAGAAAGGTTCTTCGATGAGCAATGCATCCGCAGCGTCGTCCGACCAAAGTCTTGATAAACACCTCGAAGACAATCCGCTAGCTCGTCCAAGCGGGCGGGAACATGAAAAGTAACATATGACTGGCGGGGGAGAAGCATTGGGAACCCCAAGAAAAGTCATACAGTCCATATTCCCGTAATGCCCTAACGTGAAGGAAAGGAGAAAGAGATCACGTAGCGATTTCAGGAGAGGACACGCGACACAATGTCGCCTACAACATTAGGCGCTCTCGGCCACAAAAACATCTAATTTTTTCGGCTTGGTCGAAAAGCGGAAAGGGGCGCGTGACAGCATTCGACAATGGAGGTGAGGCTCAGGCCGACGGCATCAAAGACGTCAATTGTATTCTCGATGGGAGTACCTCCGCAAGGAGTGGAATGGGGAGATAGAGAAGGGGAGTAGACAGCTAAAGAGAGGATAAATTGGCGGGCGGACAGACTTCCGGCACTGGTGAAGAGCCGGGGACCCCTTTAGCATGCCTCTAAAGTACGGCAAGCTCCATCAGCGCGCGACATAAAGAGGAGCTATAAGGAGAAGAAATAACCAGCACCAACAAGACGAAGGTCGACAGCTTATTCAGTGAAACACAATGTCCGTACACGCAAACATGGATAAGCGCGGGAACTGATATAAGGGAAGGAGAGGGAGGAGGAAAAGCCGGGTATTCTACGCAGAAAGTAAAGTTCACTGTCCTGATCTACCTTCTGAACCCTCTGCAAAAGAAAGAGCAAAGTCAAAAGGGAGAGGGGAGAAAAGGTGAACTTCCTGAAAGCGGGAGACAGCCTCAGAGTACGAGAAAAGGGAGGTTAGCGGAATTCCCAAAAGCCCCCCACTCCCGGAAGCTCTCCTACTTCACATCGTGAAAAAAGGAGAACGGGGGAGAGGGAATTCGTAAGACGGGAAATAGAGGGATTAAGCTTCACTGCCCCCAGTGAATCGACGACTAAGCTCAACCCGTTCTTGACGCATTTAATCAACTCGCGCTCAACAGATAGGAAGGGGAGGGGGGGAGGCAGTAAAGTTGCTAAAACCTAGGAGGTCTAAGACATCAGACCAAGTTTTAAAGTGGCGTTAACCAGGGTCACTGCCGCCAACCCGGAAACAACCGTCTTACCGTCTTCGAAGTGGCAAGGCTACGCCAAATTCAAGACAGGCCTCCGAGAGGACAAATTGTTTCCCTCAGAAAGTCAAATATGCCTGCCTTTTTTCAAATTTCCAGCGGAAAAAGGAGGGAAATCAGAAAAAAGGAGTACAAGGGCTACGGAAAACCCAGAACTAAACGGGACAGGGCGCTGAAATCGAAAAGGCTTTTATAAATCCGTATTCAAGCGACAACACGAACAGGTTCTTGAACCGTGAGAGACGGTTCTTCATGAAGGAGGGCAGGACGGAAAGAGGGCGTCAAGGATATTCTGACAGGGCCGGATCCGGGCAATGCTGAGAATCGCACGTGAGAGTGGGGGGGGTTAGGGAGAAAAAGTGGTAAAAAAAGGACAGCACGGACACTTGGAGATCATTCATAATTAGGGGGCTCACGACCTAGTAACTGCAGGGAAGGGAGAGGAAACAGGAAGCTTTCGAAGACAGGGGTACTAACGGGAGTCTTCTAAACGACGCGAAAATGAAATGGTTGTCCCCGGTTCTTAAACTCTCTTCATAACATATGAGGGTAAAAGGGATAAAAAAGAAGGATAAAGGAAAAACGTCACTTGGGAAGAACAAACTTAGAGAGATGGTTAGGGAGGCTCTTGACAGGACGTCGACGCCATCTTTGACTACAAACAGTTGGAGGAAGGAGTTATCAAAGTAGGGGCGAGGTGCTACAACACAGCGAAGGAGTTGTGAGAAAAAAAAAAAGACAAGCTACAGAAGACCATAAATGAAAAAAAGGAAGTGCTCTCTGTGAAATGGTTGGTTTAAAGGCAATCTGCCAATAAGACATAGCTGGACGCGGAGCGACCGGGAAAGAAAAATATTGTGACGGAAGAGGCTTGGGGAAAGAGGGACCGGGCTCAACGCGAGTGAACGCCGAGGAATCTTTTGAAGGGGATCTTGAACGCTATCTCACTCGTACGGCTGGGAAGAGGGGACAAAAAAAGCGAGAAGAATCCTCAATCGTTTAAGAAAACATAGGCAGTAGAAATCATGTCCCGTGACTTACGGAAACAGAACCGAATGGTAGAGTAAGGTTGTCGTACCTGCAAAGAATTATTAACATCTCAACTACTTAAGTTTTTGATGGTCGGACGAAGGGATAGAGGAAAATAAGAGAGACAGAAAAAAAAGAGGAAGGGGAAAGAAAGGGGAGTAGTCGCGCGGGACCAAAGCTAGTCGAACGAACATAAATTTCCTCGTCGACCCAGACAAAACACGGCATTCAGCGTTCCAAAAATGGGGGGGACCTGGCAACCTCTAAAAAGGGAGGAGGTGGCGGAGGCCGCAGGAAGGGGATTGGGGGAAATCCGCAAAAATTAGACGGGATGCAGTCTTCGCGAGGGTTTGGGGAAGTGCCCCCACCGCAATCCACTGTGGGACCCGACGGTCCGGGACGTAAAAAAGGCGGGCAATCTACCGCGGGCGGCATTCGACCCATTCTCCGGTCTAAGTTTCAGCCACCCACGACTTGGCGTCCAGATAAAGAAACGAAAAAAGAGAAAGGTCTGATGAGGAAGATGGGCCGCCAAAAAAATGAAGGGGAGAAGCGGATGGGGGGAAGGAATTCCGGTAAAGGAGCTGTTTTCTACAAAAAGAGCGTCGGAAAAAACGGAAACTGCGGAAGGAAGGGAAAAAACGCCCTCCTCGTCACGATAGTTAGGGGCGGGAAGGAAAAGTAAAGAACATTCACCGAAAAAAGGGCGAGGCTATCGCACATCTTTACATAAGCGAATGAGCTTCTTACTGATACCCGGGCAATGTGAAAAACCAGAGGGGGGAAAGCGAGACAAAAAGGGGAAAAGGAGAATCTGAGCGAAAGCTCTGAGAAGAATGGGGGAAAAAAGAACCAGTCTTGCGGGAAGGTCCTCAGGTAAAGATACTATTCACTGCAGTGCTGGCGACAGAGACCGTCGAGGACAGGAGAGAAACGGTCAGGCGCGAAAAAAACAGGGAAAGTAGGCACTGAAACCAAAGTCCCCCACATGCGGCGTGCTATTCTTCCGCTTGAAAAAAAAGAAGAAGATACTGTCTGGAGAAGAGGGAAAGATTTGAAAGACGGGGAAAAAAAAAGCTAACCTGCTCACGGGAAAAAGACAACCTGTGCAATGATTGTTAGTGCAATACGCGTAGGAATAGGGGGAAGATCTTAGGAAAGGTAACGGAAAGGTGTGGAAACTAGCGCAATGGAGAGGGTGCGGAGACTCTGTGCAAAGTTTAACCAACAGATTAACCGGGACAACGGGGGAAAGGAGGGAAGAAAAACGGGGACCTAAGAGTAGGCGCAACGGACGGAGGGGAGGGAGTTTGCCACTGACAGGTCCGAGAACTTACGGCAGGATTGTGGTCACGGGGCCAGGAAGGGGGCGAAAAGAAAAAGAGGACCAGGCCGGGGGAGGAGGAAAAATCCAGGGGGGACAGACTGGACGTGGCGAAAAGAATCGTCGCTGTCTATAGCCATCTTCCCCCGCGCAAGGCCTCCATGCGAAAGAAAAGGGGGGGGTTGGAGAGGGTCCCTAGAGATGAAAGGACTGCGTGAAATGCACGGAGGTTGCAAGAAGTTTTGCCTACTTCGGTTCAATGCTGTCGTGCAAGGGACGGAGGGAGCGCAAACAGGGGGAAGTGGGAAAGTGTGGTGGGAGGGAGGGTGAAGGAAGACCGCCGACAGGTACTTCTCGGGGCTCAATTTCACGCAATGGGGGAAAGGGCCTTTTCGGTAAGGAAAGATCAGAGTTGCCAAAGATGGGAGCCTGTACGGATGTTAACGCGCTGGTTTGGTGATAAGGGGGTACCGCCATGAAAGACGGCGAACGATACGGAAACGGTCCGCTCGGATACTAGAGGGGAACGAGCGTAGAAAGACTGTTGGCTGGAAAAAGAGATCATCTCGAAAGCAAGGGAGGGTTACATGAAAGGATAGGTAAGAAGTGCCCAGGAAGAGAGCGCGGTGAATGACCCTCTCTAGTGCTGTCATCCAGTACTTAGAGGAAAAAACAAGTGGCCAAGAAGGGAGGAGGGAGGAAATTGGGAAAATGTGCAAGGGGCGCATTCATCTATAATCAACGCGCCCAAGAGGAGGGGCCGTAAGCGTTTAATGCCCGCGCATGAAAGGGACATTCGGAGTGCCGTCTGCTCGACTCGCAAACTCAAAAACCCGAAGAGGGAGGATGTTCGAACAAGACCAAACCTTTCCGCCTCTTGTTGGGCGCGTCGGTCGTTACTGGTTTTAGCGGCAGGGGGTAGGGGGGGGGGAGCGAAAAAGATGAAGCCGCAGAAAAGGGGGGAGAAATGTAAGCGCGAAGAGCAGTCGGGAAGTCGCGATGGGGCTTGATGTAAAAAAATCTGTTTTCCAACACGAGAAGAAACCAGAAAATAGGTAAGTTGAGACAAAAACGGCGAAAAAACAAGGACCGGCACGAAGGCCTACGAGGCCGCAGATTTTCCTCTGCGGTCAGCGGGGGGAGGGGGAATAGAGGGTGTCGGATGAGATTGATATCGAAAGAAAAAGGAAGAGTACCATCCCCCACCCACTTGTTCGCTTTTGACTTCCTAGACTCAGAGTTGAGGAAAGAGGGGTGGGGACAAGGGGGAAAGAAGGAAGAGGCTGACCGTCGCGAAAAGGCAAGGCCGAACGAAGATTTCACTTATAAATCATAAATCTTCCTCGCAGGCCACGATAAAAAGGGGAGGAAGGGACGTAGGGGGTTGTTAAAGCAGCCATGAGGGCGCGGAAAACCCATTTCCTTCACACCGGGGTAACTAATCGCTTAACTGACCCGAACGCTTCGCAAGAAGGGGATACGGCCTCAAAAGAGAGGGGACGGCAAAAAAAAAGGAGAGAAGGGGTGAGGGGAAAAAAGGAGCACTAGACCACTTAATGAGTACCCGCGCCTGGGCATTTCCCGAGGGAATCTTGCGCCGTGACGTCGCGGACAATAGGGGAGAGGAAAAAAAGTTTGACATTAAGTCCAGAAAGAAGAAAAGGGTTTTGACAAAAAATCCGGGAGGGGATGAGG
>Ga0179593_1383644_pt1 | contig 16898 bp, 14 predicted proteins | sample CZODoug2_1_08_16_FD_185931 | JGI IMG/M metagenome (GOLD analysis project Ga0179593, IMG submission 185931) | Vadose zone soil fungal communities from Angelo Coast Range Reserve, California, USA - CZODoug2_1_08_16fungal (PacBio error correction) | ecosystem: Environmental > Terrestrial > Soil >...
GAACCTGAAACCATGCGAGACATCTGGGCATCATGCACCTGGACACGACGCTCGTATGCAAGAGAATCAACAGATGGGGGCCGTCACAGGCCGGTTCCTTTTTTTAACCCACAAGCAGCTAAGACCACCCGGCGCGAGCAAAACGACGCAAGATTTCAAAAAGTGGATTCGTGGTATACGCGCACCTGGCCAAGTGTTAAGAAAGTGCAAACGCGTGCTCAGGCGGAACTACAACCATTTCCGAATATTGGCGAGTATGTGAAGGTCGGAAAGAAGATGGCAACAAGGGAAGAACGGAGCAGACTGCAAGGAAAGGCGTTTTATGAACCCGGAGGTTAGGAGGAACAAGGTAGAAGATACCCGGTCCAGGCTTCAATATACTAGGAGGCGCAGATTGGTTCGGAAAGAATTCCAGATCATCTGAGGGGGTAGGAACCGAAGAGGACTGGAAATGCATAGTCGACAGATTAGACCCACGCTTTCAGGCTGGCTTAGCAGGGCGAAAATGCAAGGTAACAAGAGAACGGCCTGCAATCTTACCGCCCTTGACCACTATGACGACTAAAGCAATCATAGGCAAAGAAAAGAGGGTAAAAACGGTCGCCGTTAACACAAAGAAAACAGCAGCACGCGGAACAGAGGGGATGAAGGCTAAGAAGTGAGAGGAAGGGGGGGGCGCTCGGCGGTATCACGGAGGCCGGACTCCAAAGGAAAGGGTCGTAGTGCAAACGGCACTAGTAAAGGGGGAACCAGAGAGGCCGCTCAGTTAGAAAAAGGAGGCGAGAGAAACTGAAGGAGGCAAGTGGAAAAGGGGTCTACATAACTCCGAAGATGAAGAGAAGCGACAGAACATCTACCGGAAGAAAGGTGACAATGGTCCAATCTGTCTTCATTAGGGGATTCAATAGACATGTATTGGAGCCTGAGAGAATACTCCAAGGAATGCCCCTCGAAAAAAGCAATGAGGAAGAGAAGCCAGCAAGTACAACACGTCGGGGGTTACGAAAGCGTCCAGGATAAACTTTGGTCAAAACCGCAGTTGGACCGGCGGGAACCCGAAAAACCGGGGGCAAAAAATTACGCCAAGAAAAGGCCACAAGAAGACGCGTGGATCAAGGTTAAGATAGAAAAAGGGGACATCACAGGGACCGGATGGAGTCGGAAAAACAACGAAGAGGACCGACGACGGCCCCATTCCATTGGAGGAGACTTCAGGGGTCTCTCCATGTCTAAGAAAAGGGGAACAAAGGAAGGGACCAGTGGCAAAAGCGGGGGGGCAATAAGCAAGGAAAGTCGAAGTCAAGTTGTGACTTGAAGACGCGGTCAAGGGCCCGATCGATCACAAGAGCCCCCGTTCCTTCACTGGGAAGAGGACGGTTGGCCGGGAGTAGTATGGGGGGTGATGACCATGTCATGAGAGTAAGCGAATGAAACGTCACTTGCAGAAGGGTCAAGACAAGGAAGTCGCGTCTAAAGAGGCAGGTAATAATCAAAAAAGAAGAGCTAACTCGGGAACCAAGCTTGGAAAGGGATAATTAAAAATGATCGAGCAAAAAACCAGGAAGTGCAAAGCAAAAGCAAAACGACTTGTGAAGCTAGAGCAAGATCAAGCACCTCCTTGACGGACACGGTTTGAAGAAGAAAGGTTGGCGGAAAAAAGGAAAGCCATTCGAGGGCTACGTAGGTACGATATGCGGATGCAATGTCCTTTGAAACTCGTGAAAAAGAATAAAGAAACCAATGACAACGTTCAGGAAGCCCGGAGCATGACGCTTTCATGGCTAAGGAACAGGACCATAGCGCTCAACCACAAATAACATAGCGATAACAAGAAAGGGGGGAAGAGATGACCAGAAATATATTCAAAGCGGAACTTAGTACGAAGGGAGGCCAGCCGGCGCGACTCCTTTGAAAAACGCGAACTCGATGACGGAGCAGAGAGAGGGAGGCCGGGAAGCAGGCCGACACCCAGAGTTCATCACGCACACAACAGCCGTCACAAGCCCTGTAGAGTGAGGTACGGATAAGGGGGGGCACATCCTGCTGCTAGAGGGATATCTACAGAAAAAACAACAACAAACGTAAGTGGAGGACTAGAGAACAACAAAGACAGAGTGAGGAAAAAACAGGGAGACAGCATCAAGAAAGGAGGGTTGACGGAACTGAGGGAGGTGAATACTTTTCAGAGACAGGGGAGGGAATTAGGCAGGAAAAAATTAACTCACAGATCACCAGACGCGGAGTGAAGACACTCAGAGGATGTCGCCGTGCGGGACTGGGGCAGTTGATGGCGACGGGGCTGTCTGTAACCCAAGAGATCGAAACAGGACCAGTGTCGCGAATAGTGCAGGCAAATCGAGAGTACTGGATCGCTGCGTCTGAAGAACAAAACAAATCGTGCGATCATAAATGGGCGAGGCAAGGTGGAGTAACGCATACTTTCCCTTGAAGTAAAATCAAAGTCACAAAGGGGGAGACCGGGATGCGGAATCAGAATTCGTGACTAACGACGAGGGATGCGTGCGTAAAGGGGCACAACGGTGGGGCTACTGACACGCGAACCACCGGAATGAAGACGGAAACTAGAAGGCGGACAATTAAACAAACAAAGTGTCGGCATGCTCTGCTGGGGCGAAGAGCCCAGTCCGGAGAGAAGAGGAAGAATGAATTAGCACCGATAGAGACAGGAAAAAGGGCTTGATTATTCAAAAAAAAACATGGGGAAGTGGTTCCGGCGTGGACAGATCAAACGTCCGGACCGATCAGGAGGCAAAGCGGGTTGAGGGGGACGAAGATAATCCGCCGAAGGGTGGCTCTAAGTCGAAGATTGCGCGGAATGAAGCTCGGCAAGACCCGGCGCACTTAGACACCTTGGGGTGAGCAGGACAAGCAAGCTATAGCATACACCCAGTCGGAAGGAAATACCGCCCCTAAACAGGAAAAGATCCACTGTTGGTGCTTAAAAAGGAGATCAAAAAGGCAAGGGGACGGAGAGGGACTGGCCCGCAAAGAAGGGGGACGGGCGGCTGAGCGTGGAGTGAAACTTCGGTTTCGACCGGACACGGACAGGGCGGCGCTTGCCATGGCCAGAATTGCATAATTAAAAAGAGAAGAACCGGCCGAGATCCGGAGGTACCAGTAGACAAGAGTGTGCACGAGGTCTTCAATTCTTGTCCACCCATCATGACGACGGGCGCAATATAAAAAAATGCGACCCACGTTCAGGGCATGATCAGCGATCCTGAAAGGCAACCAGGAGGAAGGGCCAGACATGACGGCGAAGCGCTGATGGGGCCTGCTCTATGGAATCACGAAACTGGGACGCCGGCTTAGACATTGTTACAACACAGAAAGGAATAAAGTTTTCTGCAACCAGAAGAAAGGATGTCGCGTCTGCTTCGATAAGCACTCCTGTGGGGGCTCATCGGGGAGGATCGTCGTTCGCTCAAAAGAGAAAGAAATCCACCGATAACAGAAAAGAGACCCTTCAGATTGTCGGCCGCGAGGGGTTCGAAACTGCCTAGGGGGCATGAAACCTGGCAAGACAAAACTGACCTTCTCACAGTCAAGCTGGGAAGCCGAATAGCTCACGGCATCTGGGAAATTAAATCAGGCAACCATCGTGCTGTCAAAACTAACAGACTGCGGCATGCCGGGTGACCGAAAGCCGTTCATCACCAAGCAACCCCGCTAGAAAGTTATTAGGACCCCGTATAAAGAACCACGGGGAATGTGGTCCTAGACCGCTGCGGGGTGTTAAGGTTGGCTACGGACACAAAATCTGCGGAGCGGTGAAATGACTGTATCTAAGTAGTCAACTTAATATAAGAGGCGTAAAAGGCTGACCTCCGAACAAGAGACTCGCTGGTGACATCGCCGGGAAGGGGTAACCATCATGCCGAGGGGGATGAAGCTGGGGTAGGATCACAGAAGGACTCCATCCGTTCTTTACGGCACATATCATGACGATTCTCAAATGCCTGCGCGAAAAAGAGGGGAAACGGAAAACCGGCTACTGAGGCGTGAAACCCGCGCGAATCTCTGGAAAGCAAATATCTGCGCAAAGGGGTACCGGCTCCGCCCTCGAGAACTGGGGGGAAAAGGGGCGTCCCATACTTAGACATAAGGAGCGAACAGAAGTGGAAGACAGCACCTTTCTTCCGAAGGGGCGTGAGGGACACCAAGCAGACTACACTTATCAGGAGATCGCTGCCGGTTGAAAATCTCTTCTGGAGTGGGAAGAACGGACCAAGGGCCGGGAGCGGGACGAAAATTGGGTAGCCAGAAATTTGAGGGGCGCCTTAGAAAATCAAGGGAATAGTAGAAGGGTACTGACCTGGTGAGAAGGTCTAAGAGCAAAAAAGAGGGAGATTGTTCGTACGTGCGAACAACCCACAGGTAGCCGGAGAAATATAGAAAAAGAGCACACCAACGGCGGGAAAAAGTCTGAGGCATGAAACGGCCACAAAAAGAGGGGCTCAAAAGAGCGGGGGGTCGGGAAGGCATTGGCACGGGTAAAAAACGGGAAAACGGGGGCATAGGAGCCGTAGCTAAGATTGGGACAGGGGAGAGGGGGGCACTCTCCATATTTCGGAGGGCAGTCTGGTCCACAGAGTCGCCGCTGGAAGAAAAGGCTGGACGGAGGGACAGGAGCGGGCGGGGGGGAGGCCTAAAAATACCTGGGGAAGTGTGAGACCATATAGAGGTGAAACGTAGGAACGCGCAGGACGATTCAAGACAGCGCACAATAGCAGGAAAAAGAGGATAAGTGCCGTACGAACCATCTATTGGAAAATGTCGCGGAGGACATCTTCCAGCCAAAAAGTAAATAAAAGGGCGGCGCCGCTAAAATAAAAGAAATGGAGGAAATGCAAATGACGAAGTGGGGGTGTGTCCATTAAAAAATGGACAGATAACAGCCAAGGTCACCGTCAAACCGAGTGAGTCTCAGGTCAAAAAAGAAAAAAACAGAGGCGTGGAAAAACAGTTCGGTAGCTTTTGGAAATGTGAAGGGGTTCCAATAAAAAAAGGACACGTAAAGAAGAAGGGGTCGACGGAAGCTCAATACAGTGGGTAAAGGGGGGCGGCAGAAAAAATTATTTAGGACAAGCCCGGAGAGATGCCTTCGGGAGTGTCGCACTGAAGCTGTGGGAATGTAGGGCGCAGAAGACGGCCAACTGAAACAGGCCGAATGAGAAAAGCGGCTGCCGAAAGGACCGGGAAGTCTTCATGCTTTGGGAGTGATGAGGGGGGGGATTCCCATGGATGATGATCGATACTCCGATAAGCAAGATTGGACCAGAAGGGAGGGGACGAAGAGAAAAACAAGGACCATCATCGTAGGGTGTGGGGAAATACGTCAGGAATGGGCCAGGAACTCGAAGACCTGGTGCGGGCACCGCTCAAAAATCATTAAGCACGACAAAAGAAGGGCCACCAGACAGAGAGTGCCTTCTTTCGATCTTAAAAGGTCAAGCTGAATCAGATGAGAACGAGGGTCCTGGATGGGTCGACAAAAAGAAGATTACGGCAAACAGGAAAAGGGAGCAACACTTCATTATCGACGGGCCGGTAGAAAGGGGGGGGCGGGAATGAAGGGACAACAAGAACCACGAACCAAGGCTTGGGGAATGTGAGAAGAACAGGCGCGGTTGATCTGGAAACTGTGTAAACACACAGGCCGCTCCCGGGGGCCCGAATCGATACTTCATCTCACAAACAAAGGGATCCATATCCTTTTGTAAGCAGGGGAGGAGTGAATGGTTTGGCAGCAAAAAAAAAAAAAAAAAAAAAAAAAAAAAAAAAAAAAAAAAAAAAAAAAAAAAAAGAAAAAAAAGAAGAAGATGATTCCGAGGAGCCGGCAAAAATCCTTTCTCTAAGGGTCTACAATCCCTGCCAATAGTGAAATATAACATGAGCTGAATCTCTCGTCACCAATTGGCTAATTTCTGCAGAGGGATAGAAGAGGAAGCACAGAACGTTCAAATCCGCAAGAAACTTTAATCTCGAAATTAAGCCCCTGAGGGAGGCAATAAAAAACAGAAACTGGCAGAGAAGCCGCAGAAGCCGTGGAAGGGTTATATGGAAAGTAGGATGGCCGGAGGGGGCACAAAAAGGATAAAAGTCTATAACGGGTAGCCTTTAAAACTCAATAATCCCTGCGCCGTGACGCTTTGTGGAGAGAAAGCCGGCCAGTAGCAGCCTGGGAAAACAACCACCGCCGGTAAAAGCTGCGCTCGACAAAGAGGGGGTCAGTAGAGAAAAGAGGGTGGTCGAATTAGCGGAACTGCAGAAAAACAGAGGGAGCCTCATTCACTCGTCAAGGCCCGAGGACTCTAGCCTCTCTCCGAGTGCATACCCAGGGAAACATTCTACCGAGCCCGCGTAGAAGGCCAAAAAGACAGACCAAATCGAAAAAGAGAAAGGGCCCTTTTTGGCGCGAAAGGGGGCATGAGGGAAGCGACTCAAAAAAAGGAGGAAGGGGGGTGGGTGAGAAACTGCAGAAAACAGGGGCGACAGTCAAACGGGTAACTGGGTTCTTCGGGGGGAGGGCGTGGAGAACCGGGTAGAGAGGCGACGTAAGAAGAGCGAAAAAGGAATACGTCTCGGAAAGTCCGGGTCAGAGGGGAAAGAGGGGACGACGCACGGGAGGAAAAACAAAAGACGAACAGGCAGTTATAGCGACGAAGAGCAGACAAAAGGTAGAGGTCGAAAAGCTAAGAGGGTTTCTATCTAATATAAGGGGGAGAGCCGAAAAGGGCCTTGAAAAAAGGACTACCAAATAGAAAAAATGTTCCGGGCGGCAGACGGTGCCAAGGGGTCCAGGCATCATTTATCAGACGGGCTGTTCGCCTAAAGCCGGCATAAAAGGGAAAGTCCTCCATAACAGCGTCTGAAAAAGGCGAGGATCCGGAAAGTGCCGCGCAACATGAACAGGCAATACTCAACGAGGGCAAGGATCATGACAGTTGGCGGAACAGGGATGTGGCCCACACAAAGGGAAGCCCTGGGGACTGCCGATTGGAAAAGGGAGGGAAGAATCAATTCGCCAAGCGGGAAAGAAAAGAAGGTATCACTCTATGTTGCATATTACTCGGAAGATGCGAGCCGGGAATGAAGGGGAGACCCGAGAAAAAAGTCAAACTGAAGTGATATGAAGGGGGGCCAACAAGAATAAGAAAAGCAGGAGGACGAACGGTGAAAGGGCAGGATGTAGGGCCCGGTAGGAACAAAGTCAACTTCAATTCAAAATCAGTAGTCAGAAAAGGACAGGGCTAAAGGGAGCGACCTTCATTGATGAATCCGGCAGCGGCGAGATGACGAGCGGTCGAGCACAGGGCCTGGAAAAAAGAAGCAGAAGGAGGAAAAAAGCGTGAGAAAAAAGGAAACCCAGTAAGCCACGGATACAGAGTCGTCTTACACACCGCCCGGCGAAGCGGAGGGGCCGCTGGCCTCTTGGACGAGGTTGAACAAAGGCTAACCGAGCCTGACGTATACATGAATTAGGACAAAGGAACCCCCCGCAGCCTTGAGGGGACAAGTTGATGGCGGTCCCGGGACTTTGTAGCGTCCGCAAGACAGGAGGGTGACCAAGTCTGTTCCCACTTGCAGATATATCAAGGGATAACCATCAAACTGACACACAAAAGAAACAAAGAGAAGGAAAACAAGGAGCCCAAGGTCACGGGTGTCGGCCGAGAAGTGCTGGACGAAACGGAAGAATCAAGTTACTCTTGGAGTCAAGGAAAAGTGACGAAAATACAGGGGTCTCAAAGGAAATGCGTTACGTACAGGTCTACATGAACGCGAGGGGTCCACACCGGCCCATAAGCCCCTTAAAAAAATGTGCGAAGGAAAGGTAAAGACCGACACCGGAGAAAGACGAGAGAACAACTTCAACGCCTTGATGGAAGGGGAGCAAACGCAGAAAAGAACAGCCGGGAAACGGCGGCTCTTACAAGAAGGAGTGTGCGGGGGCGTAAAAGCACGTGCGAAAGCCGGAAGGTCCGCGGTGACGTGAAAGGTGATTAGGGTCGAAATACGGGCGAGGGGGAGCGGGAGAACAAAAGGAGAAATCCTCCTGTGAAGTAAGGGAACAGAGCCGGCGGCAGCACACTGTGGAGGTAGCATGGTGCGAAGGCGCCGAAGCGGAAAGAACCAGGAGAAGGAAAAGGATCCTGGGGCGCTGACCTTGGCAGCGGTCAACGGCACACGGGAAGTAAGTTCCTCGCAGTAAAGGAAAGAAAACTGAAAGGAATGCGGCAGCCGATACGGGAAAGAAAATCAAGAGGTCCTAAGGAAACGTAAACGAGGAAGGGAAAGCGGAGAAGAAAGGGGGGAAGACAGGAAACCTATTTCGCCGAGCCACCACGACCCAAAAAAAATAAGAGGGGGCTAGCTGGACGAGGTGGCTGGTCGCTTCCAAAAGGGGCAAGATCAAAAACCGGACCAAGGGGGAACTGTAAGTCAACAAAAAAAAGGATCCAAAAGCCGACAGGTAAAGAAAAGAAAGGGCGGGCCCAGGTGACTGCGGAGCGGGGGAGTGTCTTCTAAAAACACGGAGGAAACGAGCAGAGTGAGAAAAGCAGCAAAGCGGAGGCGACTGCTCTTTGAAGAAAACAAAAAGAACACAGAATTTTAGTATGAAGAACGCGGTGGGGGGCGGGTTACAGTACTTTCCGGGTTGAAACCCAGAGCGCCGCCCGCCAGAGAGCCAAAGATTGCCTGGGTCGACGGGCTAAAGAGACTAATACGGAGGTGGGGAAAAAAAGGTCGTGCACCTTGGGACTGGCCGAACTTCGGTCGAGTGGGGGCAGGAATGGAATCTCCGGGCGGGGCATGCACGTAATCAAAAGCTACAAGGGGGGGACGTTAGTAGCACAGGAGGGAGGACCGGAATTCCGCCCGTGCAACGAGTGACGGCAGGGCCATGGGGAGAACAGATATGATGAGGGAAAAGAAGGAGGCAGAGGCAATGAAGTCGCCAAGGAAGCAGCTGCACCGGTGCTTGGAAGGTAGAAAACGAAATGTTCCGGCCTGGGAAGGAGGTCAGCCCTTCAAAGCAAGATCTACAAATGAGAAAGAACCGGGAACACCGCCGCAAGTAGGCGGCCTGTCAACACAGCACTCCGGGCGGAAAAGGCGGTTCGTATCGGCGAAAGCGATGGGTAAAAAAAAATCTAAATCGGGGTAGAAATGCGGCGGAGGAAAGGTAACGCGACGCGACTGAGCAGAAAGAGGTAGTCGGTAGGGTCCGGACAGAAGGGGGGGGATGGGCATGGCAACAAAAGTTCGAAAAAGCGGAACGTTTTTCTCACCGCTACATAAATTAGGTGAGAAGGTCGGGGCGAGAAGGGGCAAGATGAAGAGCAGCCGAACACCTAGCGGGCCGACGGGGAACTTGGTCCAGTTCGGGGGGTGAGTCGTGCGTGAGTGGGCGAAAAACATTGTGATGATAGAGTGATCCAGAAGAGGAATCCAAAAAAAGTACATAAATTAGGGGTACGGGAAGGCAGAACCGCAATCTTAATTTGCTTCTGGCTGGTGAGAAAATGAATGTAGCCAGGCGAAAAGCACGGAGAAAGCAGAAGGGAAAAAAGCTGCGAAAAAAAAAAAAGGAAAGATCGCTGAAAAGGCACTGGTTATGGGTGTGACAGTGAGGATCCACGGTAGGCGAAGATCGAACATGCGGAGCGAAGCTTCAGGGTCAGAGCAAGGAGTTTGTGGAAGGGGGGGGCAGGGCAAGTGAGGCAGCGCCGCCAGGGGAGTTGGGGCAGTGGAAGAAGCGAGAAAAACGGGCAGAAGGGGAAGGGGTGGACGGGGGCAAGGTATGTCAATGAACTAAGTATGTCAAAGCACCAGGGGGCTCAAGGAGGGGCAACGGTGTCGGCAGGATCAGGTGCATGGCACCCTTATAGGGAAAATAGCGCCCTTCCGCAACAACGGGTGCTGTACAATCACAAAACCGGGACGTGTCGGAAAGCGCGAGTATAGCCAATGCGCTTGACCGGGGGGGAAACGTCACAAAAAGGCGGGGGCCGACGTGAAATCGGACAGAGGTTACCGACGCGGGGAAAGCAAGGAAAAAAATTGGACGACTCCACCCGAAACTTGGGACCGGGCGGGGGGACTGTGAAATTCGAGCCCCGAAGTGTGAGAAACGCAAGACTGGGACCGGCGACAGCACAGTCACCGAAGGGGCAGGAGGTCCGGAGTTCGAGGAGGACGGGCGTGCTACCGGGGATTAACACTAAAGCGAAGGGAGAGATCGCAGACCGAGAAAGGACGCAAATGCGCCAATTGACGGTGAGCGTGTGGCCGAGTAGATCCGGCATTAGGAAACAAAACGAGTTGGGACCATATGGAGAGAGAAAGGGTGGTAGTGCAGACAAAGAGGGAACTCTAGAGTCCACGGACAGACGAATCGTCAGAAAACCCGGAGAGAGCAAAAAGTGCAGAAGCTTATCCCAAGAGTGCACGGGGGGAGTCACGGGGAAGGCGGGGGCATGGAAGCGCAGCGAAGATGACTCGGCAAAAGTACCTCAAAAAAGAAAAAAAGAGGATGCAGTCTACCACTGTGAGCCGTCAGTCGAGGAGAGAAATACTCCACACAACAACGGGCGTAGTAAGGAGATATCCTCGACAAAAAGCGGAGCACAAAACAGGAGAAAGCATCCCTCTGCGGGGTGGGAGGCCTGGGCGAGGGGGAAATAAACCTAGGAAGAACGTCATGCAAGCGGACACCGAAAAGGAGAGAGAAGAAAGCAAGGATATTCGCGGCGGTAAAAACTTTAGGCCGGGCTGGAACGACAGGAGGGCCGTGACAGACCTGGTGGACACAATACCTGATCAGTCAACAAGGGCCAAGACTACCACATAAGGGAATATCTAGATCAGGCGGGTGGGGGGGAAAAAGAACGGCAGTTGAAAACGGCACCAGACAGACTTCACGGTGGGAGGAACGAGGCCGGGGCGGACCTATCGAGAGGGTGATCGCCAAAGAGGTAAAAGACGCTACCAATAAAAAGCGGACTCATAAAGACGTCTTCAAAACAAAAGGAAGCATTTCGGGTAGCCATAAAAGGCTAAAAACAGGAAAACAAGAGGCCGATCGATAAATTTTCTGTTCGGGCTGATTAGGAAAACCTGTAAGCCTGGCTGGGCGATTCGGAAAGTCTCCGATAGGAGCCAAAAGGGTGGCGAAAGCATATTCCAAGAGGAAGATATTCACACCCTCGGCCTATTGCGAGACGGGAGGAGACGAACCCACGTAACAGAAGGTACTGGAAGTCAGCACTTCCAGAGAAGGGCCAACAAGAGCGCAACTTAAAAAGGTCTAATAAAAAGGGGCATAACTGTATCAGGGAGTAGACGGAATTAAGAAGGAGGGAACGGCAAAGTCAAATTCTACACTCTGACTATCGACCATTAAATTGACGCTCACCTGCGGGGGAAATTGAATGATTTTCCAGAAACGTTCAGCCCGTTACTACCCAACAGGAGGATCCGGAAAAGGGCGCACTACAGGTCATTGGCGATTAAAGCGCCGACGTGGTCAGGGAACGAAATCAGTAACTCGGGTCAAAGGGAAGGACAACGGATCGCTTCAAAACAAACCCTAAAAAGGGGCGGCTGGGGAAGGATGGCGCTAAAGTATCCAAGGGTACTTTTCATGCGTGCTGGATCGAAACAACCGAAAAAGAAAAAAGGAAAGGATGTCCTGCTGGCTATCGGACCTACTCCTGACATGCTGGTCCAATAGGGCGATATTCACCGCGGTAGTATCAGCTTAACCCAAGGGAGCCGACTCATACGAAGACAAGGAGAAAAAAGGTCACTCCCTGTAAAGAGGTGTCGAGGAAACTCGGAGGGACGCTTCTGGCCGGTACAGTGACGGGAGCCTGGAGAACCTTCACAAGCTGGGCGACAGTGACGCGGGAGAAGAACGGCCGATGTGTGACGAACCCTAAAAGAAATCCGAAAGGTGGGAAGTTGGGAAATACGACAGGAGAGGGGGCAGGGAAGGCAGTCCATACGAACTCAAAGCGGGAGCGACAACCCTTCAAATAAAGGCCTTCCTTCTCAAACGCTAAGAACCCTGTTACGAGGCATAAGGCAGGGACTCAGAAAGGGAAAACACGCAAAAAAAGCTCACTCGGAGGGAGGCCACGACGGCTAGAGCTGGTCTGGAAACGCAAGGGCTGGAGGGAGAAGGAGGACAGGAGCAATCCTTCTCGTCGAGGATCAAGCGACCGCGGCCGAAGAAGACATAGAAAGATTACGAAAAGGGCGTTCTCACGACACCAAAACTGGATTCGGTCAGGAGGAGAAAACTACGGCGATAGCTGCGTGTGGGGCAGGCGATCTATCAGTCCAACGTAGGGGATAGGACTGGGGAAAAAGCGAGAATCTGTCATCACCGGCAATCATCATGCGGGGAAGGATGAGGCCAGGCCAAAATGGGAATGCGTCCAACATCGGTGGGGAGGCGACAGAAAGGTGATAAAAAAGGCACTAGTTCAGTTCACTCACAAGAGCACACGGTCTCTCGTGCAACAACGAGAAAGAGGCAGAGCGTGCTCGCTGCCGGGGGGGTGATGCTGGGGGTAAAACCACCCGGGAAGGTACCTGTACGGCTACACAAACACAAGTAGCTGAGAATCGCCTAGAAGGTGAATGCCGGTGTAAAAAAAAATATCGGTAGCCTTGAGGGAGGGGCAAACCAATGCCTGAAAATACTATTGTACGAGGATCATAAAAAAAAGAGGAGGGAGGAAAAGAGATATTACCAATAAGAAAGCTCGGCTCCGAGCGGAACACAAGTCCAAAACGTGGGGAGAGAAGCAGCCTCTTTTACCAGGACCCAGGTTGCCAGGGTGGAAAACAAGAAAGAAACCTTCATCGAGCAAACGCCCGCTGGCAAAACGGGAGAGATTGTGATGGGGCAAAAATCTCCCATACCTAGGGGAAACTTATTCGTGGGAAAGGAGAAACGACGCCCGAGTCAGGAATTTACTTCTTCAGGTTCGGTCTTCAAAAAAATCGGCGAAGAAGGAATGCAGTAACTGACCTATTCTCGAAAAAAATAAAGTCGCCAAAGGGCCAAGTGGGAAGATCTCAATAAAAATCCTTAATAATGACGGAGGAAACGGAGGGGAGGAACGGTCTCTCTTTCTGGGATACATGAAGAAACAGATGGCCTCTGTTCAGAAAGGACGATGAAGGGGGGCATTATAGTAACCGTCAAGGGGGACCGCCCTTAAGCCACGGAAGAGGAATGAAACAGCCTCAAGAAAACAGAAAATGTCGGAGAACGGAAAGGGAATAAAAGCAGCCTGCGGTAAAAAAAGGAGGTTCTTAGCGTGTCAGAGACGACTATGGTGTGAAAGTACTAAAAGCTGTTGTGAAGGCCGTGGAGGAAGGACCCTGCCTCCATATAGGAGGGTCGGAACACGAGTAGAAAAAAAAAGTCCGAGCAGTAACTTAACGTCCAGGGGTGGGTCAAACATATTGAAGTGAAGACAAAATATAGCAGCAAACTCTATGGACCTATCTGGCCGGGGAAGAGGGAGGCCAGAAAGGGTGAACCCTGTGGTCCGTCGTGTTTTCGTGGTCAGAAATGGGGATGGGGGCTGATCGTAGGAAAGAGCCCCGATGGAAATGAACAAAGCATAGGGCGCCGTAAACAAAAAAGGATAAGAGAGGGCAGGTGGGGGTCACCTAACCCTCTGACTGGCGGGGGGAACAAATAGCTGGGGTCGGGAAGAAAACGTTATCATATCGGCCAAAAAAATAAGCAACCGGCTTCAGCGAGGTGAAGAGGAGACGGACACAGGACGGAACCGTTCCTTTGGAGACGGGGCGAAAATGATAGGCCCCATGAAACAAATTAGAAAACAGCTCAAAGGAGAGGAAGGGGAAGAAGTGGCGGCCCACCTTTCAACTGAACAATCTAACGCAAAGTGGCCGCCATTGCTTCATGATTGAGAGCTCCAACGGTCTACCCTTGGGGGAAAATTGGGTGTAGAAGGATGGGGAAGGGGCCCATCGTTAATGCATTGACCCGAGCCGACGGTTAAGCGGGGGCGAGTTGTGGGAAAAGGAGAGGTGCCTTAATGCTCAGGAAAAAACTAAAAGTGCGACGGGGTAGATAACACGGGGAAAAGGGTTATGAGTACGCCACATGCGGAATCAGCATAAACCAAACGGCGACTTGAATCGCCGAGAGGGGGGAAGGGGGAAAACACACTCTGGCGTTCCAGGTCAGGTGAAAAGAAAGAAAACATGTTGAATGCGGAAAGAGGGGGAAAAAAACGCACTTTCGCAAGTTGTTCGCGCCGACGGGAAGAGACAGACAGCATGCCAAGACGGAGGGTCGAGGCCCCCGGCGGGATCGCAGAGGAAGATAAAGGGGCGAATCAAAGAAGAGGAAGGGAAAACTGAGTGACGCGAACGGAAAGCAACGTGAACGCTTGGGGGAGGGAAGTGGGAAAGCCAGAAGGCGAAACCAGACGAAAATCTCTGGGGAAATGGGTCGTTTAACCTCGAAGTAGAGAGAGAGGGGGAACTGCAAGGCACGACTCTGGTCCAACCCCTAAATCAAAGAGGCAAAACGAATAGAGCTGCGACTCAAAATCGTCGTAGAGAAATGCAGCGCCTCACAGCGGTCAAGGTTCAAAGCCGACAGCATCAACCGAACTGATAATTCTGTCCCAATGGGGGGGGAGAAGAGAAACACCGTACACGGTATGATATGCTCTCAACACACCAAAAGGGTAGAAGAGAATATCCGTCATCGAAAAATATCCGCAAAACTGGCGACGCAGGTGAGAGCGACGGAGGGATTGGTCGGAGGCACTGTAACTCTGCGAGGCAAGGGAGCGGGGAAAAGAATCACTATGCTTCAGGGGAAGGGAACTCAGTGAAGAGACGCTTTAGCGCGCCGGAGGGCAAAGACCTTCGATATGGTCGGGAGCGAGACACGGTCGAGACTCGTAGCTACGACCATCGTGGTGGCGAGAGAGAAGGTAGATGCGGTGGGGGGAAAGCCGAGAAAGTGTACGAGGGGGGTGCGCAAAGAGCAAAGAAAGGGGTGCGCCAGTGGGCGGTTCTAAAATGTTTAAAATCGTATACGAGGAAGGACCGATTTGTTCACGGAATCTACCGGTACGGGCAAAAGAAAGTCACCAGAAAGAGCTTGCAATCTTCCAAGGCGGGACCTGTCGCCTGGCTCCAGTCAGCGAACAGGGGCAGACAGGGGATGGGGCAGCAAAGATTAGTATAGAGAAAAGGTTCGTCTGGGAGGAAACTCACCCCTGGCTTGAGCTAAAGAAAAAAAAGAGCCGATCGAGAAAAAGAGGCTGGTCGGGAACTACGCTATGGTGAGGGAAAAGCACTGTGGTCCTTACCTAAACCTCAGCCTAGAGTGATTAACGATAGAGAAAAGATGCACCTGTAATGCTCAAAGGTAAGGGGGTAGGTGTGCAAAACCAAAAGGCGCCTAAACCTTGATAAAGGAAAGGCTAACGGGCAAGGCACGATCGATCTGAAACCTGTAGATCGTGCTGAAAAGTCCAAACAGGAAAAATGCGAACGCATAGATCGACCCAAAAACGGGCAGAAAATGGCGGTCGAGGAGGGGGTGGGAAAACGATGGCACACTTCTCGACATACTCAACCGGAGCGGAAGACCATGGAATGGGGGGGTTCGAGGGATCACTCTCGGGCGCCACGGATGGGGGAGAAGCACCATCCATACATTGAGGCAGGTCGATCAAACAACCGGCAAAAGGGGAGGGCCTTCTTGCAGAGGGAAAAGAGAACGGAAAGGTGCAAGCCGGGAGGTGAGAAAGTGCAAAACCCCCGACTCGGAGGAACAACGATGAATGGGCGTGGAATTCAGACAGAAGGGGTAGATAGGGGGAAGTGTACGGAAAACTATCAAATCAAACCCAGAAGAAAACGAAACGAACAACGCAACGGGCAGGACGGTCCGGCAAACCAAGGGTGGTCGGCCTTCAGCAAAAATTACGATGCCTGTTCAGGGGTCTCAACTACATCTAAAGAGGGGAGACGACCGACTATACATTCCGCTCATGAAGTGTCGGACCCATAACGAAGTTGTTGGAGGTTCCAGAAGGAAAAGAGTGCGGAGCAACGGGCCTCCGGAGACTCCACGCCAGGCTAAACCAATGAATAGGAAAGTCCTGACCCTAATAATACCAAGTGCAGGGACCGGGATGAGGTAAGTGGGAGTAACAGGGACAGCACTAACAAACACGAGGAGTACAATTAATGTGAAGGAATAGGGGAAAGTGAAGGGCGTAATGCACTTTGCTGATTTACTAAAAGAGAAGGCACATCAGACAAAAGTCACTATGGGGCAAATAAGCCGGCGAAGAAAAGAGTGGGGCCCTGTTGAGGAAATCGTGTAAACAGCCTATAAGGCCGAAAAAGGAATCCGAAAAAGATAAGGACGACGGAGAGCTTAGGGAGGTTCACGACCAAGGGACGAAAGGATAACTGTGGTGGAAAAAGAGACGATCTAGGTCAAGACCCTGTACTGAAAAGTCTAAACGGCATCGGATAGTAACTACAAGCCAGAGGACTCATGAAGGACGTCATCAACTCGAAAAGGGGGAGGAGAAGGCAAAAGAGGGTGACAAAAACAAGCGCACGCAGGAGGGAGGTTGACGCAGATTGGACAGGGGAAGGTCTTGCCAACAAAAAATCGAAGAGCCAGAGCCAATCCGAAACGAGAGGAGGATCCAAATCGCTGAACGGTAGCGGGTTCTTAAACAAGGCAAAAGGGAACTGTACGGGGAACCAACCAGTCAATCGGGCCTCAGACAGGGAGGCAGGGGATGATAAATAGGGAGAGCTAAAGGAATCTGTAAAGA
>Ga0179593_1450492_pt1 | contig 16898 bp, 22 predicted proteins | sample CZODoug2_1_08_16_FD_185931 | JGI IMG/M metagenome (GOLD analysis project Ga0179593, IMG submission 185931) | Vadose zone soil fungal communities from Angelo Coast Range Reserve, California, USA - CZODoug2_1_08_16fungal (PacBio error correction) | ecosystem: Environmental > Terrestrial > Soil >...
TGGAAAAATCGAACCTGTTCCTGAAAAAAATAAACGCCAGAAAATAAGAATTCGTACACATTGAGGAATCCGAGGGACGGGAAAGGAGAGAACTTCAAAAAAAAAAAGCGTGAGTGGGAAAGATTACAGGCCCGAGATGAAGTTGAAAAAGTGCTTCCATTTTCATTCATCCAAAGAAGGAAGGGAAATGGAAGGGGTATCAATGGGCCTACGCATAGCAGCCGATAACCATTCTTCATAAAAGAGGGGGAAACAAGAAGGATGAGGGAGGGACAAAAGAGGCCGCCGGTCTCCGGGCTGGAAAATGCCAGGGCTAAAGGTGGTTTCGCACTAAAGGTTGCCAGGGCTGGTTGGGGGAGTCGCTGGAGGGACTGGCTGGGTCCGGAAGAGGACAAGGCGGCATCTGGTTGGTCATCTGGGCTTCTTCACAAAAAGGGACGCGGCCAGGAAAAAACAGAAAAGGAGGGTACGGCACGAGACTCAGAGGAGGCAACTCCGAAGACATCAGAATTACTAAAAAAAAAAAGGAAAAGGTGAAAGGAAGTCAGGGGAAGAAGACGCGTTTCGTACTGGCCAGGGTAAACAAACACGGGGAAGTGTCCTCAATCTTGGAGAAAACGAGCCAAGAAATCTGCCGTGCGCGAAAAAGTTTCGAAGGTGGAGGGGGACGCACACTCTCGGTGCTCAACGCATCTCGCTAGAAGAAAGCTGACCGCCACGGCCAGCGGAAAATGGGGGGGCACATGCCTGGGAGAACATTTCCTCAAAACATTATCGTTCTGAATAACGGCAAAGGGACTTCGCCGGCAAGGCCACTCCTACTCGGGAAGGCCAGCGGAAAATTTACCCAAGGGGGCCACAGGCCGGAACCCCAGCGAGCAATTACTTCCTAAAAGGAAAACTCCTAACCGCAAAAACTGAGGGACGCGCGTTCTCAATCCAGTCAGAAGGCAGGGAAACCTGGGGAGCGAACATGAGCGTGGGGAGGGGGGGGGCAATGCATCGACAAAGATGCCGAAACGGGCGGGGGCGTCTAGACGCCAAAAACCCATCTGCAACGGGGGCAAACCCGACGGAAAGGGCCGAGAGAACCTTCTTACTGAAGTGTTCAGAAAAACGACTCTGGCAACGCCCTCCGGGAGACCAACGGAAAAGCCAGTTGGCGATAGGACGGTCGGGTGCGTGCAAGACGCGGGAGGGAGGGCGAAACTGGAGGTTGAACAGCAAAGCAGGGAGGATGGCGACAGGTTATCGTAAGAGCTCGGGGCACTGACCGGGTCTGTTTTTTGGGAGAAGCCGAAAAAAAGGGTGGGTCAGTGATCGTCATGGCAAGAAGGGTTTGGCTGGCGAACTGGGAACGGCGGAAAAACTAAAGCCGCCCCGGCAACTAGAGGAAAAAAGGGTGAGATCACGCGTAACAACAGAATAAAAAGAAAAGGGGGAGCCGTCCAAATGGTGAGAGGAGAGAGACATGGGAGGGGGATAGGACGCCATTGAATGCTACAAAAACCCGGAAGAAAAGAAAGGAGAACACGTATTATCGTTCGAAAACTCAAAAGCTTGCACAAGAAGCCAAAAGGAGCGGCAGGAAACCAAAAACAAAGGAAAAAAAAATGCTAAGTTAAAAAACACCACAGCCACGCGAAAAACAAAAAGAAACAATCATGCACAAGAAACTTTAGTCGGGCCTCACCAGGGGCAGCCAGGGGAGGGAGCACAATGTCGTGAGGGGGGGACTCCTATCTGCGAATATTCAACAAGGCTCGGCCAGAGAACAAAGGGGTGGGCAATTCGGGTTCTTGTTAGAGACGCAAAAAGATATATGGGGGAGGATCAAGACGCCACCTCGAAGAGTAAAAAGGGTTCCTATCATATCCATATGGACCTCTTTTCACAGGGGGAGGTAGGGAGGAACGGATCCGGAAAAAAGGAAAGTGTATTTTTGTAACGGAGCATGTACTTCAACGAGGAAATCAATAGGTCCGGTTGCCTGGGAAAAGGTCAAAAGGGCCAGGGCCAGAAAAAAGCATGGCTCCGAGGCCATGCTTAATGCCGAAAGCGTGAAAATTCAAGTGAAGCGGAAAACTTTACTAACATACAGAAAAGCAAGGGAGGAGGGACGAAAAGTCACTGAAAAAGAATCGAATCATGCTGGATAGAACGGTGAAGAAGAGACCGAAAAAAGTTGTCAGGCCCAGGGTGGCGACGCTCAACCAGCTGCTATCAAAAAAAAAAGGGCGAAGTTTGAGAGGCTACTGTCTTGTCGCGGGAGTTGGCTTCAAGGCGAAAAGCAAGGAAACGACTGCAAGCTTTTTTGAGTGATGGCTCTGTAGAAAAATCAGCAACGAAACAAAAAGATGAAGCAATCTGCTGCAACAAGCAGCCAGCAAGACCCACAAAGCAATGAAAAAATCGCTGGGGGCAGCAACCCTCAATGAAGGGAACAAGGATACCGTCTCAGAGTCGGGACGACTTTACTGAAAAGGCGGAGGGGAGGAAAATGGGGGGAGAGGAATTGCTCTGGAATTGATTCCCCTGGAGGTTGGATAAGACAATGGGACAGCAGAGACGGTTAAAGCGCATGCTTCGGAAGAGTCAAACTACGTTTGGAATTTGTACGACCGTCCTGGATACAATGTTGGGGGGGAGGAAAGGGACCAGGGAGCTTCAGGTGAGAGGTGCCGGCGTACAGCGAACAAACGCCCAGGCGGGAAGGAGGATCGTCACGGCATCGATCCTCTGCCTTAAGGGAAGGCGGTCGCCTGTGGAAATCAGGAGTACCCAACCACCGCAGCTAAAGGGAAATATCTAGAGCAAAACAAAGGGAGGATGAGTCAACCTAGTATTACGCGGCCAGCGGCTAAGAACCGCGGGGGTCACAGGCCGAAAGAATCACATCAGGCAGAGCAGAAGAAGAGATCTCATTAACAGGACGGGAGAAGTGACGACGTCAAGCCCCTTCCCCATCCAAAAAATATCGTGAATAAGTGAAAGAAAGGAAGTGAAAGGACGCGACTTTCCAAAAAGGGGAAAGGTTTAATACGAGGGGAAAAAAGCCCAAGGGAATGAATACACTCAAAAAAAGCAGACCGAAACCAACCAAGGATGAATTGTCAGACTCAAGGGGAAGAGTCCCAAGTCTCTGGCCGAGCGCCGCGGTGGGGGCACAGCGCAGTCAAGGTTCTTAGGGCAAAGGAGTAAAAAGGGTCAGGGTTCTCCTTTCTAATTGCCAGGGGAGAAGGGAGGTGTTGCTCGACAAAAGGGTTGGCAAACGGGGGATGAGAATGGGATTTTGTTGACCGCCAATAATTGGGCTCTTGGTGGGAGAGTGAGAAGGTAGAAACAAAACTCTGCAAGTCACGAAACACGCCGCAGTAAAGCCTCGAATGGAAAGGCCGACAGGACCGAAACAGAAAAGGCGCCTTTGGGAGTCGTGAACATGTAGATGCGAAGGGACCTATTCTGGAGCCGACAGCGTGGTTGAAGGCCGGACAATAGTGGGGAAAGAAAAAAGAACTGCAAGACCAGGGCCAGTCTTGTTCCGGAAAAAGGTGCGACTCCGCAAAGAGATTTGCTCCAAAAGTCTCTGCAAAAAAACCCAGGCCACGGTAAGGGGGGGGGACTCAACGGAGAAGCATGGGAAGCGAAGAGAAAGGGAGAGGGGGGTGAGAAAGCTATCGCAGAGCACCAGACAAGCAAAACGCGAACCGCAGAAGAAAGGCGTTTAAACCGAGAGGAGGAGGGCAAACTCACGACGCAAGGCCTTTCTAAGGATGGAGGAATAAGAGTAACTAAAGTGAAATATGAAAACAGGAATCGCAATCCGCGCTGCTCAAAACACCTTGTGACGATCGTTCTGGAGGGACTTTCGGGCTCGCGACCAAGTGTGAAGATAGGACGCGGAAGCTCCAACATCTTCGAAAAAACCGCCACCCGGATCGGCCCGAGATCAGGGACGTCGGGAACAGATTTAGTTGTCGGGGAAAAAAAAGAAATCTGACAACTTCCCCCCCTGCCCAAATGGCGGGAAGGACCCCAGTGGTGGACAATCGTGGGGTCGAGGGTGGCGGTGCAGTAGAATAACTGGTGACTGCCAAGGGTTTCAAAGAACAGGGGGCGGGGAAGGAGCCCTGAGAGGAAGGAGAGGGATTGAGGGTTGGACTGGTTGGGGAGGAAGGGAAGGAAAGGTGTCATCCTGTTGTCTTCATTGGCGGGAAGGAAGGGGGGTGGGGCTTAAACACGTGCTGTCCTAGCCAGCAAGGGAAAGAAACTCCATCCTGGGTGTGGGGGGTGTTGGGGCCCAAAAAAACCCCGAGGGGGGGGGGGGGGGCCTAGAGCTCTCGAGGCCAAATCCGGGGTCTGACAAACCACGTAAATTAGAAAGCAAAGGAGCGCCTAAAAAGGGGGAAAGGGAAGGAAAACGTTTGGGGACAAACGTTGCCCGGGAGGGCAAACCCGTCATCAGCAATCTATCAAAGGGTGAAAAGAAGGTAAATCGGACCTCTCAACCAAAATACTCCCCAATAATCCCAAAAGCGCAACAAGACTCACACCACACGAGGGGGAAACATCAAAAGGTCCAGCAGATAGCCACATCAGGACGATAATAAAAAAAACAGCAGAGGTCACAACAGTCCTCCTCACCCTTGTCAGCAAAGAAGGGAGGGGCCTCACGGTCAGGCGGCAGGGAAGATCAGTTCAAGGAAACTAGACTCAGGCCACTCCAGTGGGCAGTCTTGTGGGGGGGGGGAGAAGAAAGAGAGAAGGGTGAAGATAGTCAAATTAAGAAGCCACTCCATCTCGGAAAGACCAGGGGGACAATGCGACGATTGAGAAAGTTGAAAGTTGGCCGTAGTAACGGGGGGAAAGATTCCTGAGAGAGGAAAGGAAGGGAGTTGGTCCGATCGGCAACAGGTAAACGCCGTTGAAAGATGAAGCCAAGAGGCGGGCGCTAAGGGGCTCGAAGAAAAGTGTTAAAGAACAGGAACATCAGTCGCCTTCGCAGGGAAGAGCTAAGCAAGTCTTGCACAAGTCCGGGAGGGAAGGTAAATCTGAAAGGGAAGAGACAGAGCGGAGCACATCGCTGGAGCGCACATTCCGAAAATGAAGAGGAAGGACAACGCGTTAAAACTGGGTCCTTTTCCTCAAGGGCGGAAACTTCACGGTGGAAAAGAAAAAAGGAAAAGGGGGGAGGGAAAAAAGAACCAGATACGGAGTAACCCTTCTTAAAAAAAGCAAAGTGAGCAAAACTACGTCTGTGGACGAGGGTGGACAGCAAAAAAAAAAGCATACAAAGAATGCAGGCGGCATCGGTGGACCGGGAAGAGGAAGGGAGGGAAGGAAGGAAGCCAGACGATACAAAAAGATGCAGGGAAATCTCAGGCGAAAAAGACAAGGCCAGCAGCGAAGAAAGACCGGCAATGCAACACTCGTTTCGGCAACACCGAGGTCAACGGGGGACCAAAAGAGCGAGCGGGTAGAAGGCAAAGGGACGGTGCGAGGGGGAACCGAGCGCGAAGGAAGGAAAACTGAGGAGGAGAGACAGATATCACTTTCCAAGATATATTGTTGGGATTGAAAATATACAAAGGAAAAGAAGGAATCTGGTTACACAGCGTCATTCTTCGACGTAATGATATACAAAGGAGGGTTTGTTGGGGAGGTGGAAGGGGTCGAAGATACGGGTAAAGGAAGGTGGGAAGGCAGAGATTCTTGGATTGAAAATGCTGAAAGTAACTGCGGCCCGGATTCATGCGAATCGTCACAGGACGAGGAAGAGAGAGATCAATTCAGGAATGTGGGTCCACTCGTATTCCGAGGAGCAGCGAAATGGTACATAAATCGGAAACAAAAAAAGGAGAGGGAAAATAGAGGGAAGGGTCAAAAGAGCCGGAGGATCGAAAGTGGAAAAAAAGAAGAAAGAAACAGCCAGTTCATGCGATGACTAGGGGGACCTCGATTCGATTAACCAAGGACGGGCGGAAGGGGGAGATGGAGCAAGATCGCCGGACCAAGAGCAATTATCTTGTTTGGGACGAAACATTTCGTCAAACAAAACGGCCAAGGAAGCGAGACCACGGTAAGGAAAAAAAAAAAGGGGATTTGAGGAGAAAAAAGAAGGCAATACCAGATGAGATTTCCAGGGTCTATTTCAGCCCAACCAAGACAAACCGGAAGGAGTTACCTACGGAAAGAGGAACGCTTCACAGTGCTGGAAAGACAGGCACGGTGGTCCCATACCCACCCCCCCCCCACCCCCGGCAAGTCAAGGATTCTCAACCAAAAGTCAGGAAGGGACCGTGCTGGGGGAGGTGCATTGTGGCAAAAAGGTGTTCTAAAAAAGCGAGGGGCAAAAATTTAAACGGTGGGGAGGAATGCAGGGGAAAAGTGTTCCAGACGAAGGCTGGGGAGGGGGGCAATAGGTTGGTCTCATTTCTACTATCGAAAGGCGCAAGTGGACACGCTCAAACAGCGCACTCGAGACTGGGAAGACTCTACGAAAATGAAGAAGAGACAAAAAAATTCCAAAAGCTGACAGACTGTTGTTGAAGAAGCGTGGAAAAAGGAAGGCTTTTGGTTCGCCGGGAAATTCTTTTCCTACCATTGAGGGTCAAGGGAACCAAGGGGAAAAAAGGAAGCGAAAAGGTCAGCTTGTATCTTGGAAAGTGGTGTTCGGAATGGCGAAAGACTGGGAGGGGGAACCGAAAAAAATTAGGTACTCCGAGCAGACAAAGGAGGAGCGTGAGGCGCTCCGCGGGGGGGGGACGCGATCGTGTGTAAAAAGACGGCTCGGAGGAAGCGCTGGGCGGGTGCATCGCGAGGATCGTGGTGCCAGGTCATGTGTGGGTCTGTTCATGACGGCAAAAAAGGCAAGCAAAAGGAGCTTGAGGACGGAAAAAAAGGAGAAAAAGGGAAGCGCGGACAAAAAGAAGCAAAATCCTTAACAGGGCGTATCTTCCTAAGCAACTCTGTCCGCGGAGGGAGAAATCCGGCTCTGCAAAAGGTGAGTTCTCTTGAGGGAGGAGGGGGGGGAAGAAGGTGTCCTATAGAAATCAATTTGGGGCGTACTCCCAAAAAACCAGGGAAAAAGAATGCAAACCCGCCAGAACGACATGTTGACTATTCGTAACAAGTTTTCGCCAAGCACGAACCGCAGCACCCTGGATGAAAAATCGGTGGACAGGGCACCCAATCAGAGCTTAGGAGGATAGGAATCTCTGGCTACTGGAGGTGTCAAGCACAGGAGGAGGGAGGAAGGGGAGCCTGCGGGGCTGCTTCTTGGGGGCAAGTCTTTGGGGGAGAAAAAGACAGGTAATGGAAGGTAGTCATTTCCGGGGAAAAAGTATGGTGTTTGCTGGAAGGAAAGGGGGAAAAACGACGGGCCCCCTAAAAACTCCGAGGAACATGGGGAAGGGGCCTGATATCGATAAAACCCCCCTGGATTAAAAGAAGAATAGAGCGAAAGACACCCCCTTTGGAAAGGTAGGGAAAAGAAAGTACCTGTCTGATTGAACTGCTGGCCGTGCGCAGCAAAACACCAGCATAAAGAAAAATCAGCGTGTATTCATCAATTGCTGCGGCAGCAAAAAAACAAGACGTGGGACACAAACCAAGGAAATTCAACCCGGAAGACATCAGGCCACCTTCCGGAAACATCCACCGCACGCCAAGCGCTAGACCAAACGACATAAGAAACAGAGCGGTAAGCAAAGGGGGGGACGGCACCCTGGGCCCCGGGAGGGGGATAAGAGGCTAGGTGAAACTACTCTTAAGGTAAATAGTCAAACGGGAGCTCGCCAGGGCTAAAGAGGTGCATGGAATGTGTGTACAGGGGAGGGGACCCCAAGAAAATAAGGAAGGAGGAAAGAGAATAGCTCCTGGCAAAATTGAAAAGGGAGCAGAAACTTATTCTCACCCTGGTTGACAGATGCAAGTTACTGGGAAGGTCAGGGTGCCTTAATCGCTGGAGGGGGTACGAGAGGAACAGACAGGGGACTCCGGGTTAAACGCATGCAGGTCAGGGGGTGCTTTTCGCTGGGGGATCTGCAAATTCAAAGGTCCAGGGCCAGAAAGATAAGGGGAGGAAGTAGCAGAGAGGAAAGGAGGAAGATAAAAAATTCAAAAAAAGGGACCTGGCGGTCCTATGAGGCAGACGCGTCAGACCAAATCGAAGGTCGAAATGGAAGAGGAAAGCGCATTCCCGGATTGGAGCATGGATCCCTTCTCAATAGAGACGGGTCCTGGAATAAAAGGGGAAAGTCCTAGAACAGCGTAAAGGAGGTCCTTGACAAAGTGCTCTCGTAGCGTCGGGGTCGAGGGATATGGGGAATGAAAACGCGCCCCTACTTCTTGACGTTCTGGAAAACGGGGGAAGCAGACAGGGGATGGGGAAGAAATCGCCAAAGACAAAAAGATTCCGGAATCTTCAAACAAAAAGAAGCCTACCCCAACCCCACAAAACCAACACAACCCAAACGGGCACACAAAGGCCCCCCGAACAAAAATCCCAAGAAAGAAAACTCGCTTGGGGGAGCACAAAAAAAAAAAAACTAAACCATAATTACCAGCACGGACCGGAGGGGAAAAAAAGTGAACTTCCTTTTTCCAACCGGCGCGAGGGAAAGAAAGGGGGGAGCGATGCTCTAGGGGCAGGAATCACAATTAAAGGCTGATGTTTGGATGGAAAGGACAAAAATGGGCCGCATTAGAAGGGTAAACAGGGAAAGAACGAGAAAGGATTAAACGAACGCGTTTTGGGGATTGGAAGAAGGGACTCAAACTTTCCTTATGACCGAACTGTGGTCTAAGAAAAGGAGGGAATGGGCGGAGGGAGAGGGGAGCCTCGAACTCCGCCCTCATGGAATGAGAAAAGAGTCGCGTCAGCGATTCAGATGCTGAATGGTGACAGAGTTAAGGCGTTTAAAAGCGCGTAGAGGAACCGACGGGAGCCGAGGAAAGGAAAAGAGACAAAATCAACAGGATCTTAGTAAAAGCAGAGAAAATTACATCAGAGGAGAGGGAGCCAAACGCGATTGTGACACGTCCTAAAAACAGACGGGCCAAAGGTCCAGCAGGGACGAGGGATGACGCTGACCTTCGCATTACCGGCCGGGTTCGCTGAGCAGAGGAAGGAAGATAGCAGACTCAACAACATTTCGAGGAAAACAGGAAGGAAAGCGCGACCTGGAAAAGGAAAAAAGCGTGAAGTGTGCTAAAAAAAAACAAGATAACTGTAAACAATCAGCTGTCCCATTTGTCTAGTTCAAGACCAAAACGGAGAAAAGGGTAGAAATGGGCCTACGAAAAAGGAAATAAAATAAAACAGGGGCGGACTCCAGGGGGCAGCACATCAGATTCTTCGCCCGCGGCCGCCTGCAGCAGAGGGGAAACATTTTCTCCTATTGTGAAGGGGGAAGAAAAAGGTGGTGTTGCCTTGCCGGTGTGGGCTGCTTCGTCCTGTGCGTGGGGGGGGGTTGACGCCCTCTATTAGGGAGAGAAGGGGTGGGGGGAAGACGGGGGAGAAGACTCGGGGGAGAAAAGGGAACCTCGTCACGAAAAGCGGCCGAGGAAGACGCACGTAGAGGCCTTTCAATCAAAGCGAAACAGACAATTCCGCAAAACAAAAGGAAAGGGTGGAATAAGAGTTAAAAACCTTGCTCCTTTTGAGACGTTTCGACGGAAGGAGGAGAAAGAAAAGAAAAGGGGGGTGGTAATAAGCCCCATCAATTGGGAGGGAAAAAGGACGAAAAGCGGGGCGTCAAGCTATTCTGCTTCAGGGGGGTCGAATGTTGTGCACGGAGAGCACGAAAAGGGGGGGGGGGGAGACGATTCTCTGACAAAAGAAAGGATTACCGGCAGGCCAAGGAGGGGTGCACTCCTGGAGGATGAAGAAGGGTCCTGTCTAAAAATGATCGTTCTTTGCCCTTTCAAGATACTTCGAAGAAAAAAACAAGCAAACAGAACCTCTTCAGGAAGCGGAAAAGGCGTTTACACCGGGGCGGGGAAGCGAGGAAACTCCAGCTGCAAAAATTTCTCCAGCAAGTAGAACGTCCTACGGCCAAGAGGGGCAAAGAGTGAAAAGCAGGAAAAAAAAATTCTCATAAAAATGGAAAGAGGGGAATGCGGGAAGAGGGGGACAGAAAAACTTGCCTATCTCACGTTAGGAGGTTCGCCCCAAGGAACCATAGGCAAAAAAACCGCCTGGGCTGGGCACGATCTGAAAAAAAAGGGGGTTATTCGGAAGATAAGTTTCTCCAGCCCCGCACCCTGGAAAAGGAATCCCCGGCCCCGCCGAAGGAAGACAGGGGCAGGGGGGGACCGCAGGAGGTGTTAGGAGGGCCGGTGTTTCTAAGGGGCTGGAAAGGGGTGGAGGGGTCAAACACACAGTTGACTTCATGGATGAAGGGGAGCGGCCCCTCTGTCGGCAGGGTCTTTTGTTTTTTAAGCAGAGTAGTTAAGTGATTTAATGTGCGGTTGGGGGATTTGCGGGGACTAAAAAAGAGTCCGCCGCCCATAAAAAAAAAAAGAAAAGAGGAAAAAGGGTAGGCGAAATGCTTATATGGATCTCAAAAAAACAGAGAGGAGAAGGTATCAGGGAAGCCTCGGACCCCAGTGAAAAAGGAGTCGAGAAAGGACACTGGCTAAAAAAAAACCAAGGAAGAAGCCAGACGAAGAAAAGATGAAAACTCGGATTGGGGGCGCCCCCAAAACAAAAAAGAGAGAATTGCCACGAAAAAAAACCAGCTCACCTCTAACCCAGGAGCCAAGCCCATCTGCTTTGAACGAAAACATCGAAAGAGCTAGCCCCAACTAGTAAGAAAAAAAAGAAGGAAACATAACTGGAGCCGGGCGGAACCAGGAAGGGAACAAGGGCGGGCCTTTTCTTCATCGCTAACAAGAGTGCGGCGAAATCAGAGGGGCCGAAGGGTCCCTGAGAGAGGAACTGAAAGCGTTTTTGCAGGGGCGAATGGGGTCGTCTATAGACAAGTAAAGCATAGGGCAAGAAAGGTAGAAGCACAGGCAAAAAAGCCAGCCATAATCGCAATCGGTCATAAGCAGGGTGCGGCAAATTCGGCGGGGCGGACAAAAGACGTGTGGACAAGTTTTCCTAGGGACGTTAGATCCTTGAATAAAGAACGGTGGCGTCCTGGGAGGGTTGGCCGCCGGAGGGCGGAAAGGACCCGGAACGGGCCGTGTCCGGGAGAACTTCAAAGGTCGTGCGGTGAGGGGGAACGTCATAAGTCCAAGGGCCAGGGACGAGATAAGCCGGCAGAGAATGCTTCATCATCCAGGAGGGCAAAAATTCCAAAATGCAGGGCGGGGGCAATGGCTGCTCAGCTGAATAGACCGAGGGCTCTGGCGGAGGGGAAGACATTAAAATAGAAACTGACGGAACCTTCACGCTTGCCGCGCGTTAGATTCCTTTTCCTTGGGAGAAAGAAAAAGGTGTAAGAAGAAATGCAGGGAAAAAAAACGCTGAAAAACAAAAGGCGTAAACGACTGGGCCGTCACAATTTGGGAGGGCGGTCGGCAGTCTGGTGTCGAGGATTACTGAAAGGAGAATCTCGTCACCGCCGGAGGACGCGGTTTCGTGAGCGGGAATGGTGCCGACGTCGGAAAAGAGAAAAAACCAGGACGGAGGCAGGGGAGGGGAACAAGCCAGGGAAGAAGCAGAATCCCAAACCGGCAAATAACCTCGGGCTTTGGGGCCGAAACAATCGGCGCAATGCATTCAAAACAGAACAGAGCCTCGGGGCCAAGAGGAATCCTTAAAAGGGAGTGGGGCCAATCGGCCGCGGCCGACTGGGGCGAATGGGCTAGGCCCTAATATCCCGAATGAAGGAAGGATTTGGGGGAAATGATCAGGAATCAGGGGGGAAAAAAGGCAGTCGCGGGGACGAATACTGTAAAACGGCAAAATTTTTCTTGGGTGAAGTCCGCAGCCTGGCGCAAGTATGAACTAAATGGGCGAAAGGGGGGAAAGGAAAGAGAATTCCGAGAGGGGACTCGTCGAAAAGGGAAAAGGGAAGGGTATAAGAAATCGTCAGCGAGAGTCCGGAAGCCGAAGCAATCTGTCTGCAACGTGTGCAGCTCGTGGATCAAGATAAGGAGGAAAGTAAGGAAAATAGACAAACAACAAAAAGAGGTTAGAGAGGAGTGTAAAATGGTGAAGCGTCGACGGAAACTCCTACGCTATTGTCATAAACGGACAGACTCGCGGGGACTCTTACTATTCGAAATTAAGGAAGGGTGGGGGAGAAGGTGGGCTGGACAAGACGGACACAAGAGACAAGAGAGGGGCAGTTCGCCAAACATTTCGCAGAAAAAATGCAGGACAAAAAAGAGACCTGCCAACAGTGAGTTGGGAAGTCAGGAGTACAAGGAATGTGAAAAAAAATGGGCCGCTGTGGAACCAATGGGGGGCTGGGGGGGGGGGGGGCAGGGTGTCGTGGGGAGGTTCGGGGGTGGGGGTGGGTTGGGGGCTTTGCGCGGAGTGGGGGGGGTGGGGGGGGGGGGGGGGGGGTGTGGGGCTGAGACAATCCAAATCCTACCGTCAGGCAAGGAAAAGAAAAACAGCTTCCGCAACATTGAAGGCAAGCAGAAGGGGGTTGCACGCGAATCAAGGATAGCGCAACCCGCCAGGGCCAGGTCAAAACGTGGAGGGGAGGGGCAACATGGGGCAGAAAGAGGTGTTTGGAAACGACCAAAGTTGGAAGTTGAAGTGGTTGGGGACTAGAGAGGGTGGTGGGCGACTTGCGCATAGGGGGGTCTAGGGAGACAATAAACGCTCCAAAAAGCTTCGGGTTCGGGGGGGGGTTTGGGGAAAAAACGTTGGAAACCAAAAAACACCTCAACATGGGCAGCGCTCTCGCCGGTTGCTAAAGAAAACAAAATGCCTCAACTCCAACACGGTTTGAAGGAGGTAAAGTTAACAGTAGGGGGTGAATTTAAAAAAGTCCCTTACTTGAAGAAAAAAGGGGGAAGTGGAAGCAAGTTAGAAAAAGGAAGAACCATCGGGAAGCGGGAAGGGGGAGAGTCATTGTGGGTGAGACGCCGCTCGCGAACAATTCTGAGGGAGCTTAGCAGAGATGGAAGGGGGCCAAAAACGAATGGGGGGGTGATGGGGAGGAAGGAAGAAGGACGGAGCAGGAAAACTGCGGTTCTTACTAAATTGAAAATGCTGCCTAGAAAGCAAGCACCGAAAGCACCGAACCACCCCTTGCAGGAGAGGAAAAGGCCGTTTACCAGAGGGGCATGTCAAGCGGAACAAACTCCACAATCCGAAGTATTTCTGAAAAAACCTAACCACAACCCAGGGGAAACCGGAGCAAGCCGCAGACGGGCAGGAAAACCTGTGGACCGCGGCGCGCAGGGGTCCTATTTAAGCGCACCATTGGTGAATATAAAAGGGAGGATAAAAGCCCCCATCGCACCCTGACAAACCCGCGGGAAAATTGCCCTAGCTGACAACTAGGCAACGAGTATGTGAAAAAACACCCCCTCAATCTGTACAACTCACCAAAATGCAGGAAAACGGGTGAAGAAAAGCACAGTGTCACACGATGTTGTAATGGCGTGCTGTGAGCGCGAGAGAGTGGGAGTAACAAAGGTGCTGCCCTGCCGGGGGACGGCCACATCGCTGGCGGCTTCAGGGGTGGTGGCAAGGAGGTGTTGGGGAAAATACGGTTTCATCGTTAGGAAGGAGGAGGACGGTTTTTCGTCGCAAAAAAGGGGGGGGGATTTAAAAGAGCCCCTTTACTACGACATCAGAAGAACTGTTCTAGAGGCGGCGAAGCGACAACACAAAACAACTGATGAGTTAGAATAGCTAGCCATAGTCGCAGAACACAAATGGTTCAGAGAGGCGCTTACGGGGCGATGTAATCCATTTTGACGTGAACAAAACCCCAAGAAAAGGGGACAAACGTTAACCTCGTTACAAGGCGGCTCGAAAAAAAAAAAAGAAAAGACAGACGACCGCCAGCTCGGTCCGCAACCAGAAGCCAAGAAGCAACCTGCGCTTGTAAACCCAAAACCACTAGACGCGCGAAACATCACAGCCATAAGAAATAGCGTAAAAGAGCCTGCCAGTAAAAAGGCATCCAGGACAGGGGAGGGCGCACAGAGGGGCAAAGGGGCATAAAAACTACTCGGGGTTAAACCGACAGTAAACCTGAGAGAGGGCCAGCGACCGGTCAGTCTGTAGAGGGGGCTTGCGAGAAAAGACAAGTGCGATAAGGCAGAAGGTCGCGACTGCAAAAAAAAGCATCTCTTACAAAGTGATAACGGGAAGAAAAGCCGATTGGAGAACGCAAGCCTAAGAAAATTTGGGCCGTAGGAAACGTGAAACAGGGTTCCTGAAGAAATCCTTGGGAGGAGGATTTGTGTTGGGAAGAGGAAGGACCACGGCACGTGAAAAAAAAACTGCAATAAAGGGGGCGTCGTGCCGGTGTGAGGGCAAGAAGAAAAAGTGCAATGGCCAAGAAAGAATTAAACGACAGGAAGATGCCTCCTAACACTGTGCAAAGGGCGGAAGTGGCGGTAAAGGTCTGCTCGAGGGAACGGGAAACAAAGCTACACACACACAATATACCAAAAAAAACTGAAGAGCCTTACCAGAACAAACGGGAATGGAGGCCTTTTGTCAAGAATCAGATGGAAAAACTTCAAAGGGGGCAGAGCAAGAAGGCGAGAAAACAGTCAAAAAAGAATATAAACTTACTTAACGGGGCGAACGGTAAGGTGCGGAAGGGCCCTGTTGTCCGTTGAATTGAAAAAGGAGAGAAAAAGAGGCCCGACACGGCGATGTGTTCGTTACGCGTCCGACGGGAAGGGAGGAAGGGGAATCAGAAAAAAAAGAACCCATAGGCCGAAGAAGAAAAAAAACCATTCATCAAAGGCTGACAACCCGGAAATTGCAAACAGACGGGGGAGGAGAGGAAACCAACGCGAGCCTGGCCATGCACAAGATACCGTAGCAGGGAAGGGATAAAATCCTGACTTTCGCTGGGAAAACCGAGGAAAACAAAGCTTGAGGCAGGAAAGGGCTCGTGCGGAAAATGAGAGAAATGGGAAGGCCGGTGATGGGGGGAAGTTGAAAGAGGGGAAGCAGGATCTGGGCAAAAAGTAATCTCGTGTAACATTCAAAGCACGCGTTTGTTGGAATGTGCCCTGTCGCCTCATGAAGGAAAAAGTTGTCGAAGTCAAAGAGGAAGAATGGGGCAAGGAGGGGAGAGGGAGACAAGACCGTGACCCCTTAAAGGAAGACTAAAAGAGGGACAGCGGAAACGGTCAGGGGAAAATTGACGTTTGGGGGGGTGGTGGTCGCTTTGGGAAAGAGAGAGGAGGAGAACGCGAAGGAGGAAAAAAGGGAAACCATCAACTGAAAACAAAAAAACAAAGGATTAGAGGAAAGAATAAATGGGAAAGCGCCTTCGGCCTCACGCGATTTAACACAGGCCGAAAAAGAAAAATCAGCATATGCTCGCGGGAATGAGGCTATCACAGGAAATGACGGACTCCGGGGCGGAGGGGGAGATAACAAGCAAAAAGGAGGGGAACGTTCTCCACTTTCGTCATCCAAGGAAGAAATGGAGCGATACTGCCCAAAAGAAGGTTGAATAATCCTTACAAGAAATGCCGCGGGGACCAGAGAAGAGGACTGTCTATTGCAAAGATACGGGTTCAAGGGGGTATACTGCCTACGCCAGAGGCAGGACTCTCACAGTAGGACCGAGGAGAAGGGGGGAGGGGTGCACGCGGAAATCAATGATTCTGAGACCCCCGCGGCGCAGTATCCGGGCTAAGTGCCAATGGGCAAGGGGTGGGCGAGAAAAGCAATTTGCGGGACGGGGGGGGAAACGTTGCCTGGATGGGGAAGAAAGGATGTGAAACATCTGGGTGGAGAGGGGACGGAACCGTCAGGAACCAAAGAACACTCCTCAGGCTGGGAACGCAAGAAAAACGTTGGAGAGAGACCCAACATAAAGAAACGCTCAAGGAAAGGGAAAAATGTTTTGGGGAAAAGTAATAGGTTAACGGCAGGAAAGGGGGGTGACAAAGATTATCCGAACCGGTTAATTGTAACAAAGAGGAGGAAAAAAAGTCAACTAAAGCTAGGAAATCTTGAAGGCCGCGAGTGATAGGGACTACTCCACGAAAGTGGGAGTCCGTCAGGGATCTGACGCAAACACGAAAACTCCCAAAATGGGGGGTGTGGAAAAAAGGAGCAATGAGCAGGTCCTAATTAATTCCCTGACTTGGAGGCCAGGGGGTGTGCGTCGAAACATCGGACAATAAAGGAAGGAAACGCTTGCATTAGGAAAACGGCGTTTAAAATTAATGAAACTCGACGACAACCAAGGGAACGCCAAGGCTTGGAAGAGACTCCAGGCAGAAAGGAAAAGAGTGGTCAACGGGGGCGGGGAAACAATCCCTCTGAAGGCGGCAACCGGGGAAAGCGACGCGATTCGAGGAAGGGACGAACAAGGAGGGGCATTACGAAATGGCTTCGTCTACGAAAAAAAGTAGCCGTCCTGCAAAAAAACTCATAGCAACAGCTCATTGGACATTCGGGAAAAGAGTATGTCTCGAAAGAATCCCGTCTGATACACAACGAACGGGCATGCCCCGGGGACCACCCCTCGAAGGGGATGCAACCTCACGTGGGGGGGAGATGGCCGTGCTGTGGGGCCTACGCGGTCAGGAGGGGTGATTGGGCACATCAGGGTGGATGACATACTGGTTCGGAAAAAAAGGGGGGGAGGGGCATTAGTGGGGCAAGGTGGGTTAAAGCATGGAGGCTAGTTAATCATGGAGAGAGGCTTATGAGGGGGGGGCTGAAAGGACAACGTAGGTCTATCAAACTTACTAGACAGCCTCGAAAAGGGGGAGAGGCG
>Ga0179593_1457332_pt1 | contig 16898 bp, 16 predicted proteins | sample CZODoug2_1_08_16_FD_185931 | JGI IMG/M metagenome (GOLD analysis project Ga0179593, IMG submission 185931) | Vadose zone soil fungal communities from Angelo Coast Range Reserve, California, USA - CZODoug2_1_08_16fungal (PacBio error correction) | ecosystem: Environmental > Terrestrial > Soil >...
CTCAGGAGGGGAAGGCGTAAGATCTTTCGCTCCAAAGAGGACCACCCACCGAGCGCCCCGCCACGCGAACAACGGGGACCAGGATTCCCACTCCTGTGGGTCCGGGGAAATTCCGACTCTGTTTTCATGCTCGCGGCAAGGACCACATAAGCCCTAGACCTTGGGGGGGGGTCTGCCGCGGAAAAGGGTTTCAACCGAAATAACTAAGAAACATACCCCTCGGCCGCTCCAGGAGGAACTAAACAAGGCACGATTCTTAACATAGGGGACACGAAAAACGATGAAGGCCGCGATCCCAGGCTTCGGGAGTCTTGACAGTAAGCAAAGCGACCGGGAGGCATTACCCCCCCCCAAAAAGGCAGAATATCCTGGGCAGGAAAAACTTCCTCCGGGCGAATAATCCCCCGAGAGAAAAGGAGAGACCACCCAAATGTTTTTGGAGAAGAACACTAGCGGCGTCTCATAGGAGTATGGCAGCAGGCAGTGCTACAATTCGGAGTGGGAAAAAAGCGGTCGCATCGTGTAGACCACATCTGAGGGAGGGAAAGGGTTTCAATGATGGGGCGACCGGCGGAAGGTTCCGACGTCTGCGAAGGCGGATGCGGTCAGGGGGGCGGAAGGGAAAATTCGAAATGAAAGCTTGATGGCTATTAGCCGCGTGTCTAAAAAGTGGTGCTGTTGGCAGAAAAGGAAACGGTGTGGAGTTCGTTCAGGAGTCCGTCTTGACTAAGGTCCGCCTGGACAGCATTACAGACAGAAGTAAGCGGGAGGCACGGATTAGGTTTTGATAAGACGTGGAATCCTCACGGCCCCGCGGGAGATGTCGGCATTCCGAGGTTGGGGGGGGGGCGATCAAGGGGAAAAGGACTTCAGATACACCCTTAGCCCGGGTCCACGGAGGGAAGGTTCTTGGGGGTATCGTTAACACACGGCCCGGATCCCCACGCGTACATAGGTGAAGAACCCTGTCAACAAATCTGATCAAGGGGTGACAAAGGCGGTCATTCGGGGGGCGAGATCCACGAATCAAAAGAATACCTATCCTTATAATGCTCCCAAAGGGCCAGATCCAAAGAGGAGGGGAATCTTAAAGTCTTGCAAAAACAAAAGATGAAATTGCTTTTGCCAGATTTCGGTCAAACAGGCCCCGAACCACCTACCCCCGAGAAACTTAGGGGTGTGAAGCGTGAAAAAGGTGTTGACAAGCCGGGTACACTCGCCAATGCACCAGGGCCTTCAAAAACACGCAACCGCTTTGTACTGGCGTGTAAAGAGTGGGGTACGGGAGATCTCAGGGACGGGACTGTGAATAGTGCCGAGCGGCCTCCGTAATTGACGACTTATAAAGTCGTTGACTTCCTGGAAAGCAGAGGTATTTGGGTTCCAGGAAACCGACGGCGAGACGGCTTTTTTCGAGAGGTTACTGGGACGGTCGAGGGCCAGACAAGAAACTACGACCGATGCTCTTTCGGAAAACGTGGAGTGGGTCAACAGTAGTGTGAAGAGGACGAGGTTCGCGGGGTCCATTTGCGAGCCCAGGCAGCGTATCTTGAGGGGCGAAGAGGGCTTAAAAGTAGTTTCCAGGGCGTCCAGGGTGTGGGGTGTCGCACAATCGCTCGCCGCCGAGGGGCCGCGACACCGGGCTGGGGGGGGGGGGGGGGGGGGGGGGGGGGGGGGGTATTGAACCGGAGAGCCATCGCAAGGAAGGTCGATGCGGAACCCCGAATCAGAATGAGGGCGCAGGGAATGAGTGAGCGCTGCGGACCCCAACGTTTGGGGAGGGGGGGAGTGAGTTGAAGGAAAGCTCTCTGCTGCACATGAAAGTAATAGCGAGCCACAACAAACAGGGAAGTGGGAGGAAAAAAGATTCGACGAACGGATTCAGCTGGTAACGCTTCATCAACTCAAAACAAAAAACCGTTCGTAGAGACGATGTTCGCCCGCGCTCAAACTCAGGACACGAGGAGAATCAGTACGCGGTCGGGGTCCGCAATGAGAGGTGGCTCGCAAAAACAATCAATAGGGGGACGGCTCTCCGAGGGGAAAGAGCGCTCGCAAACCTGGGAGCAAGGGACTTCTTGGGGTCAACTACAATATGATCAGGGCAAAACTCCGAAACAAAAGGAGCGTGATCTCGCGGGACCCTGAAAGCTTTCCGATCTCAATACAATGGTCGTGTACCGCCAAACGACCAACCGGCCTTCAGTCGAGAAGAAAAAAAAACCGGGAGGGGCCCCTATAGGAATCTTAAAGAAGGTTGAAAAGAAAGATCAGATGGACCCTTTTTCAGCGCCTTTGGATCGAGGGCAACGGAGAAATACGAAGTTCAGGAGCATATCATAAAAGGCCGTGTCAGGCGGCGAAAAGGAACATGACCCAAAAAGGGAAATCGCTCCCGGAGAAAAGGGGGCAACGCATTCAAAGTGTTTGGGGCCCGGGTGCATTGGAAGGGGGGGGGAGCGTACGGACGGACCCACTGACCCAAATAAAGCGGGTCACCTGCTCTTCCGTGATACAACTTGGTTGAGGACATCGAAAGAGGTAAAGTCAAGTCCTGTCCGGGGTGGGGCAAAGGGGACAAGGGGTACGTGTGGGTTTAAGCCCGGTTGCGAAGTCTATCATTAGAGAAGACACCGACACGATGGCTCCGGGTTAGTTTTTTCCGCCTGGTCCTCCTCGGCAGAAGCTGCTTTTAGGAACGATGCAGGAGCACTGGGCGGTGGCCGACCAACTGGCGCACAAACCGGGACCCAAGGGGGTCACGTGGCTGGTAGGTCCCGAAGGACTGGGGGGGGGAGGAGCTTACGGAGGGGGAAGCGGAGGACGAATCAGCGGGAGGAGGGACGTGATCTGTAGAAACGAAAGCGGAAAAAGATGTGAATAGTGAAAGTAAGTCTGGAGGGATCTATTCGGGAACCGTAGAAAAAATTCAGAAAGAGGAGATAGGAAAAGTCTCAACCAAGGGTTCGACAAGGAAAATCAAGGATGGGAACTCAATTGCGAAAACATGAGGGTCAAAGAAAGAAGTACGACTGGAGAATCTAAGAATACGAAAAGGGAAACTCCGCCGGGAGGAAGAATCGTACGAAAAAAACTTTTCCCATCCAGGTCTAACTGAGTCCATCGGTAAGAAACAAAGAACTAAAAGAAACAAGGGAAAGTAAAAGTTCTGGGAGAGTTCGGATCGTGCATGTCAAAGTGTGGTGGCGCTCAGTCTGATCTGTGAAGAAAAACTTCTCGGGGGAGCCAGGGGTGGATCCGGGGCCAAGCAGATTGAAATTAGGTATAAGAAGCACGGGGTTCTGCTGCCGTACTTTGGACCTCGGAAAGAATCCCTGTCAAAATCGGAAAAGGGGCTGTAGGCATCTCCCGGCCCATGATATACGTACAAGTCTTGACGTTCAGAGGTCGAGGAATGGATTTTGACAAGATGGGTGAGTCCAATGAACCAGAACCTTTTTGTGTAAAAAGTGGGGGGGGGGGGAGGGATCCAAATTAAGTTGCTACATTAAGAGTTTGGGGGGGGGGGAACTGGCCGAGAAGCCTGATCAAAAAAGAGTTTTGAAAGACACCAAAAGGAAAAAAAATCTCAACTGTTACATCCTTTGGAGGGCTCGCGGGCCGGTCGCGGGAGGTTGTAAGAAAAAATGGGATGAGAAAAATTATTGGAGACCGGGAAAAATCGCCGTCTATAACATCAAAAACAAACAAATTATTAGGATGAAAATAGAGAGATGGGTCATTTTGCAGGTCCTTTATACCTTTAGCCTTACAGAGGACACCCACTTACCCCTAAAAACCAATACGCTGACCCAAAAAAGGCCAATGTTGGGTTCAAGGTTACAGGGAAGAATCAAAGGGGATGAGGGAAGGAAAAAAGGCGCTGATGACATGGACTCGCTTCCGATTGGCCTAGGGGGGGGGGGGGCGGAATCTGCAAAGTGGTAAAAACAAAAGGGCAGACGGGCCGCTACGACTGAACCAATCAAAAAACGAGCCCAGACAGAAAAATCCTACATTGTGAAAGACAAAAAGAAGGAATGCCGGAAAGATTCTGAGAGCTGGCCGCTTCAGGAAGGGGAAAGGAGGGCCAACGGTAAAAAAAACACGCACGAACGCACACGGAGCCGCTTAGAGAATAAGGATCTCGCCTGGAAATCAAAGGACAGGAGCGCCCGCGAAATAAATCAACAAGGAACTGAGAGACCAAAAGGGTGGAGGGTCCGGGCAACGGACTGCAGAACGTTAGTCTAGCCGCATGGAATGGTGGGAAGGTCGTATTGGGACAAAGAACGGTCTGGGCATGTGAGGCGCGGGAAAGGTTTTAACTAGGATGGGAGACAATGGGGGGGCGGCCATATAAAGGCGTAAATTCGTGAAAAGGGCTAGAGATTTGCCTGTAACTCCGTCGGTGGAATCTTTGGCCATTCTCCGCGGAAGGGGACGATTTTTTGCGTGGCTACGACGGGTGGAAAAAAAGCCAGGAAATGTCTGACAGTCGGAGGGTAGGGTCACGGAAAGCTACAGAAAAAATAGCAAAATAATTGGGAACATTAAAAAAAATTTGGTTATCGCAGGGGAGAAGCGAAGCGCACCGATCCGTGAGGCCAAATTCACGTGGGGTGGCACTCGTCAAAAATGCTGTATTTGAATCACGGGGAACAAATGTTGGAATTTCATAAAGAACTTCGGAGGGATCGAGACCACGAAAAGTTCCACTTCCTCTCCCCTGCCATATCCGAACTCAAAAAAAGATTATCTAAAAAAACGTAGGAGGAGGATAGCCTTATGGGACTATACAAGAAGAATGAAGCAAACACCTTGACCAAAAAGCCAGGAAAAACCGTAATAAGTTGAAAGTCAAAACTTACATAGTGTAAAAAGAATGCGTTCCTAAAAGGGCAGCCCGTCCAGGAAGAAAACGCTAATTGGAAGGAGATGCTTGTACGGGTTCAGGATACAGAGCGTCTAGGAGTCCCCCACCTCCAAGGTTGTGAAGTTGCAAAAAGATTGAGGAAGGAGGCTTCGGTGTCAAATGAAGGGGAAATGAAGGGGGGGACGTCCTCAGATTTTGCCGCCTGGAGGTTGACTTATGGCGTCGGTTATTTCTAAAGGAGGGGAAGAAAAAAATTTCTCCCCAAACTGTCCAAAGGCAGGTGACAATCGGACTGTAATAGTTTGGCGGTTCGCAAGGCCCCCAAGGAACCAGAGGATAGCCGAAGAGAGATTGAAGAAGTGGGGAAGGTCCGAAGCAGACTGAATCAGAAGGTTTCGGGAGGGGGTTGTTGCACAAATTGCCGAGTAATTGAGGGAGGGGCCTGCTTGTCCGTATCAAGCAATAAGTTGACAAGGGGAGGAATTGTTTGGAAAGGGAAGTTCGATACAAGAGAGCAGGTCCTTCGGCGGAAATCATGAGGGAAAAAACCCCTAAAAAGAGGGGGTAGGGAAATTATCCGATTTTGGAGGGAAAGGCGTCGGAGGAACAGAGGCTCGACGGAGACAATTTGGGGGAGGGGATGTGAGTTGAAGAAGGAAAATCACAAATAAGCGGAATCATCTGGGGAAATCGACTCTAACAACAAGAAACAATATAGAATGAAGTTAAATTCACAAGAAAGGAGAAGCTTGAAAGAAAACTACAAATCCCCAAAACCGTTCTTAAGGGTCAGTTTACGAAAAAGAGAAGATGGGGACGAAAAACTACAAGCACGTCCTAAGAGATTGGGGGGTCCACGGCATGAAGGAGTATGGTCACCATGGAAAAAAAGAAGGATGTACAATGAAAAATCCTATCTAACCGGCGAGCGCTAAAGAAAAAAAGAACCTGGGCAGGGGGGGCAAACATTCGAAAAAACGGAAGAACAGAAGGGAGAGGGGAAATAAAGTTTCCTGCCGACGCGCAAAAAGCTTACACAAACTCTAGGGAGTCAAAGTCCTCGGGTCGAACATACCAAGGAGACCGCAGGCAGGCTACAGGGACCGGACGTCCTGTGATAGGAAACGGAAAAAACTCTGAAGAGAAGAAAAGGGAAGAACCGGCCGGCGTTGTAAAAGCTTTGTTCGAGAATACCCAGAAACGTCAAGAGGAAACCGACTCTATCGGCACATTTCCTTAGGACCTGGGATGGGCAGAATCAACGGCGAAAGGGGCGCTAGAGAGAAATACATCTGGGAAAAATTCTAAAAGGGGGGGGGGTCACCTGGTAAAATGCATAAGCGTACCGCTGGGACGAAACCAGACGTTCAACAGACAACGATCGCACACCCTTATGGGGAAAAAAGAGGCATCTTAAGCATCAGATCCTGTGGCATTTGTTGGAAGCAGATACCGTGGAAGAAAGTGGGGGAGGGAGTACTAGTAGAAAGAACCCTTTCGAACGTCGCGGGGCCTTATTCTGCGGGGACAGAGGGCCCAAGGATAATCCCGACCGCGGGTTTGTTTCCGAGGCACTAGGCCGATGCTTTAAAAGGGATGGAATCGATTAAAAACGATCCTGGATGGTGACGCTCCCAACAGGAGAGAGCGGACCAGTTCCGTGGATGTAAAAGTGAAAAAGGAGGACCGGCGGAGACAGTTCTGCGGGGACAAAGGGGGGAAAAAATGGGACGAAAAAAGAGGGAGGGTATGGCGGTTAGAGTCTTGGGAATGAAAAAAAGGAGGGGGGACGAGAAAAAAAAAATTGGGGAGCCTTTACTACTTTTGTATTAGGGGAAGAGGAGGTCCGGGGAACCTGGGTAACCACGTAAAAGCCTTATAACGGGAGAGCCAAACGCCAGAACAAGGTGTCTACGAACGGAGTAAAGGCAGAGGAAACGGATTTGACGGAATAGGGGCAGGAAAAAAGAAAAAGCAAACTTGAAAGACTCCGAAGAAGACGAATTTTGTATCTGTAAACTCTCATCAGGAGGACCGTCGAATGAAGCAAAAAGCGGCCAAAAAGAAAGGAGGGGGAATTCCAACCCAGCTCGAAGTTGAAATCAAGAAAAGAAAAGGGAAAAACAAAGGTAGATATCATACAGTGCGAAAGCCGGGGCCCAAAACAGTTGGTGAGGGGAGGATCGAGGGGAGAGGCGCTGAGCAAAAAATGGTGCTACGCGTTGGGGGAGGCTTTAGTTCTTACGAAGCGATCACGGGGAGCGGCGTTCTTGGTTTCCGGGAAATAAAAAGGCCCGGCAAAAGCCGGCATGCGTGGGCTGAAGGGAGGGGAAAGGGTACAAGCTACGCGGCTGAAGACGGGCCCTCCGAGGACTAAGGAGTTTCATCGGTTCTAAACAAAACAGTGCTACAACCATTTTAGTCAAGCAAAATATAAGGGGGACAAAAAAGCTTGGCCGTTTTGGGCCTTGAAAGCGACCTGATCGCCAACCCTAATAGGTCACAAAAAAAATCGCTTTGTTAAGGTCTAGGGAGGCGGGGAGCGAGGTATTCGTTGGGTTCCATATGTCGAAAATCTCAATGGAAAAATCAAAGCAACGTGCGCTCTCACAACCCACATAAGGGAAAAAAGAGGGAAAAAGAATTTCATTGTAGTGGAGGTTCCGGCATGAAACTTAAAATGGGCCCCGTCAAAAAAGATCCCTCCCTGAGCGCCTTAGGGGCCAACGCGATTGTGGTTCCAATCCCAAGGGGAGACCGAATAATAGCAACTTAAAAAAAAAAAAAAAAAAAAAACAAATACTCCGTTACTATGGAAATATTTGGCTGAACAATTTGGTTTCGCACGAAACCGAGAAAGGAGCTCCCATGGATTCAGGCCACTTAATTTATCGTACAGACGAGAAGAGCCACCCCCCCCCCACGAAACAAAAGGAAGACCCGAGAAATTGGCGGGATGGAAGGCGGTTCCCTGTAAAAAAGCACACCGAGAACGGGAGTATAATAGAAGAGAAAGCGGGAAGATCCATCAGAAATCAAGCTAAAAAAAGGAAACCCCATATGAATGCGAGGAACGGGGTGTGAGCCTGAAGATCCTACATGAAAAGTGAAGCTAGGGTCCGCATGCGGGAGGGGGGGTTGATGGAGTTAGTTTTACTTCGCCGCAGATGGGGCAAAAAACATGATGGGCGAAAAAAAAGTCTTTCTGTCTCTACCTGGGAGGGGAGGTTTTCCAGAAATACGTTCGAGGCGTCTTAAAAAAAGTATTTGGTCAGAAAAATTCACGCCGGCGGAAAATTGAGGGGGACTTCTCCAGAGGAGGCAGGTGGTTCGGTTGGCGACGACGGGTGCTCTAAAACAATGACAAAGGGGTCCGTCTTACAGGAAATGCTCAAGATTAAGGATAAATCGAGGGCACGGGAGGTTGGGGGTGAGAAAAGTGGGCTCCGAAATCGAAACCTCCGTCCCCGCGACGATTGGACCTTAGCGTTTTTTTAACTAATTCAGGACGATTCCTGCAAAGGTCCTCTGCTTCACTTGTTCAAAAAACTTAAATTTTGTACAGGGTCCCGACACGGCAAGGGGGTGGCGTGGTATACAAAACGGCCCACCACGCTTCCTCATTAAAAAAGGAAAAAGAGCATTACGACCGCTAAACAGAGCCCGTAAAAATATCTTGGTATAAAATCTTATTTGAGTTTCGTCCAGAATCATAAGTTGAACTTAAAGATTGGCACACACCCCAAAGGATCATAGGAGAATCTGATTCAATTTGGTCAAAAACCGGACCCGGACTGAAGTAAAAGTTGATAACATATTGTCCAAATTGGGATCCCATGTAATTGAACCTGACAATTGTTAATCTTGGGTCTTGGTAGGTCATGTACTTTCCAGAGGACAAAAAAAATCCCCAAAAGCAGGGATTTGGGAAGAAATCCAGATTGTGTACAAGCGGGAGGAGGGTGGGTGTGCTCCGTGGTCATTTTGTAAAGAACGGGGAAGATGACGCCTCAAATGTTTAAATAGGGGTGACGCATGGCGAGGGACGGGTAGTTAGTGGCCAAAAAGTCGTCAACACAATCCGATGGATCGCGGGGTTTTCAGACTGCTTACAGGAAAAAAACGGGTCATAGGACCAAAAAAATTCCCCAGACTTCGAAACGGAAGGCGCATCGTACGCGTGAAGTGAACCAGCGTGACTGGAGTACAGATTGGCTAAAAAAAAAAGGTGCAACGCGGAAATACGTCTTCGCGGTGAACTTGGGATGCCGTGCGGGAGGAGGTTTCGAAAAAGGGCCAAGCGTCCAGGTGTTGGTGCGTGAAGTCAGAGAGCAACGAGCAGGATGGCAACGGGGACAGAGGCTTTTCGTGAGGGGGGGTTCCAGACTAAGTAGAACCCAAAGCAAAGGGGAGGAAAGGCCGGAGGGGTCGCGATTCAAAGAAAGAATCGGTAAACGGCGAAACGGTTTGGGGGGCAATTGTTAGAAGATCTCCGCGAGACGAGAAGGAAGCGGTCTCTCTAAAAAACAACAAAGGGAGGGAGGGGAGGGAAGATTCAATAAAAGAGGGTCAGCTGGAACCAGAAGGGCGCTTCATCAAACTCAATAAAGGCCAAAAAAAACCAAGTCGTACCAAGGGAACTATGTTCGAACGCGGCGGACCCAAAGAGAGGTCATCCTTCTCTCGGCGAAAAAGAAGGAGAGATGGATCTAAGAAAAGCAACGAAATAAAATGGGTAGCGGCTCTCGAAGGCAAAACTAAAAAAGACCTAAAACAAAAGCACACACACAAACCACAAAAACATACACACAACATCAAGAAAAACTGGTTTCTCGCCAATCAAATCGAGGCCCCAGGGGGGGGGGGGAAAAAAACAGCAAAGAGAAAGGAGGAAGATTTCGTGAAAGCAAACTCCCCAAAATGGGAAGTATACCGGGGGCCGTCGTAAGAAGAAATTCGGATAGAAGCTTCCGGGTTAATTTGTAAAAGGCCGATCGGGACTTAATAAGAAGATTGGAAAACCTTTCTCCGGACCGAGTGACCAGGCCTTGGCTCTCGTAAGGGGAACAAAGCGTTGAAACTGGCAAACCTCCCTACAAATCAACGGGCCCGGAAGGAAGCTTAGAAAGTCCGGGGAACCCAAAAAACTGTCAAAGCGACCTAGGAATACAAGAGGACCTTCTACAGCCACGGAGTGGGGGGGAAACCAGTGTTCAACGCGGAAAAATCATTAGGCGGGGCACCATACAAAAGAGTCAACCAATCCGAGATGAGCATTCCCTGCCGGTAACGGAGGTTGGACACGGAATTCGTAAAGCCAGGCGAGCCAGGGAGTTCAATGGACCAGACTGTGGATCCTCGGGGGGACAAAGGGGGGGGGACCTTTTTCAAGCGGTTTACGGCGAGCCCCGGGGAAAGAATCCGCTCCCGGGGTTTTTTGTCCGCAGATGAAAAAAACCTCGGAAGACTTATTTCCGGGATACGTGACGGGGAACAAGGGAAAGGGGGCTCCCGGTGAGAGGATAAAAACTTTAAACCATTGTACCCGTGGCTTGAAAACACATCAAACAAATAAGGTCTCCTCGGTTGGAACGTACAAACACGAAAAGGGGGATGGCCCAAATGCGACTCTTTTCGTGGGGGGTAGGGGGAAAAGGCTGGGGGAGTACCTTTATAAAACCTGAAGCCGGACGCTGAGCGTGGATGATGTGGCAAGGGGGAACCTATCCGCGTAAAAGGCAAAGAAGAAAGCGTGGAGTGTGAACACGCTTGTCGCAAACAGACAAAACATGAAAAGAAGGGAAAGGCCAAAAGTAGGGAAAAAGTTTCGTACAATCATCTTCCAAAAAAAAAAAAATTTGCGAGAACGCCCCAAAACGAAAGGTTATAAAAGGAAACATAGCAGAATCCAAGAAGGGACACTCAGGAAAAGAAAAAAAGAAAATAGTTGTCTGACCACACTTCGAAAGTGGCAAATCCAACGCCCGGTCAACAATCGCAGATTCATACGCACGTGGGGGGCAAAAAGAGTGAAGCTTCAGCGGGGGGGGGGCGGTCTCCTCTGTTAATGGTGTTCCTGGGATGGAACCCGGGCCACTTCACGGGGGCGAATAAGCCGGACACTGGCAGAAGTGCTTGATGGGGGACAAGGAATCGCCTCGGAATGGAAAAAATATCTTCCGTTGTCGGCAAGGAGGTTAACTCTTAAGGTTTTCGGAAGGGCCCTCCTGGGGCCGAAGGGTTCGAGTCTTAAAAGGGAACCCCACCCAGGTTCTTTTGAAATTGACAGAGTGATAAAGTGGGCATGCTGACGAGATGGGGGGGGAGCATGTCAGCCCAGAAAACCTTTCTTCGATGAAAAAAATAAAGAAAAGCGTAATTAAAGAAAAAGGGTTCTGGGAGCAGTAGGGGGGGGTAACATATGTACGGAGCCGTCTAGTAAATCGCATCCGAAAGAGCCTCGATACTCGAAACAGGGATTGGAGGGAAAAAAAGGTAGAGGGTTTTGCGATCCTCTAACCGGAGAAGTCCGGAAATAGTCCCACGCAGGACAAAGACGCAAAGAAAAGCGAATGAAACCAGTTCAAAAAAGGGAGAATTTTTTTAGGGCGCCAAAATTGTGAGGGGATCAGGGGCCTAAACTTAAAAAACTCGTCCGCTACTTAATATTGGGCTCCGCCAGTGCAAAATCCACGAAGAAAAAATACAAAGACTTTCGCAGGTAAAAAAAAACGTGGAAAAGGGAACTTTTCCAAACTAAATCATCGATCATCAAGAAAAAGTAACCTGCTAGGCCTAGAAAATTCAGGGGAACCTTACAAAAATCGGGAAGTAAGAAGTAGGAATTGAACTCTAAAACGCGGCGGATCCAAACAAAAAGATAGAAAATCACCAATTGGACCTCTCGCCAAAACCAAATAGTTGTGGTATCTTCCAAACGATCGCCACGCGCGCGTCAGAGCACGCAGGATAAATGGGTTTGGTTTCAAGTGCGGGAAGGGGCCCTCCGGGAGGTCACCCACTGGTCAGTTTTCGCTGGGGTAACGAAATTTCGACCTGAAACGAGAGTGTCCGAACATCGTCAGGTCTTGAGGGAAGGGCTTTGGGGGGGGGAAGGAGGGAAGAGTCAAATGCCAGAAATTGAAATCTTGAGCCTGAGAAAAACGACGGCAGTCGACTGTGCGTTTGCGGACGAATTGGTCAGAGAATTGCAGGTCCGGGAGGACTTAATGGGAGGGAAAAGGACTCAGCATGAAACGAAAAGGGAAGTCACGGTCAAGGTGTTTAGAAGATGGATGGGAGAGAAGAAAAAAACTCAGCAATATGCCCTCGAAATTTTAGCTTCCGGTGGGGGGAATCTAGATGAGGAACAGAAGGAAAAAGGAAAAACAAATTGGGACCGGGTCCGAGCCATGACGGCGGGGGGAGGGGGGGGGGGAACCGGGAACTATTAAAAAGCAGAGTAACAGAAGCCAAAAACCTCTCCTAGGGACAAAGGGGAGGAAATACGCGTGCGGTATCGGTTGTAGACCAAAGAAAGAAAGGAACATGCAGTTCCAAAAATAAAATTATCCACAAGAAGCCGTTAAGGCAAGGGAAAAAAAAAGACGCATGATCGGATTGCTTGTAGGCCGAGCAAAGGGGGGGTCTGCCCCTGGAGGACAGTAAAGTTAAGCATTTTGGGTGCCGGTCCGAAGAAAAAAAAAAAGGGGAACCAAAGTGTCAAACACTCCATCTTGGGAGAAGCCGTTTGACCAAGTACGCGGGAGCGCTTGGCGGTTGGGGGGGGGGGTCATAAGCAGTACTGGAAGGCAAGTGAGGGTGCCGAAGGGGGAGGGTTCCTTCCGAACCGTCTAGCCGCGGAGGAGAAAAGAGAAAAAAGAGAAGAGGGACTAAGCTTTTGGAGGGAAGGGGGGAGCGTTTTATTCTTAGGACCTTCCCTTACTCTATAGCACGGAAGGCCCGTATCGGGGAAGAGGGGTCTAGACAGCTCGAGGGGGGCCAGGTGTGTACTCTTTAGACTAAACGAAAAATAAAGAATTACACGATGGTAGGCCGTGCTGGATAGAATCGGTGTCTAGAATGTCCCAGGAAAAGGTTGGGTGTCAGCGGCCAAAAGACCGCAGAGAAAGACAACGACAATCCTGGCTTCACACGGGAGCAGGGAATAGTATGAAGGAAATGCACCCTAGGAGAGAAGATGAAGGTTTAAGCTCAAATCGTCTCCGTAAAAAGGCGAAGGGTTTTATTTGGAGGATGTGGAGTTTGATGAAGGCAAAATTCGCTGATCAGCGGAAGCTCGGGAAGGGTCACACAAAACAAACCCGGGAGTAGTAACCAGATTAGCAAAACTAATTCATCTTAGGGCAGCAAGGAAGCAAAGACAAAACACCCAAAAAAACCGTTGTCCTGTGAAGGGTTTAACTTCGCAAGACCCCAAGCTCCTCCTTCTCGCGCGGAGAGCGGGGGCTCGCGCAAAGGGAAAGGTAAGTATCTCCGAGGAAGTAACCAAAGAGCCAAAAAAAAAACAAGAAACATTTTTCGCAAAAGAGACCGACCGTCCTAAAAGAAGGAAGCGGGGACTCCTTGCTGTCTCGAAAAAAAGCAAAAAGAGAACAAAAACTGCAGTCACTAAAATTCCGGACACTAAGAGAGAAAGATAACGCCTCCCTTCTAAAAAAGAAAAAGGGGGAAGTGGCCATGGGAGATAAAACCGAGGATTACAGAAGATTGAAAAGAGGCCTCCTTGCAGCGGGGGTGTTGCACGGGGCACCTGATGGGGAAACTAAAACACGAAAAAGGCATATTTCACCAGGGCCAGAGAAGGGAAAGGGGAGGAAAATTTCCTGGAGGCTCGGCATTGAAAAACATGAACCAAACTGCAGAAAAAAAATAGGCAGTCTGAAAGAAGCATTATTTGTTTGTACCAAGGGAAAAAAAGGGGGGGGGGGGGAAGGAGTAAACGTACAAAGCAACCCGTAAAACAAAAAAGGAAGGAAGTACAAGCTCCTGTACTGAAAAACCAAGGAGGGGGGGGGACGACATGAAGGGGGAATGACTTAAAGCCATTCAGATCATTTCTTTTTCTGAGCAGGAAAGGATACGGGCTCGTGAAGGGAAGTGGGAAAGGGGGTTCGCCTCTGGTAAAGGAAGGTATCGTGATCATCGACTACGAAAAGCTTATTTGTGGGACACGCCCAGGGGGGGGTCATCCTATAAAAAAGGAAGGGAAAGGGGGGTATGAACGTGAATTGGGGAAGTAAGCCTTGTTGACAGGGGTAAAGTGACCAACGCGAATGGGCGGGAGAGGGGGTACCCAACCCAGTGACAGGAAAGGCATGAACTAACGTCTTCTCATCGGAAAGGTACTAGGGGAAAAAAGGGGGATTGTCCGAAACATGGGGGAAGGATGTGAGCTGGAGTAGAAAAGGACATGAGAGCTAAGTTGATATTCTGGCGGAGGAAAGCCGAAAAGGAACCTGTAATTAACGGATTTCCCGGAAGGAGGAACAAAAGCGCGCAAAAATCAGAGCTAGGAAGAAGGAAGGGAGTAAAACCGGCCTTCTGGCTGGAAGAGCCAAGATTAACAATTTAATACGCCTAAAAACAAAGGGTGATGGAAAAATTCAACAGAGGTATAAATAAAGGGAAGAACCCCCCGCCAATGTTTGAGGCAAAAAGGGAGGGGCCAAAAGGACAAATCCGAAAACGCCACCACTTACAGAATCGGGGGCGAGCAGCAGGGAGGGGGGCGGAAATGATGTCCAACCCTGGGAGGAAGTTCTCTCGGGGTATGAAAGGACGCGGGCGTGGAAAAGGGCTTCCTGTCACCGCGTTTTCGAGGGAGACGTTATACCGACGTAGAAAAAAAAAAAAATTAACTCGGAGGGGAAGGCTTTTTTCCCAAGGAAAATCCTGCTGTGCTCGGTCCGGAGGAAAGGCAGGACCGTGGGGGAAAGAATCCGGGGATTCTGTCACAAACAAAAAGAATGGGACGGAGGGTTCATAAAAAGGTCGGCGAGACCCTGTTTAAAAGTCGAAGACAAGTGTCAAAGAAGGGAAGGGGGAGTGTAAGGGCAGGAGACCAACCATCGGGATTCAAAGAACAAAAAAAAAAAAAAATCGCTTCTCTTGGATAGGGACTCAGAGAGCGGGGCACGTTGACTTAGCCGTTCAACGGAAGGAAAAAAAAAAATCACGATGCCGAGCGTAACGAAGAGTGGGGAGATAGGGGGCGGGGGGGGAGTCAAGTAAACATACGGGTCAAGACACACTCCTCCACCCGAGAGCCAAGAATCATAAAAAAATCCCACGTAGAGTTTTTTCAAAAGGGGCACGACGACCTGGTGAGAAAGGGAAGAAAAAGCTCGAGAAACGAAACACCCCTGCCATCTCTATTTTGTAATGCAAAGGTGGCCCAAAAAAAACAGGGGAGAGGAAAAAGTCCGCTCCTGGAGTAGAACAATGGCAAATACCTCCCTGGAGACACCGCAAAAGGAAAAAAAGATGAGGCCAGTGGCTGCTGCGGGATAGGAAACGTAAAGAAGCCACGTAAAGGGGGGCCCGTGGATGCGCGATATAAATAAAGGCGGGTGGGAAGGATAAACACAGGGGCCACTAAAAAAAAGTCACTTCAGAGTCCAAAACCCTGTTTTGTCCTGACATCGCCAACTGACGCAGAAGGGAATCGCGGGGACATGTGTGGACGCGAAGACGGTGTCCATACAAAGGTTGCTTTTTTCGTTCCCTGCTGGAGACGAGGCTGAAAAGGGCATAAAAGGAACTTCAGAAGTTCCTTCCCAGTCTAAGGGGGATTGGGGGGGGTCATTCTTAGTCCTGTTCACGGCTGGGGAAATCAATGGAGGGGAGGAGACCCTTCCGCGGGGAAGGGGGGGGGTGAAGACTACTTGCACGGAAAAGGAGGGCGGATTCACGGAAGGTCCAGGAATTGTCAAAATTACTCCCATAAGAAAAGGGAGGAAAGAAGAACGGTATAAGGGGAAGAAGGTTTCGGAAAAATGAATCTCAAAGCCCTCCCCAACGAAAAAGGGAAAAAAAGACACATTCCCGGTTGTTCCTGTCCAGAAGACAGAAGGTAAGGTGGAAAGCCAGCTTCAAAGGGTCCGCGGTAAAAGTGGAAGAAAACGTTTTTAGCGTCCAACTAACCGGGTGAAAAAGGATGAAAATCTTCATCCCTAAAAGAGCTTTCACAATGGAAAAAGGGGGAAAAAAAAGACTCTAGAGTCGGGCAGGAAGAAAGAAACTTCCCTCCGCAGAGAAATGAAAAAAAAAACCAAAGTGGAAAAGAAAACTAATCTGATTCAGCCATGATACGGAATGGCGAAAGAAAAAAGCCGGAAGGAAAAAAAGAAGGCTCAAGAAAGGGTTCGAACGTCCTGAGGTCATAGTTAGGGAGGGGCCAGGTTTCTTTCAATACCAGGGCTGAAAAAAAAGGTGTGTCTTTTCACCAAGGGGGAAACGCGGGGCATCTTCACCAGGGGTGGAGGGGACTGTGGGGAATGTCGCGACCGACCGTAAATTGTTACCGCAAACAGGAGAAGGGGGGGAAACAAATTACGAGAGGGGTGGAAAAGTAGCCGCGAAAAGATAAAGAAAAAAACACAAAAAGGGGATCTTTCAATCTCTTTAAGAGTCCTACTTACCAGAACCAGGGAAAACGGACGGAGATCAGGATCGGGAAAGAAGTCCTAAAGGAGCTAAAAGGGAGGGGTGGTGTTCCCGTTTGGCTCAAAAACACTTCAGGCGCTCCTTGGTGAGGCCGGGGCAGATCAGGAATGGTTGAGAAAGGTTTTGTGTCTCAGATGGAAGCGCGCAAGAGGGGAAAGACGACAGTCCTTCTTCCTGTATTGGAGAGGCCATCGAAGAATAATTCAGACGAAAAAGGGAGGGGAGGAAGAGGTTGATGAGGGCTAAAGGGGATTCTCGGAAAGGTTTGTTTTGGCAGTTTTGGGAATGGGGGCGGACGAAAAGAGATCCAGAAAAAAGAAACGGGGAGGTCTTG
>Ga0179593_1376844_pt1 | contig 16897 bp, 23 predicted proteins | sample CZODoug2_1_08_16_FD_185931 | JGI IMG/M metagenome (GOLD analysis project Ga0179593, IMG submission 185931) | Vadose zone soil fungal communities from Angelo Coast Range Reserve, California, USA - CZODoug2_1_08_16fungal (PacBio error correction) | ecosystem: Environmental > Terrestrial > Soil >...
GAATCCTAAGCATAAATTGTCATCCTGAAAACGATCTGAAGCGGAGTCGAATAGGCCCTTATTCAGTTATGCCTATACTCACGGAGGAGGAGAAAAAGATAGTGAAACGCTCACTTACAGCCTAAGGCAGCACTCTTCGAAGTAGATAGAGGACACCGAGAAAGGGCTACTCCTCACCTCCTTCTCATCAATTCAGGGCGACCGTCTCGTAAGGACTATATGCCAAAAGAGATCTGTCGATAACAATCGAAAGGAGGGAAAGGAAGTAGGGGAGCTAGCATTATCCAAGACCTCGGTCAGAGCGGACGAGAGTACAAGATTCGCCGTCCTAGAAGCGCTGAAACGGGGTCGAGAATAACGGGAACTCGCCCCTTGACCCTAGAGCAGAAACAAGGTCCGTGGTTGCCTCTAATTGCAACGAGATATGCGCACCATCGCCTGTTGTCTGAAGCAGTCGCGGTGTTTAAAACATGCAATCATTGGAAGTTGCGGAGTAGATTTCTTGAGAAAACTATGAAAAGAAAGAAGAAAAGTGGAAGCTATGTTTGACGTCATCGAGAAAAAAAGCCATACTACATTAAAACCCGCCCTACAAAGGTTGGAAAATCTGCAGATCAAAAGAAGGTGAGCAACGGATATGAGCATAGACGAATAGGAGGGATAAGGTACAGTCTCGAAGAGTTGTCATTGTCTTCAATGTGAACTAGCAGATGGATCAGAGGAAATATCTACGAACTCGTCATCGGGCAAGCACATACTCAAACGGATCCCGGCAAAAGCGATGAACAGACAGCAGCATGCCAATAGTGAGAAAAGAAACAAAACAGAGAGTGACAAAATCTAAAGGAAAAACGACTCAACATTATGGCAAGAAGAAATAGTGAGTGCCATCGCAAGAACGTAAAAAACTCGTAGTAAAAGGTCCAAATTGGATAAGGGTCTCCGCTCAAAATAAACAGGAAAATAACGGGGAGGAGAAGGGTTTAAAGAAGGAAAAAGTAAAAGTCCGCCAGGAAAACAGAGGTTCACCGTTCTATAACGGAAGGAGAGGAGGTCTAAGACTCGAGTAAACATGACTGCTAAGAACTCGTGAAGTAAAAACGATCACAGGGGGAGGACCATCAAAAGGGTCTAAAACAGCGACTAAGATGAATCTGGGGGTGAAAAGGTGTGGATAGGAAGAAAAAAAAAGGAAGAAGAAAAAAGGAAAAAGGAAGAGAAGAATAAGAGGGGGAAAGAGAAGGGAGGGGGGAGTGAGGGGAGGAAAAAAGGGAGGAAGAAGTAAAATAAGGGAGGGGAAAAAAAGGAGAAGGGAAGATAGGGGAGGAGAAAGGAGAAAAGGGAGAAGGAAGAGGAAAGAAATGGGAAAAGGAGGGGAGAAAGGAAGAAGAGGGAGAGGGGGATTGGGAAAAAAAGGGCAAGAAGAAAGAAAGGACGAAGAAAGAGAAGAAGGAGAAGAAGGAAAAAGGGAAGGAAAAGGGAGGGAAAGAGAAAGCAAAAAAATAGAGGGGGGGAGTGGGAAGAGGCAAGTCATGGGAAGGGGGATGGGGAAAAGGGAAGGGGGAAAAACGGAAAGAGAGGGGGGAGAAGAGGAGTGGAGGGGTGGGAGGTAGAGGGGGGAGGGAGGAAAGGGAGAGGTAGGAGAAGGGGGGAGGAAAGAGAAAAAAGGAAGGGAGAAAGAAGAGAGGTGGGAAGAGGGCCGAAGAGAAAAAGGAGATGGAATGGGCGAAGGAGGAAGGGGGGCAGCGGGAGAAAGAGGGGGTGAAAAAAAGAAAGTGGGAGAGGTGGAACAAAGGGGATAGGGGAGGGAAGGGCAAGGAAAAAAAACAGGGGAAGGGGGAGGGAGAAGAAGTAACGAGGAATAGAGGGGAGGTAAGGGAGGGGAAGGAAGAAAGAAAGAGGGAAAAAAGAGAGAGGAAGTGGGGGGGGGGGTGGGGGGGGAAAGAGTGAAAGAGGGGGGGGAGGGGGGGAGGGGAAAAAGGAGGTGGAGAAAAGAAAAAAGGGGTAGGGGAACAGGAAAGGGGGAAGGACATAGGGGGGACAGGGGAGGGGGGGGTAGAGGGGGGGATGGGGGGGGAAGAGATGAGGAAGGAGGGGGAAGAGGGTGGGGGAGGTGGGGAGGGAGGGGGTAAAAAGATGAGGAGAGAAGAGGAAAACGAGAAGGGAGAGAAACGGAGAAGGGGAGAAAAGGGGGGGGGAAATAGAAAAGAAGGAAAGGAAAAAGAGTCAGATGGAAGGGTAGGGAAGGTAAATTGGGGGCTAATCAAAAGTGGGATACGAGGTGAAGTTAGGAATACTTCCTTCACATCCTGGTGTCCATCGGTATATTTCTTGTCTATATTCAAGGGGCTGGAGAGATTTACTAGGCTTCGCGTGAGAAAGTTTGGGGACCTAATTATTTGAGATACGTTTGGAAGAAGAGAAGCGCACTAAAGAGTCTAGCAGGGTGAGTGCTTAGGTACGAGAAAGGGTTAGGATGCTTAACAAGAATTTTTAGTGTCATGCATCATAGATGAGCTCAACGGTTAAATTATAGACGGGGGATAAAAACCAGCCAAATAACCAGATTCTAAATAGAAAGAAGAAACAAAAGAGATCAGAAACGAGAACTCCAGAAGAGGGACTGCGTCATCAAGGGAGAAAGAGCATTCAGGCGCCCGCGCCGGGGAAAGTGCAAATTCATAAGAAAAACGATGAAGCGTGCTCCAAACCTTCGAGCCAGGGAAAGGTCGCCTAATTGAGGCAGGGTGCGAAGGCAAAAAGAAAACAGGTAATTGCTACACATTTGGTCCTGATCTTTGGGGAAAACACCTGCTTCAGCTACGGAGTGGTGGTCACCTATTGGTAAGAAATTGGGGAGGACGCCCTAAAGAGAAGTAGGGAAAATAAAAGCGACCAGAAATGAATGGCTGATAGCGCGCGCGACGGGCATACCGAAGTCAGCTCCTAAATCCTAAAAGTATACGCGGGAGGGTGGTATAATCGCCCACACAGGATGCAAAAAGAAAAAAAAAAAATAAAACAATGGAAGTATATTAAAAGATAGAAGGTATTGAAGAATGTTGTGATGCAAGAAAAAAACAATTCTCATTAGGCGCTCGGGCTATGATCTCGGAGGTAAACTGGAGAAGAAGATCGAAAACAATCAAAAACCGCCGGCGCAAAGTAAAAGCTATGGTAAAAGCAGAAAGGAGAGGCCAAAACCACTGTTGAAAGAAGAGGGTACGGAAATACAAACAAACCGGAAAAGATTGCCGAATACGGGGTTATCTTTACTCACCAAAGAGAGGGTAGGAATAAAAAACGAAGGGAGCCCAATGACGAGGGTACAGAGGGCATGAAAAAGAAAGACACAGGCGACCTCAAAGTCACGGTTCTTCAAAACAAGTATAGAGGCGCCTCTACAAAATAGAATGACGGGGCAAGGATTGACCCACTCACAAAAACTGACGCTGAACTGCATGCGCTGGCGCGAAGGAAAAACAGAAGGCCAAAAAAAAGCATCTCATCGTGCATGAAAGGTGCAGGAGATCGTAGTGTATATGAGGTGCGAAGGAAGAACTGAGGGCCGCGATCAGTGGGGGGGCACGGGAAAGATACAAATAGAGCAACTAACCTGAGCAAGAGAAATTGTAAGAGAAAAAAGACAAACTTGAGAAAAAAAAACCAACGAAACCCGACATAAAAGAGCAGGCCGCCCAAAAAAGAAGGACCAAAAGCTGTAGTGCCGCCGAGAGGGTCATGAAAAACGGAACTCAATGGAACCCCAAGAGATAGGGAGAGACCGCGAAGTTAGAGAAGGGGGATCTCAGGCAAAAGATGTGTATCTCGAGAAACATCGATACCAGAGCCTTGTTTACTAAGAAGGAGAAGAAAGGATTCAGTTTTAAGGGGAACGATACAGTAAGGAGGAGAGAAAAATTACGACACTGGAGGAGCTAAGAATCAAAGAGGATAAGAAAGAGAGGTGAAGGAAAAAAGAAGGCGGCTACTTCACCACGGAGGGAGAGGAGTCAGAGCGATCGTATCTCATCGCAGGGGTAGAGGACACCCTTGAGATGGGGGGAGGCTAATAGCTAAAAAAGGACCGCAAAGTTAAATAGAAGACAGAGAGCGACATCGCGAAGAGAAAACTAATGGTAGGAGGAATCGGAGTTACTCCGTTCGGGAAGCCCCAAATAAAGGCGTGATATTGAAAAAGCTAATTTAGCAGTGCGAGGGAGGATGACTCGGGAGGAAGCTCGACACCAACCGGACGATGAAATGAAGGGGCAATTAGAAGTCAACTCCGTTTCTAAACCAGGCAACTGCATTTTTCTGGGGATGAAAAAAAAGGGTGAGGTGGAAACCTAGGAATCTCAAAAGATGCAGGGAGGAAATCAATACCGTGAAGTGAGTCTTATTAAATCGGAGTAGGAGGACCTTTAACGATTGGATCCGGAAACGAAACGCCACGGGGTTGAGGGGGCTTCTCGGATGGCAGATTTCGTCTTCGAGATAAAAAAAAAGAAGACGACGAGAACATACTGTAAGGTGCAAAAGGCGACAGGGAGCTCAAATCCAGGGGTAATGGAAGAATCCCGAGCAAAAAAAAATCAAACTAACTTCTCCTAACAGGGAAAAAAAAGGAACCGGCCCAAAGACTGGACGGCCAGAAAAAGGAGGCGGGAGGAATATCAAATAAGAAAGTGGCATTGTCTCAGGCAAGCGAGGGTTAGTCTCTCTGCGAAAAAGGGAGAGGCGGATTAGTCGATTGGTGGCTCAGGAAGGAAAATCCGGCGGGGAAAGCAGAAATGCAGACAATCTTGAGACCGGCAGGAACAATCCTACGCCTAAAACAGTAGAACGTCGTAGATTTTGCGGCGGAACGATGAGGGGGCGGAAGAGCCGGTACGAGAAGCGTCAAATAAAAGAGAATCCGGTCAAGACCGTAGGCGGCCGGAAGAATCACTTGAAATCTCATTAAAGAAAGTCGAGATAGGCCTTTCGAGGAAATGGAGTTCCGTAATAATAGAGAAGAAAACAAAAAAAAGGTATAATAAAATAGAAAAGAAGAAGTAGGACCATGCTACGGCAAAGGCCTAATCAGGCTGTAGACGACAACTTAGAACGAAAGCATCAACCGGATTTTCTGCAACGAAAGGAAAAAACTATCAAACAAAGGGATAGTCATTCCGCAACATCAAAGGGAAGATTTCTAAACCAGGGTAGGGAATAAGGAGGCTGAAGCTCTTTACATGATGGAGGTCAAGGTGATCGTCATTCGACGGAAGAAGAGGCATAATAGAAGGGAGGATGCCACAAAAAGAAACACAGCGGAACCAGCCCCTAACACAAGCCTTGGGGAAAAAAAGGGGCGTCAATTTGCAAGAGAATTGGGGCCACGAAAAAAGGGTGGGATTAAGTCCCAGGACGGAAAGTTTGGGGGGGAAAAATCCATCCTGTGTAGGGAGGCGTAGAGTTGACTCAGGTCGGAAAGACACCTGGGAAAATCATATACGACCAATGCGCGGCCAAAGTGGATATGACACTAGGAGCGTAGTGGTCTTTAAGCTTAATCGGGAAGAAGAAGTCCCATAAAAAAAGCAGCAAGACATTTAGGTGAAATCAAAGAAGAAACGCAATGGCATCCGTAGATAGGAGGCAAAGAGCGAGTACTACGAGATTTGTTGTCCCTGTTAGAATAGGGGGCGTGGAAGTAAGGAGAGAAGGCGATAGGGGGCAGAACGGCCTAACAAAGGAGTCAAATACAAACCTCCGGATCGCAAAGGACAGTTCGAAAGTAATAATCAGTAAGAAGGTTGGGAAGGGAGCTTATACCGAGTTTCAAAAAAGGAGGTAGAAACTCCAGACTCTACCTATTACACAGCCAGGAGAAAATAAAATCAGGGGGCTCTTAATCGGAAGGGGGGGGGAAAAGACAGACCGAAGCTTTGATAACGGGAAAATTCCGGGTACGCATCTTTACGGGAAGCCGGATAAAGAATGACGGGAGAAGCTTATTGGGGGGAAATTGGAGACAGAGTAAACCTCCATAAAGATTGAAGCCACACGACCGAGAGAGAGAGCGCGTGGGGGGTCTTGGCCACTCGAAAAATGAACGGGCTAAAGTACTCAGCGTGGAGGACACTTCTGGAGAAGTACAGGGCGTGAAGCGGAAGTCTCAAACGCCTACGAGGTTGCCGTAAAATAAGGTGAAATGGCTATTGGACAAGCGAATAGGAACGGAACAGGGGAACAAACACCAGGATATGCTTAATATTTACAGGTCTCGAGCAAATAGCAAGGGGAGGCAACAAGTCACGGTATGGGGTGCATTAGTGGGGAGGAAAGAGAATGGGTGTTGAGGGGGGAAATCGGACCCAAAAAGAGGGAAATAAGGCTAGAAGTCATTCGGCGGGAGTGCAGGGGGACGAGCGGAGGGAGTGGGTGGCGTCAATCAATGGGTTAATGGATACACAAAAGGGGTTGAGAAGGGTTCAGGCGAGTTAGAGTAACGGGAAGGGAAGACGAAACGGTTCTAAAAAAAAGTCAGTCGAGAAAGGACAACCACGGGGGAATAACGAGGGGCGGGCCGGCAAAGATTCCACACCAGGGGCGGTCAGGAAACCGAGGGAACAGAAGGAAGCGACGCAAAGTGTGACGAGTAGGAAGAAAAAATTCCGTGAGGGGAGACACACGCTGGAAAGAACTCGAGTGAAAGAGACGAGGAAACGTGCGAAGTAGCTGTTGAGGAGAAAATTAATGAAGAAGAAATCCTAACGCAAGTATAAAGGACGAATTTTCGGCGTGCGGAGAACAGAAGGAGATAGACAACAGACAATGATGAGCAAGCGGAAACTTACCGGAGTTTTGTGGCAAGCGGGACGTAGCCTGATTGGCATAGAGGGTCATCAATAGGAAGCTCCATAAACTTTGCCTGGACGGGGGGATCGTCAACGAGAAGTTGAAAAACAGAAACATGAGCCTCGAGGGATAGAGGGTAAAAGAAGAAGAAGGTTGATCCGGCCACAACCGCTTACTCAGACAAAAACAAAAGAAGAAAAAACAAGATAGAGGGGAAATGGAAAAAAGTAAGGGTTGTGGGGAGGAGAGCTCGAGAGAGTAGGGAGAGAGGTACGAGAGCGCTTGATACTCGCGAAGGGGAGCGAATCTCGTCCATGATAATGCGTAAAAACTTGTAGGGGAGCGAACCAAACAGGACAGAACGACGAGAGAGAAGAAAAAGACGGTGCAGAAACGATTGCGAAAGAGGGGTATCGTTATTTGGCGGTAAAAAAATATCAGGAGGAAGACCACGACAGGAACACTGTCCGAGAAAGGAGAATGTCGGTCGAGGAAGACAGTAGGAACCTCCTGGGAGGGCCAAACGTTAGAGAGGAGAAAAACAAAAGTGGATAATTTCAAACGAGGGCGAATCAGGGGAGAATAACGGAGCCGTAGTACGTTACTCCTCACGTCCCAACTGGCAACTAAGCAGGTCCAGGAAGAGGAACCTTGCGAAAAACGAAGGGAAAAATTGGAAGTGAACAAATGTAAAAATTATAGGGAGAAGTGCAAAATGCCGAGCTATGATGGCCTGTATTGTACACCCAATCTAAAAAGCCGCCAATACAAGGGGAATCAGGACAGAGATTATCTGCAAACGAGAGTCTACCGGAAACCTCAAACCTAGGAGAAGAAGAGACAACGGACCACCCGGGCCGCAGAAACCGCTGGGAAGAAGTCGAAGGGTGCGATTACGTAAAGAAAAACGCAAATCTTATGGGTCCCCAAAATTCTCAGAAAAAGGCGAGGGACTAACCGGGAAAGAGGAAATAGGGAATTAACAAGGGAAAAGAAAGGACCTGTACCTGGAATGGTTAACAGGGCCGCAAAACATGAAAAAAAAAGAATATTTGAAAGAGAACGATCTAGCAGGACAAGATTGAGAACTTGGGAGGGAAAATCAAAGAAATGACTCTCAGAAATTGTCACCGGCCAAAGGGACCGTACCTTCAACGGGGGGAAGGAGCGGGGTCGGTAGCCATCTAAGAAAGAAAGAAAGGTAACTAAAATAAGGGGGATACAAAGCGAGGGGGAGGCGTTAAGGCTACGCTATAGCCCCATCAATTCAAGGAGAAAGAACAGTTCTAGAAGGGTATCGGGTGATTCTCGCTAAATACACTATGGTAAAAGATAAGGAAGTGAAAAAATAAAATAAATAGTAAGACGGGAAGAACAAGGAAATGTGGCCTAACGGGGGGAAACTCGAGGGGGAAAGGGCTTAGATGCACGACTCGGAGCACTAGTTGATTTCGGTTGGAGAGACAATTATGAGGCTCGAGCACAACGACAAGGAACAAGCCATGTACTCACAACCGGAAAAGGAAAGTGCGAACTAAGTAAGGGCTCACTCAGTTGAGAGTGCCCCGGCGGACAGCACAGGGGAACATCCGAGGCGGAAGTGAACGCTTGTCTATTGTCAAAAAATTAATAAGCCAAAATAAATGCTGAGACGGGAACAGAAGAATGAACCGGATTTCGTATTATGACAATAAGATCGGTGACCTGGAAGGGGTTTAAGATACCGGACCGGGGCCCATGGCTAAGCTAATTTACTGGGAAGGGTCTAGGCTTTGAGAGTCAGATGCGCGCAACAAAGTACTAGCATACTTAGATGCCAGTTGGCCCGGGAAGGGGGGACTCGTAGTCAACAGGGGTAAGGGGGAAGACCGACCCAAGAAAAATACAAAGGAAACTTCACGGGCGGCTCGAGGGAGAACAGCGGTCAGCAGCGAGTGAGCCACAAGAAGGGTGGAAAACGATTCGCCAAAGGTGCCGCAGTCAACAAAGTCGTGGGTTCGCGAGACGGAACGTCAGGGGGGCGTTATAAAATACCAGGGAAAAATACGATTTAAGACCTCAAAGAGGGCTGTGAAGCCGGCGGTGAGACTAAATGATAGAGAGAGCAGAGAAAGGAACAAAGCATTAACAGCTGAACAACACTAAGGAAGTCGAAAAGACGAAAAGCTGAGAGCGCAAAGAGTTGCAGATCAAGATAGGTCCACTTCATAGCGGAGGACGCCCATCCGAAACGAGCAGGAAGTGAGAATGGGTGGACATGGCATCAGGGGGGCTATCTAAGAAAATCGAGGTCCAATCTCAAGAGGGAGCAGATGAGAAAGAAGAATCGAAATAACCAACCGGGAGGATACGGAGAGTTATACGCTCAAATGGTGTGACAAAAGCAGTGAAGATGAGTAAAGTGTACGTGCTAGGGAGCCCGTGACAAGTCAGAGAATGAGCATAACAGAAATTCTCGGTAGTTAACGTTCACACTTCTGGAAGCAGAGCTAGGCGGAACAGGACGACTAGAGAAGGCGAATCGAACGATGGCCGACTCAACGGCGGATAATAGCACAACGGAAAACGAGGAGGGGAAAAAGGTCTAAAGTTCACGAAGTAAATCAAGATCGGCATAGAAAATGTCTGGAAATATAAGGAGGACTAAAACGTAGCAAAGGAGAAGATCCCAAAGCCTTGGGGGCCCAGGCGCAAAGTGGGGGAGAGGAAATATTGACACCAGACCAAAGGGGCGGGCGAGCTAGAGGAAACGGGTAAGGGGATAAAAGAAAGGGACTGGAAGTAAAAAGAGAAGGCTTCTCAACAAGAACCCCGGAGCGTCAAAAACCGGCGCGGCCATTGATCGGATTATGGGGCTCGACTTCTATGACAGATCGTCGGAATAGAGCTCCCTAAAAGGGAAAGCAAAAGCAAAAGGGACGACCCAAAGCAAAGCATCCAAAGAATTTCAATCAGGAGATGCCGGTAGACACTTGAGATCTCAAGAATCTTGAAGAGACGGGTGAAGAATCGCGCAGAGTAAGACAAGAGGACGAAAAAGCGTGAGCAGAATCTCTATCGCCGGAGAGGACTCGAAATACCTGGGACGAGGCTTGGGGTAGAAACTTAATATCACAAAGAAGAAAATCGCCACGCTAGACGCGTCAATGAAAAAGTGATGGGTGGACAGGCCCATCTCCCGAAGAGGAAACCGAGGTGGAAGTGTAGATGTAGGGGGAAAACCTAAAGAAGTAAGAAGCAGGGGAAACGACGACGCTTTGCGGGTGGGGACGAAGCTGCCGGTAAATAAATCTCCAGTAACACCATCGAAACGGCCTATGAACGAGGAATAAAAGCTCAAAACTGACCGGATAAAAGTACGCGATGCCTTATGGGAGATTGCGGGAAGAAGAAGAAGTAGAAACATTCCTTCTAATAATCAAAGAAAAAAGTCTCAAAATATTTATTCTTGGTCTAAAAGTGTCTGCCTTAACGACCTGGGGGGGCGAGATCGGATAATTCCGATATTCCCTGTTAGAGTACGAAAACCGGAAGTTGGGGGGGGGAAAGGGGAATGGATTCGTTAAAGCAAAGAAGTAGGGCCACATATCAAGGCATTGAAAGTTCGGGGCGTGTGCCAGTTGAAGACTGCAGCGTAGGGTAACGGGGCTCTAAGGGCGGGATGAGCACCTGTCGAGGGCATCGGGAGGCAAAAAGGCCATAACAGATCTGCATCGAAACTGAACAACGCCTGCGGGCAGTCACAACTCACGCCAACGAACGGTGACGTGGCAGCAAATAAATAGAGTACGTGGCTCAAGATGCGCCCTGGGAGGTGGGAAAACGTTACTTAGCAGAAAGTCTCTTTTAGGAAAGGGGGGGGTCTCAGACGAGGGGGGTGATGTTGGGGGGCAAATAGGAGAAAAAACAGGTCGGGGAAACCACACAAACCCCTAGATCTACATGGGGACTGCAAACAGATAGCCTGGCGCGAGAGGGGAAATGCCTGGATTGGTTGGCGATAGCGCTATGACAGATGGCGTCAAAGTCTTCGAAAAAGGACAGACTCAGGGGGGAGTATAAGCTATGCGGGAGGGGGGTGTACTCATCAAGAACAACTCAGAATCAGACAGAAGCAGAGATTTGGAGAAGCCCACAAGGTCGAAAGGAACAAATGAAAAGACGATTGAAAAAAGGGTTGCGCGGCTGTAAAATCTCTGAGAGGGGGCTCTCGTCGCTAGCAGAGGAAGGAAAAAACACGCGGACGAGGAAGGTATCCCAAGCCTGGCGGCAGGGTGGACGGAAAAGGGACGAAAGACCTCAAAAGGGAAGGAGTCGAAAAGGCAGACAGCTCTGCTAACCGGTATTTGCGGGCACCAATGAGGCTAAAAGAGCCTACACTAGATGGTTCTTACGAAGGAGGGCCAAACCTCAAGCGACGTAGAGAAAACGTCTTAGAACAAGCAGAGGGCGCATCTAGTGCAAAACATAATGCCGTCTGAGTTGCAGTGCCCTCCAGAAGCGCGACATTCAGTAATGGCGCCCGGGAGCACAGAAAGCCCCGTGGAGAAGGGTTGGGCATGAGAGCAACATCTGCCGACTTACAGGCCGTAGGCCACAACTTAACCGAGAAAACGACAGGGCTCCAAGATTCGTTCAGAAAAGAAAAACGGAGAGCCCAACCGCCCCTCGGGAACGCACTCAAGCCTCGACCCAAGGGGTCGATCCAAGAACTTCACAAAGAATTAGGGAAACCAAATTCTCGAAAAGGGCGAATTCATACAGGGGAGGGAGAAAGATAGGAATGAGAACCGAGCCTTGGAAAGCCTGTGACTGCGTACAAAGGTAGAATAATATGTTGACGGAAAGCTAACAGGAACGACTGTCGAATTCCAGCAGAGAGAACGGACGCTCAGAAAATGCAGCAACGAGGGGATGCGTAGGATAAGGACAGGGAAGTCACCTCGCAAGTGAATCGAAATTTAAAAGAACGGTAAGGAATGCAGTGAGCCCTAGGGTAAGGTCGGGCGGAAGAGAGAGGAAAAGGGGGGGACTCTTGCCCCGAAAGTGAAAAAGAAAGCGAACGAAACAGTGGAGATTGAGATCTCGCCGCGGAGCCACTAAAAAAATCGGGGGGGGGAAAGGAAGTCAAGTGGAGAGAGAGGTGGGGTCCTCACCACAAGACCGCACCTTATATAAGGAGAAGCAAAGGATTTTTGGAGTGTAAGGTCGGGGAGCTCGACAAAAAGATCTAACTGCTAAAGCAGTAAGGCGAGGGGGGAAACCATGGAGAGTACCAATTGCGTACGAGCAGTCGCAAAAGGGGAGGAATAAAAGAGAAGAAAGGCAAGGAACGCAAGAAGAGGTGCCGAGTAGCAGCGCCACAGGAGAAGCATGGGAAAAAAGTAAGGGAGGGGACCAAAAAGGACCAAAATATGAGGGAGAGAAGAGGGCGCCCCTAGTAGGGCAGGGATTTAGAAGAGGAACCGGAACGAAAAAAGAAGACATTGGGTCTTCTGTAGACGTGGCTGTGCTGGACACGGGCAATTGTCTAAAAATGGCTCGCCCTCAGCAGAACTGAAAAGCGAAGGAGGAACAAAAAAAGAGAAGGAATCAAAAAGTGTCGTAGTAATCATGGGGGGGAATAATATCCGTAAAAAACCACTCTAAAAAAAGGAAAAAACGGGCGAGAAGGAAAGGCACTAAAACCCGATAAAAAGAGCTCTTTCGCAGACAAGAAGGCCTGGGAAGAATGATCAGAACGTTCTTTTAACAAAAAAAGCGGTGGTGGTCGCTCGGGGGAGACCGGGGCATTATGGCCGTAAAGTGATCCGACATGAATTTAGACAAAGATTCCAGCGAGAGGGGGACGCAGCGATGAATCGCCAACTGGAGAGCAATTCATACGGCACGCGAGAGACATAACGGACCTAAGAGGAAGGATGTCGACGAGAGGTAAATAATCCGGGTCCGACGTGATCCCCACTAAAAAAAAATAAGAAATGATGCGGAAATACAATGCAGTGGCTTAGGAGACGAATGCAAAAAGTGAGCAAAAAACGGCCTGGAACGGAAGTTCAAGCAAGCTCTCTGGACCAAACTATGGACTAGGAGTCGAGTGGACCTCAACGAAACCCGATAGGGCGGGCTCGTTTCAGGGACCCGTAGGATGGGGGAAAAGATGTAAAACAAAGCTCAGGCGCCGCGGCTTTGTTCAGGCTCATAAGATGAAACAGAAGAAACGGACTATATGACGCCTATCAAGGGGAGGACTAATCACGGATGGAACGAGGAAGGGAGGGAAGATTACGAAAATCACGGGACTGGGAATTTCCCTCGAAGATTAAGCGTAAAAGCCGTCATCTGCCGAAAGATAGAAGAAAGAAAAAGAAAAGGGCGCGTCAGGACCAAGCCGGAACAAAAAAACTGGGTGCCCGGGCGGTTGGTTCACTAAAGAGACAGCACCAGCCATTTGGAAACCTGCCGGCAAGGCACGGGTAGGCGATTGCATTTCGAAGTAGAGGTGGGAGGCGGAGGACGGAAAGAGACCGCAAAGAGACATAAATACTACCGGAAGCGGCCCTGTGAACAAATAAAGGAATTGAAGAGGAAGGGCATCTCGCGAAAGAGAAATAAAACCCAAATCCAAAGGGAAGGGCAGAAAACCCAATGGCGTATTCAAAAACAAAGAGCCAGGCAAAGTCAATATCGCTGCGGGACTATGGGTGAATACCTGGAGAAGAATCTTTGTTAAGGGAGGAACAGGGTGAAATCGTGCGATGGGAAAATCACCCGTCGCGTAAAGGAAGTACGTAAGCAGGGATAAGCAACGAAGGAGCAAAAGGCAGGGGGAGAAGCGGGCCTCACTTCGGTGCCAAAACGGGGGAGGTGGGTTGGTAGCGATTTCCAAGATCGCAAGACACGAAATATCAGCGCGAAAGAGGTTGGAGAAAGGATCCAACTGAGGGAAGAAAAACCTTCCTTGACAAATGATGCAGCAAAAGAGAAGCCAACAGGGTGGCCTTGAACTGGATTGCGTGGGGCAGTCTTAGACTAAAGGGACAAAATGACCAAAGGCACCCCGAATCGAGAAAAAGCAGGGCGCAAGGCAAGCTAGAACAAAACGTTTATGTTAGGAAAGGGGGTGGGGGCACCCCCAACGATCTGGGGAATAAAGCAAAAATATAGGCGATGACTTGGGATCAGAATGATCATGACAAGAGGAGACAATAAATGAATCTCGTAAAGGTGTACGGGCAAAAAAGTAAGGTTCCTTTAGTGCTAAGGCCACACGTCAAGGCTCAAAGAATCGACGAGTAAGTCCCAAGGAGTGGAGGAAGTAAGATGAACGCTTAGCAGACTTCAAATTCATCATTAGGAAGTAACCTAAGTTTGTATGTAGTGGGGAGAAACCCGAATTCTTGAGAAAAAAAGAAGGGAAAAGGAAAGACTGGACGGCGAAAAAAAATTGGGGAGGGGGTTGGGGCGGGCAAGCGTACTTGATTGGTGAGGGCAGCAGAAGGAGCTCCTTAATGGACTTTAATAGAGTAACACAAAAGCTCGAAAAAGGATATTCTCAAGATAGTGTCGCGAAAGACGCGTACTATAACGGAAGAAGGCAAAGGGGTAGAACCAGGGCCAAGAAAAGCAAAAAAACAGAGATGAGGAGAAGGAAAAGAAGACCAGATAATAAGACGTGCAATCTAGGCAGAAGGCGATCTGTGACACTAAAAGAACAGAATGGGAGGTCTCCTATGAGGGACTTGGAAGCCGGTCAAAAAACAGAGGGAGGGTTAGAGGGGGGGCCCCGGTTGAGGAAAAAGAACCGCGACGAGAGTTTGAAACAAAAAAAAAAAAAATAAGACGATTCAAACGCAGGAGATAGGGAAGAAAGTGGATTGGGGGGAAAGAAGCGGACGCTGAAGTGTCGTCAGCTCAGTAAATACAAAAGAAAAGGGGAGTGGGGAGCGGCGGGGCAGAAGTGTCATATAGCTCCGAAAAGAATAGAGAGCGAGAGGAAGCTCGAGATCAGTTCAGCAGAAACAAAACGATGAAATCGAGTCATCGAAAACAAAGAAAGAGGGGAAGAGAAGAGGATTTGAAGGGAATTGAAAAAGAAAAAAGAGGGAAAAATAGAAAAGGGGGAGGGGAAACGTACGTAAGGGAGATATGGGCGCTCGTCGGCGCAAGAGATGGGAAAATGTACAAGACGCGCAGGACAATGCCCGCACGCGGACGCCTGTACACACATGGACTAGAAGAAATCAAAGCAAAAAAGGGACCAAAAAGGAGAAGCGAGGAAGCAAAAAAACTCGCGGCAAGAAAAGGGGAGGGTGAAGAGAAGACTCTTTCGCCCAAAAGAGGTCGGCGCAAAACCAAAATTGAGAAATGAAAGCAGTTGGCTACGAGGAGAATAAGAAATCAAAGGAGAACGAAGAAAGGGCACCGGCAGAGGGGAGGTTTGCGCCTAAGGCGCAAAAGGAGGAGGAACACGTCTGGAAGGGGACAATGGTTGCTTATACTCGGCACTGGGGCGGCGGACCGAACTAAACTGACGCCTATGCGCAAAGAAAGAAAAAGGGAAAAGGTAAAACGGGAGCCAAAATCAATATGATGGTGAAAAAAAAATGGAAGAAACATAAAGATGAACAAGCGAAAGCTGGGCTCACAAAAAATCTAACCATCGAACCCACAAGCTCCGCCTATTGAAGGGAGAAACCGCAGCTTGGCACGCCAGAGGGCCCCCTCAAAAGGGAAAATCACGAAGCCCACAGCTGTAAACACAGTGAAGGAATGAAGACTACTCGAAGGGTGGTGAACCAAAGCACGAACCGGGCTAAGTTAATCAAGGCACGAAGACGAATCAGAGTATCAGAAAGAAACGGCCTGAGGTACGAAAAAAACTAAAAGAATAGGGGGGGACAACATAGACTTGCAAAAAAAGTTCAGGAAAAGATAAAAGAAGTCGTCGCATAGGAGGGCAGCAGTAAACTCAGTTTGATCTGGCGGAGGCAAGAGCATCAAGGAGGGAAGACGGTCGGGAGGTCAAGCAAAATGCCCAACTGATTGCTCGGCGCGACCAGGGAAAAAGGGAAATCTTTAGCAACACGTTAAGGAAGGGAAAGGGAACCGACCCCGAGTAGGAAAGAGCTGGGGTAATTGTGAGAGAAAAAAGGATCTGGAGGGGGGGGGTTCGATTTGGGAAGCAAGATACCACGACACCAGAAAAAGAATGAAAAAAAGAGGAAACTGGTGCAGGACACCGGAACAGGTCTCCAAGGGGGGGCGAATGTCGAAAGTGGGGAGAAACACGGACTATTTCTCGAAAAATGATGATCGACCAGAGCACTATCTATTATTAAACAGAGCCAGCAACAATGACACAACAGAAGAAAAAAGGGCTCCGAAAGTCCCAGCCTGTAAAAATCGAGAGATGAGCCCTGGAAAGATGGGGTGGGGGATCGACTGCCACCGGCTGCTAGAAGTATAAAATAGGCCAAATCGATATTCAAACCGTCTAGCATACTTACGACGAGCAAAATGAGCCGCGAGGGTAGCTCGATCGTAGATCCCTTTTATCGGGGGCCGCCGAAGAAACAAAGCAGGCAAGGCTAAGGAATGAAAGACCAAAGCCCCGAAATGCAGCAGACCAGTCTAGGGGGGGAGATAAGTTAGAAAGGCTTTGGGAAAAAACGGAATGGCAAAAAGGCTAAAGGGGGGGTCGGCTCGAGAAGTAAAACGTGCAGGAGAGGGTTAATTGAAAAGATTGAGACAAGTCGATAAATCGCTCGAAGAAAAAGGCCGTGCGTGGGACGCATAATTAAAAAGAGAACCCATAGACAAAGATGACCTATGGCATAAGGAGAACAGGGAAGCCACCAAAGAGTCCTCGCTTTTCGCGAAAGAAAAAAGGGAGGTAGGGAATTTCTGCAAGAAAGATGGCATGAAACACGCGAAAAGCAAAACTGAAGCAGAACCGAAGCCAAACTGATGCTGAAAAAAAGGGGGTGAAGCGGGATTAGAAGGAAAGTCAACTAAAGGGATAGAGGGGGACAAGCTAGTGGACTGGTAC
>Ga0179593_1391061_pt1 | contig 16897 bp, 20 predicted proteins | sample CZODoug2_1_08_16_FD_185931 | JGI IMG/M metagenome (GOLD analysis project Ga0179593, IMG submission 185931) | Vadose zone soil fungal communities from Angelo Coast Range Reserve, California, USA - CZODoug2_1_08_16fungal (PacBio error correction) | ecosystem: Environmental > Terrestrial > Soil >...
AAGGGCATCTCGCAGGAAGGACGACAAGGGAAAGAAGGACGCCGATCTGGAAAAGAGAACCGGAAGAGTGAAAAAGGAAGATGGCAACGGCTGGGGCACATAAAAGAATGACACAAGCCGGAAACAAACGACACACATGAATACAATTGAATTAAGCGAGAATGTGATATCACGCGGGAAGGGAACGAAAGATTAGAAAACAGCGCTTGCACGGAGAAAAAACAGGGGTGGAAGGGTAGAACAAAACGTTATTCTTGGGGAAGAAAAATTCCAGATGGGGAAAAGTTTGGAAAAAGCGGAGTGGCTGGAAAGAGTGGGCAGGAAGGGAATCTGCCCTGGGATGAAAAACGGAGGAAGTAGGGTCGGTAGGCGCTTTCGGAAAAGGAAGTAGCGAAATAGTATCCTTGAAAATGGATCCATCAGCGGGCGGGCAATCGAGCGGAAGGTGGAGAAAACACATAGTGTCCGGAAAGCAAGGACGAAGAAAGCCATCCGGCACAAAGCAGAAGGCGATGATGGGGGAGAAGGTGTGGTGAAACACCAGACTTTGCCAGGCACCACGACAGGGTCAAGAAAAAAAGGAAACAAACTGAGTCTTCAAAATCACAAATAATCGAGTAAAAAGGGGACAAATGTGTACGTTCAACGCGGGGGGGGGGGGGGAGGGCAAAAGACTCAGCTAGCGACAAGAAGTCCGAGAATAAGCGCAGAAAAAAAAGAAAGAAATCCAAAGGATACAATATTTACAAGAGATAACTTGGCTCACACCCAGAGCGGGTTGAAGACGGGGGAGATTCGTAATTGCATAGCAGAGAGGGGGACGGGATGCACCAAACGGGAATATCAACGAACAAATGCAATCCAATCGCATGGCCTAATAGACCTCCATTTCGGCTCTAACTACAGGAAGAGTTGGGGGGGAAATACCTGAGGGACTACGGCAAGCTGAGGGTCATTCGAATACTGGAACCTTCAAAATATCAGTTGACCCAACGCTACTATATGGATTTGAGATAAAGGACGGACTGTTGACGCATAAAAAACATACGGTTAAAAAATAACAACAACAACGGAAGAAAGATGGGTGAAAGTACGTTTCTGGCAGCTGCTCTCGCGCACCGAAAAGTTGAACAGAGGGGTGATGGGTTTGAACCCAGGCTCAGTAAGAGAGGGCCACTGATTCGACTGAGAATGCTTTTATGATCTCCATCCTTACTCAAAAAAATTCTTCTATAAGGAAAAACATCATCGGGGGAACTCGTCGGTGGGTGGGCCGGAAAGGGGGGGGGAATCCATTAGTCGACGGAAGTCGGCCAGGAGGGGCAAGTATGAAGCCAAAATGGGCGGCGAGGGGCGGGTTGGGCAAAACTTGAAGGCAGCCCGGGGCTGCAAAAAATGGTGTGGGGAGAAAAACGCGGACTCGTGTGGACAGAGGGGAGAATCTGGAGGAACCTTGGGCTTTACGGTCTACCTGTGGAGCTAAAAGTCTCGGTAAAGATGGTAGGAGGATTCGTAGTCTTGTCAGGTGGGTATTACCACACCAAAGGGGAAGAAAAGCGAGCAATTTGGGTTTGGGGGGGACAGCAAGGGTCCATTTGGTTGTGAAGAAGGAACTAGGGGAGGGATGAGGGGTGGTGGGGGGTGGTGCCCAAAAAATCGAAGAAGACTGATTTTGGGGCGCGGCAGGAGGGGCCAGTAGTCAGCGGAAACGTGCAAAAGGCGCAACACAAGGAGGGCCGCTATGGGTGGATAGGTTAACCCGTTTTAAAAAGGCCGATGGGCCATGGGAGGGTTCTACAGAGCAGCGAACGAAGGAAATTAAATCAAACTTAAAACACTCGCAAGGACCCCGCTCGGGGGCCAAGCGAGATCAAAGAAGGCTCAGCGGAATAGGGAAAAGGGAGTTCGCATCTTCAAAAGGGTACATGTGTTACTAGAGAATGGTGGAACTCGCATAAATCAGGGAAAGAGAAAATCTGATCCAGGTATCGCCATGAAGGGGGGTGGAGTAGTTGGAAAGGGGCTACCAGGAGGTCCGGGTGTAGGCTATCGTCCTTAGTGCCATTGGGGGAGGGAGGAAAGGTCGTGAAAGAGGGGGTAAGGATACCGATTAATGCAAGCAAAGAGGAGAAAAACAGAGGAGACTGGAAACACATGAACAATAGAAGAGGTAAAGAGGTCCTGGGGCACTAAGCAAAAACGGGGCAAAAAAAAAAGAAAGAAGCTCTTCAATCGCCGGTAGCGGCAAAAGTCAGGCAAAAAAGAACACCGTGGAAAAACAGTAGGAAGGGGAAAGCAAATGCTCTAAAGGGTTTGGCTACTCAAAAAAAAGGGGAAGTTCCACGGATTGATCTATTGTGAATTGTTAGTTTTTGGGTTTACTCCGGGGGAACAAGCAGTCGTCACTATAAGGGAGGCTAGGCGGCAGGAAAATCTCTTAAAATCGTGTTGAGAAAAGAAGAAAACTAAAAATTAGTGGAAAGCGTGCTCGACACAAGTAATAGAGCTCAGCAGGGGATCTGTCAGGGGAAAAAACAGTTCGTCAGAGAAAACCATTACGCTCGTGTACAGGCAAAACAGAAGGAAAAAGCCAACGAGTAAGGGAGCACCCGTTGTCTCTTTACACGAAGGAAGGCAGCACCAGGGTCAGAAGCACCAGCATGAATTGGAATAGGAGACGGGACCGTCCGCAGGGAAATCCGGAAAAATAAAAAAAAGCCCGAAATAATTCGGCACAGCCAAGAAGGCCGTGTATGTGACGTAAAGGGACCAGGCGGAAGAAAGAAAAGGGAAAATTGCGAGAGAGGGCGACGGGGGAGAGAGTCCATGGCAGACCAGTGTCAGACTAAGATGAAAATGAATAAGAAAGGCCCGGGATGGTCTAGGAATAACCAAAGGAAATTGGCTCATGAAATGATGTCGCCGCCAAATCAACGAACAGACAACCACCAAATAACGCCTAGAAAAAGAGAGTCTGTCCATTAAGGGGGGGAAGTTCAAAAGCTGAGTAAAGAACAGGACAACCGGACGACTTTAACCGGAGGGGGAAAAGAAACAGGTTCGGCCTCGAAAGACCGCTCCTGCGGGGTGACGGGGGTCCGGGAAGAGAGACAGCCCTAAAAATACGGAAACGAGAACCGTGAAGCAGGGGGAGAGCACGTAGGACCAGGAGGGTAAACCAATTATACAGAAGCATGAGGGAGATGATGCTTCGATAGAGAATGTGGGGGAAAATGGCAGCTTGAAGAAGACAGACAAGGGAAGGGCAAGAGAGGGAGCGCAATGAGGGTTCCCGCGCGGCAGAACTGGGATGGTCCAAGCCGTGGTCTCCTTTGCAATTACAGGGAAATATAAGAAATGGGGAAAGTCAGTTTAAGGAAGCCGGGGGGTTAGGAAATGATCAAGTCCAGCAGAGATGAAGAGTGATCGCCTGCTGAATTCTCGCAAAATCTTACACCGGAGGCCATCAACATCACTGGGGGGGGAAGAAGCTCGCTTTAGGCAAGTCATAAACATGAAAGGAAAGAGCGAGATGTACGTTCGCAGTAAAAGAAAATTCGTAGGGAGGACACCAAAGAGAACTCAACACAAAACTAAGGAAGGGAAAGAGATATGGGGGGCACTCACTACGATCTGAATCCGCGGACAACCGTACATCGGGGGGCGCGAAAGTCTGTGGAAGGCTGAACATCATCTGGAAGAAAAACGATCCATTTATGCAAGGACTAAGTGGACAAACTCGTGCTAAGACAAAGAGGAAGCTTAAGAGCTAGGAAAGAGGCTGAGTTAAGTGCTGATCCGAGCAGAAAAACATTCCGCGATCATAAAGTTACGTGACGATATATCGAAAAGGGACCTAATGACACTTCTAAGAGGTAGGGTCCATCCGAAGGACCGAGCGGGAAAGAATGGAGATAGAGGGGAAGAGGGGCAGGGAGAAAAGGGAGGAAAGAGAACAGCACATTGGGCTCACAGTATCTGAAGAAACTACGCACAGCAGAGAACCGAGGGGCCTTCATTTATTCGAAGGGAAGGGTGGGAACACTAGGGACTACGAAGAAAGCGCAACAAAATAAAAAGGGAGGCAACGAGAAAACTTAACAAAGGGTATCTCGGTCGCTACTAGTACACCAACATCGAAGTCGCAGCCCGTTCAACACCTCAACATTGGTGGGGACTAAGGAGCTTCTTTAAAGTAATGGGCTTGAAGGCCAAGGCACAAAGGAAGTTCATAAAAGCGGGAAAGAGACGGAGTTGGCGGTTTGTGTAAGGGTGGGGGGGAGACGTGTCTTCGAATAAAGATCACGGACGCCCCCAGCATTCTGGGAGATTCAAAATGAAAGGGCATCTCTGCGAATCATGCCAGAGGTCTATCAAGGAAGGACTTGAGCGCTAAAAAACGGGAGAACTCTGATGAAATCAGTGGTCTAAGGGGGGACGAAAACAAGGAAGAGGAAAGAACACGTAAGTCGGGTGAGGTGAAAGGATTGTCCTTCTAAAAGAGGATTGTGACGGAACTGGCACAGGTCGACAATAGGACGGCAGTTTTAGCGATGAATTTGCACTTAAGGTAGGGACAACTTGAACCGTGGTTTTTCTGCCAATCTGGCGGCTGTGAAAGATAAAGTGGATCGGGAGGAAGCGCGCGTCATCCATTAATGGTGCAATGACGGGGGGGCCTCGGACAACTAGCAAACATTGGAAGATCTAAAGCCAGAGAGAGGGAAAAGAAAATAAAAAGAGGGGAGAAAGCTCAGCGAAAAGGGCGCGAGCTCTCGAAGTAACATGCGACGGGTCAATCAGGCCTCCGGTCAAAAGGGGGGAAGGGAAAGGAAGATCACAAATAAATAGAACAGTGGGGAAGAAGCGTCAACGCGTCCCCAACAAAATAACACATAAAAAGATAAGAAAGGGGGAACCCTGCCATTAGGGTTTTTGGTATAAGGAGAAAAATTAGCGGCATGATAATGCGAGGAAGCAAAACGGGAAGAAGATGCGGGAGTGCGAGTATAAAGGAAAGGGGGGAGGCAGCGAGAGCGCGTGGGCCACGGTTTTTGGAGTCCTAAGAGGGGGTAAACACGGGACGAATGCCTGCATTTTCACCCGGAAATGGAGAGGGTTTATTTTTGAAGCTGGTGCGAAAACGAAGCGCAAAGGGGGGAAGGAGACAATCGAATCGTGAAAAACGAGTCCAAAAGGGGGAAGCAAAGTCCAAGCCGCGACAATGGCAAAGGCACTCGTCGCCTACAACAAGTAAGGTAGGAATGGGGGGCTACGAGCCAAAATGGGGGAAGGGGGGGCATAACGGGGAAGAGAGGTCCAGAGGTAGGCAGAAGAGAAAGAATGACCGCAGCCGTCCGGCCGAAAACGTGAACCTTGGGGAAAAAGGCTGCAACCCATCCAGGTGGGTCTATCGCGTAGAAAGAAATGGCTGTCGAGCTTTGGGTAAAGCGCTCAGGGATTATGAGGCGCAAGGACCGGCCCCTTGAGGAATGACGGTAGAAAGGGGCTTGTGACGGGAAAAAAAGGTATTTAGAAGCCGGTCGTGCCTGAAACACTAGGCAGCAGTGAGCAAAAACGGGTGAAAGTAAAAAAAAATAGAAAGGCAAATAACTTGCCTGCGAGCGCGGTGTAGAAAACAGTCGGCCGCAACGAAGGCATGAATACCATGCGGCCACCGGGACTAACGCAAAAGCGAGAGATTAGGGTGGTGGGGGGGAAAAAAAAAAAAAAGTTGGAAAAAAGAACCTAACATCAAGAAACCCTAGACCCAACTTCGGACAAAATCACAATAATGGAAGGCCATAATACCGCTGCAAAAAAAAAATGTGGGGAAAATTTAGTCACCGTCTGGGGGTGTAAGGGAACCCAACCGGGACCGACTAGAAAGAGCAGAGCTTTCCGAAGAAGGACTCTCAAACGAAGAAAAGTCGAAAAGAAAATAAAAAAAAATGGAAAAGGAAGAAAAGGAATGGGGAAAACAGGAAAGAAACAGTGATTTCTCCCACAAAAAGACTGCTGGTCGTAATACGAATGCCGGTCCATTCCGTTTGCAAGAGCGCAGAAGAAAGGGGTCGGAAGGGTTGAAAAACGTCAGAAAAAAACGCCTTAGTACCGCAAAAGGAGATCTCTCCGAAGAGGATCACTCAAGGGGGGGGGACCTGCGCTCAGCAACTTCCAGTAGGGGAGTGGTTGCGGAGAGAGAAGGAGGCGTAACGGCTCCAGTGGAAAAATAAATCGGGGCGAGAGCGAAGTACCCGAGCAGGGCAACCACGCGAGACCGATAGATGGAGGAAAACTCATCGAGGACCTGGACATTGGGCCGCTGAGCATCCCGTAGACAAGAAACGTCATGAGGAGAAAAAAAAAAAACGTTGGGGGGGAGGGTAAATGGAGGAAAGAAGGAAAGAGGTTATTCTGGACTTTTCTGGGGCGAACTGTCAGCTTCCAACATGGAGTCCCCTCCAGCAGTTATTGGTGGAAGAAGGGGAGAACATCCTGAAGCGGCGGGGGCCTTCGAGGTACTTCGGGCTGATCGCCATTCTTTAGTCTCGACCGGGGAGTCGTTCCAAGGCGGGACGAGCCGGCAACACCTCATCTCCTTTAGCGGCTGCGGAGGGCCAGGGGCTGAGTTATCCCGTAAGTCTTCCGCGATCTACCGGATTGGAGCGGAAGACGGATTGTTTGGAGGTAAAACTGGGGAGGTAAACTACGGAAACAATGGCCTTCTCCGAGAGGGGGGAAAACTTTCCGCCCAGTCCGGCGGCAGTACAGCAAAGCAAGTCTGGTGGGGGGTGGGGGCGCCAAAAGCTTCTCTCTCGTTTTTACATTCGTTTCTTCCTTCATGGGTAGTCCCTGGGTAGTGGATTCGAATGGGGGTGAGGCATACTGATTCTTCGGAAGGGGGGGGGGAAAGACGCTTCGCTAGGAGGGTCTGGTGGTGCCATGTAAAAAAAAAGAGTGAATACCCGATAGCCACGGGGGGGTGGTGGCAGGCGTTTATCTGGCGTGAATCAAAAGGGTTATGTGGGGGGAAAAAGGGGGTCAGAGGGGAGGGGATTGTGTCTGAGGAGTGTGTGCAAAATGGAGTGTTGGTTTTCCCAAACCGATAACTCCGCAGAAGCAGGGTATCGGCGCTTGCCCGAGAATTGTAGCATGCTGTTCGGGGCGGAAATAGGGGGCTACAAAAGGCGCTCAGCAAGGCAAGACCGTATTTCCGGCAGGGGGTGGATAGTACCACCGGGGGGTTTGCAACACGCTCTAGGGATGAAGGAACAAAAAGTTTTTTACTACCGGGGGAGCGTCAAAACTTCTAACTTTAATGCTCAACTGGCCAGTCAGGGCGCCACTGAAAAACTAAGCAGGGGGGCCAAACGAGGGAAAGAAGCAGTAATGCTCAGCGATCGACAAACGGATGGGACGACGATCAAAAGGGGGGGGTTAAAGGTGGGAGGAAAACGCTTGCAAAGATCGCTCTGCATAAATTAGGGGAATCTCGTCTGAAAATACGGGTATCGCCCACAGGGAATGTTGGAGGAGGACAATATATAATATTTTAAGGGGGGTGTAGGCGATCTTCGGGAACTATTTGCCAAGTGGTCGAGGAGTGGACTTGAGGCTTGAAAGCTTTAGGGAACATCCCGATGGCCAGGGCACGCGAGCAGCGATGAGCGCTGAGAGCTGCAACAGAGGAAACAAAGCAACGATAAAAGTGTCTCTTGCCAAACTGCAAGGGTAAAGGGAGCCGGGTCAACTACTTAGGAATCAAAAAACCTTGGCACCACGCACAATCCGCTGGGCCGCGCAAGGGAAGGTAATCGAGGCCGCAAGAAGGAGGCTACCGTCCGTTTGAAGAAGCGCGAGGGGACTCATGAAAACCGGGAGAAGGAAAAGCAAAAGTAGGCCCTGCTGGGACAACGCGTTAACTCTATTGGTTATGGGGAGTTGTTGGGAACGGGGGGGAACGGAGTCACTCGTCGTAGTGGATGGCAACGAGCACTACAAAGCGAAGGAAAGAAACCCTTCGGTCACAGGACAAACGCTGGACTGGGGCGAAACGTTACTGTTCACCAGAGCGTGCTCGAGAACGGGTCAGACAAACAGTTCTGCACTTAAATGGGAGATCGGGAGGTCCTCCCATATTCTGTAGGTCAGATCTAGCACCATGCATTCGGATCAGTGGTCAAGCTTAAGAATAAATTCCTTTATGCACCGACTAGGAGGAGACAAGAGCACTGTCGCTTGACAGCCGCCGTTGTGAGCACCCCAACGAAAAGGTGAATCTCCCCATAATTTCCAATTGCCCTCGAAAAACTGCCGTCCTCTGAGCAATCTGGAACAGTGACCGTAACCAGAGGACGAGAACTACCGGGAAGGGACATCCTTCAGAATCAGCAACTACTGACGGGGATTTGAAGTCTGTAGGAAGAAAACCGTAATCTATTCAAAGAGCAGTTCAGAAGGTGGATCGAGAAAGGAAAGGACAGAGGGGAAGCGAAGCCTGCAATTACTGAGGACCGGGAGAGTCCGGTCAACAGGTGAAACCTGATTGAATCAAACCTCCGGCTTGTTATCAGGGATTAAGATAGAGGGAAATTTGCGCAGCCCACGTCGGACACACCAAACCAAAATGGACCACTCCCGGCCGACTGTACGAATCTGTCCTTTTCCGGGAGGAAATCGGAGCCCGAATTCCACGACTACTTAAGGAAGGAAAAAAACAATTGGGGGGGCGGCAGGGAAATTCAGGAGGAATGCCGCCGCGCTGCTTAGGGGAATCGTAAAAGATCGAGGTCGCCGAAGTTTACGTACGCAACTCAAAGATGGATGATCTCCGTCGTCCCTCGGCGGTAAACTCAAATTGCTCGCCTACCTTCATGAAGTTTCAGATGGGGAAGAGTGAGGGGCAGATGAGGGGGAGGGAAAGGGCACATAGATTTCCCGTGGTAAGCAGCTCGATGATCTCCATGCGGTCAAGAAGCGAGGGGAAATGGTCCAGCCAAAGGTGAGGAACAAACGGAAAAAACGATAAAGCGAAATTGAACGAAACTTTATGATCTCTGGAAGGCGTTTCGGACAGAAGGGGAAGAAGGAAGTCCATAAGTCGCGGAATAGGGGATCGCCGCGGGAGGGAAGGAGGGGTGATCGGGGGGGGGGGGGGGGGGGGGGGGGGGCTAACGGGGGGGGGGGGGGGGGGGGGGGGGGGGGGGGGGGGGGGGGGGGGGGGGGGAGGGGGGGGGGGGGGTGGGGGGGGGGGGGGGGGGGGGGGGGGGGGAGGGGGGGGGGGGTGAGGGGGGGGGGGGGGGGGGGGGGGGGGGGGGGGGGGGGGGGGGGGGGGGGGGGGGGGGGAGGGGGGGGGGGGGTGGGGGAGCGGGGGGGGGGGGGGGGGGGGGTTTTCACTTCTGTACGCCAACCGACCGGCATCAGCTTTCCGGTAGGGGTTCCTGCGTCCGCGCGTCAAGTTTATTCAGGCTTAAGTCATAGGTCGCCAGCCAAGACGCGAGCCTTTGAGGGAATAGGGGATTCGGGGGAGCATGGCTGTTCACTATTGCTGATTTGAAAGGCTATCCCAGGGCTTGCCAACAGTGTTTCCATATTATAGATGGACAGAGTTGGTAGGGCGAGAAGAGCGCGGAACAGAGGGGAAAAGATGAGGATGAACGTAGTTAAAAAGTGAAAAGAGAGAGAGAATAAGGTAGGGGGTGGAGAGGCGGAACTACAAGGAAGGAGCGTGTGGGAGGTGAGACATGGGGGCGGGAGGCGCCGCCTCCGCGAAGGGAGAGGAAAGGCTATAATGATCACAGGACGCGGGGTCCCCAAGAGGGCACCCAGGGCCGTTAGGCTTCTTTACCGCGAGCGGCGTGGTTGCATCCCCTCCGTACTTAAAGTGCCTCGGTCCCCGCACGGGCGTCACTTACATCGGGGTGATCTCAAATGCCTTTACCCTTGTTCAAAAAGAAAAGCAAAATGCCGACCCACCCAAAACACACCCACCACCGCAAGATCCACACAAAACAATATAAAGAAAAAAGTACCCAGATAAGATGAGATGCTGGAAAGGAAAAATTTGCAAACGGAAATAGGAAGCTCAGGAATAAAAAAGAAGAAACCTACACCAAAAAAAAAAAAAAACAAAAAAAAACACACAAACAAAAAAAAAAAAAAACAAACACAAAAAAAACATCAAAAACAATAAAAACACAGACAAAACACAGTAACAAACCACACAAACAAAAAAAAAAAATAAAAAAAAAAAAAAGAAAAAAAAAAAAATAAAAAGAATAAAAGAAAAAACAACAAAAGAAAAAGAAACAAAGGTAACGTCATCGGCTGTAATTCATTTATCCGTATAGAACAAACTCAGTGATACGATGGGCAGTAACACGATGATACTTTCCCTTGCTCAGTCTAGCGGGGATATGGGGGCGTTTTCATGGGGGCCTGGATAGGGGCCGTGTCTAAATTATGTAGGAAAACCAAAGCCCAGGACGCCTGAGGGACCGCGGGCAAGGGGATACAGCGAGCTGGCCTGGGAACAAAAATTCTCTCGTAGGGAAACGGTTGCACAGGGTAGGCCAGAATGCTATCCCGAAGCAACAACCATCTTAACAAACTGAAATGACTTTTGATTCTCCAGCAATAGGGTTTTGTACCGGACTGCTTGGTAGACTTTATGCTATCCCAAGAAGACAACTGGTTCATGACAGCTCCTTGTATTGACGCGCACTGAGGTCTTCCAATGTTAAACCTAGGGGGGAGAGGGAAATGATATTTAGTCTACGACCATCGTAGGTACACGGTTCTCCACGACACGGGGGGGGGTGCATAAAAGGGCCGTGTGGCAGGGGCTGAGGGTGGTAGAAAGAATCAATAACGGGCCTCCGTCCCTCGGCTCGGCTCAGACACCGAGAAAAACGCTTGCCGTTTGGTACCTCCATAAACGCAGTGGGGAATAAGGTAGAGGATTCTCAACCCGCTTTCTATACATAGGAGCCGGCGGTGGACGTAGTAGGGGTAAGGGAACAAGAGTAAAGGCAAAGAGAATAGAGAAGTTAAGTTTAGTTAAAGCGAAGAAGGTACCTGGAGGTTAGAATAAAGCTAACCGTGTGAGAAGTGAAACGTCATTATAAGGTAGGAGGTGCTGCAGAGATTCCCTCAGCTGTACGGGGGCTGGGTTATCGTTTTCTTTGTTGCGCTTTATCTCTTGAGCCCCACATCCGTTTGGCTCGTACGACCTCTTCCACTCCGCCTTCCCCCCTACGAGGTAGCTTGGGAAGCTGCCCGGGAAAAAATGGCCACCATAGAACCGGTTCCGAAATTGACTTCGCAGTGGAACCATATCCTAAACCAAATTCTAACTTCCACGGGCACTGAGCCGGAGGAACTTACATGTACGGCGGAGCAAACGGCTACTCATAATAGAGAAAATGAGTGCTTCATCAAATAGCCTTATATTAACACATATAACTATTCCTTCTTTGTAACTGGGAATGTTCTGTTCCATGCTTGTGTGCTGTCTTCTGGCGTTGGTTCCGAAAGGATCCCTGGTGACCTGGAAGTTATTCCTAAGGCAGTCAACTTGGCCGTGTTCCGTGGCTTTGTTGTAGGGGTAGCAATGGAGGATCCTGTAAGATAAGGGGGAGTATATGCACCACTGTTGACGGCATTGTTGGGGGTCGGGTTCTGTACCGTACTCTGGGCTTCAATGTTTTGGGACCTTCTCAATTGAGCTCTACGGTTGGTTCCTATGTCTCTGGTGAGAAGTGGCGCATCACGGTGTAAGATTTATATCGTGGGGATGAGGGTCACAACGGAGGAAACAGCCGATGCAGTTGCCCTCTGACGGGAAAATCCTGGGCGAAAATCAATCGGCACCAACGTTCTACCTCTCGCGTAATGTACGGCTGCACAGAGACGTGGTACCAAGCAACCGTGTGGGCGGCCTGGTACTACTGACGGCAACAGGCACCTTCCGTGGCCTTCTGTGACTTGTTAGGGGGAATAACAGCACAATGGCCCACAGGCCGAATAAGGAACCGTTTCCGGGCCTGACCGAGTCTTCTTAAACGCTTTCGCACCCGGGCCCACTAACCTCCCGCAGCTCCGGTCAACTGGAGTCAGGAAAGGCCGGGTTCCTTAACAGGGTTTTTTTGTTGCCGAGTTGCACTCCCTGCATTACATGAAGATTGCCGGTGAGGTACCAGTCTCAAAAAGAGCTCGAATCCTGATGGGGAAAGGGATAGGGAAAGGAGAAGAGCGGGGGGGGAACACGGTCACATTGGCTCCTCTAAGGCTTTACCTGAGGGCAGGAGGTGACGGTACTGGGTGGGGGGACCCCACCTTAGGAGGGGGGCCTTCATCTCGGGGTGATAGGTCCTCTGGACGAAGGCAGGGGGGAGTTGACGTTGTGCAACTGGGGTTGGGGTTTAACGCCGTCCCGGAGCACAAAATGACGAATGACTCATTTGACAACAAATCCTTGGAAGCTTGCTGTGGGGGACTGTCTGTGTCACAAAAAGAAGAATCCGAAACCGAGCTCCGTCTTACGCAAGGGGGGGTCCTTAACGAGAATTTATCGGGATGACGAAAATATTTCCCACCTAGAGCCGGTCCCCGGTCACCAGCACGCTTAAGAGGCGTGCTCACGACCGGTTATAGCCGTCCGAGCACGCGTGCAGGTATGTCATAGGAGGAGTTAGTGACCCTCAGAGTGTCGATGGCACTACATAAGTGAGGAGTGGGAAGTACAAGAAAAGCAGACGGGAAGGGTGGAAAAGAAAGGAGGAATTGAAAAAAGGGGGAGGGCCGGGAGGGACGCCATTCCCCTCGGTCAGGGAACATTCAATTTCCCGAAGAAAGAAGGTGGTGGGGGTCAGAGGAAGGGGAAGACAGTGGGCTCTGCAGCGCGAAACTGTTTGACAAGGTGACAATAATACTGGTAAAGGTTGTCGAGACGATCAAGCCAAGAGAACGCCTGGAATCCGTGATGGGCATTTGTCGGCGTCGGGCTGGTGCTGCGTGATTACCGAGGGCCTCGGAGTCTAGAAGCAAGTCGCCCGCGGGACGCTTCGCTAGACCCCAAGGCAGCACCGGTCGGCCATTGTTGACAGGAAAGCGAAGCGGCCCAGGACAGGAGGGATTGGCGGCTGGTGCCTTAGTATATTGGAGACTTAAGGGTAAAGTCGTGCTCGGAAGTGCATACCGTTGGTCGCCTGTGGGGATGGGGGGTCATGGGTCTAGGTGCGGACGTTAGAGCACGGCTTTTCGTACACCGCGGCGTAAGGGTACTCTTATGGGTCTAGAAAGTGTACAACCTATCTGGTCGTGCGAGGGGGCGGGCGAGCAGATAAAAGTAGACACGGAAAATGATAACCATAAAGAAAAGGGTAGAAGGGGTTTATAATAGCTTTGAAGGTGCCGTTAGCACCGGGTAGTTGGAGACCAAGGGGGGGGGTGATCAGGGTGGGCGGGTAAGGTAATCTAGGACAACAGATAAGGTAGCGATTGCGCACCAGTCAGAAGGGCCTTATACTGGGGAAGGGGAGACAAGGGTGCTATCGAGAGGGGGGTGGGGGGGAGAGGTGCAGGGAGTTGAAGATAAAAGTAGTCAAAATACCAAACCTGAGGAACAACCGGGGTTGCCAAAGAAAAAGAGCGACGTTTCTTCACGAGGATGAGCCGAGGCCACCGAAACACAGGGATGCTAACAGTCCATGGTGGGGAAAAGACGTAAGATTAGTCGGTTGTAGGTGGGGTCCGTGTCAAGGGGGCATCAAGGACGGTGATTTTAACCCCACCTAATTCCGAGGGATATAATGGGAAGGCTACGAAAGGGAAGAGAAAAGGGGAAGGGCTCAGCACTACTCTGAAAAACGGGAGGGTATTGTGGAAAAAAAAAACATGGTTCACCAACTCGCCGCGACAACTCCAGGGATAAGACCAAACTTCTTCAAAATCACATAATGGAAGTAAAAATAACCGATGCAAAAAAAATGTGAAATTCAAACCCACTTTTGTTGGGTAAGGGGCCCAAACAACAACGACTAAGAAGCGAGGCTTCCGTAGCAAAAAGACCGGGAAAAAAAATAAAGAAGACAGAAAAAATGTAAAAAAACTAGAAGCAGCTTGGCCGGACAAACAAAACAAAAGACAGAAGAATCCAGACGCAGGGGGGGGGGGGAAAAGTTGGGCCAAATAGCGGGGGAAAGGACATGGTGCACGAGGGGAAGAAGCAAACGGCCGTGAGAAAAAAGTAATCATTCCAGAAAAAGGGAGCCATTAGGCGAGCAGCCTCCCGGAGAGGAAAAGGGCGCGGGGAATAGGGAGGAGGCTCCTGGCGCGATAAAGGGCGAGGCAGACCGAGACGGCCCAAATCCCGAGAATTGAGTAAAGAGGGGGACGGGGGGGGGTGGGGAAGCGAGCAGGCACGGAGCAAAAAAGAGGGTAATACTCTCTCAAACAAACGGAAGGATGACTTGTATTCGGTTCTGCATCGGCTGCACAGCGCCACATTACATCAAAGGATTTGACCTCATTCTCAAGAGAGGGCTGGGGGGAACTGCTCGGCCAAGTGATCGCCAAGGATTGAGCAAACTGGAGCCGTCCGCCGGGAAGGGGCGCGATCCGCACCCATCTCCGAGAGGCTGTCCCGGTAAATGCGTGCAGTAGTCGGCCGCGATCTACTGGCGACTACGGTAAAAGAGAAACATCCGACAATGTGGACAGGTGCGCTCCAACAAAAAAACTCCCCGCCCGGCGGTAAGGACAAGTAAACCCTTTTGGGGTGTGCGACCCTCGCATTGCGTGTTTTACAATCATTCCTTGCATTATAGAAATGTATTTTAAAGGTCTACTTTTTGTCGGAAGGGAATTTCGGAGAGGATCGCTTGACGATGTCAGGGGGGGTCCAGGAAAAACCAAGCGGTTAATACCCGCTCGAAACCAAAATTGTTTTTTGCGTTAGCGGTTCCAGGGGGGTGATTTGGGAGTTGGGTCAGAAGTCAAAAATGCTCTGGGGAAAATGTCTTGGGGGTGGACCACCACCGGCATCGCTCCGCTGGTATGCAGAGGGGCCGGGGGCAATAGTCATTGAACGTAGGGAAAAGATGGGTTCTACACGATCGAGCCCCTTATGTGCCAAGGGCAGGTGGAACCCGTTTTTAAGAGAAGAAGGGAAGGCACGGGGGGGGCGGCGGGGTCACCGAGGGATGAGAACGACCTTCCCGTAATAAAAGGCGAAAAAAGGCGCACTCGCCGGAAAGGCAGCTTTGCAAAAGCTGCAAAAGACGGCCAACTGAGACAACGGGGGTACGCCGACTTCAAGTGGTACGTTTTAACAAGCCCGGGGGGAGCGGATGCGGGCGAGAAACGGGAAAAAAAGAAATCGGGAATAACTCTTAAAAGAAGTATCGCCCATGGCTAAGGGGTGGAGGCTGGAAAAAAAAGAGATAAAGGTGGTAGGCGAGAGCGAGAGTGTGAAAGGGGTTCGGGCTGGGGAACTTTGCGTCGTTGGCTGAAAGAGGGGGTAATCTGAAAACGCTCGCATGAGGCGTTCACGCTGGGAACAGGCAGGGGAAAGGGAATAAAGTGCGGCATGCAAAAAAAAAAGAGTCGTACCGGTTCCCGACGTAGGAAAAAAAACATTGGAACCACTCTCGAACGCTCAGCAAGGCCAGGGGGGAAGAAGCAAGATCACCTACGAAAAGGGGGCGAATCAAATTGCAGGACTCAAGGGTAAGCCCGGCGTTTCAAACCGGGCTTTAAATTGTGGGGAGTTGTTGGGACGAAAGGGGGAAGCGTCGCCATTTGAGGGTGAAATGACGAGAACGGCACTTCCCGCGGGACTGGGTCCGGAGGTCAGTTGCCGGCACCAAATTCACCGAACGAGAGCAACTTCAATAGCTTCGCACGTAGTAGTTGAGGAACCAGGATCTCTGGGCGGATCGGAAAAAGACAAAGGAGAACGTTGTCCGCCATTCAAGCAAGTCCATGGGATGCCCGGAGGTCTTGCAAACAACTGAGCTTACCCTGCCGAGGGGCAGCAAAAAAAAAAAGGGAAGGGGGGCCTCCCCAGTACATGTCAAAGCCCCGCGTGCCGAGCGAAGAGCTGAAATGACACCACGCAAGAACGCCGAAGACCTCATCCACCAGACGGAACGTGGAGCGACTGGGGGAGGGGAAAGGAATCCGGATAGAAAGGCAAGAAGTGTCACCAGGTCAGGCCGTCATCATAAAGGATGCTGAGCCTATGACGCTTTCAACGGGGAGGGAAGCCAACAAGAGGGGTGGGGGGCCTCTATGATGACGCCGTCCCGTCACACCAGCCCACCGAGCGCCGAGGGGGAGCTCGGGGGTAAAGGTCTTGTGCCGTGCGGAACTTAGACACGAATTCCCGGACTCTCCAGAGTCACCACCTTTCGGGTCTTTGGCCTCGGGATTTCAGCCGCGAAGAGACAGTGTATCGAAGAAGCGGCTAGGTTACGGGGAGCCGGCGACCACTCGTGAAGTGGGGGGAAGATGAAGAACCTGACCCAGGTCGGTAAAATCATTACCACCGCAGTGAAAACTTTACCGATGCCTGCGAGATCAGAAGAACTGGGAGGAATGGTGTCAGCTTCCTCTCTCCGGGGGGAGAAGCTCGGGAATCGGAAAAAGCGGCTCGGAGGCGAAGAATGCGCAGGGGAATGACAAAATGGCATAACATGGCACGTCCAGTCAGATCGCAACGTTGATCGAGGAGGAAAGTCCAAGCTGAAGATGATAAAGTGGAGGTGACAAAGCCAAGAGGGCAACTGAGCATCATCGAAAAGTCGGCAGCTCCACGTGGCTGACTAACTTGCCAGGCGCGCGCCGATGTACTTCGTGTCCGCGCGGCGCTGGCGGAGGGGGACATGCCACC
>Ga0179593_1351933_pt1 | contig 16896 bp, 16 predicted proteins | sample CZODoug2_1_08_16_FD_185931 | JGI IMG/M metagenome (GOLD analysis project Ga0179593, IMG submission 185931) | Vadose zone soil fungal communities from Angelo Coast Range Reserve, California, USA - CZODoug2_1_08_16fungal (PacBio error correction) | ecosystem: Environmental > Terrestrial > Soil >...
GCACAGGGGAACAGGAGGGCCCGGGGGACGCAGTCATGGTCTGGACCAATGTCCCCTATTCTCCGGGGAACGTATCACTCGAAGAGGCGGTAGAAATGCCGGGCGCGGCCGTGGGCGGAGGCGGGTGGGGAGGCTCTCAGAGAACGTAGTCTCCCACTCAGCGCGAACGCCAAAAGCATCAGGGAGAGGCCGAGAGAAAGAGAGATCAAGGGCAGATCGGGGGGTGTGGATAAAAGAGACAAAAGATAGTTCCTGTCGGCTGACACATTGCCCCTGTCCCGCGCCTCCATCGGGCGCGTAGTGACGACGGCTCCGGCCAAGAGAAAGGGATAGTGGGGAGAGGTGGTCGCCGAGCAATAGGAAAGCACGCTGAGCGTCCCGCTCTGCCGGCCGATTTGGCGCTTACAGCGTAGCGGAGCCCGAGGTCAGGACGGTGGCGGAAAAAATCTGTGAGAGGGGAGGGGGCTTGGGAGGCTGCGTACGACGTGCCTTCGTGCCCGAGAGCGGAAGTTAGATCCTTCCTAACTCCTTTACTTGGAGTGCCGTTGAAATCTGGGACGTACCAGTGCCGCGGAATCCGGACAAGGTTCGGATCGGAAGACTCTCAAAACTTCTCGTCCGCCTCGGGGGCGTCCATCAGGGAGTCGGAAAGGAGCCGCCGCGAAATGGGGCAAGGATCCCTGAGGCGACTGACGGTGCTCGGCGGATCACTTCCCCGCCACACGCTCCTATAAAAGCTGGACGAGGTAAGTTCAAGCCGAGAGGGATAGGGCAGAGAAGGGGGACGAAAGGTCCCTTCGTCTGAATAGGAAAAGGGGAGGGAAGGGGCGAGAAAGGAAGCGGTGAAGGTAGTCGGAATAAAAACACCTCCTTCAAGAGTAGCGCGAGGAGATGAAGGGGATGAACTCTAGAGGACTCACCCTCTCTATGAGATATCGTTTTTCTTCAAAAACTTCGTGTCGTCGAAGAAAAAACTGTTTCAGCTCCCGCCAGCCTTTTCTTTGCTTCGACACGATAGGGGGGGAAGTAAAATGGTTGGGGTTGGCGGGTGGGCTCTGAAGAATAAAGAGGCCTCGCGCGGAACGCAAAATCGCTCCGCGCTTCTCGCAACCCCCCCCCCCCCCCAACCCCCCCCCCAACCCCACCAAAAAAAAAAAAAAAAAAAAGAGAAAAAAAGAAAAAAAAAAGAAAAAAAAACAAACGAAAAAAAAACACAAAAAAAACCCCCCCCACCCAAAAAAAAAACAACCCCAACAAGGGCCGGCACACCACACCCAACCCCCACCCAACCCCCCCCCCCCCCAAACCCCCCCCCCCCACCCCCACCAAACCACCAAAGGGGAGTCAAAGGCTTGGAGAAAAAAGATGAAAAGAGGTGTGTGACGAATTGGCCTCCGTGGTTCCCCAGCTTTGGCCTTATCTTCTCTCTCAAATCGTGACTCGTGAGAGGACGGGAAGGAGAAAAAGGAACTCGGGAGAAATGGGAGGAGAGAGAGGAAAACGCTATCGTGTCCGGCAGGAAGGAGGACTAGAACTCTTCCTTGTCCTCTGCACTACTGGGACCTCTCCGCACGACCGCGTTATGGCGGCCGCTTCCTTTCAGGGGCTCGAAAAAAAACATAAAAGCCGCTGGCACGCGTACCACGGAGGGAGTGTGAGGCAAGAAGGGCTCTGGGAGACCGACGCGGTGGGCGGGGGTTCAGGCTCACGGAAAAAGGAAACGTCTTCTCTGCGTGTGGCTTCTGAGACTCTCGGGATCGGGCGAGCATCATCAGGCCCGCGCGAATATAACCACCAAGAAGGCAGACACGCGGCTACTGACAACAAGAGGGAATGGGTCCCGCGTCTGGCGCTTCTTCTCTGCCGGCTGCCTCCCGGACCGTACCGCCGTCCTACCCAAAAACCGAAATGGGGATGGGTGAGGGGGCACGCAGACGTAAAGCAACTTGAAGGGAGAGGACTCGCGTCATCAGGGGGTGTTCGCAAAGGTTTTTTGCTTCCGAGAAAACAGCATCAGTTCGTCTTCTCGTCATTCGGCGAGTAAGGAAGGGAGCAGGAAGGGATGGTACCACGGGAGGAACGCCGGAAGGGGGAAAAAGGTCCGCGTCCAGGTGGAGGCGGCGCGAAGGGGGAGGCCGCGCGGCTGGCAAGGACGTAACCTCTCAAACAACACAACTTGAGGAAAATATAGACTCCAAATCCTCTAGAAGAGAGAAGACGACCACCTGGAAGTGAGGGAATTCCTAAAGGAACTGACGACAAGGACAGAAACCAGAGCGAGGCAGACGTACAAACTGAAGCGCCGAATCAAATGAATTGGTTTTTTCTGGTGTTGGTGGGGGGTGTGTGGTGTGGTGGTCGAAACGAAGAAGAAAAAGAAGCCACCGCCAGTGAGGGTAAAAAAAACCTCAGCTCCCCCCATTTTGAGCCGAGGGAACGAAAATCAACAGGGGGAGCGGGGTGGACGGCGTGAAGGCCGGACACCGTGGCCGAAAAAACAAGCCGCTCCGCATCAATCACTCCGAAACCTTGGGGCGTGCGGAGGACAAAGAAGGGGCAGAAGTTGAGGCGGCGCATCGCGTCGGGCAGATAAGCCTCGATAATGGCACTCGCCGAGATGAAGAAGGCACGTCCTACCCCGTAGAAACGACGCAACACCACCTGCGGTCGGTCTCCTCGGTGGGGGAACACGTAACGCCGGTGACAGTTCCAGCTTCGGGAGCTGGCTTTCTGCGAGAGAGATAAGTGCGTCCACCGAGAGGCGCGGTCCAGGCCGGCGAGACCGGGGCATGAAGGGGCGTGGGAAAGTCTGAAGTACGGAAGGAAGAGTCAATAGGAAAAATTCGGCCCGGCTATCTCTACACAAAGAGACCGAAGTAATGTGTAGCAGCCCGGAAATAAGCTCAGAGAAAGGAGGAAAAAAACACGCTGCCGATCCGAAAAGGAGTCAGAGAGACAACGTAGCAATCTCGTCACCATAACCATCGCGAAAACACGCGAGTACGAGTGCCTCAGACGCAAAAAAAAGCGGGAGCATGCCGAGAGCAGCTAAAGGGCTCGGCGCAGCTCCGTATGAAAAGAAGAACGACAGTCACCCCACCCAGAAGGCAGATCATTTAGTCCTCGCAGGCTGTGGAGAATCGGGAGGGACAGCTATTAGGCGACGAGAACCCAGAAAACTGAAGCTGCATGACAGCGGTGTCCGAGGAGGAGCGTGAAATCCTTGTCACGGCGCAAGATTAGTCAGGAATCGAGCCAGCCGAAGGGGGGAACCGCCGGGAGAAAAGTGAAAGATCGCCCTCCTCACGCTCGCTACAGGCCCTTAAACCTTCTCTGTTCGAAAGTAAAGGGGGTGTCACGGGGGATGAAAACTGCGGGACGCCGAAGGCAACGCTGCCCCGTCTCCGACATGCGGCCACACCAGACGGCTGCCCCGTGCTGGCAACACGAAGGACTGGGAGCTCTAAGGGGGAGAGCAGAGCCGGCCGCCGAGCCCTGCGAGGTCCGTTCCCGCGATCACCGCTCCGAATCGGCCTCAAAACCGCAAAACCACCCCGGTGAAAGCAAAGGGGACAGGCTAGCACGATCATCAAGCGGCACAAGGCCGTGGCCGCAACACAGCCCAGTCTCCTAACTCCCTTAAGGGGATCCGAGGGAGACCATCTCAGCGGGGAACCTCGAAGGACAGGCAGCGGAACTCGAGAAAAAAACCAGCAATCTGTGCGGCGACCCCACGCAAGGCTTCTCGGCGAGCCTGGAGACGGACAAGTCAAGGGAACGAGACTCAGCAGGGGAGCCGGACGATTGCACCTCAACGGATTGACTTGTTCAGCCCCGAAACGTCACACAGGGGAGGAGGAAAAGCAGCCCCACCTCTAAGCCTGCCTCTACAGTCCTCCGTTACTGTCCCCCCCCTGCCACTCGACGGGAGAAAGGGAAGGGGTCTCGAATCTGAGGCTAAGGAAAGGTCGTTAAAAAGGCGCCGGGCAAGCCTCACCAGTGCATGAGCCGCGGCCCTCAATCACCCCTCTCCTACGTGACAGACCCAGCTGTTAATGACTAAAAAGGCTAACGTGAATCACTCAAGAGGAGACGGTCGAACTACAGTCACCAAGAATAAGACCGTCACCAACACAACAGGATGATTCAAAGAATGGGTGAGAGTCGCAAAATCGCCTCAGGTCGGGGATACGGAAAAGACACAGGACGCGGGCTCCGTGTATCACTAGACGAGGCGGGGAGGTATGCCGGGCTCGTCATGGCTATTCTTGCTCCAATCTCGGTCCCCGGAATCGGAGGAAAAGAAGGAAACCGAATAAGCGGAGTGAACGAGATAAGGAGAAGAGGGGGCTGAGTGGGGATTGCTTAGCGACCAGCTGCGTTTCCGGAGGATACACTCCCAACTTCACGGCGGGTTGGGGGTCCCGCTAAGCGAGAATGCCCCGGCGCATCTCGTTGACTCTCCTGAGGAGCAGGACGGAGTCAGGCGATGTCGCGGAAGCAAGGACCAAGGCACTTTTTTAATCATCGTCTCCGGTCCCGGCCCGAGTGGGGAAGGAAGCTATGGGGAAGAGAAGAACCGAGCTACTTGCGCAATCTTGGATGCGTTCTTGCGCGGCGCTAACGCCTTCCTCTTAATAGGGATAGTGATCCTTCCGGGTATAGAGGAGTAAAATGTACGAGGGGGATTGAAGGTGTCACCTCGGGGGGGGAATGTGGGGGGGGGGGGGGGGGGTGTTCCCCTTGGAGAGAGGAAATCAACGGGCGAAATCTCAATTTGCCGAAGGGGGGGCGAGGCGTACGGCGTCTAATAAAAGTAAGAGGGCGCCATAACCCGCATCCCGCTGCGGCCAGGCGAAATGGCGCAGAAAGGGGAGAAGGGAGGGACTCAGAGGAAGGGAGGGCGAAAAGAAATGCACCCACGACGTCGCAGATAGCGGACGCCGGGAAGGTCGCGAGCGCGTGAGTTATGCGTCCGCCTTTTTCCACGTCATGATGGAACAAGGCTCGACATCTGGATATCGAGAGAGGTGTCGAAAACGGAGTTCACGCTCGGCCCGGCACACGCTGGATGCAATGCTTGTTGGGGGCGGCGTGCCACAGTCCTGGGAAGGGAACGCACAGCTCGCGGAGCACAGCCGTGCTTGAAAGAGGACACGCTCTGGTAATGAAAAGTTGTGGTGCTGGTCTTCTTCCAGCACCGCTCGGAAGTAGTCGGACATGAGCAAAAAAGGGATGCGCGACTATCGGCGGGGGAGAGGGAAAAGGAAGCGTGGTGGACGATAGTGGGAAAGCAGGTTGGCAGGATAGAGTGCCGACGCGATCGCCGGTCTAGGAGCGGAGATCTTGACCCTGGATCCAATCGAGATTGGAGTAGCGCTCGACTCTCTTCGGGATCCGGACATGAGGAAGGGATAAAGTCAAGGGGGAAGATCTCCGTGCAACTCTTCCTCTGAAACTACGGTGACATTGGATGACAGGAAGAGATATCGAAACCCCGCGAATCAAAAGGAGGACACAGAGAAATACCCCCCAAAACCCGGAGTCTTTGGGCGTCACCGGGATACTCTACTCCGATGTTCTCCTGGACAGGGTACTGGGGACGGAAAGTCTGCGTATCTAAAAAAGGAAACAGGAGGAAATGCGCCGAACTGCATCTGCTCGGCGCCACTCAATAAACTCTTTACCTTCTCTGAGGAGAGAGGCGTCTGACGCCCAGCAGGCGTGGAAAAAGTTCCATAAACCCGCGAAAATTAGATGGCGGCACTCAAGGGGCTCAACGGAGCTGAAGCTTCCTCTGTCAGGGATGTTGTCGTCCGTCTTTCGTCCAAAACGAAGAAAGAGACTTCGGAACAGAACGTAGTAATGAGGCAAGAGGGGGGGAAGTGGAGGGGGGGGACTGTCGGAACAGGGGGGGGGAGAGAGGCCGTCACTTCCAGTGGGGCGCGCCTGGCGGCAGCTCGTCTTTCGGATCCAACAACACTTTAGAGAGAGGAGAGTAGGAAAGAACAGTCCCGAAGGGAAGAAACGGACAGCAGAAAAAGCGGAGGACGGCCTCAGCGGGGGCGGGCCGACCAGGACACCCCGCCTCGCCGACTCTAAAACTAGCCGAAGCCCGAACTTCGGGCGTTTGCGACCACGAAGAAAACCAACTAAAAAAGGAAAGTTAAAAAAGAGAGAGATAGAAGCCAGTGAGCGACGATTGCCGCCATCAAAGGGGCGAGGCGGGCTTACTGGTCAGCCGTAATCTGCGCAGACGCATCTCGCCCTCATAAGCCGGGAAAAGACCTGGTCTCAATTCTCAGCAGCGTGACCGGGAGCAAAGCAAGCGCAGCGCCGGAGAGAGCCTGGAACCGTAACTAGCGAGAGACGTCGTCGCCCTGAGACGACCTCGCAACAGAGTCTTGACTCCTCGGTGGGACCGCAACAGAGAAAAAGGCGCGGCTGACGCGGTGACCAGATGGCGGTCGAGCTGGGGGTTGCGATACTATAAGCACCGCAGGAGTCAGCAGCGGAGAGTGAACGCGGAGAAAGGAGTTAAGCAGAGGGGAGGGAGAAATAGGCTCGTCAAGCAGTCAACCACGAGCGCGTCGAAAAACTGCGACTACTCCCTCTTAGCACTCATGAAAGTCCCCGAGCGAGAGCCGATGGAAGCTCGCAGGGGGAACTAGATTCCGGGACAGCTGTCCTCTATCCACAGAACTTTTCAATCTCTTCAAACGCGCATCTTCCTCGTAGAAAAGGGGTATCTGGCCGACTAGGTCGGCGAAGCGCGGGCCTCTGGACATCGTCCGTTCAGAATTGAGGAAGCTCCGTCTGAAGATCACGGAAAAGAAAAACAAACAAACAGGAAGGAAGAGCTTGTAGAGACCGCCAAGTCGGGGGGGAGCTATGAGCTAGGCGGGAGGTCCATCTGCGGACTTAGCATCCCGGGAACACCCCAGGAATCTGCGAGGAGGGGAAGGGGGGGCCAGAGAGAAGGAAATATCCGGTCTATCCAAGATCCGCGACGAGAAAGTTCGAGCACGTCGCTGAATCCTGTCTAGGAAAATCTCACAGAAGAACAGAGCTGGCACAAGGACCGGGTCGCCAGACGTCTCGTCGAATTTCACGTGGGTTGATCGCGGCGGTCTAAGAGAAAAAGGCATACTGAAGAAATTGGGCCTGGAACTCAAGAGCCTTATGAATCGCGCAACCTGGCGCCCCAACGGGTCAGACTAAGACTCATCAGGACTTTGCCGGACCTATAAACGGCGAGCGCCGGGTAAAATTCCCGCGAAGACCTACGACGTCCCATCAGTTCCAAAATCAGAAAGCGTCCCGGAAGAATCAAGGACCCGGGAAAACAAGTCCGCTAAGCGGGCAAACCGCCAGAAGTTCTCGCCCCTTTCATCTCCTCCCAGAGTAGAACGCAACGGGATGAGAAGCCTTCCCGACCAAGAAAAACCATCTCGCTCAAGGGTCACATAGACGGCAGCTCTTTACTCCAAAACCAAAAAAAAGGCAAGGCGCGTGCTGCAAAAAACGAAGCAAGAGCCGGCTCACGGAGAGCGCGAGAAGTTCTTTCAAACAGTCTCCGGGGAGCGCGGGGCTCGGCCAGAAGCAGGACGGGCGGGTCAACCGAAAAAGGGGCACCGGCCTTTGAAATTATCACCCTCGCGCATATACCGTCGAAGAGTGAAGAAACTGAAAGGAATGTCTGTCAGGTATTGGGGAGAGATCGGCAGGAAATACGCGAGGAAAAAACTCTCGCCTCGACAATACAGCCCTCACGGTCAGCAACGACGAGGCGACGTGATACAAGATACCCTTTAGCTGGCTCATAGCAACGGGCCCATGAAACTGAAGACGAAACCGTCCCAGGGAAGCGCTACCCAACAAAAACAATAGGAGGAAGAGAGTTGGGGTCGTTAAGCCTAAACTGGGATGATCAACCTTAAAAAGGAGCCATTCAACGACTGCAGTGTAATCAAGAGGGACGAGGCGTGCTTACTTCGGGCTCTCATGTCTGGGGGCAGGACTGAAAGCGAAGGGGAGGGATACCGCGAGACCGAGCCAGAATGACGACGGGAAAGCATCGACCGAGGAGACGGCTGCTGTTCCGCGGAGTTGATTCACTCAAAAGGAGTGCCTGGGTGGAAGGAACAAGGCCAAAGTCCGCGGGGGGCCCAAGCGCGCTCCACTCGGCGCGCGCGTCGGGAAGAGGGTCTCAAAATCGCTGTCGTGCGCGGTGTCAAAGCAAGGGAATGGGGGGGGTACGAGTCCCTCGCGAAGAAAGGAAGTGGACTGAGGGGGACGCTTCGAGATGCCGATCATTACGGTGAGAATCTCGAGTCGGATGCAGGTCTCCTAGGGCAAAGAATGCGGATCGTCTCAATCCGGGTATCGCGGATTCCGGTAAGCGGCGTGCCCGGGGGGGGGGGGGGGGGGTTACACCGACTGGTAACTGGAGAAGGATCCGGGGACTGACGGCGCTCGCCGGGGATCCCGGCCGGCCGAAGTGGCGTCGGCGCATCCGCACTGCCTTTTCTCCATCGATCGGAGGAAGAACGCGCGGCAGGCCCGTCTCCAAGGGCGGAAGGAAAAGGCGGCCGCGGTGCAAGGCGGCGCCAGCGTAAATCCAGGAAACGGTGCCGATCCTAACGGGAAGGGGGGCACGAGTTCAGTCCAGAGGGCGAGGCCAGGACTCGGTGCCCTTGGTCTGAATGCTTAAGATCCCCCTAGAGGGATCTACAGGGGAGAAAGAGATACTACGGAAAACCCACGATGCATATGCTCGGGGAGTCGGAGGGGACTCGCAAAAGAAGATCCAATCCCTCTTCCCAGAAAAAAGGCTTGCTCAGACGGGAAAGGAGGCTCAGTCCGGTGGGGGGGGTGTCGGGGCGGGGAGAGAAAACAAACCGCGCTCACGGAAAGAAATAAAGTCCCCTGCCAGTACCGACAACCCCCCCCTTCACCAAAAAAACCAAACAAAAACACCAAACCCCAAAAACAGCAAACCCCCCCCCCCCCCCAAACCCCCCCAACCACAACAACCCCCCCCCCCCCAAACAAAACCCACCCACCCTACCAACCAACCCCCCACCCAACCAAACACCACCCCAAAAAAACCACAAACCAAAAAAAAACAAACAAAACCCAAAAAACCCCCAAGGAGCAGCGGGCGCTGGCGCGTTTCGTGAATCCGTGTCCGGCTCGCTGGAAAAGGGGGGAGTCGGGCGGAGCTAATCGTCGAGCGGAGGAGCTCCCGAAGCAGCTGGGCGGCACTGGCTCGCCGCCGCTTGTTCAAGGGAGGGGAAGGAGACGAGTCAGTTAACGTCGCGCCGGAGGGGACGACAAAAACCGTTCAGTAAACCGACGACCGCGTGATCGGGCTGCGGCTGCTTCCTGCAGTCAGATCGCAACAACTCAATCATGCCACGCCGGTCCCCGCGACTGGTGATCAAAGAAAACAACAATGCGGGGGGGGTCGTCTCCGATTAGGCTGGCCGTCTGGTCGCTGCCGGGACGGCGGCAGGCGGATGCCTCCGCGGAGCGACGCTATCTCCTCCACCTCAAAGCTGCACTCGGAAGTCAAACGTGGGTGTCCAAGGGGGGGCGCGCTGTGCGCGCAGATCGGCTGAACCAAGCGTCAAGGCGGGACCAAAACCTGCCCTGCATTTGCGGGAAGAGAGAGGCACATGGGAAGCTTAAGAGAAAGGGAAATACCTGGAGTTAGCAGGGTTAGTCGTCACGTGAAAAAACGCCAACAAAAAAAAAAAAAATTTTCGGCTTCAAGGCGCGCAATGAACGGCCTCTAGCCGGGTTTGGCGCATCAAGACCGTCGGGAAGGACAAAGGGGCCTCGAGCGTCCGCTCGCTGGCGCAGGTCGAAAGACGAGGGCAACCAAAAAAACGGATTCGGAGGGATAGAGTCGCCCGGGCGCCCGCGCGGCCAAAACGGCTCCGCCACCACCTTTACAGTAAAACACTTCCAGAATCGGTGCAAGGACCAGACCATCAAAGTCGACGAGTCCGACTACTAAAGGGGTGAGCGGCCGGTAAGAAACTGCGCTCACTACTAATAACTAATAAACACCGGGGGGGGGGTACGTACATTACCCATCTATCAAAAGTGATCTTCATTGCTCGATGGCCGCATATCAGGAAGGCTTGATCGTTCCTCCTTAGGACAGAAAAAGAAACGACTCAACCAGCCGCCCGAAAGCAACCTGGTCTCGGCGCAAAAGAGCAGATGAGGCACGGTGGTCAGCGGGGTCCTTGTCATATACTAAGACTGATGACAGCCTGACAAGGGAAAAATAGACGGGCCGAAAAAAGAAGGGACTACCACAAGGAACCGCGGAAAACCGGGTTATAGTTGAAGCCAGACCGCGGTATTCAAAATAGGGAGGAGGATCTGGGGGGGTTCAATGGGGAGGGACATTAGCAAGAACCGGCCGCGATCAATCAAATCTTCTTCGCTGATGAACGCCAAGTCGTGCGAGGCGATGACCGAATATGCTGTCTCCCCCATTTAAAGAAGCGCTGCTTCAGGAGAACTAACAGCCAAAAGATACTGAGACGGCCCGTACAGCGCTCGACACGATGAAGAGCAGTTCCGATCTCAGGAGAGAGACGCCCTCACTCTCCACCATCGCATCTGTCTCCACCCCAAAAGGTCGCCGACGAGGTCAGTCCGCGGGAAAAAAAACGTCCGAATACTACTGGGAAGAAAGTCCTTCTTTATGGGAAAGAAAAACATCACCAAACCCCCAAGGTGGAAAATAAAAGCTCAGGCCAGCAAATCTGGTTAGAGAGAAGGCTGCGACCCACGAGGTTTATCCAAGCACTAAGGGAAGAAAGATCGCGAAAACGCGTTAACCTGCTAGAGCGGTTGAAGATCAGGGTAGATAAGAGAGACGAGCAGATTTCGACGGCGAGCCTTTTCCCACACCGGATCACTTCAATCTACAATACTCACCTCTCTTGAACACTACCTACTTACACACGAAGACGCTTGGGTGCGGAGGTCGGGCGGCGCCGCCCTAGCACGCGGACCTCCTGCTCGACCGGTATCACGTTACTAGAACTGCATGACTATCCTAGAGAAATTGGTTGGCGGGCCCAAGGAAGGGGCGCGAGAAAACTCCGACACTCTACTTCTTCAAGTAATAGAAGCAGAAAACCAGTGCAGCTGTCCCAGAGGTGACCCATCGGGAAAAAGCCCGCCGTACCGGAAAAACGATACCCATCGATCACTTCCTTCCGTGGGGAAAAGGGGCCGTTAGCAAAAGAAATGGGCCACTCCCGCTAAAAAAAAGTTCTAACAAACCGTAAATTGTGAGCGGACCCTCGAGCGGATCCTCGCGACATGCACACCCCCTCTCCTGGCCGGGAGGGCGGGGGACTCTAATCCCAAAAAAAACCAAGCCGCGGGCAAAAAAAAAGACCAAGGAAATAGCGGCTCGGCGAGCAAGACGGGGTTTAAAGCGGCGCCCTCCGCTGGGTGAGATAGCAGGGTGAAAAAACCACGGTAACGTGGGGAGAAACACTAACCGGCACCGCCAGACTTTGCGGCGAGCATCACAAAAGTCGGGCGCACCGGAGCCAGCACTTCTCCGGAATAGATGAGTGTCGTGCAGGTTTCCAAGAGAGCGCCTAGGAAGGACGCAAAAGCCCCGCCTCGAAAATTCAGACGGCCGTCATAAACTCACTCGGAAAAAAAGGGACTGATAAACTGAGAACGCGTGGGGAAGGACTCGGCTCGGATGCACGCCCATGATGAATGGCGACGCTTAAACCAAAGCATCCTAATCAAAACAACAACAAAGAAGGCTTCTCTCTTTTTGGTTTTGCAAAAAAAATGGCGTCGGAAGAAAGTGTGCAGGGGCTTGAACGAGCAAACCAGTCCCTTAACCACGGCTAAAGGGAGACTTCGCGAGGCGGTGCAGTGACCTTGATCGGCATTCCTCTTCTCTGGCGCGAAAGAGGAGTGAATTCTCAACTCGAGCGCGAATCCTGCAAGACGGCACAAAAGGAGGGAAGCCGAGAGACGGAGGGATGTTGGCGCGGGTGAGAAACGCCGCAAATCTAATTCGCGTTTCTTCCTTACATTCCGGACACAGGAGGGGCCAAGACCACGCAAAAAAAGAAACATCCGGGAGCAGCGGCTGCGGACGGACGTCTCCGCGAGGCAATCCCGGAGCTACGAGCGGGGTAGGAAGCAAAACGACGGCTGTCTCTATTCCGGAACCGTTCAACGGGCAGGGGGGTTTGGGCCATTATAAGTTGAAGGACGTAACGAGGAAAAGATTACGTGCGTGGAAAAAGCTGGGAAGGGCGATGGCGGGTGGGGCAAACGGCGCAATAGGAGCTATGCTCGATCGCTTTTATCTTTCTTACCGGGACCGCAGGTACGTGCCGTCACAGATTGACACATGCTCGCGGGCTTCCAGCAGCGCAGAAGGGAGAGGCAAGGCCAGCTGCTAGGCGCAATAAAAAATTCTTCTTTTCTCCAACCGTAGGAAAAGGGGAAGTCACCGCTCAGTGAAACGGGCTCCGAGCGAAAGGAATCGGTGCTCGGGGATGAGGAAGACGACTCAAAAGAAACCAAGAGGAGACCTGACTTCCTTTTCTCCTAAGGAGGACGGGGGGTTCCTGGAAAAAAGGGGGAACTAAATGCGAGAAAAAACTGGCTCTAATCCTTCAGGGGCATTCAGTGAGCGAAGAGAACGCTTGTAAAATAACCGCTCTAGAATTCGTTATGAAAAAGGGCTCGTCAGACGCCTATCCTCCCGCCAGCTCGAGCAGGACAGAGGCTGAGGAGAAAAACGCTCGGTAATGATGGGTGGTGGAGTGCTCTTGCAGCCGGAGAGTGGCAGAAAAGACACAGCGGGATCACACATGCTCCCTGCACTGACGCCCTCGTCCGCAGGCGCGCGTGAAACGAGCGGCGTGGGGGAGAATTGCAATCCTGCATCGCTGTCTAAAAGGTATCTGGGCTATAAAAAAGAGGGCTAAAACTTCGGGGAACCTCCAGTACTTCTGAGATGTAGGAGTAATCCGCGCGTGGGAGGGGGGAAGACCGGATTAAAGAAAATTCAAGGCGGGACTAACTCAGGCACATCAACAAAAACATGCTGAACAAAGCGACGACCGCTTTGCGAGCAGGCTATTACCTGCCAGAGAGCGAGAAAAAAACCCATCACAACCACTGTCAATGACACAAGACGCTCGCATGGGCGGAGAGATCGAAAACTGGCGTTGTGGCGCGCCTTGGACGGGAAGTCTAATATCTGGCAACAGGGGGAAAGGAGTCATCGGGAGCTCTTACCCCTATGCGTGCACCCAAAAAAAGAATAAATCGATGCCCGGGCGACCGAGAAAAGGAAAAAGGGAGGGACTGGGGGGGTGCTTCCTCTCTTGTAGAGAGAAACTCTTCATCTTTAAAAGTCCACGAAAGGATGATTGCGGGGAAAGCGGCGAAAAACTGGGGATGAGGGAGAGAGGGTCCATCAAGGAAAGTGGCTTATGGTTCTTCGTGTGAGCGGTCCAACCATTTAGATTCGGCTCGGACGGAGAGTCCTCGAGCGGGAAGGGTCCCTTTTCTCCGCCGGCGCAAGGGGACGGTAGGGGGGGAGACAAAGGTGGAGAGAGAGCTGGGGACGGCAGGCGCTGAAGAAGGCCGTCCTCATTCAAAAAAAAACTGGTTAAAAAAGAGGGAGTTCCTATCCATCCTCTCTTCAACCACGCCCCTGGAAGGACCGACTGCCAGAGAGAGGAGTGCCGAGGAAACAAAAGGGGACTCTATGGCCGATTAATCTACACTCCACGGAAAGGATTCTGGTGAGGGCGAAAAAAATACCCCAGGTGACCCGAGAAAAACTTCAAAGATACCAAGTTGACGACGCAGTGCAGGCCAATCAGAAAAAGAGGGGATTTCGTGCCCCTCCTACATTCAGGGCAAAAAAAAGCGCATCCATCCTCAACTGAGAAAGGTCTCCTATTGTACACGAGAAGTAGTTGAAGAAGTTCGGCGGAGCAGCTCGAGGAGGGACAGTAGAGATCTGCCTGCTAGTACAAAGGGACGTCCAACACAGACGTCCTAGAAGGAAAACCTCCACACGCTGCGTAGGGAGCAGAGGGGGGAAAACCCAGAGATCGCTTTTACGTGTCCCATCTTCAGGCTATATTGTGGAATTAGACGGAATGAAGCGAGAAACTATTCCTAGGAGACGCGAGGGGGATAACAAAAAGGGACTCTAAACTGGGAGAAGCTATTATTCAGTGAAGAGGAACAGGGCGGGGACGAGCCCGATCAGTACGAGGAGGAGAAAAAAGAAAGATCCTAACATTTCGGTAAACCTCCGCGCTCGATCACTCTACTTAGAACGAACCACGCTCATTCCAGAGAACAAGGGACAAAAGGAGGGGTCGAGGTCAAAAAGGGGGAGCACTAAAAAAGGCCCACCACGACGGCATCACTCCTCCTCTGCCGAAAAAGAAGGGGGCGAGAGGCGCGGGAAAGGGAAGAATCTCGTGCTAGGAAGGAGAAAGACTCTATGCAGTGAATATTCCCCCACACACCCATACCAACGTTGGGGAGCACCAGAGGTTCAAGCAGGTCTGGAGGGGGACACGGGAGGGGAGTGCTGAAGAACGACTCCCTATCCTCTTCAATCAAGTCTCGTGGTGCCAATAGCTGAAAGTCGGTAAGGGGAAAATCACAAGAGGAGAAGAGAAAGAGGTAGGATAACGGAAAAAAGACGAATGTCCCCGCTTAGAACATCTCCGAAAACGCTCCGGAAAACAAAGGGAAGAGAGAAAGTATAGAGACGTGGGGGGTGAGTATTGACGAAGGGTAACGCATATAACAAACGGCCTTCGCCACAGGAGAGGGAAAAGGCGAAGCAACAGGACCAAAACGGGTTTACCAAAAAATTCCGGCGCATACGAACGCGATCTTCGGTCCTATCAGACCTGGAAGAGAGGTAGTAAAGCGAAATTAGTAGTCACAAAAACGATTTTCATACCAAACCTCTTCAAACTGTGAATCCCAACCGGATCGATCACGTAAGAGACGCAGGGGAAATCAAGGAAGAATCACTAACTCCACGGACTGAAAAATGCTTAAATAAGGCACCGTATGATCGAACTAATCTACTAATAAAGATCAGACTACGAAAGACGAGGCATGTTATTAAATAACTCTCTCCAACACCTAGTCAATGCAGTTCGTACGTCTACAACACAGCAAGAAGCCGGCAGAAAGCAATAGCGTCGGAAAGGCTTCGGTCAAACTATCAGTCTCAGGGTCGTTGGTAGATCGGGGGATACCTTCCAACCGAACTTGAAGGGGGAAAATAAATCGTTCATCTCGTAACTTGGAGGGCGCATACAGAAGCTCGCAAAAGAGATCTTCGTCTGTGCCTTTCTTCATTTATTGGCTACTAGATCTGAGCTTTTGAAGTAATCAGAAGCCTGAAGAGGGAACAATGTAAAAAAGAAAGCCTGGCACCCATCAAAACAATCCTCGTCGCCGTGTAAGTCTCCAGCGTGAAGTCAAGAACGTGTGTCACTTCGAAAAGGACGAGACGGCGAAGTAAAATATCACCCAACCACAACAAGTAAGGTATTAGAGAAGGTTAAGCGTCTAAAAAAAATTGGCTACAGGATGGGAACGTTAGAACCTGCCTTCAACTCAAAGGTACACGGCAGAGAATGCGGTGACTGAACACTTTCTCTCATTGAACGGCGCTGCTAAACTCAACGAAGGCCGCCAGAGCCGCCATAAAACCTGAAGAAAGGAAGAAAGAGAGTCGGGAGGGAGAAGGAGCGGAGATCGTGGGGTATTCTCTCCGCATCTGAATGTGAAGGGGTCCTGCTACAAGTCCCCGCCGGCTGTGGCACCTCGCCCAAAGAACGCTAGCGAGGAGGGAGTAAATCCCCAAAAGTAGAGGCTCTTTAAGCAGGTGGTCGTCCTAAAGAAAGAAAGTGAAGGGGGGGGGGGCGAGTCCAGGCGGCCTTTCACCGCAAGGCGAGTTGGGGGTCGCTATATGTGGTACTCGCGATGAGCCTTCAGCGGTTCTAGAATCTTGAGAGGAGATTGGGGGGGAGAGAACATTAAGGGGTTCCAAAGCTTCCAACTACTAGAAAAAAGGTACTTTCAAGACGGAAGAGTCGGGTGGCCCTCTTGACGGAGGGGGGGCCTGGCGGACGAGGAAAGAAATAGTCTCTGCAAACCCGCAAAGAAGGAAAAATAGAGACACTGAGGGGGTGGGGAGCAAATAACGGCGGATTCAGATGATAGGAGGCCTTCTCCAGATAATTCGGCAAGGGGTCGTCTTCTCAGGATCATCAAGAACACGACTCCAGCCGGAAAAAAGAGGACAAAGGGAAAAAAAAGGCACTATCTTTGACTGAGGATTCCGTTACTCGAGCGATTACTTGCTCAACTGGCGTACGAGAGTGAGCTAAGAATCGGACAAGATCTGAAAAACTCTTCCCCCTAAGAAGAAATTATCTTAGCGCGGAGGGGCGCCTAGAAGTCTGGCAGCAAGACAGCTCGAAATCAGCATTTTAGGGAGGTCGAACGAGAGGTCCTTCTGGGGTGGTTGCTTTGAAAAGTCGGCAAGGCTGTAAAAAGAAGCGAGAGAACGGTCGGGGAAACCAGATCTTCTCTATCAGAGCAACTTGGAGCAATGGTAAAAGTACTCCGTTTTCAGCCCGAGGGGAAAGAGGAGAAGGCCGGCGCGGGAATCGGTATCTCTGTGGACACGCTCCGGAAGAGCTGGCTTCCGTAGAGCCTGAAGCCAGGGGGTTGCTGGCAAGAAGAATGACGAGACTATAATGAAAGTACAGAGCTTCACAAAAGAAACTTAGTCCAAGGCCAAATCTAAGACACGGGAGTCTTGGG